>Ga0207675_100001824_pt1 | contig 21357 bp, 22 predicted proteins | sample KBSSwiS42_FD_184305 | JGI IMG/M metagenome (GOLD analysis project Ga0207675, IMG submission 184305) | Switchgrass rhizosphere microbial communities from Kellogg Biological Station, Michigan, USA - KBS Switchgrass S4-2 (SPAdes) (version 2) | ecosystem: Host-associated > Plants > Roots >...
GCGCAGCGGCGCCGTGATCTTCCATGACGGCTGTTTGGGGCAACCGCTAGAGCTGACCACCGCGCAAGGGGTGTAGGCTGCGTCGTACACAGTGATCGTGCCGTCGGTGGCGCGCTCGCCGCGGACGGCGGCGATGCGGCCGCCTTCGTTGAGCACCACCAGCATGTTCTGGACGACGCCGTCCTTGAGCGTGTCGGTCAGCTCGATGCGGTCGCCATAGGCCTTGTCGCCCTGCGGATTAACCAGCACGATTCCGCCTTCGGCGACGACCTGGCCGGTCTTGCGGTACCACACGACCTTGTCGGCACGCAGCCGGTCGGTACGCCGCGTCAGGAAGACGTTGCCGCTGGCAGTGACGATATCGGCCTTCTCGTCATATTCGAGCGTGTCCGACGAGAATTGCATCTCGTCGGGATCGTTCGACGGCGGGATCGTGGCGGGTGGCGGCAGTTCGCTCGGCGGCCGATCCTGCAGGTCGGGCTGAATCTGCGCTGCCGCCCGTCCTGCAAATGCAAGCCCGAACGCGGCAGTGAGCAGCAGGGCCTTGCGCGACATAAGGATCAACACCAACTCCGGCGCTTCGAACACGAGCGGCAAGCGCGCCCTATTGCATCGCCCGCGCCGCGCCGCAATCGCCGCGCGCTTGTCCCGCTCGGCGCGAAGCGCCTAGTAGGGTGAAGAATCGCCCGAGCGGCCAATTCAGGGATCACTGCATGCAAATTCGCTTTTCTCCATCGCGCCCCTCGGATGCTGCGGTGGTGGTGTTGCCGGTAGAAAAGGACGGACTGGATCGGCTGGTGCCTGCGGTGCTCGACGCCGCCACGCTCCAGCTGGCGCGCGGCGCCGCGAGCGCGGCGCGGTTCGAGGGCGAGGCCGGATCGATCGTCGAGATCTTCGTCGCGCAGGGTGATGGAGTCGGACGGGTGCTGCTGCTCGGGGTCGGCGGAGGCGGGGAGAGCGACTATGAGCGTGCGGGTGGCGCGCTCGCGGCGCGGTTCACGACTTCTGGCGTGACCACTCTGACGGTCGATTTCGCGGCGCTCGCCGCTCCTCCGACGCCGCGCGCGACTGCCCGTTTTGCCGCCTCGGCTGCACAGCGCGCGTGGCGCTACGACGTCTATCGCACCAAGCTCGGCGAGAAGCAGAAGCCGACACTCGCCGAGATCGTCATTGCCAATGGGCCCGACGGCAGTGAGGCGGCCTGGGAGCCGCAGGACGCTCTGACGAAAGGGCTCGAGCTCACGCGGACTTTGGTCAGCGAGCCGCCGAATCATCTCTATCCCGAGAGCTTCGTCGCGCGCACGCGCCATCTGGCCGAACTCGGCGTCGAAATCAGCGTGCTCGACGAAGCCGCCATGCGCGCGCTCGGCATGGGTGCGCTGCTCGGGGTAAGCCAGGGCAGCGTGCGTGAGGCGCAGCTGCTCGCACTCAAATGGAACGGCCGGGGCGAGAGCGGCGTCGATGTCGCGTTCGTCGGCAAGGGCGTGACGTTCGATTCGGGCGGCATTTCGCTCAAGCCCGGCGCGGGCATGGAAGACATGAAGTGGGACATGGGCGGCGCGGGTGCGGTGGTCGGCGCGATCAAGGCGCTAGCACTGCGCAAGGCCAAGGCGAATGTGCTCGGCGTCTGCGGCCTGGTCGAGAACATGCCCGACGCCAACGCGCAACGGCCGGGCGATGTCGTCACGTCGATGTCGGGCCAGACGATCGAAGTGATCAACACCGACGCCGAAGGCCGGCTGGTACTGTGCGACGTGCTCACCTGGGTGCAGCGCAACCATGGACCGAAGACGATCGTCGACCTGGCGACGCTCACCGGCGCGATGATCATCAGCCTTGGTCACGAGCACGGCGGGCTGTTCGCCAATGACGATTCGCTTGCCGACCAGTTGCTCGCCGCAGGCAAGGCGAGCGGTGACCTGCTGTGGCGGTTCCCGCTCGCAGATGCCTATAACAAGCTGCTCGACAGCCCTATCGCGGACATGAAAAACGTCGGTCCGCGCGGCGGCGGTTCGATCACCGCGGCGCAGTTCATCCAGCGCTTCATCGATCCCGGCGTGCGCTGGGCGCATCTCGACATCGCCGGCATGGTCTGGGCGGACAAGCCGGGCAGCAATTTCGACAAGGGCGCGACCGGCTATGGCGTGCGGCTGCTCGACCGTTTCGTGCGGGACAATTTCGAGGGCTGACGACGAGAGCGGATGCAGGTCGACTTCTACCATCTGACGCGCCAGCCGCTCGAGCGGGTGCTCCCGCGGATCGCCGAGCGCGTGGTCGAAGCCGGTGGGCGGCTGCTGATCGTCGCTGCGGGCGAGAAGCAGCGCGCCGCGATCGACGCTTTGCTGTGGAACCCGCCGGAGAGCTTCCTGCCGCACGGCCAGGCCGGCGCCGGGCGCGACACGCTGCAATGCGTGCTGATCGCCGGCGAGGCCGTCGCGGGAAATGGCGCCCGCAATGTCGCGCTCGCCGATGGCCAATGGCGCGACGAAGCGCTCGGCTTCGATCGCGCGTTCCATTTGTTCGACGAGGATCGCATCGCCGAGGCGCGCGCGGCGTGGAAAGCGTTGGCGGGCCGTGACGGCGTCGAGCGGCGCTATTGGAAGCAGAACGAGCAGGGGCGGTGGGAACAAGCAGCCTGACGCCCGAGACCGCGGCCGAGCAGCTGGTCGCGGCTGCGGCGCATGATCTGGCGGTTCGGCAGCAGCTTGTAGAGCGCGGGGCGCTCGGTGACGGCTATCAAAGCGAGATGCGTGCGGTGCACGAGGCCAACGCCGATCTGCTCTGTGCGCTCGTCGCGGAATTCGGCTGGCCCGACGCCGCACGGTTCGGCGAAGCCGCGGCAGGTGCCGCTTGGCTGATCGTCCAGCACGCAATCGGCCGCCCGATGCTGCAACGTCGCGCGCTCGAACTGATGCGCGCGTCGGGCGCCGCACCCTTGCACTGCGCCAAGCTCGAGGATCGCATCGCATTCTTCGAAGGGCGGCCGCAGCGGTTCGGCACGCAATTCGACTGGAACGATGCCGGCGAGATGGCGCCGTGGCGGATCGCCGATCCCAACCGAGTCGAGGCACTGCGCTCCGAGGTGGGCTTGCCGCCACTCGCCGAACTTGCCGCGGCAGTGCGCGCGAGCGCCGGAGCACCGCCCGCCAACCTGGCCGCACGTGCAAGTGAATATGCGCAATGGCTCGTCGAAACCGGATGGCGCACATCCGCCGACAGCCTTGCATCCGCGCGCCACGGCGACTAGGGAACCGCGACTTTCCGCAACCCGCAACTACATGGAGCCGCACGGCAATGGCCGCGACACGGACCTTTTCGATCATCAAGCCCGACGCCACGCGTCGCAACCTGACCGGTGCCGTCACGAAGATGCTCGAGGAGGCCGGCCTGCGCGTCGTCGCTTCGAAGCGTATCCAGATGACCCAGGCGCAGGCGGAAGGCTTTTACGCCGTCCACAAGGAACGGCCGTTCTTCAACGACCTCGTCAGCTTCATGATCTCCGGCCCGGTGGTGGTGCAGGTGCTCGAGGGCGAGGATGCCGTGAAGCGCAACCGCGACATCATGGGCGCGACCAATCCCGCCAATGCCGAGCCGGGCACGATCCGCAAGGAGCTCGCCGAGTCGATCGAAGCGAACACCGTGCATGGTTCGGATTCGGACGAGAATGCGGCGATCGAGATCGCTTATTTTTTCCAGCCCGAAGAAATCGTCGGCTGATTGATCCTCCCCGGAACGGGGGGGATTTACGCAATCAAGTCGCCCTGGGCAGCACGATCCGTGCGAGCAGCCCGCCACCGGGGCGATTCTCCAGTTTGATCTCGCCATTGGCTTCGCTGACGATCGCGCGCGACAGTGCGAGACCGAGCCCGAGGCCACCGGTGTCGCGGTTGCGCGAGCTTTCGAGCCGCATGAACGGATCGAACACCTTGTCGAGCGATTCCTGCGGGATGCCAGGGCCGCGGTCGGCGACTTCGATTGCGATGTTGCGTGCGCCCGGCACGATCCGCACCTCGGCGGCGCCGGCATATTTGACGGCATTCTCGATCAGGTTGCGGATCGCGCGGCGCATCAGCGCCGGACGCAACCGCATCGTCAGCCGCGCAGTTTCCTCGAACGTCACGTCGTGATCGAGGTCGCGGAAATCCTCGACCACCGCGTCGACGAGCGCGGCGAGGTCGGTGTCGGTCAGCGGTTCGCTCGGACGGCCGACGCGCGCTAGCGACAATATGTCCTCGAGCGTGCGGTTCATCTCGTCGATCACATCGGCCATGCGCGCACGATCCACGTCGTCCTCGACCGATTCGATGCGCACGCGCAGCGCCGCGAGCGGCGTGCGCAGATCATGCCCGATCGCGGCGAGCATCTGGTCCTTCTCGTCGATCATCGCGTTCACGCGCAGGCTGAGCGAATTATAGGCGGCAATCACCGCCCGCACGTCGCGCGGGCCGCGCTCGTCGACCGGCGCCGCCGGCGTGCCAGGCTGGAACCGCCGCGTTGCGTTGGCGAGATTGCGCAGCGGGAGCGCGATGCGATAGCCCGACCACAGCAGCGGAATCAGCACGACGATATAGAGGACGGCGGTTTGGCCCAGCAGCTGCCACACCACGAACTGCTCGGTGCGTGGCCAGGGCGCGCTGAGGGTCAGCCACCCGCGGCCCGGCAGGTCCACTGCGATCCTGAGCTCGACGCCATATCTGCGGATGCGGCGAATGCGCTCCGCCATGACCGGTCCAAATTTGTCGAGCGCCGGGTCGTCCGGCGAAGCCGGGTGCAAACCGGTGACGACGGCACGGACGGGTATGTTCGACTCGCGCAGGAGACGGCGAATGCCTTCCTCGACTTCGGGTTGGCGGCGCAGCGAGGGATCGATCGGGTTGGTGTCGGAGAGCGTGATGTTGGAGCGCTTGTCGAGCGCGACTCCGGTCTTGAGCCTGTCCACTGAATCGGTGACGCGCGTTGCAGCCGGGAAGATCACCTGGCCGAGCCGGCTCTGCTGACGTTCGCGCAACAGCAACGTGAAGTTGATGGCCTGCGCCCCGAACAGCGCAATGGCCGCGAGCAACGTGATCTGACCTGGCAGGCTGCGCGGCCACAGCGGCGGCAGCAATCGGCGACGGGCGGGCCGATCGCTCAAAGCCTGGTCACTTCCGCCGACAGCGTATAGCCGCCACCCCATACCGTTTTTATGATCGTGGGATTCTTGTGATCCGGCTCGATCTTCTTGCGCAGCCGGCTGACCTGGTTGTCGATCGCGCGATCGAACGCCGCCGCTTCGCGGCCCTGCGTCAGGTCGAGCAGCTGGTCGCGCGTCAGCACTTGGCGTGGTCGTGTCACCAGCGTGTGGAGCAGATTAAATTCGCCGGTCGACAGCGGCACCGACACACCTTCGCGGTCGACCAAGGTACGCTCGCCGGTCTTCAGCACCCAGCCAGCGAACGCGAAGCTGCCGGTTTCGGGCGCATGCTGGCGTGTGCCGCCGGCGATCAGCCGCCGCAGCACGACCTTGACGCGCGCCGCCAGCTCGCGCGGGCTGAACGGCTTCACGACATAATCGTCCGCGCCCATTTCGAGCCCGACGATGCGATCGGTCTCCTCGCTGCGTGCAGTGAGCAGGATGACCGGAGTCTCGCTCGTTTCGCGGATGTGACGGCAAAGGCTGAGGCCGTCCTCGCCCGGCATCATGATGTCGAGGATGACGAGATCGATCGAATAGGCGTTGAGACGCGCGCGCGCGGCTTCGGCGTCTCCCGCCTGGGTGACGCGGAACCCCTGTTTGACGAGATATTGGGCGAGCGGCTCGCGGATCGAACGTTCGTCGTCGACCAACAGGAGATGCGGAGTTTCGGCGGTCATCTCCATGCGACTAACAAGGTTTCAAGCCCGGAGGGAAGCGCCGGGCGGGCGGTGTCACGGGAGATGCCCGCCCGGCGTTCCGCCCCCTCACTGGTTAGAGGGAGGAGGCGGCATGTTTCCTGACGCAGCGGAAGGGGGGCCCCCTGCGCCAGGGCGCATGTTCTGGAAACGATCGAGGATTGCCTGACGCTCGGCGGCGTCGATCTTGCCGTCGTGATTGGCGTCCATGCGGTCGAAACGCATTTCGGCCGCCGCCTTGGCGTCGGCAAGCGTCTGGTCCCCTTGCGGCGCGTTGGGGCCGCGGCCGCCAAAGCCGGGTCCGGCAGCGGCGCGCTCTTCGGCGCTCACTTTGCCGTCCTTGTTGGTATCCGCGGCATTGAAGCGCGCCACGGCCGCGGCGACTGCCTCGTCCTTGGTAGTCACGCCGTCGCCATTGGGGTCGGGAAACAGGTTTGCGAGACCCGGGGGGCCGTTCTGTGCGATGGCGGCGCCACCGAGCGCACTTGCGCCGATCAGGGCGGCAACCAGCAATTTCTTCATGGACTCCAGGCTCCTCTCGTGGCCGAGAGAGCCTTTTCGACCCCCGCGACGGGCCAATAGTTGCGGGTGGGTGTCGCAGCTTTTTGTCACGCGCGACCAAAAGTGTCGCAAATTGTCGCAAACCGCAGTTGGGCCGGGTCAGGCTTTGACGCGATCGATGTCCCCGGCCGGGAAATGCTCGAGGACGGAATCGTCGAACATTCCGAACGCCAGTGCCGAAGCGTAAAGCCCGCAGGCGCGTGCTACGGGCATGCGTTCGGCCCAGCTCCGCAGATCGAGCGCGGCGTTGTGCAGGGCCATCAGAACCTGCGCCGCGATCAGTGGATCGACCGGCCGCAACGAGCCCTCCGCGACTCCGTCGATCAACATACCGGCGAAGCGGCGCGCCACCCGGTTCGATCGATCAATCATCGCGGTGCGGACCCGCAGCGGCAGACCCGACAGCGCAGTGGTGCGCAGCAACGGCCCGGTTTCGGAGAATTGCGTCTCGAGCAGATGCGCGAGCAGGCTCGTCAGCTGGAGCCAATGGCTGCCGGAGAGCGCCTCTGCAGCGCGCTGTGCCTCGCCGATCGTGTCGAAGCTGCGGCGGCAGCAGGCAATGACCAACTCGTCCTTGGCGTCGAGATGGTGATAGAAGCTGCCCTTGGTCACGTTGAGCTCGGCGACGATCCGTTCGACCGACGCACCGCGATAGCCGAGCTCGTTGATCAGACGCGTTGCCGCGTGCAGGAACATCTCCCGCCCGGGCTCATGCTCGCGTGGCGAAATACGCAGCGGTGCCGGCGCCCAGCGCTGGTCCGGCGCGGCGATCCCGAAGAAGAAGATCTCGCGCAGCCGCGCTTCGATGCGCGGGTATTCGTCGAGATCATAATGTGCGAGCCAGGTCGGCAGCCACGACACATTCTCGAGCAGCAGGTGCGCCCGGGCGTCGATCAGTCCGGCTAGTTCCTCGCTGGCCGGCGTGCCCCACAGCCGCCTTGCCTTGGCGTGGAGCAGCCGCCAAGCGTCGAGCAGCCGCTCGCGCAGCGGATCCTCCATCGCACGGAGATCGGAAAGCGCCGCGACATCGCGTTCTGCGCCGCTGCGGATGCGTGCCAGCCGCCGGAAATTCTCTGCGAGAAAGCGTCCGACGCGAGTCTCGGGCGCCTGTTCGTGCAGCGCGACGTCGAGCATCGCCTCGAGTCGTTCGAGCGTCTGCTCGAAACAGGCGGCGGCAAGGTCTTCCTTGCGCTTGAAGTAATAGGTGACGCTGGTCGTGTTGAGGCCGACTCGCCGGGCGACGTCGGCGAACGTCATGCCCTTCGCGCTTTGTTGATTAATCACATCGGCCGCGGCAGCAACGATCGCCTCGCGTTTCGCCTCGAAACGCTTGGTTGCTTGTCCTCCGGTCCTGTCCTCCCGCGGCCCCATGACACTTAAGCTTGCACAGTTCGGATCTTTGCAACAGTATTTTGTCTTGTACCATTTGCAGCGCACTGGGACTCATGCTCCGAAATGGATGCATTTTTCCTCACTTGTTGCGCAAGCGAATCAGTCCTTCCTGCGCGACACTGGCGACCAACCGACCGTCACGCGCGAAGATCTGTCCGCGAATGAAGCCGCGGGCATGGCCGGCCCAGGGGCTGTCGGTCTCGTAGAGCAGCCACTCGTCGGCGCGGAACGGCTCGTGCAGCCATAGCGCGTGGTCGAGGCTCGCAACCTGCATATTGTGGCTGACCCAGTATGTGCCATGCGGCAGCATCGACGTGGCGAGCAGCATGAGATCGGACGCATAGGCGAGCGCCGCGCGGTGTATGGCCGGGTCGTCGGGAAGGGGCCCGCTCGTGCGGAACCACATATGCTGGTGCGGCGCAGTCGGCGTCGGATCGAGCCAGTTGCTCGTTTCGACCGGGCGTAGCTCGATCGGGCGCGGGCGCAGCAGGAAGTTGCGCGCCTGATCGGACATCGCACCAGGGAAGCGCTCGCGAATATCCGCCGCGGAGAGCAGTTCCTCCGGCGGCGCAACCTCGGGCATCTCCGCCTGGTGCCGGAAACCTTCTTCGGGCCGTTGGAACGATGCGGTCATCGTCAGGATCGGCTCGGCATTCTGCATCGCCGTCACGCGGCGCGTGGCGAAGCTGCGTCCGTCGAAGTCGCGCTCGACACGAAACACGATCGCATGATCCTCGCTGCCGGGGCGCATGAAATAGGCGTGGAGCGAATGCGCAACCTTCTCGGGCGTGGACGCCTGCGCCGCCTGCAGTGCCTGGGCGATTACCTGGCCGCCGAACACCCGGCCCACGCCGCCCGGCTGGCGCGAGCCGCGATAGAGATCGGTATCCAGCTCCTCGAGTTCGAGCAGCGTGAGCAGCTGGCCGATCAGCGCTCGGGGATCGTCCGCAGCGGTCATTCGGCGACGAACCGGGAAAGCTTGACTGCCTTGCCTTGGGGCATGTCGCGCGCGCGGAGCTTTGGAGAATTGAGGCTGAAACCGAGATCCATTGCCACGCGCCGCGCTCCGCTGTTCTTCTCGCTGTGGCGCGCCGCCGTGCTGGCCGTCAAGCCGTCGCCGGTCGCCCGCGCGGAGCCCAGGTCACCGGCTCCACCTTGCCCATCACCAGCGTGTAGCTGAGCACGCCGACTGCGCCGACGCCTGCCGCCGCGGCAAAAGCCGCGAAATACGAACCGGTGAACTGCACGATCCAGCCGGTAATGATCGCAACGAAGATCCCAGCGAGATTGGCAATGCAGTTCTGCATTCCCATCCACCGCCCTGCTGCCTCCGCGCCGGAGAGCGTCTGCGCGCAGGCATAGAGCATCGGCGAGACCACGCCGTGGCTGAAGCCCGCCAGCAGCAGCAGCCCGACCACCAGTTCGCGGTTCCCGCTGCTGAACGCGATCAGCAACATGCAGGTGCCTTCGACGCACAGCGCGCCGACCAGCAGGACCTTGCGCACCGTGCCGGCATCGCGACCCCTCGCGAGATGATCGCTGACGACACCAACTCCGAACGAGCCGATGGCTTGCGCGACATAGATCGCGGTCGCGACCGTGGTCATCAGCACGATAGAGAAGCCCTGGTTTTCCTTGAGGTAGGTGGGCAGCCAGGTGAGCACGAGGTAGCCGAGATAGTTGGTGCAGAAATGCCCGATCGAAATGCCCCAGGCCTTGCGCTGCATCGCGACGTCCAAAAGACTTGGAGTCCAGCCGTCCGGGCGCCTGGGCGGGCGACTGACTTTCTCGGGTGCCGGGCTCAGCAGCCACGGCACCAGCCAGATCAGCGAGATGACACCGAAGATGATGAACACCGGGCGCCAGCCAAAGTGCGCATAGAGCAATCCTGCGGACAGCGTCCCCACCACCGGCCCCAGCGCGATTCCGGACATGATGATGCCGTTCGCGCTCCCGCGCTTTTCCTCCGGCACGATGTCGGCGATCATGTGCGAGGCACAGGGGAAGAAGGCGGCCTCGCCGACGCCGAGCAGCAGGCGCAACACGACCAGCATCGTCAGGCCGTTGGTAAAGCCGGTGAGCAGCGTCGCCACTCCCCAGATGCCGAGCCCCACGGCAAGCACGGCGCGACCGCCGAAACGCTGCGTCGACTCGCCGAAGATCAGCTGCGCAGGCGCATAGACCCAGAAGAAGGCCGAGAGCAGATAACCGAGCGTGGCCTTGTCGATGCCCAGCTCATGCTGGACGGCGCTGGCGACGATCGAGAGATTGCCGCGATCCGCGTAGCTGATGATCAGCGCGAGCGCGAGCAACACTACCGCGATCACATAGGCGCGCGCCGGCTGGCTGCTTGCCATTCCGCTTTCCTCCCCCGGTAATTTGGCACGATGCTAGAGCGAAGTACCGGCGCACGCTAGGCCGCCGGCCGGGGAGGTGCCAAAAATCGACTATTGGTTCACATTTTGGCGATAGCGTTGGCCGCCGGACATCGCGAACAGATCGAGCATGCGCAACGATGCGCGCGATTCATACGCGATTCATAGCGCGTGCTGCGGGATGACGGCGGCAAGCGAGCGCGCTAATGTCATTTGCGGGAGGACTTTGTGATCGACAATCTGGGCGACGCAGAGGAACGGGGGAACGTCGGCGACGGCGCTGCGCCGTCGCGTGCATCGCCGCCGCCGGCCGCTCCGCAGATCCCGCCGATCCTCGAACTCGAAGCCGCCGCGACCGCGGTGCAGCTGCGCCGCGAGCGACTGATCGCCGCGCTCACGCTGATCGCCGGGATCGGGCTGCTGCTCGCGCTGCCGTTCGCGCTGCAGGCGGGTGCGTCATTCTTCCTCCCGCTCACCGCCGCACTGGTCATTGCGATCGCGCTGGTGCCGTTGCTCGAATGGCTCGAGCGGCACCGCGTGCCGGCCTCGCTTGCGGCGCTTGCCTGCATCCTGCTGTTTCTCGCGGTCGCCAATGTCGCGCTGGCGTCGATCGTGGTGCCGGCGTGGCAATGGGTGCGACTGCTGCCGGAGCGGATCGGACGGATCCAGGACAATGTCGAGCCGCTGATCCGCTATTATTCGCAGTTCCAGCGGTTCGTGAACAAGACGCTGCACTTGCTCGCTTCGACTCCGGTGAAGCAATCGAGCGTGGCGCCGACGTCGCCGCCGACCTCGATCGTCGAGCTGTTCGCCACGTCGGCGCCGTCGGCGCTGATCGAAATGTTCTATGCCGTGCTCGTGATCTATTTCTTCCTCGCCGGCTGGACGCGGTTGCGGCGGCGCGCGATCACCAGCCGCACCAGCTTCGGCGGCGCGATGGCGACCGCGCGCGTGATCCAGGACGTAGTCGACGACACTTCGGCCTACCTCGGCACGATCACGCTGATCAACATGCTGCTCGGCGCGATCGTCTCCGGCGCGCTATGGGTGGTCGGCATGCCGACCCCGTTGATGTGGGGCGGCATCGTCGCGCTGCTCAACTATATTCCCTATTTCGGGCCGATCCTGTGCTCGCTCCTGCTCGCGCTCGGCGGGCTGATGACGTTCAACGACGTGTGGTATGCGCTGCTCCCGGCGGCGATCATGATCGGTTGCCACCTGATCGAAGCCAATGTCGTGACGCCGCTGGTCGTGGGACACCGGCTGACGATCAATCCGCTCCTGATCCTCGTGTCGCTGAGCTTTTGGGGCTGGGTGTGGGGCACCCCAGGCGCGCTGCTCGCGGTGCCGCTGCTGATCATCATTCAGACCGTGCTCGGCGCTGCGGGCAAGCCCGACATCGCCGGATTCCTGTTCGAGCACGGCACGCTGGTCGGCGACGGCCCGGTCAGCGCGCCGCGGCCCCCGGGCGGGCGGCGCGAGCTGTAATCGCGCCCTGCTGCATTGGGTGAACGCGCGGGTTGACAGCCCCCGGGGGCTCCCCTAACAGCCGCGTCCTCGCAAGCATACGCGGGTGTAGCTCAGTTGGTTAGAGCGCCGGCCTGTCACGCCGGAGGTCGCGGGTTCGAGCCCCGTCACTCGCGCCACCTTGCGCCTGAATGCCGGTGCATTCGGCGTGGCGCGATCCGCAGTTTCGACCTAGTGAAGCGCGCGATGTCAGCCGTCTCGATCACCGCGCGCAAGCTGCACACCGCCGCCCGGCAACCGCTGTTCATCTGGCTGTGGCTGGCGCCCGTCTGGGTGGCGATCGGGCTTGCTTCCGCGGTCATCGCGCTCGTTCCGTTCCGCCGCTTCGCGCCGTTGCTCGGTCAGAATCTCGGTACCGCCGCTTTCGTACCGCTGGCGAGCGAAGCGCAGGCCCAGCGGGCGCGGCTGATCGGGCGCACGATCGGAATCGCTGCGCGCTATGCGCCATTTCGTTCGAACTGCTTCCCCCAGGCGCTCGTCGCTTGCGCTTTGTGCGCGCTGTGGGGACTGCCCTATGCGCTGTTCTTCGGCGCACGGATCACGGAGGAGACTGGCAAGCTCGACGCGCACGCCTGGGTGGTCAGCGGGCGCGCGACGGTTACCGGCGGCGCCATCAGCTTCGCACGGTTCAATGCGCTGGTGTGCTTTGTCGCACCGGCGATCCGACAGGGCTGAGCACGGCGGCGCCCGCTTCGACGCGGACCACCAGGTCGCAGAAGCGCAGGCTGGCTTCGCGGTGCGAGATCATCAGGATGGTCGGGCGCGTTTCGAGGGCGGAAATGCGCGCGAGCAGCGCGGCTTCGCCGTCGGCGTCGATCGCGTTGGCTGCCTCGTCAAGTACCAACAGGCGCGGCCGCGCGAGCAGCGCGCGGGCGAGGCCGAGACGCTGGCGCTCGCCCCCCGAAAGCAGGCTGCCGCGTTCGCCGATGATCGTCTCGAGCCCCTGATCGAGCCGCGCGACGAGCGCGCTCGCGCCCGCTAGGGCCAGCGCTTCCGCAATCTCGTCATCGCTCGCTTCCGGGCTGCTCCAGGTCAGGTTGCGGCGCACGCTGTCGTGGAACAGGAAACCGTCCTGCGCGACATAGGCGACACACGTCGCCCAGCCGTTGCGCCCGGCGGCATCGAGTGTTCGTCCGCCTACAGCGACCGTGCCCGCCTGAGGTTCGAGCAGTCCGACGACCAGGTCGACCAGAGTGGTCTTACCCGCGCCCGAAGCGCCAGCAACGCCGACGAACGCGCCCGGCGGAACGGTCAATGTCACGTCGCTAACGCCACCGCCGCCGGCATGGCGATAGGTCACGCCGTCGAGCACGATCGGTCCGGCGGGCGGCGGGGCGGTGGATCCCGCGGCGCCCGCAGCCTCGCCAAGCTGCTCGCCGAGCGCTCGCACGGCGAGGAAGCTCGGCAGCGAATAGACCATCTGTTGCGCCGACTGGAACAGTTGCATCATCGGGGCGCTCATCCGCGCGAAGATCACCAGCACGGTGATCAGCAGCACCGGCGCGAGATGAAAGACGGCGAACCCCAGATACACCGTCGCGGCCGCGAGCAGCGAAATCACTGCGCCCAGCACCATCCGCGTGCGCGCGGTCTGGCGCGCGAATTGGGTGGTGACCTTGCGGCTGCGGCGTAGCGCCGACGAATATTCGGTCAGGAAACGCGCCTGCGCGTTCTGCGCGATCGCGGTCTTAAGGCCCTGCAGGAACGTCCCCGAATGCGCCATCATCGACTGATTGGTGCGCATAAGCTCTTCGCCCATGCGGCCGATCCGGGCGCCGGAAAGCAGGAACGCCAACACCGCACCGCCGAACACCAACAGCAGCGCCGCGGTCAGCAGCGGCGCGAGTACGAAAGCGATCACCGTCTGTACGAGCAGCATCACCAGCGCGACGCTCGACTGCAACAGCAGCTGCAGCGCGGCCGATACGCGATTGATTTCCATGGTCAGCAGGTTCGTCACGCGCGTGTGGCTGAGCTGCGCGACACGGTGCCACGGCGCACGTGCGACCTGCGCGAGCAATCGGCCGCGTTCGGCCTCGACAAAGCCGGTCTGCAGCGCATTGAGCGCGAGGTCGCGCGCATAATTGACCGCCAGCCGCGCCAGTGCGACTCCGAGAAAGCCGACGACGAGCACGCCGAGCTGCGCTTCGGGCGTGACCAACCCCCATTCGCGCAGCGCGGCGGTAATTCTGGCGTTGCCGCTGCCGACGACCGCGCTCAGCATCGGCACGAGCAGCAAGATGCTCGCACCGTCGAGCGCGGCCGCGAGCGCGACCAGCAGGCATCCGCGCGCGCCGTGCCAGCCGGCGTGGCCGACGAACGCGCGCGCCATCCCGCTCAATCCTCGCCTCAGATCGGCCGCGTGCGCCAGCATCGGCGTTTCCTAGCGATCCCGACGCTCGGCGTCGATCAGGCGCGCCAGCGGCCGGTCTCCATCCAGATCAGCAAAGGCCTGAGCGGCAGGATCCAGACGATGCCGGTAATCAGGTAGAACATCGTCTGCAGCGGCCACCACAGTCTGCCGACGAACACCGAGAGGCTCGTGACCAGCACGATCCACAACAGGATCAGTCCCAGGATCGCCAGCGCGCCGGCGGGCTTGCGCCAGCTCGGTTTCATGGCTCCGCGTGCACCAGCATGCCGAGTTCGGTGATCACCGCGTGCAGCGGAACGTCCCAGATATCGGCGGGAAGCGCAGGGAGTTCCTGGATCGACCAGGCGACCCCGGCGCGCCAGGCGTCCGGATAGCGTGCGAACGCGCGGTCATAATGTCCACCGCCCTGGCCGAGACGATTGAGCCGGGCATCGAAACCCACGAGCGGCGCAAGGATCAGGTCGGGAGCGACTTCGGGCTGGCCGGCATCGGGTTGGCGCAGGCCATAGGGTCCGTCGACCAGGGGCGCATCCGGGTTCCATGCCAGGAACCGAAGCGGCGTCGGCCGGTCGACGATATACGGCAGCGCGAGCGTCGCACCGCGTTCGAGCGCGGCGGCGGCAAGCGGCGCGGGATCGGCTTCGCTGCCGACCGGGCAATAGGTTGCGACGACCATCCCCGGCACCAGCCGGTCGAGAAATGCGGGCGGCGGCAGGATCGCGCAACTCGTCTCGCTTGCGAACAGGTCGCGTTGCGCGCGTAGGCGTGCGCGCAGGGCGGGCTTGTCGCTAAGCATCGTGCGGGGCGGAAGTGGCGGGACCGCCGTGGCCGTTTGCTTGAATATCCTCTGACGCCGTCAACGTCAGGTGGGGACCATATACGGCAGACCTGGATCTGCGCAGGGACAGCCCCCTTGGATGTGGAATCGCCTCAGGGATAATCGTGGAAGCTCGCACCGGGCAGTACCCGCCGTCCCTGCATGTAGGGGCTGGGGGGGCGCCACTCAAGGGGCCATTGCTTCCGCGGGCTGACAGTCGCCGACTTTCTCCTCGGGCGCGAGCCCGCGTATCAACGTGCGGCGCCAGCGCCATCCGCATGGCGATGCCGTGGATCGTCCGCATCGCGCTTCCCCTTTCTTCAGGCGAGAGTCGATTCGTCCTCGAGCACCGCCGCCACGGCTTCGAGCTTCTCCGCAAGCAGTTCGAGCGCGGCGGGCGAAAGGCCCTGTCGCGGATTGCGCTCGGCTTCCTCGACTTCGTCGGCGAGCAGCAGCCCCATGTAGAGCAATGTGCGCTCGGCATTGCCGCCAGCCGCGCGCACTGCGGTGTCGGCATGGCGCCCGAGCCGGCGCCCGAGCCGCTCGAAATGCAGTTCCTCGCCGTCGCGGCAGGCGATGCTGTAGCTGCGTCCGGCGAGCTGTAAGGTGACCTGTCCCATTATTCGCCGCCATTCTCGCGCGCGATCAGCACGTCGAGCGAAGCGACTGCCGATTCGATGCGTTCCTTGAGCGCCGCGTGCTTGCGCGCGATACGATCCGCGGCATAGGCACGCGCGTGCGCCGCGGTTTCGATCCGCTTCACGGCGCGTTCGATTCGTTCGATTGCTGGATGAGGGGCCTCCGCCATTCAGGCGCCGATAGCATGCGGACGCGCGACGGCAAGTCCCTGCGACAACGGATGCGGCGGGCGGTTGACGTGGGAAGCCATGGGCCGCAAAGGCGGCGCGAAAAATCGGAGGGACCGGACGTTGGTGGCTTCATTCACTGCGTGTGCGAATGCGATCCGCGCCTTGGCCATGGATGCGGTCGAGGCGGCCAATTCGGGCCATCCCGGAATGCCGATGGGCATGGCCGATGTCGCGACGATGCTGTTCCAGCGCTACCTCAAATTTGATCCCGCCGATCCGGCCTGGCCCGATCGCGATCGCTTCATTCTTTCGGCCGGCCATGGCTCGATGCTGCTCTATTCGCTGCTGCATCTGACCGGCTACGCCTCGCCGACGCTCGACGACATCCGCACCTTCCGCCAGCTCGGCAGCCCCTGCGCCGGCCACCCCGAGAATTTCGAGATCGCCGGTGTCGAATGCACCACCGGTCCGCTCGGCCAGGGGCTGGCGATGTCGGTCGGCTTCGCGCTCGCCGAGCGCCATCTCAATGCGAGCTTCGGCGACGAGCTCGTCGACCATCACACTTGGGTGATCGCGGGCGACGGCTGCCTGATGGAAGGCGTCAACCACGAGGCGATCGGGCTCGCCGGGCATCTCCGGCTCGGCCGGCTGATCGTGCTGTGGGACGACAACAAGATCACGATCGACGGCGCAGTGAGCCTGTCGAGCAGCGAGGACGTCGCCGCGCGCTATGCCGCGACCGGCTGGCACGTCGTCGAATGCGACGGGCATGATGCCGACAGCATCGCCTCCGCATTCAACGCCGCGCTCGCCGATGAGCGTCCCTCGCTGGTCCGTTGCCGCACGATCATCGGCAAGGGCGCGCCGAACGTGCAGGGCACGTCGAAGACGCACGGCTCGGCGCTCGGCGCCGCCGAAATCGCCGCGACCCGCGCGAACATCGGCTGGGACTATCCGCCGTTCGAAATCCCCGACGACATCCGCACGGCCTGGCTCGACGCCGGCAAGCGTTCGGCCGATGCCCATAAAGCGTGGAAGGAACGGCTCGCAAGTCACGAGGATCGTGCGGAATTCGAGCGCCGTATGGCGGGCGACCTGCCCGCATGGTTCTCGCTCGACGACTATATCGCCGGCCTGCTCGAAAGCCCGCAGAAGGTCGCGACGCGCCGCGCTTCGGAGCTCGCGCTCGGCGCGATCAACGACCAGCTGCCCGACACCGTCGGCGGCTCGGCCGACCTGACGGGCTCGAACAACACCAAGACCAAGGCGACCACGCCGCTCACGGCGAATGACTATGCCGGCCGCTACATCTATTACGGCATTCGCGAGTTCGGCATGGGCGCAGCGATGAACGGGCTGGCGCTGCATGGTGGCGTGATACCCTATGGCGGCACGTTCCTGGTGTTCGCCGACTATGCCCGCCCGGCGATCCGGCTGTCTGCGCTTCAGCATGCGCGCGTGATCTATGTGATGACGCACGATTCGATCGGCCTTGGCGAGGACGGCCCGACGCACCAGCCGATCGAGCATATGATGTCGCTGCGCGCGATTCCCCAGCTCGACACCTACCGGCCGTGCGACACGATCGAGACTGCCGAGGCCTGGGCACTCGCGCTCGCCAAGAAAGACGGGCCATCGCTGATCGCGCTCACCCGCCAGAACCTGCCGCAGCTGCGCACCGAGGCGGCCGAGAACCGCACCGCGCGCGGCGCCTATTGCCTGTTCGAAGCCGAGGCCGTCCGCCAGGTCTCGCTGCTCGCCACCGGCTCGGAAGTCGAGATCGCCGCCGCGGTGCGCGACGTGCTCGAAGCCCAGGGCATCGGCGCCGACGTGATTTCGATGCCGAGCTGGGAGCGGTTCGACGCGCAGGACGGCCAGTACAAGCGCGACGTGCTGCCGCCGGAGACGCTCAAGGTGTCGATCGAAGCCGGTACGACGCTCGGCTGGGACCGGTACACCGGCATCGACGGGCTGCGTTTCGGCATCGACAGCTATGGCGCTTCGGGCCCTGCGCCCCAGCTTTACGCACATTTCGGACTGACCGCGGAGGCAATCGCTCCCAAGATCGTCGCGCGGCTCAAGGGCTAATCGATTTTTGAACCAGGCCCGGTCGACACGGCGGCCGGGTAGAGGAGGAATGATATGACGAAGATTGCGATCAACGGCTTCGGGCGGATTGGCCGCCTGGTGGCGCGCGCGATCCTCGAGCGGCCGGATTGCGGGCTCGAGCTGGTGACGATCAACGATCTGGCCGACGCCAAGTCCAACGCCTGGCTCTTCGCGCGCGACAGCGTCCACGGCAAATATCCCGGCACGGTCAGCGCCGATGGCAGCGACCTCGTCATCGACGGCAAGCGCATCAAGGTCACTGCCGAGCGCGATCCGGCCAATCTGCCGCACGCCGCGAACGGCGTCGAGCTGGTGCTCGAATGCACCGGCTTCTTCACAGACCGTGCGAGCTGTGAGAAGCATATCGCTGCAGGCGCTAAGAAAGTTCTGATCTCGGCGCCGGGCAAGAACGTCGACCTGACCGTCGTCTACGGCGTCAACCACGACAAGCTCGAGGCCGGGCACACCATCGTTTCGAACGCCTCGTGCACCACCAACTGCCTCGCGCCGGTCGCCAAGGTGCTCAACGATGCGATCGGCATCGAGCGCGGGCTGATGACCACGATCCACGCCTATACCAACGACCAGAAGATCCTCGACCAGATCCATTCGGACCTGCGCCGCGCGCGGGCCGCGGCGATGTCGATGATTCCGACCACCACCGGTGCCGCGCGCGCGGTCGGCGAAGTGCTCCCCGAACTCAAGGGCAAGCTCGACGGTTCGGCGATTCGCGTGCCCGTGCCCGACGGCAGCCTCGTCGATCTGACCTTCACGCCGAGCCGCGACACGACCAGGGACGAAGTCAATGCGCTGCTCAAGGCGGCGTCGGAAAGCGGGCCGCTCAAGGGCGTGCTCGCCTATACCGACGAGCCGCTCGTCTCGATCGACATCGTCCACACGCCGGCGAGCTCGACTGTCGACAGCCTCGAGACCGCAGTGATCGACGGCAAGCTGGTGCGCGTCGTCAGCTGGTACGACAATGAATGGGGCTTCTCGAACCGCATGGTCGATACTGCCTGCGCGATGGCGAAGCTCGGCTGAGTGGGCCGGCTCGCCGGCATTGCGCGGCACGCCGATCGTCGGGGGCCGATCGAAACGCTGACCAGCGTTCGATTGACTCCCGAGGCAGGCGTCGATGGCGATCGCAACGGGTCCAAGCACAAGCGCCAGGTTACGCTGCTCGAAGCGAGCGACTGGGCGGCGGCGACGGCTGACGTCGGCGCCGAGCTGCCGTGGTGGGCGCGCCGCGCCAATCTGCTCGTCGAGGAATTCGACCTGCCGCACGGCGGCGACGTGCGCATCCGCATCGGAGCGGACGTGGTGATCGAGCTCAAGATCGAGATCGATCCGTGCGAGCGAATGGAGGAGCTGGCGCCGGGCCTGCGCCGGGCGCTCGAACCCGATTGGCGCGGCGGCGCCGGCGGCAAGGTGATCGCCGGCGGCACGATAACTATTGGCGACGACATCAGGATCGAAACATGACCCGCAGCTTCAAGACGCTCGACGACATGGGCGACATCGCCGGCAAGCGCGTGCTGGTGCGCGAAGACGTGAACGTGCCGATGGCCGATGGCCAGGTGACCGACGACACGCGGCTGCGCGCCGCCGTCGACACCCTCGCCGAACTCGCCGACAGGGGCGCCAAGGTGATCGTGCTCGCGCACTTCGGCCGTCCCAAGGGCCAGCGCAACCCCGAGATGAGCCTGGCGCTCGTCACGCGGCCGCTTGCGCAGGTGCTCGGTCGAGCGGTGCGCTTCGTCGACGACCAGGCGGCCGCCGAGGCGATCGCCGATATGGCCGATGGCGAGATCGGCATCCTCGAAAATACGCGCTTCGATGCGGGTGAGGAAAAGAACGCGCCCGAGACCGTCGAACGGCTCGCCGCGCTCGGCGACTTCTATGTCAACGACGCCTTTTCGGCGGCGCATCGCGCACACGCCTCGACCGAGGGGCTGGCGCACCGGCTGCCCGCGTTCGCCGGCCGCCAGATGCAGGCTGAACTCGACGCGCTCGACAAGGCGCTCGGCAATCCGCAGCACCCGGTCGCCGCGGTGGTCGGCGGCGCCAAGGTCTCGACCAAGCTCGATGTGCTCAAGCACCTCGTCGACAAGGTCGATCATCTGATCATCGGCGGCGGCATGGCGAACACCTTCCTCGCCGCGCGCGGTGTCGATGTCGGCAAGTCGCTGTGCGAGCACGACCTGACCGGCACGGCGGAGGAGATCCTTGCGGCGGCGGAAAAAGCCAATTGCACCGTGCATCTGCCCTATGACGTGGTGGTCTCGAAGGAGTTCGCGGCCAATCCGCCGAGCCTGCGCACCTGCAACGTGCACGAAGTCGCGGCGGACGAGATGATCCTCGACGTCGGTCCGGCGGCAACCGAGGCGCTCGCCGACGTGCTCAAGATCTGCCGCACGCTCGTCTGGAACGGCCCGCTGGGTGCGTTCGAGACGGTGCCGTTCGACCGCGCCACCGTTGCGCTCGCACGCACGGCGGCGGCGCTGACCCGGGAAGGCTCGCTGGTGTCGGTCGCGGGCGGCGGCGACACGGTCGCGGCGCTCAACCAGGCGGGCGTCGCGGGCGACTTTAGCTTCGTCTCGACCGCCGGGGGTGCGTTCCTCGAATGGATGGAAGGCAAGGAACTTCCGGGGGTTGCGGCGCTGGCGCGCTGAACCTTAGCTCTGATCGCGCGACGTCCACGCGGGCGACCGTGGCCTGGGTGCGGTGCTCGACCAGCTGGTCAGTCTCAAGTCCGGCAACTGACGCGGAGGGAGGGGGCGATCCCTCCCTCCGTAATTTCCCCCATAGCTTCCATAAGTTCATCTACCAGTGACAAGTGCGTCCTAGAATGAAGGACGGGGATTGAGGTTGCCACGGGGCGCGGGGGGACGCGGTGGACGATGACAAGGGCAGTGGTTCGAAGCAGGAAATTGTGACAGACCGCGACGCCAATTCTGAAATTTTGTTCGGCACGATCGTCGACAGCGCCGCGCGGCTGCTCAATTGCCGCGAAGTGGCGATGCGCGGCGGCGACGACGCGCGCCGTCGCTTTGATGCCTCCGCGGCAAGCGCGCTGCGGGCACGCGGCGGTGCGCTGGAATTGTCCGACGAGGCGATCGAGGCGCTGGGCAGCTTCGCCGATGCGATCGAACATCTGTTCGACGTGCGCGCGGGGGATGAGACCTCTGCCGAGCTGTCCGAGGCACGCCGGCGCGCGTTGGTTGCGATCGATCGCTGGCAGCGCAACTTCCGCTTGACCGAACAACTGGTCAACATCGGGTCCTGGCATCTCGACGTGACCACGGGCCTGGTCGACTGGTCGCCGCAGACGTTCGCGATCTTCGGCCGGTCGATCGATGAAGGCGCCCCCGACCTCGAATCGCTCTTCAACTATTATTCGTCGCGCGACCGCGAAGTCCTGATGCAGGCGGTCGACCGTGCGATCGGCACTGGCGAAACCTTCGATCTCGAGACCGACATCGTCACCGCGGGCGGCCTCAAACGGCGCGTACGCAACGTGGG
>Ga0207675_100001825_pt1 | contig 21355 bp, 17 predicted proteins | sample KBSSwiS42_FD_184305 | JGI IMG/M metagenome (GOLD analysis project Ga0207675, IMG submission 184305) | Switchgrass rhizosphere microbial communities from Kellogg Biological Station, Michigan, USA - KBS Switchgrass S4-2 (SPAdes) (version 2) | ecosystem: Host-associated > Plants > Roots >...
CGTCCTCTCCACCAACACCTCGAGCCTCTCGGTCACCGAGATGGGCGCCGACGTCGGCATCCACTTCTTCAACCCCGTCGCGGTACTGCCGCTCGTCGAGCTCGTCCGAACGCCCCACACCGACGACGCGACGCTGGCGACCGCGTGGGAGCTTGCGGCGAGACTGCGCAAGACGCCCGTGCTCGTGGCGGACGCTCCGGGCTTCGTCGTCAACCGCGTCCTCACCCGCCTGATGGCCGTCGTGCTGGACGCGCTCGAGCACGGCAACACCGCAGAGGAGGCCGACGAGGCGATCCTCCGCCTGGGGTTGCCGATGGCCCCGTCCGTGCTTCTCCAGATGGTGGGACCGCGCGTCGCCAACCACGTGCTCGAGACGCTGCACACCGCCTATCCCGACCGCTTTCCCCTCTCGCAGACCCTGGCCAACTACGCCGAGGGCAAGGACGAGATCGCTCTCCGAGAACGCGAACCGAAATCACAGGACGAGATCCTCGAGTCGGCCCTCGAGGCGGTCGCCGACGAGATCTGGCACCTGCTCGAGGAGGGCGTCGTTTCGGAGGCGAAGGACGTCGACACCGCGCTCCTGCTGGGCGCAGGCTGGCCCTTCTGGCTCGGCGGGATCACGAAGTACCTCGACCAGGTCGGCATTTCGGAGAAGATGTTCGGGCGCCCGCTCTCGGAAGCCGGAGCGGGAGCACCCACGACATGAGCGACAACTGGCGCATCGAGATCGAGCTCCCCGAGGAGGGCCACGCGAACAGCCTGCTTGACCGCCTCGGGCTGGACCTGGGGTCCGACGAGGCCAAGCGGCTCGCGAAGGAGCTCGAAGGCCACCGTCTCGCGGTCTCCCGCGACGACGACGTCATCTTCGTCTACGCCGAGTCGCAGGCCCAGGCGGAGCAGGCCCGCCGCATGGTCGACGCCGAGCTCGCCGACGAGGGGATCGACGCGAAGGCTCAGGTCGAGCGCTGGCTCCCCGAGGAGGAGCGCTGGTCGGGCGACCCGCCGCAGGAGACCTGGGAACAGGAAGAGGTCCGGCACGGCTACGCGCCCTGGGAGGTGCGTGTCGAGCTCGACACCCACGCGGAGGCAGACGAGCTCGCGGACACGCTCGAGCGGGAGGGATTCGACGTCGTGCGCCGCTGGCGGTTCCTGATCGTGGGCGCCGGCACCGAGGAGCAGGCGCGAGAGCTGGCACGCCGCGTGCACGGCGAGGCCGAACCGGGCGGCGAGGTCGTCTGGGAAGTGGCTCCACAGAACCCATTTGCGCTCTTCGGCGGGCTCGGAAGCTAGTAGCGGCAGCAGAATCGGCTATGCTTCCGGGTGCGACGCTCGCCACGGGGTTCCACGCGAGCGCGCTCTCTTACTTGAGATTCGCAGCACGAGAAGTGCTGCAGACATGCAGGAAACCACCGAGCACCCGACGCTGGCGTCGGAGGCTACGGACGGCCTCGCTGCCGCCGCCCTCCGCGCCGAATCCTGGGCCGGAGAGCCCTTTCTCCACCCGGACGAAGATCCGGCGATCGCGCTTGCGCCCGAAACCGCCCGCAGGCGCGCGCTGGATGACGCCCTGGCCGAGATGGAGGCGGGCGCACGCGAGCCGTCCTACGACTGGAAGATCCGCTACGCACTGATGCTCGGCCTCGAGCGGGTGCTCAGCGAGCGCCCTCCGCGGCTCGCCTCCGGAACGGAGCTGCGCCGCCACCAGATCGACGCGCTGGCGGGGATGCTGACGGAGTTGATCGCTGCAACCCAGGTCGAGCCCGAGCTGAACGGCAACGGCGCCGCCGATGTGGAAGCAGAAGAGGAGGAAGAGGATGATCTCGGCGTTCATCTGGAGGAGCCGGGCGAGGAGCTCGAGCTCCCGGCCGAGCACCGAGGCAAGGACCCCGGCGCGAGCAGGCGCTACCGCTTCCGCCATCCGACCGCCTCGGGCAAGACGATCGCCGCCGCGGGGTTCGTCGAGGCAGCGCGGACGCTCGGCGTCCTGATCCTGACCCATCGCCGCCTGCTCGTCACGCAGTTCCACCGCGAGCTTACGAACGAGGGCTACGGCGACCGCTTCGAGGATGCGATCCTGAAGGGCAAGACGCCCAAGCGGCCGAACCCCGTGACCGTCCAGACGTACGCCTGGTTCGCGCGCCACTGGCAGGACCTCAACCCCGAGGCCTACAACCTCGTGATCGCGGACGAGGCGCACACGGCGCTCGGCGAGAAGACGAGCCAGGCGATTCGCAGCTTCTCCGACCCGATCTACATCGGCATGACGGCGACCGAGCAGCTGATCGCCAAGCAGGTCTCGGACGTCTTCCCGGCCTCGATCGACGAGCTGCCGCTGGCCGACGCCGCGCGTCGGGGCCTGATCGCGCCGCTGCGCTGCCTCCGCGTTCCTCCGGCGGCGGCGATCTCGTCGGTGCCGATCGTCGGCGGCGACTTCGAGGAGCGCGCGCTGGCCGCGGTCCTCGACCACAAGGCGCTCAACCAGGCGGCGGCGAGCCTCTACCGCGAGCGCTTCGAGCACACGCCCGGCATCGTCTACGCCGCCGGGGTCGAGCACGCGTACAACCTGGCCAAGGAGTTCCGCGCGGTCGGTCTCAAGGCGGAGGCCGTCAGCGGCCGGACGCCGCCGGTTCAGCTGGCCGAGACGCTGGCAGCCTACGAGCGCGGCGAGATCAACGTCCTCATCAACGCGATGCTGCTCGCCGAGGGCTGGAACTCGCCCCGTGCGACGGTCTGCATGCACCTCGCGCCGACGGCCTCGCGCCGCGTCTACCAGCAGCGGATCGGCCGGATCATGCGCATGCACCCGCGCAAGGAAGCCGGCGTCGTGATCGACTTCGTTCCGAAGGGAGCGACCCACAACGAGCGAGTCGTCTCGCTGCACAGCCTGCTGGACGCCGACTTCTACCGCGAAGGTGCGCGCGTCACGCCCGCCCCCCGGCGCCGCATCCAGCGCCGGGCCCGGAGGAAGCTCTCGCCGGCGCCGTGGCTCGTCCCGGTGACGCCCGACGTCAAGCGCCGCCTTGCCGTGATCACGCGCGAATGGCAGCGAACCGACCCGCGCTTCCTCGACGACGACGAACAGCTCTACTGGGCCACGATCGCCGGCCGCAACGTCCGCTTCGACGAACGCGTCGAGTTCGTGAAGAAGTTCACCGAGGGCAAGGCCAACCGCGCCGCGCTCGAGCAGTTCCTGAGCGCCTGCGCAGCGGAGAACCCGAACCGGCGCCTACGGCTGACGGCTCTCGCAGACCGCGTCTCGATGATGGTCGACCGAGCCAGCTTCGACGACCTCGTGACCCTCGTGACCCAGGCCCCGACCTGGGAGAAGGACCGCGCCCAGGGCGTTCGCACGCTGCTGCGCGCGCTCGGCGACGGCAAGGTCGACGCGCCCGACCAGATCCTCGCGCGCTGGACGTGGCGCCTCGCACGGGCCACCCGCAAGGTGCAGGACCGCCGGGCGAGCGCCGAGTTCCCGGAGGCGAAGCGCCTGCTCGGCGCGCTCGCCAACTCGCGGGGCCACCGGCACGAGGAGAACGCGGCCAAGCTCGTGAACGCAGCGCTCGACCTGCCGCGCGAGGTCGGCGCTGCGCTGCTCGCGTCGGCGGAGGGCTACACGCCGCGCGCGAACCAGTTGATCGACGCGGCCCGGGAACGGCTGGGGACGATCCAGGAGGTCGCGAACGCCCTGGCCGACAACCTTCCTGCGCCGAAGGCGTCGACGGGCCGCTCACGGCGACGCAGGCGCAAGCGCAAGAAGAAGGGCCAGGCGCAGGGCCAGCAGAACCAGAGCCAGAGCCAGAACCAGAAGCAGAAGCACGACGGCGCGAAGCCGGAGCCGAAGGCCGAGCAGGCACCGGCGGCCGAGGCCTAACGTCGGCCGCTTCCGCGCGTCTACGCTGACAGCGGATGCTCCTCTACGCGATTGCCTTCCTGGCCGGAGTCGTCACGGCGATCTCACCGTGCGTCTACCCCGTGCTCCCGATCATCTTCGCCGGCGGAGCGAGCGGCGGGCGGCGGCGGCCCTACGCGATCATCGCCGGGCTCGTCGTCACCTTCGTCCTGTCGTTGCTCTTCGTCGGCTGGCTGCTCGACCAGCTCGGCCTTCCGCAGGACTTCCTCCGCAAGGTGTCGATCGCGTTCCTGCTCCTCTTCGCGGCCACCCTCGTGATCCCGCAGCTTGCGCGCGCGGTCGAGCGGCCGTTCCTCCGCCTGACCCGACGGCCCGCGGGCGATCTCGGCGGCGGCTTCCTGCTCGGAGCCAGCCTGGGGCTGCTCTTCGTCCCCTGCGGCGGGCCGGTACTCGGATTCATCACGACCCAGACGGCGAGCCTCGCAGGCGGCAAGCGCGTCGGGCTCGCCGTCGCCTACGCGCTCGGAGCGGCGCTCCCGATGCTGCTGCTCGCGCTCGGCGGCCAGCGCGCCGCGGGTCGGATGCGGTCGATGAACCTACAGCGCCCGGCGGTGCGAGCCGCGCTGGGCGGCGTCCTGGCACTCTCGGCGCTCCTGATCGCCTTCAACGTCGACAAGACACTGCAGACCAAGGTCGGCGACTACACCCCGTTCCTCCAGAAGGCGGAGCGGAGTTGCTACACGCGCAAGCAGCTTGGGCAGCGGTGCCTGACCGTGCAGCCGGCCTCGAGCTCGGCGCTCAAGGACTTCGGCCCCGCACCTCCTTTTACCGGCATCTCGACGTGGATCAACTCGAAGCCGCTGACCATCGCCTCGCTTCGGGGCAGGGTCGTGCTCGTCGACTTCTGGACCTACTCGTGCATCAACTGCCTGCGAACGCTTCCCCACCTCAAGGCCTGGGACTCGGCGTACCGGAAGGCCGGGTTGACCATCGTCGGCGTCCATACGCCCGAGTTCGCCTTCGAGCACGTCCCGTCCAACGTCCGCAAGGCGACGCGCGAGCTCGGCGTCGACTACCCGGTCGCGATCGACGACGGCTACAAGACGTGGGACGCCTATCAGAACGGCGCCTGGCCGACCGAATACCTCATCGACCGCAAGGGTCACATCCGCGAGATCAAGGAAGGCGAGGGCACCTACGACGAGACCGAGCGCACGATCAGAAGGCTGCTCGGCGAGCCGGCGCAGGCGCAGCTCGCATCCGTCAAGGACACAACGCCGCAGCATCCGACCACGCCCGAGTCCTACCTCGGCTGGGAGCGGCTGCAGCGCTACTCCGGGTCCGAGCTCGTGCCCGACCGCGTCGTTCCCTACAAGTTCCCGCGGTCGGTGCCGCTGAACACGCTCGCCTACGACGGCGTCTGGCGCGTCGAACGGCAACGCATCGTCGCGATCGACCGGGCCCGGCTGCGTCTGCACTTCCTGGCGCAAAACGTCCATCTCGTGCTCGGCGGCCGCGGCATGCTCCGGGTGCTCGTCGACGGGAAGCCCGTCCACACGATTCGCGTCGGCGGGCTGAGCAGGCTCTACACGCTGTTGAGCTACCCCAGTCTCCGTGAGGGGGAGCTCGAGCTCCGGTTCTCGCCCGGAATCACGGCCTACGCGTTCACCTTCGGCTAAGGCGCCGCTTGCGGTGCCGTCATCAGGACGCGCGGGCTCTGCCCGGGCGCGTCCGTCTGAAATGACCGTCGAACCACTTGAGCATGTGCGGGACGGCGTTACTCGGGTAGCTACTGCTCGCGGGCGGCGTCCTCGCCGTTCTCTTCGTCACGCTCGCGCAGGAAGCGCGTCAGCTCGGCCGCGAGCGCGTCGCCGGACGGAAGGTCGCTGCTCTCCTCGATCGAGTCGGCGCGGCGCTCGAGCTCCTCGACGTAGGACGCCGTCTCCTCGTCCGAGGCCACTGCCTCGCTGACCTGTTCCTCGTAGGACTGAGCCGCCTCCTCGAGCTCGTCCACGTCGACCTCGACCCCGATCAGGCTGCCGAGCCGCTCGCAGAGCGCCACCGCAGCCCGCGGGCTGGGTGTCAACGAGACGTAGTGGGGAACTGCCGCCCAGAGGCTCGCCGAGGGGATGTCGGCCTGACGGCAGGCGTCGTGCAGAACGCCGACGATCCCGGTCGGCCCTTCGTAGCGCGAGGCCGAGAGCCCGAGGCGCTGGACGAGCTCTTCGTCGGAAGCGCTTCCCGTGACCGGTGCCGGCCTGGTGTGCGGGACGTCGGCCAGGAGCGCGCCGAGCGTGATCATCAGCTCGACGTCCAGATCCTGCGCGAGGCCGACGACGAGATCCGTGAACGTCCGCCAGCGCAGGTTCGGCTCGATCCCGAGGAGGAGCACGATGTCGCGGTCGAGCCCCTCCGGCCGCGCGTGGTAAAAGCCCGTCTCGGGCCAGTCGATCCGGCGCGTCAGCCCGTCCTCGAGCGAGACGTGCGGCCTCGTCGCCTGGAAGTCGAAGAAGTCCTCGGGATCGACCTCTGCGAACTGCTCCGCGCCCCACGTTTTCGCCAGGTACCCGGCCGCGAGCGACGCAGCCTGCGCGCCGTCGTTCCAGCCGCGGAAAGCGGCCAGAAGGACCGGCCGTTCGAGCTCGGGTCGGCTGTGGATGCGCAGCTCATCGGCCACTTAGCGCAGTCTACGTGCGGCCTTGCACGAAGGCCGCCGGCGGGCGCCACAGGACCGTGACGAAGGCGACGAGCGCCCCCCAGACCGCCGCGGCGAAGCCGACGTGCACCAGGACGAGCCCCCAGGGCAGGTGAGTCCGGTACTGGATCTCGCCGAGAGCCATCTGTGCGAGCAGCACCGCGAGCACCGCCAGGCCCAGCTTGAAGACGCGAGGCCACTGCTCGCGGCGGGCGGCGAGGTAGCCGAGCACGAAGACGAGCGCGACTCCGAAGACGCCGACCGCGAACGCGTGGACGAACACGAGCGGCTGAAGCCGCCAGAGCCGGTCGACGTGCTCGGCGCCACCACCAGAATGCGGCCCCGCCGCGGTCGCGAGCGTGCCGCTGAAGAGCAGCACCAGGCAGGACGCCGCGGCGAGGATCCCTAGGCGGCGCAACTCCAGCGGCACGATCGGCTCGGCCCGGCCGGTGCGCGCGCCGTAGGCCTCGAGCGCGAGCACGACGGCTCCGGCCAGCACGACCATCGAGAGCAGCAGGTGCGTGGCCACGACCGGCCAGCGCAGGTCGGTCTTGACCGCGAGGTAGCCGAGCGGCGCCTGCGCAAGCGTGCCGAGGAAGATCGCCAGCGCAAGCCGTCGCGCCCAGCGCTGCAGCGCCGGCGCGCGCAGGGCGGCGAGGGCCACGAGCAGCGTGACCGCGATCGTCACCCCTCCGACGAGGCGGTTCCCGAACTCGACGTAGGCGTGGTAGTCCTTCTCCGGGAGCGGGTGGCCCCGCTCGCACCCCGGCCAGTGTCGGCAGCCGAGCCCGGAGCCGGTGAGGCGCACGGCGGCGCCCGTCACGACGATCAACCAGAGCATCCCCACGTTCAGGAGCGCGAGCTGGAAGAAGCGCACCGGAGTGAGCTCGATCCGTCGCAGCCGCCCGAGGGTCGTGGCCTCGACGTGCATGCCGCGAATGCTAGAGAAGGGGCTCGAGCACGGCCGGATAGCCGTCGGCCCCGTCCACGGGCGTGGGACGCGAGCCCAGGAAGAGCGGCCTGTCTGCAGCGTTGAGGAGCACGGGCATCAGGTCGGGACCGCACAGCTGGCCGAGGATCCCCGCCGCGCAGTCGAGCTCTCCGAAGCGCTCGACGCCGTCGGCTCGAACTCCCGGCCCCGCGACGAGCAGCGGCACGGGATCGCCGGAATGGATGACATCGGGCGATGCAGGCGTCGCGTGGTCGCCCGTGACGCAGACGATCGCGCGGTCGGTCGGGAGATCGCCCAGCGCCGCGTCGAGTTGCTCGATCGTGTCCTGCTTGATGCGCGGGTCCTTGGTATGGCCCGCCGCGTCGGTCGTCTTCTGGTGGCAGAAGACGAAGGTGTCGCCGTCGTGGAGCCGGCGCCTTGCCAGCTCGACGCGGCCGAGCAGGTCGGCGACCGGGTCGTCCGTCTCGGGCGCGTCGATCGCCTCCAGCCCCAGTGCGAGGCCCAGCCCCTGCAAGAACGCCGATTCGGCTGCGAAGGCGCCGGTTACACCGTGGCGCTCGAGGAAGCTCGGCACGAGGCGCGCGCGGCCGAACCACTTCAGCGTGATCACGTTGAACCGCTCGCCCTCCAGGCGGCGCATGACCTCGCGCGTCCACTCTTCGCAGGCTCTCGCCGTGCCCTCGGCTTCCGCAACGACGGGTCGAGGCCGGAGAAGCGGATGGCGATCTCGAAAGAAGGCGTCGGTGTCGGTGACCCGCTCGTCCGCCCCGCCCGTAATACGGAGCACCGCCTCGCCGCGCCAGACGTGCGCGAGCGAGAACGTCAGCCCGTCGACGACGATCCCCTGGCAGCGCTCGACGAGCGCCCGGGCCTCGTCCTCGTCGCGCTCGGGATCGGGCCTTCCCGTCAGCCACCAGCCGTCTTCGCGCCGCTCGGCCGGGCGAAGCGCGGCGTAGGCGTGGACGTCGTCGGCGCTCACCTCCTGCCCACGCCCGAGCGCCTCGAAGACCGCCCGTCCGGGAAACTCGTCGGGGCGGTAGCCGAGCATCGACCAGTGCGCCACCTCGCTCGACGGCGCCCGCCCCGGGCCGATCGCGTAGAGCAGTCCACAGGAGCCGCGAGCGGCGAGCGCGTCGAGATTCGGCGTGGCCGCGGCCTCGTTGCCGGTTCGCCCGCCGAGAGCCTCGTGCGCGCGGTCGGCGAGCCCGTCGAGTAGGAAGACGACGATCGGAAGCACGGCGCGGAGGCTATCCGCGCCGTGCTTCCGAGGACTTACCTGCGCTTGTAGGTGCGGGTCGAGCTGAAGCCGTCGAGGTAGCCGGCGCCGACCTGGTTGTACGACATGAAGACCCGCAGCGTGTACGTGCCGCGCGGCAGCCGCAGGTAGAAGAGCTTCTGCGAGCTCCGGCCCAGAATCACGCTCTTCATCTTCACCCACTGCCCGAAGCGCGTGAAGCGCTGGACGTAGATCTTCCGCCCTTGCAGAGAGTGGCTCGACTTGACCTTCACGAACCCCATCCCCTTCGAGGCGGAGAAGAGGACGTTCGGCCTCATCTGGAGGCTGATCTTGGAGCTGACCAGCGTCTTCCAGTGCGCCTCGTAGGCGGTGAGGAGCGTCGGCTTGACGACGAAGTCCCAGACACCGCCTGTTGCCGTCAGGACGGTCGCGATCTGCACCGGCGACGCCTGTCCGTAGGGCTGCGCCCACAGCGTCACCTGCTCGCCGGCCCTCTTGTTCGAGACCGCGCCCGAGATGTGCGTGGCCTGGCCGTAGGTCAGGAGCGGCGTGGTCGCGCCGATCGTGACCGCGGGCGCGGGTCCCTTCACGACGATCCTCCCGGTCAGGGCCGGGTGCAGGGCGTCGTGGTAGTTGAAGGTGCCCGCCGTGTTGAACGTATGGCTATAGGCCTTGGCAGGCCCGATCGTGCCCGAGGCGAACGCCCCGTTGTTCGCGATCACCTGGTGGTTCTTGGTGTCGCTGTTCGTCCATTTGACCGCGTCGCCCGTGTTGATGGTGACGTTCTTGGGCGAGAACGCGCTGGCCGTGATCTTGACCGCCTTCGTGGCGGTCGAGGCCGGTTGCGAGGCCCCGGTGATCGCCAGCGCCAGCACGGCGACCGTCGAGAGTACGAAGATTCGCATTGCGGAACCCCCTGGGTTCTTTGCGGCTGTATTCGGTGTAAACGCGGGTATCGGAGAAAAGTTTCGCGGCCTTACACGACCCTTTTCCGGGCCTTACACGACCCTTACACGAGTGAGCGCTCAAGGCCGTTCAAGACTACGGCCACCCTCGGCGGGACCAGGGCCTCCCAGTCGCTGTTCTCCCGCAGAGCCGCGCGGACGTCGGCGCCTGAAATCGCCTTCTCCGCGCCCTCGTCGAGCACCACGACCTCGTAACCTGCTTTCCGCAGCCGGTCGAGCTTCGTCCCGCCCCAGTCGGAGAAGAGCCGGATGAACTGCGTCACGTCCTCGGGCACGTAGGCCGGCCAGAGCTCGGGTTCGTTGACCGGGAACGGGATCACGTGCACGCGATCGAGCTCGAGCTCCGCGTCGAGGGCGGCCGCCTTCACCATCAGCAGCCGCTCCACGTAGCTGTAGGGATTCGACTCGGGCAGATGGCGCAACGGATCCGAGTCCTCGGGCCTGATCCGCCGAGGGTCGGGATTCGTGATCCCGACGAACAGCTCGTCGCTGCAGGCCGCTGCGCCCTTCAGGTACTCCAGGTGGCCGTTGTGAAAGGGCTGGAAGCGCCCGTGGATCATCCCCCGGGAGCTCACTCGACGACGACGCCCTGGCCCTCCTCGACCCGGCCCACCCGGCGGACGAAGAGCTTCCGCGAGGCAAACTCCGCCTCGAGCGCGGCTCCCCGATCACCCGGAAGCGAGACCAGCAGGCCTCCGGCTGTCTGAGGGTCGTACCCGAGCGCCACGAGCGTGTCCGGGATCCCGTCGTGCGAGACGTGCGGCCCGGCGAAGTCGCGATTGCGCGGGTCGCCGCTCGTGAGGACACCATGACGGGCCACGTCGAGGGCTCCGTCGATCGCGGGGAAGCGGCCAGACTCGAGGCGCAGCCGTACGCCGCTCCGCTCGGCGACCTCGTGCGCGTGACCGAAGAGACCGAAGCCCGTGACGTCCGTGACGGCACTCGGCTCGATTCCGCGGAGGACGTCCGCGGCCTCGTTGTTCAGGGTGCGCATCCAGCGGACCGCGCGCTCGAGCTGCTGCGAGCCGACGTCGCCGCGCTTGTGAGCGGTCATGATCAGCCCGGTGCCGAGCGGCTTCGTCAGGAAGAGCGAGTCGCCCGGCTGGGCACCGTTCTTCGGCCAGATCCCCTTCGGGTGCACCGTGCCCACGACGGCGAGCCCGTACTTCGGCTCCGCGTCGCGGATGGTGTGACCGCCGGCGAGGAGGCCGCCCGCCGCGCGCACCTGCGCATCCGCGGCAGCGAAGATCTCCGCGAGCATCTCCATCGGCAGCTCCTCCGGGAAGGCCGCGATCGAGAGCGCGAGCAGCGGCGTACCCCCCATCGCGAAGACGTCGTTGAGCGCGTTCGTCGCCGCGATCGCCCCGTAGTCGGCCGGGTCGTCGACCACGGGCGGGAAGAAGTCGAGCGTGAAGATCAGCGCCCGTTCGTCGTCGAGCCGATAGACGGCCGCGTCGTCCGCGGGGGCGAGCCCGACGAGCAGGTCCTCCGCCTCGGTGGGGACGAAACCGGAGAGCAGCTGCTCGAGCCGGGCGGCCGAGTACTTCGCGGCGCAGCCGCCGCACGAGGCGAGGTCCGTCAGTTTCACAGTGCCGGTGTTCAGGTTCACGGCGCTTCTCCCTGAAATTCGGTTGCGGGAACTGTAGGGATCGAGTCGACTCTCGTCCATCTACGTTCTGCGGTGCTCCGGTATTCCCGAAGCGAGAAATGGGCAACGGCGGCCGAAGCCGCCGTTGCGAGGGGAGAGGAGGAGCTTTGGGTTGCTCCCCCGGATTCGTGACGATCGGCGCGATTCCTGCGCTCTGCTACACGCCCTTATCGATCGGGACGTCGACGAGGTTTCCCCACTCCGTCCAGGAACCGTCGTAGTTCTTGACGGCCTCGTACCCGAGCAGCTCCCGTAGGACGAACCACGTGTGCGCGCTGCGCTCGCCGATGCGGCAGTAGGCGGTCACCTGCTTGTCCGGCGTGACGCCCTTGGCCTCGTACAGCCGGCGCAGCTCCTGAGGCGACTTGAAGGTGCCGTCGTCGCGCACGGCCTGGGCCCAGGGGATCGAGTGCGCGGTCGGGATGTGCCCCGCCCGCTGCGCTCCCTCCTGCTCGTAGCCCGGCGGCGAGATCACCTCGCCCGAGAACTCCTGCGGGCTACGGACGTCGATCAGCGCATTCTCGCCTGCCGAGATGTCCTCGCGGACGGCGTCCCGGAACGCGCGGATCGTCTCGTCGCGCTCTTTCGCGCCGTACTGCACCCGCTCGGGCGACGGTGCCTCGGTCGTCAGCTCACGGCCCTCGTCGATCCACTTCTGGCGGCCGCCGTCCACGATGCGGACGTCCTCGTGGCCGTAGATCTTCAGGTACCAGTAGGCGAAGGCTGCGAACCAGTTGTTCTTGTCGCCGTAAAGGACGACGACCGTGCCGTTGCCGATCCCGCGCTCCCCAAGCAGCCGCTCGAAGACGTCCTTCGAGACCAGGTCGCGCTCGACCGGGTCCTGCAGGTCGTCTCGCCAGTGCAGCTTCACCGCGCCCCGAATGTGTCCCTCGTCGTAGACGTCGGGGTTCTCGTCGACCTCGGCCACGACTACCCCGTGGTCGTCAAGGTGCTCGGCCACCCAGTCCGTGGTCACGAGCACCGATTTCGCATAGCCGTCGTCAGGCATCGCTCCCTCCCGCATCGAACATATCCCAGCAAAACGCCACGACTGCCGGCGATCTTCCGACCTAGAGCAGCGGGCGCACGGCCCCGCTCAACTCGGCTACGGAGACCGAGCCCTCGAACTTGGCCTTCACGCGCCCGTCGGCCCCGACGACGAACGTCCAGGGCTCGCTCTGCAGACCCCATTCGCGCATCCAGCGGTTGTAGCCCCTGGTCGGGTCGTTGCCGCGGAACACCTCGACGTGGATGAACCTGACAGGGCTCGAAGCGAAGCGCTTGCGTACGGCGTCGACGACGTCGACCACGGGCCCGCAGGTCCGGCTGGTGCAGAACTTCGGCGTGGCGAAGGTGACGACGAACGGGCGGTGGGCGGCAAGCGTCCCGGCCACGGAGTAGCGCAGGAGCCCGAGGTCCGGCGGCCGCCTGGTCGTGAGCATCGCGGCGCTCTCGGTGGCGAGGGTCGGCGTCGCCGACCGGGGAGCGAGGGCGCCCACAGCCGGGCTCGGGGCACGGGCGACGACGTCCAGGGTGCCGATCGCCTGGATCTTCGCGCCGTCCGGCTCGGCGACGAGCCAGTAGCGGCCGGGCCGCGGCACCCGCAGATGGGCGACGTAGATCCGGCTGACGTCACCGAAGGCAGGAGCCGAGCGACCGGGCACGCCGATCGGCTCCAGCCGGGCGATAGCCCGGGTAAACGGCTTCTCGTCCCGGCCGGCCGCGAGCCAGACGCTCGCCGCGCCGCGCTCCACCGGCCGCGCGTCGTTTCTGATCACCAGGAACGGATAGCGCACGGACCCCGGCACGAACTCGGAGGCCCCGGGGGTGATCGACACGTCGGGGCCCGGCCGCTTCATGAGATCGACGAGCGCGCCCGATGACGATGATCTGGAACCGCCGCAACCGGCGAGGAGTGCCGCTGCGATCACGACCGCAGCGGTGAGACGACCCACGCGCCGAGTCTAGCTAGCGAGGAACCCCCGAACGCCGGTGGGTGTGACGCCGCTGAGCAGGAGTGCGGCCGCACCGCGGTCGAGCGTGCGCGCCGGGAGAGTCACTGGGGGACCCCTGCGCCCGAGCGCACGCTCACGGTCGTTTAATGACCGTCGAACCAGCTACCCGGGATGCCGAGGAAGCGGAGGCCCCTGGCAAAACCCTCGAGGTAGAACGCCACGAGCGACAGGGAGACCATCAGGGAGATAAGGCGTGCCTTGTTCATCGTCACCTCCTTTCTCGGCTTAGAAGCGGACATCCTGTAGAGCCTCTGCGGCCTTGCGGTACAGGCGCGCAGCCGTAGCGTCCTCGCCGCGGCGGGCGGCGAGATCGCCTTGTGCCATCCACGCGGCGGCGCGATGGCTGATCGATTCGAGCTGTTCTGCGCTCGCTTCGGCGGTGCGCAGCATTTCCTGCGCCTCGTCGAGCCGGCCCTGCTCCATGAGCGAGCGGCCGAGCACGAGCTGGGTCGGTGCGATGTCGAGCAGGAAATCTTCGCGGCCCTCGAGGAGATCCAGCGCGTGGCGGGCTTCCTCCTCGGCCGAGTCCACCTGACCGGTCATCAGGTGCACGTGCGCGAGCGAGGAGACGACGTTCGCCGCCTCGGCCTCGCTGCCCTTGTCGAGCAGGACGCGGTAGGCGCTCTTCAGGTCCTCGACCGCCCTCTCGGGCTTGCCGAGCTGGAAGTTCAGCCCACCGAGGTTGTTGAGGAGACGGCCGACGTTGCGCTCGTCGTTCAGCTGCTCGTAGTAGGCCTTCGCGCGCTCCGCGTAGCTGCGGGCGAGCACCCAGTGCCCCATGCGCTCGGAGACGAGCGAGGCCTGGAAGTAGACGTTCGCCATCGTGCGGTGATCGTCCAGCGACTGTGCGAGCTCCAGTGCGCGTTCGACGTCCTCGCGGGCGGCCTCGAAGTCACGCTGGCGTCGGTAGCAGCGCGAGCGCCAGCCGAGGATCTCCGAGCGAAGGAGGTCGCAGGGAAGGCCGGAGCCCTCCGCGAGCTTCAACGACTCGCTGAACAACGCGACGGCCGAGGCGATGCTCGACAGGTGGTAGCGGCACACGGCCATCCGGAAGAGGACCTGTGCCCGGTCGACGTCCGAGAAGCCGGGACCTTCGTTGATCGTCCGGCAGCGCTCCAGGAGCTGGAGGGCCGGCTTGAGCTCGCCCCGCTCCATCCGCGCCCACGCCTCGGTCGAAAGGGCGCGAGCCTCGAGCTCGATCGCACCCGTCGCCAGGACGGCGGTGCGGGAGTTCTCGAGCTCTTCGACCGCCTCGTCGTACCGGTGCGCATTCGCAAGCGCCTCGGCCCGAGCCAGCATTGCCTCGACGCGGCTCCGCTCGTCGGCGGAGACCCCGCGCTCGAGGAAACCGGCGTCGACACCGAGCTTCGCAGCGAGCCACTCGATCGTCTCGCGCGTGGGACGGGTCTTGCCCCGCTCGATCTGGCTGACGTACTCCTTCGAGAAGCGCTCGCCCGCGAGATCGGTCTGGGTCAGGCCCGCCGCCACCCGCAGCTGACGCACGCGCTCGCCCAGGCGGGAGCCCGGGGAGGTCGTGCGAGTACGGTCGCTGAGGGATACACGCGGCATGACGACTACAGGCGCAGTGAAACGCATACTTGACTGCCGCGCAAGTAGCTCTTCCCGAATATCCCCCAAAAAGGGCATGACCTCTAAAGAAACCGGGTGAACTGGCGGATCTCAAAATCACTTGATCGAGCTACTTGACTACCACTAGGGGCAGGTCTATAGTCCGTCCACCTTGCACCCAGCCGGACGCCAGGCTTATGGGATGCAAGGGGCGCGCCAAAGAAGGCGACGAGCGCCCGGAGGTTGTGGCTGGGCCGCAGAGCCAAGGCCTCCGGGTCGTCGCCCTCTAAAGAAGGCGGGCACAAAATGATGAAGCCCCCGGAGCCGCAGCCGGGGGCTTTTTTTTGCGCTCGTAGTGCCACCGGCGCGTGACCTAGACGGAGATCCGACCCGCGCAGACTCCGGCGGCTTCGCCGCCTCCGCTGCACGCTCCGGCGCTTGAGAAGAACGTGCTAGGTCGTTTTCCCGGTCATCCAGGCTCGCCTAGAGGCGGTGATCCGATCGAACTCGTCGCCCACCAGGCCGCTCAGGCGGCGGTCGATCGTCGAGAGCAGGCCCAGCGAGATGAAGATCCATGCCTCCGCGTCGACGTCGCGGTCGGGTAGGACGCCACCGGCCTCCTGGGAGCGCCTCATCACGTCTGCCACGAAGGCGTGCACCTCGCGAACCTGCTCGCGCAGGCCGCGCCGGATCTCCGGGTCGTCGGCTGCCTCGCTGAGAGCCTGGATCCAGAGGTCGATGAGGATGACCCGATCAGCGGCCCTGGCCTGGAGGTACGTCTGGCCGAGCGTCGCCACCCACATCCCCGGATCCTCCTCGTCCTCGAGCGCCTTACTCCAGAGCAGACGCAGGCCCTCCCAGGCGGCGGCGAGACAGGCGAGGTAGAGCTCGCGCTTGGAGGCGAAGTGCCGGTAGAGCACAGGCTCGGTCACGCCGGTTTCCCGCGCGATCTCTGCAGTCGTCGAGCCGCGGTAGCTGCTCTTCGCGAAGACGCGGCAGGCAGTCTCGACGACCGCCGCGCGCCGCTCGGTCGCGGTCAGGCGGATCCGAGCCTCGGTCATGCCGCGAGCTCCGAGAGCTGCGCCGGCTCCTCGGCCTCCTCGGGCTTGCGCAGGGTCACCACCGCGATGAGCGCCGCGACGGAGGCGATCCCCGCTGCGACGAGCAGCGAGCGCTGGAAGCCCTGGACGAACTGGTCGACGGCCTGTGGCGCAGGCGGCTGCACGTGCACGTAGGACGCGACGATCGCGCCCATGATCGCGATCCCGAGCGAACCGCCGACCTGGCGTGCGCTATTCAGCACCGCCGAGCCGACGCCGGCCTTGTCCACCGGGACCGCGTGCATCGCGGTCGCCGTCGTCGGTGCCATCGACATCGCCATGCCGGCGCCGCCGACGAGGAGCCCGGGGAAGATGTCCCAGAAGGTCGAGCTCTGGTCGAGTTGGGCGAAGATCACGAGCGAGCCTGCGACCAGCGTCATCCCCGAGGCGATTAGCCAGCGTGGGCCGAAGCGGTCGCTGAGCTTCCCTGCGATCGGCGCAAGGAACACGATGCAGAGCGTCATCGGCAGGAAGGTCGCCCCGGCCTGCGTCGGCGAGTAGTGGAGGACGTTCTGCACGTAGAGCGAGACGTAGAAGAAGACGCCGAACATCGCGAGGGCAATGAGGAGCATGATCGTGTTCGCCCCCGCGAAGGTCGCGTTGCGGAAGAGCGAGAGGTCGAGCATCGGTACGCGCTGGTGGAGCTCGAGCAGCACAAAGGCTGTCAGAGCGATCGCGGCGACAGCGAAGAGCGCGAGGATTCGCGCCGAGGTCCACCCGTACTTGTTCGCCTCGATGAGCGCGTAGGTGAGCGCGAAGAGCCCGATCGCCGAGGTGAGCAGGCCCGGCAGGTCGAGGCGCTGCTCGGCCGAGGTGTCACGCGACTCCTTGATCACGAGCCGGGCGACGACTATCGCGAGGAGCCCGATCGGAACGTTGATGAAGAAGATCCAGTTCCAGCTGATGTGCTGCGTGATCAGGCCGCCGACGAGCGGGCCGATCGCAAGCGCGAGCGCGGAGACCCCCGCCCAGATCCCGATGGCCATCCCGCGCTGACGGGGCGGGAAGGTCGCCGTGATGATCGAGAGCGTGGCCGGGTTCATCATGGCCGCGCCCACGCCCTGGACGACGCGCGCGCCGATGAGCACGTTTGCGTCGGGCGCCAGACCGCAGGCGAGCGAGGCGCCGGTAAAGATCGCGAGGCCGATGATGAAGAGCAGGCGCCGGCCGAAGAGGTCGGCGAGCTTCCCTCCGGTCAGCATCAGTACCGCGAAGGTGAGGGCGTAGCCGTTCACGACCCACTCGAGCTCCGAGATGCCGATGTTCAGGTCACGCTGGATCGAGGGCAGCGCGACGTTCACGATCGTGTTGTCCAGCATGATCATGAAGAGGCCGAACGAAACCGCTCCCAGGGTCCACCACTTCCTGTTTTCCTCCGCAAAGATCCGTGCGCGCACGCGTCCCTCTCCTCGCCTCGCCGATAAGTTAGTCCTCACTAGGTTAGCCACCGCTAGCTAGGCGGTCAAGCTCGTTAGGCTTGCCGGCCGTGGGCCCGATCTGGACACCGACGGAGGAGGTGCGCGAGCGCTCGAACGCGCTCCGCCTCGCGCGCAAGCTTGGGTTCGACGACTACGCGCAGCTCGTGCGTTTCTCTCAGGAGGAGCCGGAGCGGTTCTGGCCGGCGGCGATCGAGGACATGGGCCTCGAGTTCGCGCAGCCGTGGGACGCCGTGGTGGACACGTCGAACGGCCCCGAGTGGGCAACGTGGTTCGTCGGCGGCAAGCTGAACCTCGCCGAGAACTGCGTACACCGCTGGGCCCGGGGGGACCGGGCCGATGCCGAAGCAGCGGTGTGGCAGAGCGAGGACGGCGAGCGGCAGGCACTCACCTACCGCGCGCTCTCCGACGCGGTCACCCGCTTCGCCGAGGCGCTCGCCGCCGTCGGCGTCGGCCCCGGCGATCGCGTCGCCATCTTCCTGCCGATGTCGCCCCAGGTGGCGGTCGCCTCGCACGCGTGCGCGCACCTCGGAGCGATTCAGGTTCCCGTCTTCTCCGGCTTCGCCGCGCCCGCGATCGCGGCGAGGCTTCGGCACGCGCAAGCGAAGGTGGTCGTCACCGCGGACGGCTCGCTACGCCGAGGCCGCGAGGTGCCCATGAAGGCACTCGTCGACGAGGCGCTGACCGAGTCGCCCTCGGTCGAGCACGTCGTCGTCTGGCGCCGGCTCGGGCACGACGACGTACCCATGCGCCCCGGCCGCGATCTCTTCTGGGAAGACGCCGTGGCGGACTCGCCTGGCGAGCTCGCGCCGCTCGAGGTCGATTCGGAGCACCCATACCTGCTCACCTACACCTCGGGCACGACCGGCCCGCCGAAGGGCGTCCTTCACGTCCAGGGCGGCTTCCTGGTCTCGATCACCCGCGAGGTCGCCTACCAGGCCGATGCGCGGCCCGACGACGTGATCCACTTCGTCACCGACATGGGCTGGATCATGGGCCCGTGGGAGGTGGTCGGGGGGATGGCGCTCGGCTGCACGATCGTCTTCGCGGAGGGCGCGCCCGACTGGCCCGAGCCCGACCGGCTCTGGGGCTTGGTCGAGAGCGAGCGAGTGTCGATCCTCGGCCTTTCGCCGACGCTCACGCGCGCGCTGATTCCCCACGGGGAAGAGCTCGTCGAGCGGCACGACCTCTCGTCGCTTCGCGTGCTCGTCACCACCGGGGAGCCGTGGAACCCGGAGCCCTACCGCTGGCTGTTCGAGAACATAGGCGGCGGCCGCTGCCCGATCATCAACTGCTCGGGTGGCACCGAGGTCGGCGCCTGCTTCCTCTCGCCAACGGTCGCGGCGCCCATCAAGTCCTGCTCCCTCGGCGGACCGGCGCTGGGAATGGCGATGGACGTGGTGGATGCCGAGGGCCGCTCGGTTCGCGGCGAAGTCGGCGAGCTCGTCTGCCGCAAGCCGTTCCCCGGGATGACGCGTGGCTTCTGGGGCGACCCCGAGCGGTATCTGGACACTTACTGGCGCCGCCTGCCCGGGATTTGGGTCCACGGCGACTGGGCCTCCGTGGACGAGGACGGCTACTGGTTCCTCCACGGCCGCTCCGACGACACGTTGAACATCGCAGGCAAGCGCGTGGGCCCGGCCGAGCTGGAATCCGCAGTCGTCGCCCACCCCGCGGTCGCGGAGGCGGCGGCGGTCGGCGTGCCGCACGCCGTCAAGGGCGAGGTCGCGTGGGTCTTCTGCGCCCTCGTGCCCGGAGTGGAGCCGAGCGAGGAGCTTGCCGCAGAGCTCCGAGCCGCTGCGACGGGCGAACTCGGCAAGGCGTTCGCCCCCGAGCGCGTGCTCTTCGTCTCGGCGCTGCCGAAGACGCGCAGTGCCAAGATCGTCAGACGAGCCGTGCGCGCCAAAGCGCTCGGCTCGGACCCCGGCGACCTCTCGTCGCTGGAAAATCCCGAGACCCTGGAGGAGATCGAACGTGTCGCAACCGGTTGACAGACTCGACGGACAGGTAGCCCTCGTCACGGGCGGCGGCCGCGGGATCGGAGCCGGCATCGCCCGAGAGCTCGCCGCAGCTGGCGCACGTGTCGCGGTGGCCGCGCGAACTCGCGCCCAGGTCGACCAGGTCGCGGACGAGACCGGCGGGCTCGCCTTCGAGTTGGACGTCACCGACCGGGAGGCCGTCGAGCGAACGGTGACCGAGGTGGAGCGCGAGCTCGGGCCGATCGACCTCCTGGTCGCGAACGCCGGCATCGGCAACCAGGGCGGCACGACCTGGGAAGCCGATCCGGCTGCGTGGTGGCGCGTCCTCGAGGTGAACGTCCTCGGCGTGCACCTCTGCAGTAGAGCCGTCATCCCGGGAATGCTCGGGCGCGGCGAGGGCCGAATCGTCATCACCGGCAGCGGGGCGGCATACCTTCCGGGCTCCACCGGCACCGCGTACTCCGCGAGCAAGGCGGCCGTGTGCCGCTACGGCGAGACGCTGGCGAACGAGCTCGAGGGCCGGATTCCCGTCTTCCACTTCAGCCCGGGCCTCGTCAAGACCGAGATGACGGGCGGCAGCTTCTCGGACGATGCGCCCTGGACGCCGCCGGACCTGGCGCCGCGCCTTGTGCGGGTGCTGGCCTCCGGGCGAGCCGACGCGCTGGCCGGCCGGTACCTGCACGCCGAGCACGACGACATCGAGGAGCTGATCTCCCGCTCCGACGAGATCGCGCGGGACGACCTGAACGCGATCCGCCTGCGCCGCTGAACCGGTTTTCGACTGGTAGTCTAAAACCTGACTCATGAGACTCGCGCTCGCCCAGATCAACTCCACCGTCGGCGATCTCGACGGCAACCGGGATCTGATCCTGAACAGGCTCGAGGAGGCGAAGGCGGCGGGCGCGGACCTCGTGCTCTTCCCCGAGCTGGCCGTCACCGGCTACCCGCCCGAAGACCTCTTGCTCCGCCCGGGCTTTCTACGGGCCGCGGAGGAGTCGCTCGCCGCGATCGCCCGGGCGACGCACGGGATCGTCGCGCTCGTCGGGGTTCCCCACTTCGACCGCGATCTCTTCAACGCCTGCGCGATCTGCGCCGCCGGGGAGGTGAAGGCGCTCTACCGCAAGCGCTTCCTGCCGAATTACGGCGTCTTCGACGAGGACCGCTACTTCGCGCCGGCACGCGACCTCCTGCTGCTCGAGCACGGTGGCACGCTGATCGGGCCCACGATCTGCGAGGACATGTGGCAGCCCGGGCCGCCTGCGACCGATCTCGCGCTCGCGGGCGCCCAGCTGTTGACGAACATCTCGGCGTCGCCCTTCCACGTCGGTCGCGACCGGGAGCGGGAGGAGATGTTCGCCACGCGCGCGCGGGACAACTCGTGCTTCGTGGCTTTCTGCAACAGCGTCGGGGGGCAGGACGAGCTGATCTTCGACGGGCACTCGCTCGTGCTCGACGAGGAGGGTCACGTGCTCGCGCGTGCCCCGGGGTTCGAGGAGGCATTGCTCGTCGTGGACATCGACCCTGCCGACGCCGTCGGGCGGCGCCTGCGGGACGTGCGCCGACGCGCCCTCGTGCGCGAGCGAGGCACGATACCCGAAGCGCCCGTCGTCCACGTGGGCGTGCCTGGCACCACTGCCGACCCGGTCGAGCCCCAGCTGGCGGCACCGCTCGACGAGCTCGAGCAGATGCGCCTCGCGCTCGAGCTCGGCCTGCGCGACTACGTCGAGAAGAACGGGTTCAGCGACGTGGTGCTCGGCGTCTCCGGTGGAATCGACTCGGCGCTCGTCGCGACGCTGGCGGTCGAGGCGCTCGGCGCGGAGCGCGTGCACTGCGTGTCGATGCCGTCGCGCTACTCGTCCGAGGCGACGCGACATGACGCACGTGCGCTCGCGGAGTCGCTCGGCGC
>Ga0207675_100001830_pt1 | contig 21318 bp, 19 predicted proteins | sample KBSSwiS42_FD_184305 | JGI IMG/M metagenome (GOLD analysis project Ga0207675, IMG submission 184305) | Switchgrass rhizosphere microbial communities from Kellogg Biological Station, Michigan, USA - KBS Switchgrass S4-2 (SPAdes) (version 2) | ecosystem: Host-associated > Plants > Roots >...
GCGTTGCGCCAGCCCCAGTTCTGCAGGATCCAGCCGCCGGCGCCGTTGGCGAGGCCGAGGCCGAGCGGCAGGCCGAGCATCCAGATCGCGATCGCGCGCGCCCGCTCGGTCGGGCGAACCAGATCGCCGATGAGCGAGGTCGAGGCCGGCGAGCAGGTCGCTTCGCCGACGCCGACGCCCAGCCGCGCGACGATCAGCTGGCCGAAGCTGCGCGTCATGCCGGAGAACGCCGTCAGCACGCTCCACGCGAAGACGCCGACGGCCAGGATCTTCCGGCGCTCGACGCGATCCGACAACCGCCCGAGCGGCAGGCCGACGACCGCGTAGAGCAGCGTGAAGACGGTGGCGAGCAGCCCGAGGGCGGTATCGGTCAGCGCCCACTCGCGGCGGATCCCTTCGCCGACGCCGCCGATGATCTGGCGGTCGAAGAAGTTCATCAGGTTGATGGCGAACAGCACCGCCAGCGCGTACCCGGACCCAGACATGTTGTGCTCCGCGCTAGAGTGGAAAGCGGCCCGCCTCGATCACGGCATCGGCGATGCGGCGCCGCGCCGCAATCGCGTCGAACGCCGGCGCCGCCACGAGCCGCGCGACGCGTTCGCCAAGGGCGCCGTCGGCGCCGCGATCGCCGAGCGCCTCGACCACCTGGCGTGACGCCGCCGCCACCGTGTCCGCGGCGTCGTGCACGTAGACGCGGGCGATGTCGTCGGCGAGCGCCGCCCGCCCGTCGCCCCGCGAGGCCATCTTCGCGGCCCGCAACAGCGCGCTCTCGCTCGCGTAGGTTTCAATCACCACGTCGGCGATCTGCGCCAGCACTTCCTGCTCGTCCTTGAGCGCGTCACCATGAGCGGCGACCGCCTGTCCGAGCAGGGCGATGCCGACCCGCTTGAGGCGAGCGATGAACTCGCGCTCGGCGGCCAGCGCGGTGTCGGGGCTGGGGGCTGGGGGCTGGGCGACGAGCGCCTGCCGCGACGCCTCGGCATTGAAGAGCGATGGCGACTGCTTCAGCAGCCGCGTCGGGACGAGCATGCGGTTGATCTCGTTGGTCCCCTCGTAGATGCGCGTGATGCGCGCATCGCGGTACATCCGTTCGAGCGGGAACTCGCGCGAGTAGCCGTTGCCGCCGAAGACCTGCAGCCCTTCGTCGACGGCCCAGGCCAGCGCCTCGCTGGTCCACACCTTGTTGATCGAGCACTCGACCGAGAAGCCCTCGATCGTCTTCATCACCAGCGCGCCGTCGGCGCGGTCGCCGTGCTCGAGCGCGCGGTCGACGTCGCCGAGCGTGCGGTACGACATCGCGTCGCCGACGAAGCCGCGCACCGCCATGCCGGCCAGCTTCTGCTTGATCAGCCCGAACTCGGCGATCGCGCGGCCGAACTGGCGCCGCTCCTTCGCGTACTTCACCGCGTGGTTCAGCGCCGTGCGCACGCCCGACATGTTGCGCGCGCCGAGCTTGACGCGGCCGAAGTTGAGGACATTGAAGGCGACCTTGTGCCCCTGGCCGATCGTGCCGAGGACGTTGTCGACCGGCACCTTGACGTTGTCGAGCATCAGCGCCGTCGTCGACGAGCCGTCGAGCCCGAGCTTGATCTCGTCGCGGCCGCTGACCACGCCCATGCCGCGCTCGACGAGAAAGGCGGTGAAGCGATCGCCGCCGACCTTGGCGAAGATGGTGAAGAGGTCGGCGAAGCCGCCGTTGGTGATCCACATCTTCTGGCCCGTCAGCTCGTAATGGCGGCCGTCCGGGGTCAGCGTGGCGGTGGTGCGCGCGGCAAGCGCATCGGATCCCGACTGCGGCTCCGTCAGCGCGTAGGCGCCAATCAGATCGCCGCTGGCGAGGCGGGGCAGATAGCGCGCCTTCTGCTCGTCGGTGCCGAAGTAGACGAGCGGCAGCGTGCCGATCGAGGTATGCGCGCCGAGCGAGCCGCCGAACGACGGGTTGACCGCGATCTGCTCGCCGACGTAGGCGGCGCTGATCAAGTCGAGGCCGAGGCCGCCGTACGCCGGCGGGATCTCGAGCCGCAGCAGATCGAGATCGCTCGCCTTCTTCAGCAGCTGCCGCGTCAGCGCCCAGTCGTGCTCGTAGAGGCGCTGCGCCACCGGCACGACTTCCTTCTGCATGAACTCGGCGGCAGTCTGGCCGAAGAGCCGCTGCTCGTCGGTCAACTCCTCGCGCACGAACACAGCGTCGGGCTGCGGCGTCGAGGTGAGGAACTGCCCGCCGGTCACCGGCGCCTGCGTCTGCATCTCTCTGAGTCTCCGTGCCCGCTGTGACTTCTCTGAGTCTCCGTGCCCTCTGAGTCTCTGAGCGGTTTGACTCTCGCGGCGGCGGAGAAGTATAAGCCTGACATCGTGCCCGGCATCAGCGAATTGTTCCAATTGAACGATCGCGTGGCGATCGTCACCGGCGGATCGCGCGGTCTCGGTGAAGAGATGGCGGAAGGGCTCGCCGAAGCCGGCGCGTCGCTGATGCTCTGCGCGCGCCGCGCCGAATGGCTGACGCCGACGGTCGACGCCATGCGCGCGCGCGGCTTCAAGGCGGAGGGCGCGCTCTGCGACGTGTCGAAGCCGTCCGATGTGCAGGCGGTGGTCGACAAGACGATCGCGGTCTACGGACGCGTCGACATCCTGGTGAACAACGCCGGCGTCACCTGGGCGGCGGAGCCCGAAGACATGCCGCTCGACAAGTGGCAGAAGGTGGTCGACGTCAACCTCACCGGCGCGTTTCTCTTCGCGCAGGCGGCGGGCCGCGACATGCTGAAGCGGCAGCACGGCCGGATCATCAACATCGCCTCGATCGCCGGCATGCACGCGTCGGTCGCCGGGCCGCATTACGCCGCCTATGCCGCGACCAAGGCCGGGCTCATCGGCCTGACGCGCGAGCTGGCGGTTTCCTGGGCGCGCAAGGGCATCCGCGTCAACGCCATCGCACCGGGATTCTTCCACTCGCGGCTGGCCGACGGCGCGATCGCGATGAACGAAGCGTCGATCAAGGCGAGCAGCCCGATCCCGCGCGTCGGCGACGCGGGCGAGCTCAAGGGCGTGGCGGTGTTTCTCGCCGCCGACGCCTCGAACTACATCACCGGACAAACGATCGTGGTTGACGGGGGGCGAACCATCGCGTGAGCACGCCATCACTCTACGCACGGCGGCCGTGGCTGCGGCACTACGACTACTGGGTCCGGCCGCATCTGACCTATCCCGGCCGTCCGCTCGGCGACATCCTTTCGCTGACGGCGGTGCACCGGCCAGACAAGAAGGCGACGCACTTTCTCGGCGCCGAGCTGACCTATCTCGAGCTGAAGCAGCGCGCGGATGCGCTCGCCGCGTCGCTCGCCGCGCTCGGCATCGTCAAGGGGGATCGCGTCGGCATCATGCTCCCGAACTGCCCGCAGTACATCATCGCGGCGTTCGGGATCCTCAAGCTCGGCGCGGTGGTGGTGAACATCAACCCGAGCTACACGCCGCGCGAGTTCCTCGTCGTCGCCAACGACGCCGCGCCGCGCATCGTCATCACCCTCGACGCGCTGGCGCCGCTGGTGCTGGGCGTCCGCAAGGACACGACGCTCGAGCAGGTCATCGTCACCTCGCTGGCAGAGTATGCAGCGGCCGCCGCCGCGCCGCCGCGCATCGATGGCACGCTCGCCCTCGCGGACCTGACCAGAACCGGCGTCTCTGCTCCGGTCGCGGCGCGGATCGAGCCCGACGACCTCGCGGTGTTGCAGTACACCGGCGGCACCACCGGCACGCCGAAGGGCGCGATGCTGACGCACGCGAACATCTTCGCCAACGTCGTGCAGACCGTCGCCTGGACCAACCCGGCGTACGTCCTCGGCGGCGAAGAGCGCTACCTCGTCGTCATCCCGTACTTTCACATCTACGCCTTCTCGGTCTGCATGATGACCGGGCTGTGGGTCGGGGCGCTGCAAATCATCCACCCGAAATACGATCCCGAGCAGGTGCTCGCCTCGATCAGGGACTTCCGTCCGACCTACTTCCCTGCCGTGCCGACTGTCTTCGTCTCGCTGCTCAACCACCCGCGGGTGTCGGAGTTCGGGCTGGAGCGGGTCCGTCACTTCAACAGCGGCGGCGCGCCATGCCCGGTCGAAGTGATGGAGGAATTCGAGCGCCGGATCGGTCGGCCGCTGATGGAGGGCTACGGCCTCTCGGAAACCTCGCCGGTGACGCATTCGACGCCGCAGCTGGCGCGCCGCAAGCTCGGAACCATCGGCGTGCCGTTTCCCGACACCGACATCAAGGTGGTCGACGTGGAGAGCGGCGTGCGCGAGCTGCCGCCGGGCGAAGCCGGCGAGCTGTGCATCGCCGGCCCGCAGGTGATGAAGGGCTACTGGAACAAGCCCGAAGAGAGCGCGCAGGTGCTGCGCGCCGATGCCGACGGCCGGATCTGGTTCCACACCGGCGACATCGCGGTCGTCGACGAGGAGGGCTACACCTCGATCGTCCAGCGCAAGAAGGACATGATCATCGTCGACGGCTTCAATGTCTACCCGTCGGAAGTCGAGGCGGTGCTCTACACGCACCCGGCGGTGCGGCTGGCCGCGGTGATCGGCATCCCCGACGGCTACCACGGCGAAACCGTGCGCGCGTGCGTGGCCTTCAAGCCCGGCGCGTCGGCAACCCCGGAGGAGATCGTGAACTTCTGCCGCACCAGCCTCACCGAGTACAAGGTGCCGCGCAGCGTCGAGGTGCGCGACACCCTGCCGATGAGCGCGGTCGGCAAGATCCTGTACCGCGTCCTGCGCACCGAGTACGCCGAATCGGCGACCGAGAAGAACTGATGCCCGTCATCCGCCAGGGCCTGAGCGGCCTGGAGTATTTCCGCCGGATGATCACCGGCGAGTTCCCGCTGCCGCCGATGCTCGCGCTGCTCGGCATCCGCCTGATCGAAGCCGACGAAGGGCGAGTCGTCTTCACCGGCACGGTCGAGGAACAGCATTACAACGGGATGGGCGTGGCGCACGGCGGCTACGCCGCGACGCTGCTCGATTCGTCGCTCGGCTGCTGCATCAACACGCTGATGCCGCCGGGCAAGCGCTTCACCACGCTGGAGCTGAAGGTCAACCTGACGCGGCCGCTGACGCACGAAGTCGGGCAGCTGTTCTGCGAGGCCAAAGTCGTCCACCTCGGCGGCCGCACCGCGACATCCGAAGGACGGATCGTCGATCGCAACGGCAAGCTCTACGCCCACGGCACGACGACCTGCATCATCGTCGAGGCGCCGCGCGGGCCGCTGGAACCATAGCTCGCCACGCGTAAAGCAGCCCTTCAGGGCTGCTTCGCGGCGAGCGCCGGCAGGCCTGAAGGCCTGCGCTACGAGGAACGTACATGCCCGACTTGGTTCGCTACGAAGTGAAAGACGGCGTCGCCGTCGTCACCATCGACAACCCGCCGGTCAACGCGCTGTCGCCGAACGTCTGGACCGAGATCGACCAGGCGGTCCAGCGCGCGGTCGCCGATCCGGCGGCCGAGGCGACCGTGCTCATCGGCGCCGGCACCACCTTCATCGCCGGCGCAGACATCAAGGTGTTCGACCTCCTGAAAACACCGCAGGACTCGATCGCCCGTTCGGCCGGCACGCACGCGCTGCTGCGGAGAATGGAAGATTCGACCAAGCCGCTGGTCGCCGCCATTCACGGCAACGCGCTCGGCGGCGGCCTCGAGGTCGCGCAGGCGTGCCACTTCCGCGTCGCGACCAGGGACGCCAAGGTCGGCCAGCCCGAAGTGCTGCTCGGCATCATCCCGGGCGCGGGCGGCACGCAGCGGCTGCCGCGCCTCGCCGGCGCGCAGATGGCGCTCGAGATGTGCACCGACGGCAAGCCGGTGGCGGCGCCAAAGGCGCTTGCCGCCGGCATCATCGATCGCATCGTCGACGGCGATCTCCTGAGCGGCGCGATCGCGTTCGCCAGGGAGAAAGCGCGCGCGCGCGAGATACGCAAGGTGCGCGACATCCCGCACGCTCCTGATGCCGTCAAAGCGGGACTCGCGGCCTGCGAGGCGACGCGAGCGGCGCTGAAGAAAACCGCGAAGGGCATGCAGGCGCCATTCGCGGCGGTCAGCGCGATCGAAGCGGGCCTGAAGCTCGGATTCGACGAGGGATCGGTGCGCGAGCGCGAGCTCTTCGCCGAATGCGTCGTCTCGACCGAGTCGAAAGCGCTGCGTCACCTGTTCTTCGCCGAGCGCGAGGTCGCGAAGGTGCCCGACGTGCCGAAGGACACGCCGGCCAGAGAGATCAAGCGCGCCGCCGTGGTCGGCGCCGGCACTATGGGCGGCGGCATCGCGATGACCTACGCCAACGCCGGCATCCCCGTGCTCCTCAAGGACGTGGACGACGCGGCGCTGCAGCGCGGGCTGGCGACGATCCGGCGCAACTACGACGTGACGATGTCGAAGGGAAAGATGACGGCCGAGCAAGTCGAGAAGACGATGGCGTTGATCACCCCGACCACGAGCTACGACGGCTTCGACCAGGTCGACATCGTCGTCGAGGCGGTGTTCGAGAACATGGATCTCAAGAAGTCGACGTTCGCCGAACTGGGAAAGGTGACGAGGCCCGACTGCATCCTGGCGTCGAACTCGTCGACGCTCGACATCGACGAGTTCGCGAAGGCAAGCGGGCGGCCCGCGCAGGTCGTCGGCCACCACTTCTTCAGCCCGGCAAACGTGATGAAGCTGCTGGAGATCGTCCGCGGCCGCGAGACCAGCAAGGACGTGATCGCGACGTCGTTGAAGCTGGCGAAGAAGCTCGGCAAGGTCGGGGTTGTCGTCGGCAACTGCTTCGGGTTCGTGGCCAACAGGATGCTGGCCTATTACATGCGCGAGGCGTACCTCCTGCTCGAGGAAGGCGCGAGCGTCGAGCAGATCGATCGCGTGCTCACCGAGTTCGGCCTGCCGGTGGGCCCGTTCGGGATGCAGGATATCGCCGGCATCGACGTCGGCGCGCGCATCCGGCAGTACCTGGCGTCGATCGGGAAGTCGCGTGCCGAAGGGCCGCAGTCGGCGGTCCCGGATCGGCTGTTCGAAATGGGGCGCTACGGCCAGAAGACCGGCGCCGGCTGGTACAAGTACGACGCGCCGGGCAGCCGCAACCGCACGCCGGATCCGCTGATCGAGCAACTGGCCGAGGAAGAAGCGCGGAAACGCGGCATCGCGCGCCGGCCGGTGGCAGACGACGAGATCATCGCGCGCGTCACCACGGCGCTGGCCAACGAGGGCGCGCGGGTGATCGAGGACGGCTACGCGACGCGCGCCGGCGACATCGACATCATCTACGTCTACGGGTTCGGCTTCCCGCGCCACCGCGGCGGGCCGATGTTCTATGCCGACACGGTCGGCCTCGATCGCGTGCTCGCGCGCGTCACCGACTATCGCCGGCGGTTCGGCGACTACTGGGCGGCGGCGCCGCTGCTCGAACGGCTCGCGGCCGAAGGGCGCGGCTTCTACAGCGAAGCGGCCGCGCCGGCGTGAGGCAGCCCTGAAGGGCTGCGCTACGATAGCGCCGGAGCCTCGAGTAGCGCAGCCCTTCAGGGCTGCCCTCAAGTCATGATCGACATCGAAGTGAGCACGCTGACGGATCGCATCGGCCAGGAGATTGGGGTCAGCGACTGGCTCGAGGTGACGCAGGAGCGGATCGATCAGTTCGCCGACGCGACCGGCGATCGGCAATGGATTCACGTCGATCGCGCGCGCGCGGCGGCTGAATCGCCCTTCAAGTCGACCATCGCGCACGGCTTCCTGACGCTGTCGCTCCTCAGCCCGCTGCTGCGCGATTCGATCCGGTTCAGCGGGCTGCGGATGGCGATCAACTACGGCCTCAACCGCGTCCGCTTCATCTCGCCGGTGCCGTCGGGCGCGCGCATCCGGGCGCGCATCACCGTTCACGCTGTCGAGGAAGTCGCCGGCGGATTCCAGGTGACGTGGCTCGTGACGATCGAGCGCGAGCACAGCGACAAGCCCGCCTGCGCCGCCGAGTGGCTGGTCCGCTACTACCCCGCCAGGTAGGGCCTGGGCACTTGGGGCTGGGGGCTGGCTGCGCGAATCCCTGCTCACTCCCGAATCCCCGTCTGCGCTAGAATCACAGAGCCAGCCACGCCGCCTGAGTAGTTTGGGTCGTCCGATGCGCTACTCGAAATCGATCACTGTCCTTCTCGCGTCAGCCGTGTGCGCGATGTTCGTCGCCACCGAGGCCGCTGCCCAGGGTCGCAGCCGCGGCGGCGGTGGCGGCGGCCGCTCCGCCGGCGGCGCCCGCTCAGCCGGCGGCGCTCGCCCTCAAGGCGGCGGCCCGACCGTGGGACGCGCCGTGCCGCGCGGCGGAGTCGTGCACGGCGGCGGCGGCCGCGTATATGGCGGCCGCAGCTACGGCCACGCGGGCGGCTCGTACTACCGCCCGTACTACGGCTATCCGTACCGGTATGGTTACCCGTACCGCTACGGCTACTACCCCTATTACCCGGGCTTCGCCGTTGGAATCGGCGTCGGCTTCGGGTACGGCAGCTTCTACGGCGCGTACGGCTATCCGTACTACGGCTACGGTTACCCGTACGGATACCCGTATGCCTACGGCTACCCTGGGTATCCGGCCGGGTACGTCTCGTATCGAGGCGCGGCGTTCGGCGGCATCCGCATCGACGGCGCCGTGCGAAGCGCCGAGGTCTACGTCGACGGCGCCTACGCCGGGGTCGTCGACAACTTCGACGGCACGTTCCAACGCCTCAACCTCGAAGCCGGCTCGCACACGGTCGAAGTCCGGGCTCCGGGTTATCCGCCGCTCAACTACGACGTGAACGTCCAGCCGGGCCAGACGCTGACGATTCACGCTGGCGCGCGCTGAACGCGACGTGGGCGCGGTTTCAACCGCGCCGCGCGGCGCTGCAGCAGCGCCCTACGTTCCGATATCCTCGTTCCACAACCCGGGGTGCGCCGCGATGAACGCCTTCATCATCGCGGTGCACCGCTCATCCTGCACCACCTCGACGACCACGCCGCGCGCGCGCAGCAGTTCTTCCTCCCCCATGAACGTCTGGTTCTCGCCGACGACGACGCGCGGGATGCCGTAGAGCAGAATCGCGCCGCTGCACATCGCGCAGGGTGACAGCGTCGTGTAGATCACGCAGTCGCGATACACCGAGGCCGGCTGCCGGCCGGCGCGCTCGAGCGCATCCATCTCGCCGTGCAGGACCGCGCTGCCCTGCTGGACGCGCCGGTTGTGGCCGCGGCCGATGATCGCGCCGCGGTGCACCAGCACCGATCCGATCGGGATGCCGCCTTCCGCCAGGCCTCGAGCAGCCTCATCGATGGCGGCGGTGAGAAATGGGTCCATGGTCCGCTATTGTGCCTGCCGTGAGCTCGTCGAGGTACATGTCGAAGGGCCGATCGCAGCCCAGCCGTTCGGCGGAATGGCGATCACGGCACGGCTTTCGCTACGGAGTACGAGCTGGAGGGAGAGAAGGCATGCTCCACATGGCGCTCGTTTTTCTGGTGATTGGGCTGATCGCGGCCCTGCTCGGGTTCACGTCGATCGCCGGCGCCTCGATTGCCATCGCGAAGTTCCTGGCCGGGTTGTTCCTCGTGCTGTTCCTCGTGTTCCTGGTCATCGGGATGGTCGCGACGCGCAAAATCGTCGGCTGACGGCTACAATGGAGAATCTCGGCAGTCCGGGATTCTCCATTGAACCCACGCACGCCCACATTTTTTTCCGCGGCCATCGCGTGCGTGCTGGCGCTGGCCGCCGCGCTTTCGAGTCAGACCCCGCCCGGCCCTTCGCTGACCCTGCTGTCGCGTGAGGGACGCCGCGCGATTCCCATTACGCTCGCCGGCGCCCAGGAGATGGTCGCGCTCGACGATCTCGCGGCGCCGTTCCAGCTCGCCGTGCGCGAGGAGGCGCTCGGCGCGATCACCGTTACCTATAAAGGGAAAACGATTCTCCTGACGCCGGACCAGGCGCTGGCCTCGGTGTCGGGCCGCCTGGTGTCGCTGCCGGCGCCAACCGCGCGCATCGGCAGCCGCTGGCTGGTGCCGGTGGAATTCGTCAGCCGCGCGCTGTCGCTCGTCTACGACGCGCGGCTCGAGCTGCGAAAGCCGTCACGCCTCGTCATCGTCGGCGACCTGCGCGTGCCGCGGGTGACGGTCCGCTACGATCCGCTCGGCGCATCGGGGCGCTTGACGGTCGACGCCACGCCGCGCGCACTCGCGTCGGTCACTCAGGAAGCCGACCATCTGACAATCAGGTTCGAGGCCGACACGCTCGACGTCACCAACCCGCCGCTGGCGGAACCGACCTCCAGGGATCTGCTGCAGCGCGTCCGCATCGTCGACCCGGCGACGCTGGTGGTCGACGTCGGGCCACGATTCGCCGGCTTCAGGGCCACCAGCCAGCCGGTCGATACGACGGAGCGGCTGGTGATCGACCTGCTCGGACAGACTGAGACCACGACGCCGCCGGCGGTGCCGCCCGACGCGGCGGCGCCGGCCGCCCCGCTACCGGGCGCTGCGCCGCCTCCCCCACCGCCACCGCCCGAACTGCCGCCGGCATTCGGGCAAACGACGTCGGCGATTCACACGATTGCCGTCGATCCCGGGCACGGCGGCGACGATGCCGGCGCGCGCGGCCCCGGCGGCGCGGTAGAAAAAGATCTCACGCTGTCGCTCGCGCGCCGCGTCAAAGGCGTGATCGAAGCGCGGCTCGGCCTGCGCGTGCTGCTCACGCGGGACGACGATCGCAGCGTGCCGATCGACGAACGGACCGCGATCGCGAACAACAACAAGGCGGATCTGTTCATCAGCCTGCATGCCAACGCGTCGCTGCGCAAAGCCACCAGCGGCGCGACGATCTTCACCGCCGCGTTCGAGCGCGAGGCGGCAGCCAACGCGACCGCCGGCGGCGCCGACCGCGTGCCGACCTTCGGCGGCGGCGCGCGCGACATCGAGCTGGTGCTGTGGGACCTGGCGCAGACGCGCCACCTCGATCGATCGGCGGCGTTCGCCGGCGTCCTCGAGCAGCAGATGCGCGAGCGCGTGCCGCTGGCGGCGCAGGCGATCGACCGGGCGGCGCTGCGGGTGCTCGAGTCGGCGAACATGCCGGCCGTGCTCATCGAGATCGGCTACCTGACGAACCCGGATCAGGAAACGCTGCTCAAGAGCGATGCGTTTCAAGTCGCGGTGGCGCAGTCGCTGTACGAAGCGATCGTCCGGTTCCGCGATTCGATGTCGGCTGGAGGCACGCGGTGAGCTCGGCGAGCCGCATCGCGGTTGTCGCCGGCGCGCTCGGCCTGCTCGCCGCGGCGGGACTCTTTGCCGCGTTCATGTGGACCACGCGCTGGAGCAGCCAGGTGCCGCCGCGGGCGACGGCGAGCGCCGCGGCGCCGCCGCCGGCGGCGCCAGCCGGGGCCGGCCGCAAGATCAAGGCCCGGCTCTTCTACATCGCCGAGGGCGGCACGCGGCTGCGCAGCGTCGAGCGCGACGTCACCTTCGGCGAGAGCCCGGTCGAGCAGGCGCGCGAGATCATCGCCGCGCAGATCGCGCCGGTGGTCGAGCCGCTGGTCTCGGCGGTGCCGCCGGGCACCGCGCTGCGCGCGGTGTTCATCACCAACGACGGCCAGGCCTACGTCGATCTGTCGCGCGAGGTGGCGGCGGCGCATCCCGGCGGCACCGTCAACGAACTGCTCTCGATCTACACCCTGGTGAACGCGCTCACCGAGAACCTGCCGGCCGTCACCGCGGTGCAGGTGCTCGTCGACGGCAAGGAAGTGGACACCCTCGCCGGCCACGTCGATCTGCGCCGGCCGCTCGCAAAAAATCTCTCCTGGGTTGAATAGCATGCGCTCCGACCAGCGTCCGCACGATCAACTGCGCGAAACCACCATCACCCCCGATTACCTGATGCACGCCGAAGGCTCGGTGCTGATCACCGCCGGCCGCACCAAGGTGATCTGCACCGCCAGCGTCGAGGACCGCGTCCCCGGCTTCCTGCGCAACACCGGCAAGGGCTGGGTGACCGCGGAGTACGGCATGCTGCCGCGCGCGACCAGCACCCGCATGCAGCGCGAGGCGTCGAGCGGCAAGGTCGGCGGCCGCACCCAGGAGATTCAGCGGCTGATCGGCCGCTCGCTGCGCGCGGTCACCAACCTGGCGGCGCTCGGCGAGCGGACCATCTGGGTCGACTGCGACGTGATCCAGGCCGACGGCGGCACGCGCACGGCATCGATCACCGGCGCGTTCGTCGCCCTGGCGCTGGCGCTCGAGAAGCTGCGCGAGCGCGACGTCGTCCGCACCATCCCGCTCTCCGACTACGTCGCCGCGACCAGCGTCGGCATCGTCGACGGCGATCCGCTGCTCGACCTCGCCTACGACGACGACTGCCGCGCCGACGTCGACATGAACATCGTCAAGACCGGCGACGGCCGCTTCATCGAGGTGCAGGGGACGGCCGAAGCGATTCCGTTCGGCCGCGAGGCGCTGATGTCGCTGCTCGATCTCGCCGACCTCGGCATCCGCCAGCTGGTCGAGAAGCAGCGCGCGATTGTCGGCCACCTGGTGAAGTACATCGAACCGAGGCCGGTGTGATGCAGCTCGCGCGCGCCGTGATCGACACGCCGATTGGCAAGATGCTGGCGCTGGCGTCCGACGAGGGCCTGTGCGCGCTGGAGTTCACGACGGTGCGAGGCGGCGGTTCCGGCGAGGCGCGCCTGACCCGGTTGAACGCGCGCCTGGCACGCTGGTTTCCGCCCCACGAGATCGTCAATCGCGAGACGCCGACGCTGCGGCGGACGCGGACGTGGTTGAGCGGCTACTTCGACGGCGCCACCGCCGAGATCGGCGATCTGCCGCTCGACATGCGCGGCGCGCCGTTCGAAAAGCGGGTCTGGCAGGCGCTGCAGGAGATTCCGCCCGGCGAGACCACCAGCTACGGCGCGATTGCCACCGCGCTCCGCTCACCCAACGCGTCGCGCGCGGTGGGCGCGGCCAACGGCGCGAACCCGGTTGCGATCATCGTCCCCTGTCACCGGGTGATTGGCGCGTCAGGCTCGCTCACCGGCTACGGCGGCGGGCTGGATCGGAAGACCTGGTTGATCGATCACGAGCGGCGCTGGCGGCGCGAGCCGCAAGCGTCGCTGTTCTAACGTGTCGTCGTAGCGCAGCCCTTCAGGGCTGCCATTGGCGGCGCGGGGCAGGCCTGAAGGCCTGCGCTACGGAGAGCCGCCGTCGTAGCGCAGCCCTTCAGGGCTCCGGGCGTCGGCAGCGCGGGGCAGCCACGGACGAGCCGCCGTCGTAGCGCAGCCCTTCAGGGCTGCCATTGGCGGTGCGGGCAGGCCTGAAGGCCTGCGCTACGACGTCACCAGAGGTCCGCCTGAAGGCGGGAGGCTACGACTCTCGAAGAGCATTCACCGGATCGACACGCGTCGCGCGCCGCGCCGGCACATAGCACGCCAGCAGCGCGACGCCCGTGAGCGCCGCCGACAGCGCAACCAACGTCGCCGGATCCCGCGCGCTGACGCCGAACAGCAGCGTCGCAATGGCGCGCGTGACCACCAGCGCGCCGGCGAGGCCGGCGGCGACGCCGGCGGCCGCGAGGCGCGCACCCTGCCCGAGGACCATGGCCAGGACGTCGGCCGCCGACGCGCCGAGCGCCATGCGGACGCCGATCTCGTGGGTCCGCTGCGTCACGAAGTAGGCCATCACGCCGTAGATGCCGATCGCCGACAACACCAGCGCGGTCACCGCGAACAGCGCGAGCAGCAGCATCGTGAATCGACGTTCGGCCAGCGTCGCGCCGACCACCTCGTCCATCGTCCGGACGCCGAAGAGCGGCTCGTTCGGGTCGACGGCGCGCACTTCGCGCCGCAGCGGTTCGGCGAGCGTCGCCGGATCGTGCCGCGTGCGGACGACCAGCGTCAGGTTCAGGTTCGAGGTCTGCAGCACCGAGCGATACAGCAGCGGCGCGTCTGCGGCATCGAGCCGGCCGTTCTTCACGTCGCGCACGATGCCGACGATCGTCAGCCGCATCGGCGGTGCCGGCTGCAGCGGCCCGGCGCCGGCGCGGCCGCGCGTGGCGGGCGCGATCCGCCTGCCGATCGCCTCCTCGCCGGGAAAGAACTGCCGCGCAAAGCTCTCGCTCACCACCGCTGCCAGCGGCGCCTTCACATCGTCGTGCGCATCGAAGAAGCGGCCGCGCACGAGATCGATGCCGAGCGCGCGGAAGTAGCCGGGCGTGACCAACGACGACTCGCTCGAGAGGTTCTCGCCCGTTGCCGACGGGCGTCCTTCGATGGTGAAGGCGGTGCGCCCCGCCGCGCCGGAGAGCGGCAGGGTGGTGACGCCGCCGGCGGCGTCGACCCCCGGCAGCGCGGCGATGCGATCGAGCACGCGGGTATAGAACGACACGCGGGCGTCGTGCGTGAAATAGGGGCCGGTCTCGGGCAGGTTCGGCTGCGGCAGCCACAGCCGTGCGGTGAGCACCGATGAAGGATTGAAGCCCAGGTCGACCCGCTGGAGCCGCCAGAAGCTCTGAACCAGCAGCGCGGCGCCGACCAGCAGCACCAGCGCGAGCGCGAACTCGCCGACGACGAGCGTGCTGCGCAGTCGCGTGGTCCGGCCGGCGGCGGTTGCCGATCGGCCCGTCTCTCGAATCACCTGCTGCGGCTCGGCCTGCGATCCCTGGATCGCCGGCGCGAGGCCAAAGAGGATCCCGGTCGCGATCGACAACCCCGCCGTGAACGCGAGCACGGTCGCGTCGACGCCGACGTCATGAAGGCGAGGCAGGCTCGACGGACTCAGCCGCACCAGCCCGTCCACGCCCCAGACCGCCAACAGCAGGCCGAAGATGCCGCCGGTTGCCGCCAGCAGCACGCTCTCGGTGAGCAGCTGCTGCAGCAGCCGCGCGCGGCTGGCGCCGAGGGCGCGACGCACCGCAATCTCACGCTGACGCGCCGACGCGCGCGCGAGCAGCAGGTTCGCGACGTTGGCGCATGCGATCAGCAGCACGAAGCCGACGGCGGCGACGAGCGTCAGCAGCGCCGGCCGCACGTTGCCGACGAGATCGTCGTGCAGCGGGATCGCGCGCAGCGTCCAGCCTGCGCCCTCCGGGTAGTCCGATGGATAGTCGCGGCGCAGCCGCTCCGTCAACGCGTCGATGCGCTCCTGCGCCGCCGCCGCCGTCACGCCCGGTTTCAGACGTCCGAGACCGCCCTGAAGAAGATAGGCGCGCCGAATCGGCTGCGAAGAGAACGGCGACGCGATCCACCCCGAGGGCGCCCAGACCTCGACGTCGGTTTCGGTGCTGCGGCCGGGATGACGGAACGCCGCCGGGGCGACGCCGATAATCGAATACAGGTCGTTGTCGATGCGAATGCGCTTGCCGAGGACGCCCGGATCGGCGCCGAACCGCCGCTTCCACAACGCGTCGCTGATCACCGCCACCTCGGCGATCCCCGGCTGCGCGTCGCCGGCGTCGAACACGCGGCCGTGCTGCGCGCCGACCCCCAGCATCCTGAAGTAGGTGGCCTCGACCAGCGCCGTCTCGACCCGCTCCGGCTCGTCGGTCTCGGTCAGGTTGGCGCTGATCGGCCAGACGCCGCCGATCTCGTCGAAGATGCCGGACTGACGCAGATCGAACAGCTCGGGGATCGACAGGCCGGCGTCTTTGACCCGCTGGCCGGTGAAGTCGGCGGTGACGCGCACCAGCTGCTCGGGCTGCTTGAACGGCAGCGGCGCAAGCAGGATCGCGTTGACGATGGTGAAGAGGGCGGTGTTGGCGCCGATGCCGAGCGCCAGCGTGGACACGGCGATCAGCGAGAAGGCGCGATCACGCCAGGCTGTGCGCACCGCGTAGCGAAGATCGTGAAGCAGGGTCATGGCCGCGTCGGCGCGAACCGCAAACGGAACGCCATCGTGGCGCGCGCTTTTTCGAGGCTTTTCGCGCCGGCGTTGCCGGCGCGTCCCACGGGTGGGATCGCGGCCGTTCAGAAACGGGATTGCAGATACGCGCCGAGCGCGCGAAACGCCTCGCCGCGATGGCTGACGGCGGCCTTGCGGTCGCCCGCTTCGGCCAGCGTCTGGCCAAACGGCGGATAGAAGAAGATCGGGTCGTAACCGAAGCCGCCGGTGCCTTTCGGCTCCGGGGCGATCTGCCCTTCGACGGTGCCGCGGGTTTCGAACAGCACCTCGTCCCCGTGCGCCAGCGCGACCGCGCACACGAAGCGCGCCGTCGCGATGGCACCGGCCTTCGGATTCGATCCCTGCGCGCGCAACTGCTCGTAGAGGAGCGCGAACTTGTCGGGATACGGCAGGTCGGCGCCGCCATATCGCGCCGACTCGACCCCGGGCGCGCCGCCAAGCGGATCGACCTCGAGCCCCGAATCCTCGGCCACGGTCAACGCACCGGTAGCGGCAGCGTAATACCGCGCCTTGGCGCGCGCGTTTTCCTCAAATGTCCTTCCCGTTTCCTCCGGCGCCGTCACGTGCGGCCATGAATCAAGCGTCAGCAGCTCCAACGACAGGCCCGCGAGCAGCTCCCTGATCTCGCGCACTTTGCCCGGATTCGTCGTCGCAACCAGCAACCGCATCCAATAAGGCTATTCGACGACTGCCGACTGGCTACTGGCGACTGATTCCTGAGGCTTGAGGTTTGGCCGCGGGCGGCGACCCCGAAGGTCGGCCGCCCGGGGGAGTCGGGAGGTGGTTCTGCCGGCTGGCTGACGGCTCAAAGGAGAGACTTGCGTCCAGCCGACGGGCGGGCAGTCCTCGTTACCGAGGAGAGGTCGAAACCATCAAGCCGCTCCCGCGAAATGACGGGACCGGAGTGTGGCCTTGACGGGCGTTGCGTGCTCCACACGCATGAACGCGCCATCACGAGTACGGAACAGGAATTTCGCTTCGACCAGGGCGCCGAGCAGCGCATCGCACGAGGCGGCGTCGAGCCCCCACAGGCGGCGCGCTTGCGGTTCGGTCAATCGCAATCCCGGCATCTCGAGGAACTCACCCTGGACGCGCCTGAGCACTTCATCGGTCGCTCGGTTTGGCTCGGGCGTCATCGGCTACCTCCAAACGATGGGTGTTGCCTGGGGAACGGCCCGAAAAGGAGCAACCGATGTGCCACTGACAAATTCGATCGCGCCGCTCATCCGGACCTCGACGGACGCAAAAACAGGCGTGATTCCAAGGGGGGCCTGTCGCCCGGCTGAGCTGAGCCGCCCCTCGGTCATGCTGGGCCGTTGTACCCGTGACGGGACGTGTAGGAAAACCTATCAGCGTGTTCGCGGGGCGTGTCCTGTCCCTGAACTTGCATGAGGACGCGATATGAGTGACATGAGCGGCCTCAATCTGACGACACATCGGGCCCCGGCGAGCGTCTGGGATCGCCGCGGGTGGGACGGGACGCGCGAGCGGATGGCGATGACACGCTGGCTGCTCGGCGCCGGAGGCAGCGCGCTGGCGCTGCAGGGCCTCCGGCAGCGCGGCGTCATGGGCGGTCTGCTCGCCGGCATCGGCGGGAGCCTGGCGTGGTGGGCGCTCTCCGGTGAAGGCGACCTCTCCGAGGCGCGCCGCTGGTTCGCGTGCATGGCCGAACGCGTCGGCTGGCGCCGCGACGATCTGGTGCACGACGCCTCGGCGGACTCGTTCCCGGCCAGCGACGCGCCGGCGTGGACCCCCACCGTGGGCACCGGCCTTCGCGGCAACCGCCCGCGAGCGTAACGATGCTGAAGGCGTTCAGGATCCCAATCACCTGGTTCGAGCTGGCCAAGCGGTCCGCGACCGAGGTGATGGCCGACAACTGCCTCGGCCTCGCCGCGCAGCTCGCGTACTACTTCTTCCTCGCCCTCTTCCCCGCGCTGCTGTTCATGGTCGCCGTCATGAGCTTCATGCCGGTCACCGGCCTGCTCGATGCGGTGACGGCGATGCTCGCGCGCATCGCGCCGGGCGAGGTGCTGAAGATCGTCCAGGACCAGCTCGCGAAGATCGCCAACGACAAGGCGACCGGCCTCCTCACCCTCGGCATGCTCGGCACCATCTGGAGCACGTCGTCGGGGATGACGGCGATCATCGACACGCTGAACCAGGCCTACGACATCCAGGAAACCCGGCCGTGGTGGAAGGTGCGCGTGACGGCCGTCGCGCTCACCGTCGCCCTCGCCCTCTTCATCGTCATCTCGCTCGCGCTCGTCATGGTCGGACCGACCATGGCCGAAAAGGTCGCGGTGTGGATGCACATGGGGCCGGTGTTCGCGTGGACGTGGAAGGTCATGCAGTGGCCGTTCGTCTTCGCGCTGGTCACGCTCGGCATCGCGATGATCTACTACTTCGCGCCCGACGCCGAGCAGGACTGGGTCTACATCACCCCCGGCTCGATCCTGGCGACGATGTTGTGGCTGGTGATCTCGCTGATCTTCAAGTTCTACATCGCCAACTTCACGTCGTACACCGCCACCTACGGCTTCATCGGCGGCGCGATCGTGCTGATGCTGTGGTTCTACGTGTCGGCGCTGGCGGTGCTCGTCGGCGCGGAAGTGAACGCCGAGATCGAGCACGCGTCCCCGTACGGCAAGGAGCCGGGCGAGAGGGTGGCGGGCGAGAAGCGGAAGCTCGGTCCGGCCGCCGAGCGCGCGTGGCGCGAGAGCAAGTCGAACGGCACGTTCAAACCGGCGCTCTCCGCCGCCAACTGCATCGTCGACGACGAGCTGCTGCCCGCGCCGCCGGCGCCGCCGCGAAAGACGAGGTTCAGTGAGATGGTGGTCACTGGACTGGTCGTCGCCGAAACCGCAGCGCTGACGTGGTCGAAGCTGCGCGGCGGACGAGTGAAAACGTAGGGACTAGGGACTAGGGACTAGGGACTAGGGACTAGGGGGTGGGGCTGGCCAGCCCCAGCCCCTAGCCCCAGCCCGCGTCAGCTACCCGTCGTGAAACTCCAGACCGCGCCCGACTTGGTCTTCCCTGCCGCGGTCTTCGACACAATCTTCCAGTAGTAAGTCGTGTGCGCCGCGAGCGTCCCCGGCGTGTACGACTGATTCTGGCCGGTCGTCAAGCTCGGCCCGAGGTTTTTCGTCGCGACGCGCGGCGGCGTGGCGCTGGTGCCGAAGTAGATGTCGTAGCTGTGTGCCCACGGGCCGCCGTACCACGTCAGCTTCGTCGATCGCGAGACGCCGCCGGCGAGCGTCGCCGGCGACCGCAGCTTGGGCGCGTCGGGCGGCAGCGGCACGAAGGCCTTGGTCTCGGCGATGCCGGTCTCGTTGTTCCACTTCCGATCGAACTGATTGGTGAACCAGTCGTAGATCCACGCGCGCGCCTGCGAGAAGAAGTTGTGCTCCTGCTGCGAGTGGTCGGAGGGACTGGTCCAGTTCGAGGAGCCGAAGATGACCGTGCGCTGCGCCTTCAGGATGACGCTCTTCTGATGATTCATCCCGGCGTGCGCCGGCACGCGCATCGGGATGCCCGCGGCCCACATCCGATCGATGTTCCACGCGTGCCACAGCTTCGCGACGCTGCGGTACTCCTTCAGATCGGTGATGATCCGCACCGGGACGCCCCGCGCCCTGGCCGCGATCATCGCGTCGCTGTGCCGCCGATCGGTGACGCGGTACATGATCACGTCGATGCCGGTCGTCTCGGCGTTGTACAGCGAGACCGCGCGCGTCGCATAGCTCTGTCCCGGCGGGAAGTTCAGCTCGGCGTACTGCGTGAACACCGGATAGTGGCGGACCGGCGCCGACAGGATGTTGGCGTAGTCGCTGAACGACGTGCGATCGATCCACGACGAGTCGAACCGGGTCATGAAGGTCTGGACGATGGCCGCGTCGTCGGTGAAGAAGACCGATTCGTCGACGTAGTTCGAGTACGCGGTCACCGGCTTGAAGGCGTTGTCGCTGTAGTTGGCGCCGCTGAACTCGACGACGCCCTGTCCGACGAAGAGCATCATCTTCCAGTGCAGGATGCCGCTGGCGATGCGCTGCCGCATCGGCACGCCGGCGGTGCGGAATCCCTCCAGGATGCCTTCGTTGAGCGGATAGGTGGCGCTGGCGCGGGGGTCGACCAGCAGCCGCACCGGCACGCCGGCGCGCCATCGCTCGGTGATCGCGGTGAGGTAGCGCGTGTCCTCCATGAACCAGAACGCGACGTCGATGCCCTGGGTTTCCCTGTTGATGAGATCGAGGAGCTGGGTACGGCAGTTCTCGAATGCGGGATCGCAGAGACGATCCAGCGCGGCCGCCGGGCGGGCGGTCAGCAGCAGCGCGCCCGCCAGCACAGCCGCCGCCGTCACCAGTCGCCGCGCGTCGATCGGGGGGGTCGCCGGGCTTTTCATACACCCAGCGAGGACAGGGAACCATGCCAGCGCGGTGCCGGCCGGCGGGGCGCAAACGGCGTCGAAATCTGCGGCTGCGCTGTCGCGCGGGACGACGCCGGAGGAAAAAACTACGAGGGGTTCTCGACAGCCGCTCCGGTCCAGATAGAATGAGCGCCAGGTGTTGGAAAATCTCTTCCGCTTCCTGTTCAAGTATCCCCCGCTGCTGTTTCAGCAGGGCGACTTCTCGTGGGGACTCTCGCGTCCGGTGCTGCTGGCGGTGGTGGCCGCCGCCGCGGTCGCCGTCCTGGCGCTGCTGACCTATCGCGGCGTCGCCCCGACCGAGCGCAAGCTCGATCGCGCGGTGCTGGTCGCGCTGCGGCTCGCGGCGCTCGCCGTGCTGCTCTTCTGTTTGTTCCGGCCGACGCTGATCCTCAAGGCGGCGGTGCCGCAGCAGAATTTTCTCGGCGTGCTGATCGACGATTCCCGCAGCATGTCGATCGCCGATCGCGACGGCCAGCCGCGCAGCGCCTTCGTCCAGGAACAGCTCAACGGGCCAACCTCGCCGCTGCTCGCGGCGCTGTCGCAGAAGTTCGTCGTCCGCTTCTTCCGCTTCTCCTCGTCGTCGGACCGGGTCAACGCGGCGGCCGAGCTGAAGTACGGCGGCACCGCGACGCGCCTGGCGCCGGCGCTCGATCGCGCGCGCGACGAGCTCGCCGGCCTGCCGCTCGCCGGCCTGGTGATGGTCTCCGACGGCGCCGACACCTCCGACGCGGCAATCGACGAGACGCTGGCGGCGCTGAAGGCGCGCTCGATCCCGGTGTTCACCGTCGGCGTCGGGCAGGAGCGCTTCGCGCGCGACGTGCAGGTGACGCGCGTCGAGACGCCGCGCGCCGTGCTCAAGGGCACCGCGCTGGTCGTCGACGTCGTGCTGTCGCAGACCGGCTACGGCGGCAAGACCGTTCCGCTCTCGATCGAAGACGACGGGCGGATCGTCAGCACGCAGGAGGTGACGCTGCCGGCCGACGGCG
>Ga0207675_100001831_pt1 | contig 21313 bp, 18 predicted proteins | sample KBSSwiS42_FD_184305 | JGI IMG/M metagenome (GOLD analysis project Ga0207675, IMG submission 184305) | Switchgrass rhizosphere microbial communities from Kellogg Biological Station, Michigan, USA - KBS Switchgrass S4-2 (SPAdes) (version 2) | ecosystem: Host-associated > Plants > Roots >...
TCCCGTTCAATGAACCGCGCCTGTCGCGGATTAGGCCCCGTCTGAAAACCTGAACGAACGTAGGCGACACGCAAGAGCGCAATGCGGAGTCCGACATCACCAGCCGCACGAATTACTTCTTTCGCCAGCAAATTTGGATCGTCGTAATGCTTTCCGTCGAGAGCGTGGTGCAAGTAATGAAATTCACCGACGGCGGTAATGCCGCCCAGGACCATCTCGAGAAATGCCATGCGCGACGCGTCGTAAATGTCCTCGGGCGTAAGTCGCGACGCAGCCGAGTACATCATTTCGCGCCACGTCCAAAACGAATCTTTGTCGGCGGTTCGATATTCCGTTCGTCCGCGCAGAACGCGCTGAAAGGCATGCGAATGCGCATTGATCATGCCGGGCAGAACCGCGCGGTTCGCGAGGCGAACACGCTTTTGACCTGTTAATTGATCTGCTGGAACAACTTTCGTGATTTGGCCGGCCGGGTTACAAATGAGCGCCGAGCCAGATTTGAATTGCCCTTCCACATAGATGAGGTCGGGGACAAAGGCAATCTCGTGAGCAGACAGTTCAGCCATTGGGGTCGTTGGAAAAAGTCGGAGGCGGGGGCGGAACTTGTGAAAAAGAACGTTTCGAATCGAGAAGGCGTGTGAGGCCGGTTACCGCCAGCAGCGCTGCAACTAAGCCCAGCAGGTACGTCACGAACCGAAGACCTGCAGGTTCTGGCTCAGTCCAGTCCGCCATGCCGACGCCGATTTGGTAAATGAAAGTCAGCGTAAGGATGACAAAAAGCTCTGTCCCGATCCACGTACCAATACCCAGCAGGCTCAACAACACTGCGCTTCGGTTCCGCTCGCGCGCTACCCGAGTCATCATTTTCGGAACGCGGTAGAAAATGAAATATAGCTCCAGCATGTGACGGTAACGACGATGGAATCGAGCGGAGCATAGCACAAAGTTCCCGCTTCAATCCTTCGCCATTTGGCCTGACTCGCGAGCAATCATTAGAATGGGCGTTCACGGAATAATGGAGGCACTGACATCATCTCTCGCCGTGTTGACGGCGATGATTACGCCCGCGGTTTTGATTTCGGCGAGCGGCACCATGATCCTTTCAACTTCGACGCGGCTCGGGCGCGTCGTCGATCGCGTGCGTTCACTATCAGATCGATTGCGGCATTTGACGTCGAAGGAAGACAATGAGTTCTTTGAAGAAGAGCGCGCGATGCTCTACGACCAACTTGATAAGCTGACCAGCCGTTCACGTTTGCTGCAGCGCGCGTTGACAACTTTCTATCTGGCGGTGGGAATTTTTGTCGCTACCAGTTTCGCAATCGGCGTCGTGTCGTTCCCTTGGGGTGCGCGAGTTGGTTGGATTCCCGTGGGGCTGGGGCTGGTAGGCGCGTTCTTTCTCTTCTACGGCAGCATGTTGCTGGTTTTCGAAGCACGACTCGCCTTGAGTACCACGCACGCCGAAATGGATTTCATTTGGCGCACGACGAAGCGCGTGGTGCCGAAAGAACTTGTGGAACAACACAAGACGCACTACGTCCACTTTCGAAAGAAGAGTGACAAGTAAATCGAAGTGATGAGTAATGAGTGATGAGTGGGAGTAGAGCGGTAGCGACCGGACCAAGACGCAAGATTGATTCAAAAAAACATGAATCGAGTTTCAAAAACCGTACAGGCGTCTTATCTTCGCTTACTTGCATCCGGCGAACTGAAAACTCGTGTTGAAGCGCTTGAGGTTCTGCTGGAACGCTGCACGGTTTGCCCACTCGACTGCGGCAACAACCGGCTCGAAGGTGAGCTCGCGCGGTGCTATTCCGGTCATCTGCCGATCGTTTCGTCTTATACGTCGCACTTTGGCGAAGAACCGCCGCTGACAGGCACGCGAGGAGCGGGAAACATTTTCTTCGGCAACTGCAATCTGCGTTGCGTCTATTGTCAGAACTACCAGATTTCACAAGCGCACAAGGAACAGATCAGGAACGAAGTCACGCACGAGCGGCTCGCCGACATCATGCTCGAGCTGCAACAGCGCGGCTGTCACAACATCAACTTTGTATCCCCCACGCACTTCGCACCGCAGATGGCGCGCGCGATCTTGCTTGCGGCTGAAAAGGGTCTGCGTTTACCGATTGTGTACAACACGAACGCGTACGATTCGGTGGAAGTCCTGCGATTGCTTGATGGAATCGTCGATGTCTACCTGCCTGATTTGAAATATGCGGAAGATGAGGCGGGACTTTTGTATTCAAAAGTCCGCGGCTATTCGTCAGTTTCTCGGGCCGCTCTCAAAGAAATGTTCCGCCAAACGGGCGATGAACTACTGTGTGATGACGAGGGGTTACTGAAACGTGGACTGGTGATTCGTTTGCTGGTGCTGCCCAATGATATGGGAGGGTTGCGCGACCAACTGCAATGGATTCGCGATGAACTGAGTCCGCGCGTCGCCGTTTCGTTGATGGCCCAATACTATCCAACAAACGTTGCCGGAACGAACCGGCGTTACACGCTTCTGTCGCGCAGAATCAGCGAGTCGGAATGGATACGGGCGGTATCCGCTCTCGATGAGTTTGGCATCGAGAACGGGTGGATGCAGGAATACGACGGCGCGGCTTTTTATTACCGTCCGGACTTCACCAATCGCGCGAGGCCCTTCCAGGACATTCGCGACTTCGGCGCCTGATGACCTATCCCTGCGCCGGGGTAGGCCGGCGCGCCGGAATGTCGATGTCCGGCTCGTCTTCCTGTAGCTCGTCGAGCGCGTCCTTATAAATCTTGATCTTGCCGTCTCGCTGCATTTCCAACTTCGCGCTTGAGAGATAATCTCCGAACACCTGATCACGACGGTCTTTCAGAGCCGTCTCAACCAGCGAATCGCGTTGTTTAGTGAACTCAGCCATGTCGGCATCGGTGCGTTTCGTCACTCCGAGCACGATGTAATTTTCGTTCAGGAAGATTGGCGACGAAAGCACTGTGCCCGTATTGCCGGATTTGTAAAGTGGATCATCGAGAATCATGCTGGAGCCCAAGTCAGCCAACGGTGTTCCGATTTTGTAATTGGCTTCAGCCTTCGCTTCGAGACCGTATTTCTGAGCTGCAGCCTTCAAATCAGCAGGCGTCTTCGCGCTGGCGATTATGTCTTTCGCAGTTTGCTCGAGCTGTGATTTTGCTTTCTCTTGTTTCGCCGCGGCCACGACTTTGTCCTTTATTTCATCGAAATCCGGAATGCGTGGATCGCGCTTGTCAATCAGCATCGGCACTGCGAATCCGTTCTTGACGCCAGTGCGCTCCCCGACGTCGTTCGCGTTTGTGAGCGGCGCGATTGCATCTTCGAACTGTTGCGAGCTGCCGATATTCGGAACGTTGTCGCCCGCTTTCACGAACGGTGTTTCGCGGACCATGTCAGCGGCATTCATGTTCGCTTCAGCGGCGAACTCTTGTGCGACTTTTTGAGCATCTTTGGTCTGTTTTAGCCGTTCTTCCGCCTTCTGGGCAATTTTCTGCGCAATGGTGTATCCACGACGGTTGCGCAACGAGACGAGTAACTCAGGCTTGGCCATCTCGAAAGTCTTCGGCACCGAGTCGCCCCGACGCAGGATGTAATAGCCGTTCTTGTACTTGATCGCGTCAGTGACTTCGCCGGGCTGCATCTCCAATGTCTTCTGGTAGGGATCGTCGGGCTTATTAGCGTTCTTCTTCACCAGTCCTTCCACGTGTCCGCCGTTCTTGGCCGTGGCCGGGTCTTCCGAGTTTCCTTTTGCCAGCTCCGCAAATGCCTCTTCCGTTGCGATGCCCGATTGTCCGCGCGCTTTGGTGACCAAATCGTCAGCCTTCTTTTTCACACTTTCATCCAGATCTTCACGCGCGACCTTTAAAACAATCTGCTGGACCTTGACGCCCGCCTGTTTGTACTGGGGTTGCAGGCTATCGAACTCATCGTGCAACTCTTTATCTGAGATTTGCACCTTCTGTCCGGACTTGTCCTGATCGATAAAGATGTACCGAATCTTCTTTTGTGGTTCACCGATGTAGAAGTCGCCCTTGTGCTTGTCGTAATAAGCCTTAACTTCATCATCGCTAAGTGTGAGTTTTTCCGCGAGCTTGCTGGTGGAAACCGCAACGTAAGTTAGATCGAGCGCCGTATTTTTTCGCTTGTATTCTTCTTTGACTTCATCTTCAGACACAGTCACGCTGGCAGTAATCAGTGCTTCTAACTTCTCTCTGGCGATGTCTTGAGCCACACCTCGTTCGAACGTGGGAATGTCGCCGACGCGTTCCTGATACTTGCTCATGTCGAACTTACCGGATGCATCGACCAGCAGGAACTTTCCCGCCGGATCACGAAACAAGTTCGCGATGCGATCCTTGATTTCCGATTCGGAAGCACCCAGACCCAGCCGCTTCGCTTCCTGGTCGATTACGTGCCCCATGATCAGCTCGTCGAGAATTCGCGAATCGGTATAACCCATGCGCGCGAGACTAAACTGCGCGCCGAACTGGCTGTAACGCGCCTGCAGGTTTAATTTGTGAGTTGCGAACTCGGCAACGGTGATTTCTTCGCCACCGACGACCGCCAGCACCTGAGTGCTCTTCGTGGGCTCAACGCGGCTTGCACCACTGTTCGGCCGGAAAAACAGGACCAGACTCACGGCCATCAGCCCGACGAAGCCAAGAATCAAGATGTTGCGCGTACGTTCGAGTTTACTGAGTTGTTTGAGCATAGATAAAACCTTCCACTACCAGCGAAACGACGAATTCTAAAGGAGACGCGAAGCAGTGGCAACTTGCCGCATGTGGTGCTTCGCGACGGAGCGGCTGTTTTTGCGCCAGGGGTTGCGCGATGATATTTTAACGAGTCATAGATGCAGATCGCCGTTTCGACGCTGGCATGGATTGGCTTCTGTGTTTTTATTCTGGTCATGCTGGCGATTGACTTGGGGGTCTTCAACCGCCGTCCTCACGAAATAACTTACAAAGACGCCGCGATTTGGAGCGCCGTATGGGTGACGCTGGCGCTGATCTTTGCCGCCTTATTGGCCGGGCCACTGGGCTGGGAAATGTTTGGGGCTGCCCGGCACCAGAAGACGCTCGAGTTCATTACCGGATACTTAATCGAACTTTCACTCTCGGTCGACAACCTCTTTGTCTTCGTCCTGATCTTTTCCTATTTCAAAGTCCCGCCGAAGTATCAGCACCGGGTGTTGTTCTGGGGCGTATTGGGCGCGCTCGTGATGCGCGTGATCATGATTGTGGCGGGGACGGAACTGATCGACCGCTTTCACTGGATTATCTACATCTTTGGCGCCTTCCTGATTTACACGGGCATCAAGATGTTCAGCACGCAGGACGCTGATATGGATCCGGAAAATCGGTTCGTGGTGAAATCCATCACGCGTTACGTTCCCATTGTTCGCCACTACGAGCGCCGTAAATTCTTCACCGTTGTCGATGGCAAAACTGTCGGCACTCTACTGTTGCTGGTTTTGATTGTCGTAGAGTTTACCGATCTGGTTTTCGCCCTTGATTCGATTCCGGCAATCTTCGGCGTCACGACCGATCGCTTCATTGTTTACACATCAAACGTTTTCGCGATCCTCGGTCTCCGCACGTTCTACTTCCTACTCGCGGGTGTGATCGAGAGGTTTCATTATCTTAAGTACGGACTCGGAATAGTCTTGGGTTTTATCGGTATCAAAATGCTTCTGCCCCTGATCGCGAAAGTACTCGGGTCTGGATTAACCGCGATAGGATTGGTGTCAGCGGGCGATTGGGTGAAAGCTCGAACCGGAATTCCCACGCACATCGCGCTTGGGATCGTGGCGGTGGTCCTGATTTCGTCGGTCCTCATTTCACTGCTGCGATCCAGGCCAACCTCGAAGGACCCCTAAACACGACATCGCCCCGAGGGCTTTTCCCACGGGGCGACGGAGCGCGCGCCGGAAAGCTCCGGCAGCTTATTCTGGAATCGGTGCTTAAGTCACCTTACGCTGTAGGGGGTCTCGGTGATGACTCCACGCTCGTACTGCTCCAAGTGTATAGGAACTAACGAGTACAGCCTTCCATTCATCTTGGTAAGTACCCTTAGTCTAGGCCTGGCAGTCTCTTCGGTCAAGTGGCAGTTTGACTGCACGTCTTGAATACAGGAATCAGCCCCGCCAGAGCATCGGGGCGATCATCACAACGACCACCGCAGCAAGGACGGTCAGCGGCGTTCCCACCTTCACAAAATCGCCGAACTTGTAGCGTCCCGGGCCGTAAACCAGAAGATTTCCGTGGTGGCCGATTGGTGTCAAAAAGGCCACAACTGAAGCCATCGCCACGGTTACGACGTAGGGCTCGGGGGCGCGGCCAAGTGCTTGCGCCAAAGCGAGGGCAACGGGTGCAAAAACTGCCGTCGTGGCCGAGTCAGACATGAACTGAGTGATTACCGCAACGACTGCAAAAAGTGCCAGCAGGATCAGTCGCTCCGGCCAGTCCCCGACGGCGTGTTGCAGCCATCCGGCAAGCAGGGTAGCGGTCCCCGTTTTTTGCATCGCCACGCCGAGCGGAATTGCGCCTGCGATGAACACGAAAATGCGCGCGTCGATCGAGCTGTACGCCTGCCGAATGCTTATGCACCGTGCCAGGACAACCGCTACGGCGCCGGTGAGCGCGGCCATTTCGATCGTCATGAGGTTGAATGCTGCTAACAGAATCGTCGCCAGCATGATTAACCCGGCCGACCAAGCGCGGCGCCGCGGCTTCGCATCGCCGTGAAAAGGAACGAGCATTAAGAACGCGGGGTCGTTTGCGACGGTCGCGAGCGACTCGGGATCGCCTTCAAGCACCAGAACATCGTTCGCAAGCAAACGCACTTTGGAAATCTCCTGATCCAGCCAGCCGTCTTTGCGCCAGAGGCCGACGACAACCGCACCATACGTTCGCTGAAAATTGATCTTACTTAGTGTTCTTCCGATCAATTCAGAACGTGGTGCCACAACCGCCTGCACAAATTGATCTTCAGGAGCATCTGCATCGTCAGGTACCTTCTTTTCATCCTTTGTTTCGCCGTACTCTCGAATCGGCCGCAGCTCGATGTTCGGCTCTTCGCGGATCGCTATCAGCTCTTCGGGAGTGATGCGAACAATCAGCACGTCATCTTTCTTCAATGCTTGTTGCTTGTAGGGCGTTGGCAGCCGCCGACCGCCGCGTAATACTCCCAGTACATCGAAGTGATAGCTCTCCTTTAAGTCGGCAACGGTCTGATCCACCAGCGGTGACTTCTCTGTTACGACAATCTCTGTCAGGTAATCTTCGAGTCGAAAATGGCTGCTGCGATCTTCCTCGGCTTCATGGCTCGGGAGCAGGTGACGTCCGATAAGCAGAACGAACACTGTCCCTACCGCCGACAAAGCAAGCCCAATGGGAGCAATCGAAAAGATCCCGAGACTGCCGTGTCCTGACTGCTGAAGTGTGTTACTCGCGATCAGAAATGCGGGCGCGCCGATGATCGTGATTGCCGTACCAAGAGATGCGGCGAATGACATCGGCATCAACAGCTTGGCCGCGGGTATTTTGCGTTCACGTGACACGTCGAGAGTGATCGGCACCATCATTGCCGTGGTTGTCACGTGGTGAGTAAACGCCGACAGTACTGCGACGCAAGGCATGATTACGGCAATTGCGCGTGTGAGGCTATTACCCGCGAGACGTCCAATCCAACCGCCAATTGTGTCGGATACGCCGGTCACGTGAAGCGAAGCACTCAAAACAAAAATGCCCGCGACGACAATCGCCGGTTCGCTGCTAAAGCCCGACAAAGCGTCTTTCGCGTCGAGGACACGAGTCACATACAAAGCGATAACAATCATCACCGCGACAACGTCCGGTCGGATCCATTCCGTTACGAACAGCAGAATCGCGACGATTAGAATTAGTAAAAACAGGATCTGTTGCGGGCTCAATCCGAACAAAAATATTCCTCCCAAACTGACCGGAAGTATGTCGATCACTTCGTAAAGGGGAATCGTAGAAGGGCGAACGGGGTGACCGCAGGGTAACCCGGGACGCGCAACCGGAGCAAACGTAGACGTGTTAGCGTTTTATGCCGTTGCTTGCCAAATTGCCTCTGACTCTGGCAGCGTACACGGCTCAAACTCATGCAGATTCAAGTTCCAACTCCGCGGAATTTCAGCTTTCGCCGCACAGTCAGGAGTCACGGGTGGTACGCACTGCTACCTTTTGAATTCGATCAGGACCGCTGGTCGTTGACGCGTGTAATCGATCTTGGCGCGGCGAAACCGATCACCGTGGCGATTTCCGATGCGAAGGGAGGCCTTGTGGTCGAGACGTCGCGCTCTCTTGGTAAGCGCGCTTCGGAAAAGGTCGTGCGCGATATTCGTCACATGTTTCGGCTTGATGACGATATGAACAGTTTCTACGAACAGATTTCGGGCGAACCGGAGTTTTCCTGGATCGAAGCGCAAGGCGCGGGTCGTCTGCTGCGGTCGCCAACCGTTTTCGAGGATCTTGTGAAAATGATGTGCACCACGAATTGCTCCTGGGCGTTGACAGAGAAGATGGTTGGCGGTCTGGTGAACGAACTCGGTCGCGCATCCGATGATGGTCGCAAGTCTTTTCCGACTCCGTCGGCAATGGCAGAGAAGAATGAAAAGTTCTATCGCGAGAAAATCCGCGCCGGCTATCGCGCGCCTTACTTCGTAGAGTTGGCCCAGCGCGTCGTCTCAGGCGAACTCGACGTTGAATCGTGGCTCAAACTTGATCTCCCCCATGAACAATTCATGAAAGAACTCAAGCGCGTAAAAGGCGTTGGCAACTATGCTGCGGAAAATCTGTTGAAACTGCTGGGGCGATACGACGGACTGGCGTTGGATTCCTGGACACGCGCGCAATTTGCGAAATCCCGCAACAATGGCCGCGCCGCGAGCGATAAGAAAATCGCACGCTCTTATGCGCATTTTAATTCATGGCGCGGCCTGGTGCTTTGGTGTGATATGACGCGACATTGGATCGATCCAGAGAATGTCGCGAAATAGTAAGTCACTTCGCCTCAAGCCCTTTTTCTGACCTCTTCACATTTCTTAACAACCAAGATGTAACGAACACGAGACCGGCGGCGTCTGAATGTTCGGGAACTAAAATAACCTGCGAGGCGTGAAGGTTCGCAGGTTGCATAACCAAGCTTTAGGGGAGGAAAAAGAAAGATGAAACGTTTCATAACTGGTTTTGTATGCGCATTGGCGATCACCGTGGTCGCTTCACTTGGCGTTGCCGCGAAGGATAAGACAAAGAGGAAGACAGTGGAGTTCACTCAGGATGTAATGGTGAACGGCACGGTTTTAAAGGCCGGAGTTTATGACGTGAAATTTAATGAAGAGACCGGCGAACTCAGCGTCATCAAGAACGGTAAAGTGAAGGCAACTACGACCGCTCATCTCGAGGCGCGTAACAATCAGGCAAAAGACACTGCCGTAATTATCGCGAATACCGGTGGCGCAGTGGCTGAATTCCGCGGGATTACTTTCGGCGGTTCAAATCAGAACGTAATCGTCGGCGGCAGCGGCGGATCCAGTAGCGCTCAGTAAACATCAAGATAATTCATTTGAGGAATGGCGTTGCGTTTCAAGCGTAACGCCATTTTTCTTACGTCTCTTGCATGGACGCGCCGGTGCGATACCGCAGACCGAGCGCCATGATCTTCTGCAGTAGAGGTTCGTAGTCAACGCCGCAGTGCTTAGCTGAATCGGCAAAATCTTCCTGGTTCGCGATCTGCGGATTGGGATTCGCTTCCAAAAGGTAAATCTCGCCATCATCGGTCACGCGATAATCCAGACGCGCGTAACCGCTGAGAAACAGTGTGCGATAAATCTTTTTCGACAGCCGCTGGAGTTTCTCGCTCATCTTTTTGTCAATCTCAGCTGCTTTCGTCACGACGCCGACTTTTTCCTGGTAGGCGGGGTCCCATTTCAATTTTGAGGTCGCGATGTTGGGGGCTCCCTCAGGCAGTTTCTCAATCACCAGTTCCCACGGTGTATAGCACTGTAAGCGTTGATTGCCGATGACGCTTACGTAAATTTCGCGACCAGCGATGTACTGCTCGGCGATCGCGTGCGTCTTCGTCTGCCGATGAATAAAGTCGACGCGCTCGGCCAACTTCGCATCGTCGTTGACGATTGATGCGCGCGCGATGCCGACAGAACCTTCTTCGCTGATCGATTTCACCAGCAGCGGAAATTTCAAACGTTTCGAACGCTTGACGACTCGATTCATGTGGAAGACAGCAAACGCCGGCACCTGAATGCGGTGATAGGCCAGCACCATTTTCGAAAGCGCTTTGTCGCGACAAATTGTCAGCCCGCGCGGATTGCAGCCCGTGTAGGGCTGCTTCATCAGTTCGAGGTAACTGACAACGTGCTGGTCGTAAAGCGGGTAGCCGTGGAACTCTTCGAGGAGATTGAAGGCGATCTGCGGTTTGAATTCGAGCAGCGCGTTGCCGATTACGCCGAGGTTGTTGTAAACGCCGACCGGCAGAACTTCGTGTCCAATCTTTTTTAGCGTAGAAATTACGTCCCATTCGGTTTTGAAAGGCGCCACTTCCTTCGGTGTGAGGTCGTCGATTGAATCTGGCGGCACCAGGTCTTCGTGACAGAGCACCATCACGCGAAGTTTTTTTAGCGCTTCGCCGTTCTTTTCCGCGGTTTTCGAGCGACGCCGCTTCGACGTCGCTTTCGCGTTCGACTGAGGTTTTTGCTCGCTCAAATTAGAAAATGCCGTCAGAACCGGCACACTCCAGAATTACAAAGCAATTCGATAATAACCAGAGTGCACGACATTCATCGTTTGCACTGTCAACATCACCATCAATTGTCGTTTCAGTTGCTCTTCACGACCGGCGGCGCGGAGTTTCAGTTGGGCAGCTCGCTCAATCATTAATTCCAACAAGTGATCGATCGCATAGCCGTGCACGCCCGTTCCGTCTGACACGAGTTGTTGAATTTCCGCTCCGGTGCGTCGCAGAAAACTCACCGCCGTTTCCCGAGGGCGATGGCGCGGCTCGTTGGAGAAAATTCGGCGTAAGTCGTTGTCGAGATATGCCGGCCATTCGAATGCGTATTTGGCGCGCTTGCGGTCGTAGTGTTCGCGCAGCGTGATACGAATCTCAGGCAAGCGTTCGATCTTTTTGCGGACTCGATTCTTCGGACGCGTGCCGGCGATTTCATCCAGGAGTGCGTCGACGTACTCGATCTTTCGTAAGGCCGGCCAGCCCCGATAACGTCGTCGCCAGTTCGAACGCGGTTGCAACCAGACGGCAAACGTTTCCGCGAAATCTTCGGCCGGATGGGCCTGCGCGTACCACGCATCCAGGTTTAAAACATAGCGGCGACTGTTCGGTTTTGGTTTGTAGGATGGTGGATATTTTTGCGTGAACGATCCGAAAGTGCGAATCCACTTTCGTTTGAAGTGAAGCCGAAATGCATTGTCGATCGCGTGGCCCGCTTCGTGACGCAGGATGCGCATGCATTCAACGTCGGTGCCGCCTTCAACTTCACGCATGAACTTTCGTTCGAGTTTCATCAACCGCGGGTGCGCGAGATAAAACGGAATCGCAAACCCCGGCACGCCATCGGGCGTGAACCATTCGGCTGACAACCACACGTGCGGCTTGAAGCGAATGCCGCGATCATTGAGCTCGCTGTAGAGGCGTTTGATGTGCGGCTCGATAAACGAGCCCTTGATTTTGATCGGCAGGTCGCAGATGCGCGTGTCGAGCAATCGTTCATCGGAGATGAGGCTCCATTTGAATCGCGCCGGCACGCGAAGGATTGTAACTTTGAATGATTTGTGAGGCTAGATATTTTGAATCCGTGTCGGTGGATTTGGCAAAGATGATCTATCCCTTCAAAACCAACAATTCGATCGCGAGGAACGTCAGCGCAACAATTGCCGGGATGACAAAATTGCGTTTCTCGGAAGCATGATCGTACCAGCCGCGAGTTCCAGATGCAGTGGCCGCTTTCGTTGGGTGTTTCTCAGCCCGGGAATCACTGGGGCCATCGATCAGCGCTTCGAGCTCTTCAATGGTCGCGGGCGGAAGAAAAACTTCGCGCACGTACCAGAAAAGACACAGTGCCAGCACCCATACATCAAGCGTGATCAGCGTAGACCAATAGCTGGCTTCCATTTCCGCAGAGAAAGACCAAATGAGTGGCAAGATCACAAACACAACGGTGATGAGCGCGCGTCCGCGTATCTGAAGGGTGATGATCCTGGCCTTTGCAGCCAACGCCGCCATCGCCTGCGCGAGACTTGATCGTGCCGATCCTACACGCACCTGAAGATCACGCATCGAGGATTGGTCGAGGCAAATGATGCTCTCAGCCTTGCAGTAAATGCAGCGGACGAGGATGTCGCCTTCGTTAACTGTTAACGGCGCGCCACACAACCGACAACTCGGCGGTGCGCCAGGCGCAGTTGGTGGGGCGGCGGCAAAGGCTGCACCTACGCTCGCGGTGCCGCTTACGAGGATCATTTTGATGCCGACGATTGCGGCCACGCCCTGGAGGGGAATAAGTGGAAGCCAAATTCCAATCCCGCTCAGCATCGGCAGGGCGCTGGGGCTGGCTGCACCGACAAGTCCCGCAACCAGGACTGCGGCAAGCCCGCTACTGATCAAGGTGAACGGCGCGAAGGTAGTGCAAACAAACCACCATCGAGGGAAACTGATTTGGTTCAAACGCGACCACTCTCGCACCGCATGACGGGTCGCGTCGTCAAGCTCGCCGGTCAGGCGCAATTCATCCCGGTATTGCTGCGGAATCGGATTGCTGGTTCCGCAGAAGGCACAGGCGGCCGACGAACTATCGACTATCGGGAGTGGAGCATTACAGGAAACACATTGCAGCGGCGCGATCATGTGATCGTCACTTTAAAAGAAGGCAGGTTACAAAAAGCGAGCGATAGTACCGCAGATCTGAATTGTTAGGTATTGCTTTCGCAATTCTCCACAACTACCCGGGAAATCTATTGCCCGCAATAATTGCCGCTGTTAGAATCTGCCGCCGCCCCGATTCCTTTCTGGAACAATTTAGACGGAGGTTTCTCGTGACAAAGAGATTCTTACTTAACTTCGCCGCCTTGGTTCTCACGGTTGGTGCGGTCAGCGCAGTTTCGGCGCAAGCCGACCAGCCAAGTCTTCAGTATGACTCGCTCCAAGTGACGGCCTGGACCAACAATTCCTACAAAGGGAACTACGACGTGTGGAGTTGGGTGCCGCGGCTTGAGTTCAAGGTCAACGGCCCCATCGCGAGTGGGAGCCAGCTCTACGCAGAGTTCCAGCAGCCGGGCGGCAGTGCGCCATGGCTCAAGTTCGACTGCGATACGGGCGAGACGCAGAAGGGCCGCTGGTGGAAAACCGGCGAGTGCGGGGGACGGCAGGTCGAGGACAAGAGCATCCTGCCGGTCGGTGTGGTTAACTTTGCCATCAAGATGCGGAACGAGCTGGCCGGCTCAGACACGACGCTTTTCACCGGCCGGATCAAAGTCGCCAAGACCCACTCCGGCGAGGTCGGCCCGAAGGCCGCGCAGAGATTCGTCTACTACGTCGATCAGGACTGGAACTTGCCCATCGGTTACGTCTGGTACACGCCGGACAGCGTGTACGGGTGGGACTACCCGGACTTCCATGTAGGCTTCTGGGTGCGTGGCGACGCGTACAAGTTTGACCCGCACCTGTTCTATCAGGGCAAGGAAATTGGCCGCCTCTTCATGGACGGGACGCAGGTCGGCGCGGCCGGTTGCGGCTCAGTGGTCGACCTGCAGACCACGATCTCCCCAGCCAACAACTTTCCCCAGCAGGCGAAATGGTCGCGCGTCGAATGCAGCTTCCCCGTCATCAAGCAGTGGGACAAGACGAATGACGGGCAGGGTCAGCCGAACACCAACGAGATGTTCAAGATGGCCTCGAACCCGGGCGAGTACGAATTCAAGGTCCTGTGGAACAACAAACTGGCGCGCACGATGAAGTTTGCCGTCGGCCCGAATGGAAAGCTCGACAACGGCATCGCCTCGTCGAACAAGCTCGGCATCGACCGCGTCGTCGTCCCCGTCACGGTCCTCGGCGACCAGGATGGCGTGTGGGACAAGGCGGCCTGGAAGACCGATGCCTTCTATGGCCACCCGCTGACCGGATTCAACTGGCCGTAAAGGACGTTACAACAAAAACGATTAGAGCTGCCGGACTGTCGTCTCGGCAGCTCTTTTCGTTGCGAGGGATTTGAGTGGTCTAAGTTACTGCTTGTTGAAGACCATCGTTGAATCGGTCGTGCCACGCGGGCTCTCGCTGTGTCGAACGACCGTCAGGGTCTTGCCGTCGCCCGACAACGACATCTTGTCGGTCGTGGTGGCTTTGAAGTCGTTGCCGTTAAAGCTGCCGGCGCGAACCGACATCAGCTCGAGCGTCTTTCCGTCGGCCGCCCAGGTTGCTTTCGTTGTGTTCGTCCCGCCCATTTGGCCGCCACCTTCAGTCGTGACTTCCTTGCCGTCCAGGGTATAAGTGCGCGGTCCACTCGGGCCGCGGCCACCGCCGCCGCCAGCGGCTGGAGCCTGGCCGCCGGTCACCTTCGATTCAATCGAAATCTTCGCATCGTCCTGCGTGATGGCCCACGTTACGTCCGCGTCTGCCATTCGCTGATCCAAGCCCTGGCTTTTCGATTTGTCCAAAGACCATGAACCGGCGAAATTCGCCTTATTCTGCGCGTTTGCTGCAATGGCTGCGATGAAAACGAACGCCGCCAGTACAAAAAGTCTTTTCATGAGAAATCCTCCGTAAAATTTGCTAAACCAGCCGTTGTCGATAGCGCGATCAACTTTAGTTTCGGTATTAAGACGCCGAGCCGAAAGTGTTGGTTACGACCGTGTGCGGATTCTCCGCCCCTATGCGGCGCTTGAATCTCCAAAAAAGGCAACTTTTTGTTGTGTTGATGGCATCTTGACTCTGCTCAGGGCGAAACTTAGAATTCGACATTCGTACGTTCCGCGCGTCGCCGGATTCAACACTGACGGTAACCAGAAACCTTCCCGAGCCGCAAACTTTAGGAGTACTCGATATGCCATTTCGCAATTCACGCCGCGTGGCTGTTGCCATGTTAAGCCTGACATTCGCGCTGTCCCCGGTGGCTGCGCAAAAGAAGCCCGATCAGGATCCCTCCGAAAAACCTCGCAACGTGAAACCGGAGCTGAAGAAGGCGTACAAAGACTGGCTTGAAAAAGACGTGGCCTACATCATTACCGACGAAGAGCGGAAGGCATTCAAGAAGCTGGAAACCGATGACGAGCGCGAGCACTTCATCGAAGAATTTTGGCGCCGTCGCGATCCCGATCCGGATACTGACGAGAACGAATTTCGCGAAGAGTATTATGAGCGCATCGCTTATGCGAACGAGCACTACGCGTCAGGCATCCCCGGGTGGAAAACGGACCGCGGCCGCATCTACATCATGTACGGCAAACCCGACGAGCTTGAGACGCACCCGTCGGGTGGAACGTACAACCGTGAATCGTACGAAGGCGGTGGCTCAACCTCAACATATCCGTTTGAGCGATGGTTCTATCGCTATCTCCCCGGTGTAGGGTCGGGAATTGAAATTGAGTTCGTCGATCCGACCGGCAGCGGTGAATATCGAATCGCGCGAAATCCTGATGAGAAAGACGCGCTGCTCCATGTTCCCGGGGCAGGTCTGACACTGGCGGAAGAGATGGGACTCGCTGATAAGTCTGACCGTGTGGCAAACGTCGGCGGCTTCGGATCACAGAATTACATGCGCGAGCAGGACAGCCCCTTCTCACGTCTGCAACTGCTTGCTGATTTGAGCCGGCCGCCACAGATCAAGTTCAACGATCTGGCTTCCGCCGTGAACACGCCGGTCATTGAAGACAATCCGCTGAACTTTGACGTCCGTGTTGACTTCTTCCGGCAATCTGACGAGCGGGTGATCACCGCGTTCACGATTCAAACAGACAACAGCAATCTCACATTCACCGACAGCGGCGGGTTGCAACAAGCCCAACTAAACATCTTCGGAAAGATTACGCACGTCTCTGGACGTCGTGCCGGGATTTTTGAAGATCCGGTGATCACGCGCGCGACGGTTGAGGAATTGACTGAAGCGAAGGATCGCAAATCTGCTTATCAGAAAGCTGTTGCTTTAGCGCCCGGCAGATACAAGCTCGATGTGATTGTGCGTGACATCAACTCGGGCGCCACCGGCGTCCGGCACGTCGATGTCCCCGTTCCAAAATACGATCCGAATAAGCTTGGCACTTCGACACTTGTGCTGGCGGCAAAACTCGAAAGCCTGGGCGATCAACCGGCCGTGGGTATGTTTACCATTGGCAACGTCAAGGTGATTCCGAACGTTTCTGGCGTTTATCACCGCGGCACGCCGGTTGGAGTCTACATGCAGATTTACAACGCCGGAATCGATCAAACAACGCTGCGTCCGTCAGTTGATGTGGAATACGCGTTGATGAAAGACGGCAAAGAGATCGGCAAACAGGCTGAAGATTGGCGCGGAAACAGCGACGCGGGTCAGCGTCTGACGTTGGCGCGACTAATCAATTCGGCTGGCTTAAATCCAGGAGATTATTCGCTTGAAGTTCGCGTGCGCGATCGCGTGAGCGGGCAAAGCCTGGTGCAATCCGCAAAGTTCACGATTGCGCAATAACAAAGCGGTTTCAAGCCGGCTCTCGATGGAAAAGATCGAGAGCCGGTTTTGCTTTTGGCGGTTGGTTCTTCTGAAAGGACTCTTATGCTGACCAAACGAACAGCTTGGATCGTTTTTCTGGGACTTGTTCTCATTGCGTCGCAAGCATTCGCCCAGCCGCAACAAGACCCTCAGAAAAAACCACGGAAAATAAAGAGCGAGCCAGACAAAGCTTTCGACCGGTGGCACGAGGAGGTTGGGCCGATTCTCACGGACGACGAGCGGCGAGGTTGGGACAAGTTACGGACTAACGCAGAACGTGAACAGTTCATCGCGACGTTTTGGCGGTTGCGCGATCCTGATCCCGACACTGAAGAGAACGAGTATCGCGAAGCCTATTTTGAGCGGTTCGCTTACGTGAACGAGCATTTCGCTTCCGGCATTCCCGGTTACAAAACGGACCGGGGAAAGATCTATCTCAAGTACGGCAAGCCCGACGAGATTGAATCGCACCCTTCGGGCGGGGCGTATCAAATGGCCTCTTACGAAGGCGGGGGCTCTACGTCGACTTACCCATTCGAACGATGGTGGTACCGTCACATTCCTAATCACACAGACGTCGAAATTGAGTTCATCGATCCCTCGGGCACCGGCGAATACCGCATTGCGCGCAATCCTTTCGAGAAGATTGCCACACTCCATGTGCCCGGTGGCGTAAATATCCCAGGCGTTGACCAGGCCGACATCATTACCGCTGCCAATGGCTTCGGTAATCCGTTCTCACCACGCGCTAAAGATTCACAGTGGGACTGGATGGAAATTATTGCCTTGCGGGACAAGGCGCCCCCGGTCAACTTCGATCGCCTAATTGAAACCGGCACTGGTTCTCCGGTTGCCGAGGAAGACTTCCTCAGCACGAACCTTCAAGTAAGTTTCTTCCAACAGTCCGACGACCGCGTCATCGTCGCGTTTACTGTGCAAACCGACAATCGGGATTTGACATTTCGCGATGTCGGCGGAATTCAGACTGCCCGCTTGAATATCGCCGGCCGGATCACCAGCGTTGCGGGGCGTCGCGTCGGGTTTTTTGAAGATGCGGTTACTACCACAGCAACACCGTCCGAATTGATAAACGCAAAAGAGAGAAAATCAGCCTATCAGAAAGCGGTGCCGATGATGCCCGGTCGTTACCGCATTGATTTGTTGGTGCGCGATATTGAATCAGGCGCGGCTGGAATTCAGCACGTCGGTTTTGAAGTGCCAAAATTCGGGACAAATCTGGCCGCTTCGTCATTGGTGCTGGCATCGGTACTCGAGCAGATTTCAGACATTCCGGCTTCTCGGCAGTTTGTCATCGGCGACAAGAAGGTAATTCCGAATCTTACGGGCATCTATCACCGCGGTGCGCCGATCGGCGTTTACATGCAGATTTACAATGCTGTTATCGATCAGACTACGCTGCGTCCGTCTGTTGATGTGGAATACGTGTTGATGAAAGACGGCAAAGAGATCGGCAAACAGGTTGAAGATTGGCGCGGAAACAGCGACGCGGGTCAGCGTCTGACTTTGGCGCGGCTAATCAACTCAGCTGATCTGAATCCGGGAGATTATGCGATCGAAGTTCGCGTGCGCGATCGTGTGAGCGGGCAAAGCCTGGTGCAATCGGCAAAGTTCACGATTGCTCAGTAGGGGCCTGAACTAATTGAAGATCGCGAGTCGGCTCGTGGGAGCGGCTCGCGATTCTTCTTTTGGCAATGCGTCTGTCGCTCAATGGAATCCAGGCGCGGTGCTAGAATCACTTTACATGGCACACACGGAGATCGCAGGACTAACCAAGGCAGAGTTGTCGACATTTGTCGAGGAACTCGGCGAGCCCATTTATCGCGGTCAGCAAATTTTTAACGCTGTTCAGCACCGCCGGGTTCGGTCTTTCGAACAAATCACAAATCTGCCAAAAGATTTCCGCGCAAAGCTAAGTGAGCGTGCGGCCATTTCTACGTTGCGACTTGAGTCACGATATGTCTCGAGTGACGGAACGCGGCGTTATCTCATGAAGACGCACGACAGCCGTCCGGTGGAGACGGTTTTTATTCCCGAAGAACGCCGCGACACGATCTGCTTCTCGTCGCAATCCGGATGTCCGTTGCAATGCACGTTTTGCCTGACGGCCCAGCTCGGCCTGCTGCGAAATCTGACTGCTGGCGAAATTGTCGAACAGATTATCGTCGCGCTGAACGATGCGTATGGCGACGGCGTGAAGACTCCGCGCGGCACAAATCTCGTCGGTATGGGAGCAGGCGAACCGTTTCTGAATTTCGACGCGTTGCTGAAGGCAATTCGCATCGTGGGCGACCCGGACGGGCTGCACATCGTGCCGAATCGCGTGACCGTTTCGACCGCCGGAATTGCGCCGCGCATTCGCGAGCTGGCAACGATTGCTGATCGCCCTCATCTGGCAATTTCACTCGCCGCGCCGACAGACGAACTACGAAATGAGTTAATGCCCATTAATAAGAAGTGGCCGCTGGATGAATTGTTGGACGCGTGCAAAGAATTCGAGAAGTCCCTCAAGCCGGGAGAGCGTTTCACCTTCGAATACGTAATGCTGAAAGACGTGAACGATTCTGATGAGCAGGCGCGGCGACTGGCGAACCTGCTGAACCGGCACTCGTTGCGCGCAAAAGTGAATCTGATTCCGCATAACCCGGCTGAGCCTCTGCCGTATCAACCATCGTCGGAAGAGAGAGTCGAATCGTTCCGCGAGATTCTGGAATCGAAAGGCGTCCACGGTTTTGTGCGCAAGCCGCGCGGCCGCGATATCCTCGCGGCTTGCGGGCAACTCGCCGCGCGCAGCACGTCACAAGTTTCGATTCAGCAGCAACCACGATAGAATCCTGCGCCATCTAAGCGACCGCTATGAAGATAAGACATCAGAAATTCGCATTGTTCGCACTTCTAGTTTCCATTTTCGTGGCTGGCGTTCCGATGGTGGTCGCTGCGCCAACGCCGGAGCCCAACATTAGCGTGGTTGGCTACTTTGCCTCCGACAAAGCGCAGCGCGGTAAACCCGTGCGCGTCGCGGTTGTAATTGATGTGCCCGCTGGCTATCACATCAATTCGAATCGGCCACTGGAAAGTTATTTGATCGCGACGTCGGTTAAGGTCGAACCGGAGAACGGTTTGCGCGCCGGAGTCGTGACTTATCCCCGGCCGGTAATGCGCACCTTCAAATTCTCGAACAAGCAGTTGTCCGTTTATGAGGGGCAGGCGCGGCTTAAGTTTAGTGTGCCGATTCCCGCGAACTATTCGGACGGCTCGGCAAGGATCAAAGCGCGCGTGCGTCTGCAAAGCTGTAACGATGAAGTCTGCTTCCCGCCGAAGAACTACGATCTGGATTTGAAGATCGATGTGGTAGGCGCGACTGAACGCGTGCGCGCAACAAATGGTTGGGCTTTCAAGTAGACGGAACAAGGCGCCGGCATCCTTGCCGGCGGGTCGCGGGCATCTTGCCCGCTCTTAAGAACTTCTGCCAACCACCGACATCAACCGTCCCACCCGTCCCTGAATCACTTTCTCGCGACGATACGAAAAGAAAAGATCGGTGCGTTCCATCGTGCAGAACGGTGCGGTGTGAATTCGGTCGGCCGGGACGCCCGCCGCGATTAGCTGATTCCGATTAGCTTTATGCAGGTCGATACGAGCATGTCCGTCGCGCGTCGCTTCCAACAGCGTATCAGCATCAGGAAACCGTTCTCTAAATCTACCAATCACGTCGGCGCCCACTTCATAACAACAGACAGTTGCCGCCGGTCCGATCGCGGCGCGCAGATTCTCGGGCAGCGTTCCATATTCGCTTCGGAGTCGCTCGATTGCCCGCGCGACGATTGAAGCGGAAGTGCCGCGCCAGCCGGCGTGAACCGCCGCGAAAGCACCCGTTATCGCATCGCCCAGGAGCACGGGAACGCAATCGGCAGTCTTTACCGTGAGCAGGATTTTTGGCGTCTTACTAATCAGAGCGTCGCAATACTGGTCATCACCCAGTACCCCCGGCTTTGGTTTCGCCTCATCCTCGCTTTTCACCACCCTGACATCAGTTCCGTGCATTTGCCAGCAGCCCGTGAGCGTCCACTCACCATCGAACAGTTTCAAAAAGCGCCGGCGATTTTCATAAATGTTTTCCGCGTCGTCTTCGTTGAAGCCGGCCAGGTTGAGCGAGTTCTCAGGCATCGGGCTCACGCCGCCGAGCCGCGTCGAAAACGCATTTGCAAACCCGTCGTCTTCCAATGCTTCACAAATCAGTGCGCGGACGCCGTCACGTTCGCGCCAGTAAAAGCCCGCGCCTTGGAGTGCAGCGTCATTCCGCTTAACATCTTCCGCGTCTGTGATCGTTTCAATCGGCATCGACATCATTGAAGTTCGTCGCGTTCGCGAAACCATCGCGCGCACGCCGCGTTTTGCTGAACGGGTTTTCACCGACGCCGAACGAGCATACTGCGAATCGCGCGGCGCCGCGGCCGCGCAACATTATGCCGCGCGCTTTGCCGCAAAAGAAGCCGCGCTGAAAGCTTTGCAAACTGGTTGGAGTGGCGGCATCAGTTGGCAGGACGTCGAAGTGG
>Ga0207675_100001832_pt1 | contig 21312 bp, 21 predicted proteins | sample KBSSwiS42_FD_184305 | JGI IMG/M metagenome (GOLD analysis project Ga0207675, IMG submission 184305) | Switchgrass rhizosphere microbial communities from Kellogg Biological Station, Michigan, USA - KBS Switchgrass S4-2 (SPAdes) (version 2) | ecosystem: Host-associated > Plants > Roots >...
ACGTCTCACGTCTAGCGTTGAGCCACACGCTACCGCGTTGTGGTACTGACCTCTATTCGACTAGTTCTTAGTGCCTACCTGCTTCGCACCAGCGTGCGCCGCGGCAGTTGCGTTATTCTGCGCAAAACTAACTGCGTAGTCTTCAACGAACTTCTTCATGTCGCCGTGTCCCCAGCGGGTGTAGAAGTCGTATTTTTTCATCTCTGCGTAAACCTGGTCGAAGTTCCAGTGATCATGATTGAAGCGATATACCGCACCCATCACTCCAGTCCGATGTCGTCCACCCGCACAGTGCACGTAAAACTTTCCAGTTGAAGGATCGTCAACAAGCTTGAGGAACTGATCGATCTGAGCGCTCTCTGGATAGTGCTTGTCACTCATGGGAATGTTTACGTAGTGAAGACCAGCCGCCTCCGCGCTTGGTCTTTCATACGACTGCGGATCGTCCGTCAGGTCAATAATCGTCTTAATTCCGAGTGCCGCGAGTTGCTTATAATCGTCTTGTTTTGGCTGAGCCCCACGAAAAAAGCGGGCGTCCATCTGTCCAAAGTTTTTGATTTTAATATTTGATGATTCGTTTGATTGAGCGAATGCAGTTCCCGTCGAGGCGATAAACAGAGCAGCAATTGCAGTGAGAACAAAGGAAAGACTTCGTCGTTTCTCCATACCTAACTCCTTGATGTTGCCTTTCGGCAAGGTACCGACGTTACTTGAGTATCGGGTGTCTAATGCGCTTGTGGTTGAAACCCGTGAGCGGGCAATGTCCCAAACCGTCTACCGGGGGACTCAAGTGCGACATATCGGGGAGCCGCGAGGAATCATTCAAAAACCGACACTAAGATTCCCATAATCTGAACTCGGTTGCAAAATTTTTTCGAAGGAATCTGTCGCTCGAGCAAACCGAGAAACGGCTACTCGAGCGACGCTTGATTACCTTGCATTTGCTGCTTGCGGCATTCTTTGAGGCCGCGTGGTAGAGGAGGTTGCCGGTGGCAATACCTTGTCCTTTAGCGCCTCACGAAATACTTGGCGCATATTATCGACAAAGACAAACCGGATATCTTTGAAAGGCTCTTTTGGTACTTCATCAAGATCCCTGCGATTTTGTTGCGGAAGGATTATGGTTGAAACACGAGCCCTCCGTGCTGCCAGAACCTTCTCTTTCACTCCACCGATCGGAAGCACGTTTCCCCGCAGAGTTATCTCGCCCGTCATCGCAACATCCTTCCTGACTGGCCGGGCTGAAAGCGCCGAGACCATAGCCGTTGCTAGCGTGATACCTGCGGATGGCCCGTCTTTTGGAATTGCCCCTTCTGGAATGTGGATATGCAAGTCGTAGGTGTTGAAATCGTCCTCGTCAATATCGAGTTCTTTTGCTCGTGACTTTGCGTAGGAATACGCCGCCTGAGCCGATTCACGCATAACCTCGCCAAGTTGACCAGTCAAGACCAGATTGCCTTTACCTTTCATTCGCAGAGCTTCAATGAACAGAACGTCGCCACCAACCGCCGTCCAGGCAAGGCCGGTAGCCACTCCGATTTGATCCTTCTTGAGAGCTTCCTCAGGAATGATCTTTGGCGCACCAAGAAACTCATGAACGTTCTTTAGCGACACCCTGACTGAACCTTTGTGACCCTCGGCAATTCTCCGCGCAACTTTGCGGCAAATTCGACCTATCTCACGTTCGAGTTGTCGAAGACCTGCTTCCTGGGTGTATTGCTGGATGATTGTCGTCAAGGCAGTCTTGGAAATGTTGAGCTCTCGAGAAGTGATTCCGTTCTCGTCCATCTGTTTAGTCAGCAGATGGCGCAACGCGATTTCCCGCTTTTCTTCCTCCGTGTAACCAGCGAGTCGTATCACCTCCATGCGATCACGAAGCGCGGGTTGAATAGTGTCCAGCACATTGGCGGTCGTCATGAAGATCACGTTCGAGAGGTCAAACGTTACTCCCAGATAGTTATCGCGAAAACTGTTGTTCTGTTCCGGGTCGAGTACTTCGAGCAAGGCTGACGACGGGTCGCCGCGAAAATCCGCACCCACCTTGTCAATTTCATCCAACATGATTAGCGGGTTGTTGGTGCCTGCCTGCTGTACCGCTTGAATAATTCGACCGGGCATCGCACCCACGTATGTTCGACGGTGACCACGAATTTCAGCTTCGTCATGCACGCCACCAAGTGACAGCCGGACAAACTTGCGATCGAGGGCGCGGGCAATTGATCGACCCAGCGAAGTTTTGCCGACACCCGGAGGTCCGACTAAACAAAGGATCGGTCCCTTCGGTTTCTCTTTCAGTTTCCGAACTGCGAGAGCCTCGATAATTCGATCTTTGACCTTCTCGAGGCCGTAGTGATCTTCATTCAACACCTTTTCGGCTTTGCCCAAGTCGAGGTTATCAACAGAAGAACGTGACCATGGCAAGTCAGTCATGATCTCCATCCAGTTACGCAACGTTGCGGTCTCAGCGGCATCCGGGTGCATTCGTTCTAATTTCTTGAGCTGTCGCAACGCCTCTTCTTCCGCCGGCTTCGGCATCTTGGCCGTATCGATCTTTTCACGAAACTGGGCGATCTCTTCTGCGAGTTCGTTACCTTCCCCCAACTCGCTTTGAATCGCTTTCATTTGTTGACGGAGATAAAACTCGCGTTGGGATCGATCAATGTCAGCGCGCGCTTGCGTGTTGATTTCCTGTTGCACAGTCAACACTTCGATCTCTTTGTTCAGTAGATCATTTACGCGTCTTAACCTGACAGTCGTGTCAGCGATGTTGAGAACCGATTGCGCATCCTCAACTTTGAGTTCCAAATTCGAGGCTGATAAATCAGCGAGACGTCCGGCGTCGTCCAGGTTGGCGATAATCGCCATCACTTCTGGTGAAATGTTTTTCCCTAGATTAATTGCCTTCTCCATCGAGGCCCTGACATTCCTAACGAGCGCCTCAACTTCAAGCGAACGCTCGGGAGGCAGAATCTCCTGCATCACACTTACTCGCGAAGTAAGGTATTCACCGCTTGTGTCTACCGATTCCACCTGCGCGCGCGCGAGACCCTGAACGAGTATGCGAATGCGACCATCAGGAAGCTTCAGCATTCGCATAATGACTGCCGCCGTGCCAACCGAATACAGGTCGTCGGCGGTCGGTTCTTCCTTGTCGAGATCCTTCTGCGATGCGAGCAGGATCATCCTGTTTTCACCAAGGGCTTCATCGACGGCGCGGATCGATTTTTCGCGCGATACAAACAAAGGCACGATCATAAACGGGTAGATAACGATGTCGCGGAGCGGCAACACCGGCAGTTCATTTGGTATTTGCAACTGCTGGTCGGCGTCCGAATTGTCGATTGCCTCAGTAAATTCTTGTTCCTTCACGATTGCCATGATTACGTCACCCTTAGACTTACAAACTTTCTTCCTACAGTTCTATTGTTCCTTTGTTCGAGTCAACTACGGCTACGATGAACTCGCCTCCCCGACGGTCATTCAACTTGGGTAGACGAATGTGCAGTACTCCGTTTTTCAACTCAGCTTCTGCATCGCGTACATTGATCGCCCAGCGAATTGGCACCACCCTGTTAAATTTCCCGTAGCTTCTTTCCGAGCATAGATAAGACATGATTCGTCGCCGTGCTGGTCGACGCTTCTTTTCACCCCAGATTCGAAGTTTTGTGTTGCATAGTCCAATCATGATCTGATCGGCGGCAACGCCCGGTAGCTCCACTCGTAAACAGATTGCGTCCCCAGTTTCAGATAGATCGACGGGTGGCGCCCAGGCTCCCGATGCCAACGGATTCTCGGCTTCAGTGGCTTCCTCCAGTGCGGCAAAGAGGCGACCGACGCGATCACGAAGCCGCTGCAACTCTAACCGCTCTAATCCTGTTGCGCGAACTGGTTTGATCATCGACGTCCTTCTACTACTTGCGCCCGATTGGATTATTTGCGCGCGTTCTAACCAGATGCTTAAGCTCCGTCATAAACTCCGATACATCTTCAAACTCGAGATATACCGAAGCGAAGCGAACGTATGCAACTTTATCGAGTTCCTTGAGACGGCGCATGATCATTTCGCCAATTTTACTCGTTGGTCGCTCCCGCTCTGACGATTCCTGAACGTACTTCTCAATCGCGTTAACGATACTGTCGAGTTTGCTCGAGGGTACCGGACGCTTTTCACACGCGCGCAACAATCCTGCCATTACCTTGTTGCGATCGAATGTCTCGCGGCGCCCATCCTTCTTCACAACCATGTAGGGGATTTCATCAATTCGTTCATACGAAGTGAATCTTCGTTCACAACGCAAGCACTCGCGTCTGCGACGGATCGCGTCGCCTTCTCGAGACTCGCGTGAATCCACTACTTTATCTTCGAGATAAGCACAGAATGGACATTTCATCAGAATTGAACCTCGCCAGAATGGTTAATCACTTAAGACGTTCCCAAAGCTTGCGATTCCCTGTTTACGTTGTCTGGAACTAAAGCTTCGTCCTCGACAACGTGTTCGACTGCCTCGGGCGAAGCAAGCACCCGAAGTTTTGAGAGATTCAGATCGCCCCGTAGGAAATAGAAGACCCCAAACAACACAGCAGGACCGAAATCGATAATGTGCATCACGATTGAAATCGCGGCTGCAGTCTCTGGATCAACTCCCAGAAAAATAAATCCAGCAGCAGTCGCCGCATGAAAGGCGCCTGCCGCACCACCGGGCGTTGGAACTAACGAACCCGCTAACGACCAACCAAGAACGAAGACTGCTTGCGTCAAACCAAAATGAAGACCAAACGCCCGCGCCACCAAAAGATTCGCAAAAGCAACGCCTAACCAAAGGAGCGCTGTCCAGCCGATTGTTTCCGCAAGCTCAGCAAAATTGACGAGTACGCGAAGCGCCCGCGCCAACTGTTCCATTGTTCCGATTGCGAGTTTGGCCAGCCTGTTTGGAATGAAATGCCAGCGTTCAAAGAGCTTAGCAAAGCCGGCAATCACAATCTTTGAGTTTTTCCTAAACCAGATTAATAAGCCAATTCCCAATGCTGTCGCCACGAGCAATCCGATTCCCAATGCGCGCACCTTCGAAAAATTACCTTGCAAAGAGGCCGGGGGTTTGAACCAAAGCAAGTTGATTGCAAACAAAAGTACGACTGCCATCATGTCGTAAATCCGCTCGACCATGATGGTGACGATCGAAACGCTTGGGCGGACTCGCGGGTCTCGCATTGGTAGGACTACTGGTCTAACAACTTCGCCAGCGCGTCCTATAAGGAACACTGTTCCAAAACCAACTGTTGTCGCGGCAAATAGATCAGCAAACCGAGATGGAACCAAAGGACGCAACAGAGCGCCCCACCGAAACGCTCGAACAGCGTATGAGAGGCAAACTATTGTGGTGGCCGCAGCGAGCAAGTACGGATTGGAACGACTAACAGCTGATCGTACTTCGGACCAGTTCAGTTTTCGCCCAAACCACCAAAACAATGCCGCCGCTAGTAAGCACAGCGCGGCGAACTCCAGATATTTGCGATAGTTTTGCGCTCTCAAGTTTCCCGAAAGGACGTTTCGCCTCAGATCAAACTTGACTTCTCAACATTCAAACCACAACATGTTGGGTCGTTCGCAAAGGCTACTACAGCTTAGTAGTTAGGGCAAGAATGCCGTCGTTCCAAGCACGTAGTCATTAAAACTGTTAGCTGGCTGCCTCATAACCACGGGTTCAAGTTTGAATGAACTTTAATTTGAAGCCCGTCGTAATCGCTGGTGACAAGGGTTTTCCACCTTAGTTGGATTGCAAATACGGTAGCCGGAGAAGATTAGGTGGGGGCTATAAAGGCTTTGGCTGTCAGCGAAGGAGCCGAACTGGTTCGCCGATGTCGAGCGGGCGACGGTGCTGCTTGGGAAGAGATTGTCCAGAATTATTCCCGACGCATCTACAACTTGGCCTACCGCTTTACCTCCCGTTCCGATACCGCTGAAGATTTGACTCAGGAAGTTTTTGTGAGGGTATACCGGTCATTAGATCAATACGATCCTAAGCAAGGTGACTTGCAAAACTGGTTGATGCGGTTAGCTCGTAACTTAATCATTGATGACTACCGGAAACGACAGCGAACGCCGCACGACAATCACGCAGACGACCTGGCTGACCACAGCTACCACCTGCACTCACGATCCAATACTGTTCAGCAGGAAATGGAGCGACGCGAGCTTGGTGCGCAGGTTCAGGCAGGAATTGACAAGCTGTCACCAGATCTTAGAACGTGCGTGATTCTTCGCGATATTGAGGAGCTTAGTTATCAGGAGATAGTAGATTTGCTTCGGATTCCTGAAGGCACCGTCAAATCACGGATCAACCGAGGCAGAATTGAATTGGCGAAGATTCTTCGCCGAATGAAAGTTGTTGCAATGGGAGAGTCGTAGAATTCTAAACGGAGCAGCTTTCCAAGGGACGGGAAAGTAGGCTTTGAAAAAAGTGGGGCAGGAAGCGAAACATAATGCTTTGTTCGGATTTTGAGAATCAATTAACCGATTACCTTGACGGCGTAGTCGATCCAGAAACCAACCGGCAAATGGCTGAGCATTCACTACGGTGCCCAGTTTGCCACGAAATACTTTCTGCAGTGCGAAGCACGTTAGAAGCCTGCCGCGTTGCTCCGGTACCAACTCCTTCCAGGGAGCTCGAGGCTCGTATCCTGCAAAGAACTGTTCCCGAGTCGGCGATGAGTTGTGCCGACTTCGAAGATTTCCTGACTGATTACCTCGACGGTTTCTTACCCGCACATCTCTATCACCGATGGGAAAGGCATGCGGCGCTTTGTGATCGCTGCACCGAATTGCCCGGTGAAGTGGTACGCGCAATCGGCGCTTGCTACTCGTACATTTCCGAAGAACAACCCGTACCTTTCGGCTTGAACGAAAGAATACTGCAAGCAACACTGGGTACAGTCGTTCCTCATGAAGTGAAGGCACCTTGGACATCGCGTGCTGCATCGTGGTTAAGGTTGTGGCTCGATCCGATTGTTTCGCCCCAACTCGCTAGCGTAGCGACAATGTTATTGGTTTCGATTCTGGTGCTGACGAACACGGTTTCAGCTGACGGATCGATCAGCGGTGTTTATAACGCCGGTGTACAACTTGCTGAACGTACAAGCGGACAGTCAAATAGCGAAGTACAACAAGTCACGGATGATCTAAAACAGTTGGTAGAGCCCGAGGAGCAGAAACCAGCAGCGCCTGCTGCACCTGCCAAGGAAACAACAGATCAGCAAAAAGAACAGAAGCCAAACACGAAATCGGGAAGCACTCGTAAGAATCGCTGAGGAGTAAAGTTTAAGAAATGATGTACTGTGGCTACCATGCAAAGAATCCAGCGGTGGTTCAGTGCAATCAGTGCGCCCGTTGGTTGTGTCCGGCTTGTGATCATCGTGTCAGGGGGTTTCCGTTTTGCCAGGACTGCATCGTGGCTGGCGTTGAACTCCTTCGACATCATGGCACTCCATCGCACATAGTCAGACGTAAGAGTTCGCCATTTGTAGCGACGCTTCTATCGTTCGTGCCTGGTCTAGGCGCCGCTTACAACGGTCAAACTTCCAAAGCGATAGTGCACTTCGCGATCTTTGCCAGCTTCTTTCAGATGGCTGTGTTAACTCAAGCCGCCATCGCCTTCTTTGTTTTGGGCGTGCTGGGAACTTGGCTCTTTGCTGCGGTAGATGCTTGTCGAACCGCGCAATTGATGCGAGCTGGCCTTTCGCCTGATGCTGAAGAAGATGTAATCGCCCGACGGCTGTATGGAAACCCATTCGCGTGGGGCACGACGTTGATAATCATTGGAACGATGTTCCTGCTGCACACATTGCTTGGAGTGCAGTTGCCGATTAAGGGACTGTTGCCGGTCGCGTTAGTAGCACTGGGTGCCTACATGTTGTTTGATTACCTGCGCCGAGGTAAAGCATCGGATCGAATCATTCGTTTCGATTCCAGGCGGCCACCGCCGTCGGTAGTTGCGTCGAAGTCGACTGAAACGGCGACTTTTCGAACCGGTGAAACTACGCAGTTTGCGCGTCGCGATCCGCTTCCCTTTGAAAGAAGATCCTGAGGAATTCACGGAGTAATTTATGTTGTGTTTCGTAAAAGCTTTTGGACGACTTGGTAGCGTAATCGCATTGATACTTCTGGTCGTGGCGTTGTTGCGTCAGCTCGTTACCTTGGTCAGTTTTCTCATTGTTGTGATCAAGATAGCCGTGGTCGTGATCTTTGTCGCGGTGTTAGTTCTAATTGTGTTGGCAATAATCCGCGATCGCTCACGGAAACGACGCGAAGTCGAAGATCTCTAAGCTCAACTCTGGCGACGAGTCATTCTGAGGCCCTGAGTACGTTGTTGTTCTCAGGGCCTTTCTGTTTTCACAAGTTGCAACCCCCAAGTCCGCTATGATAGGGTCAGGGCTCTTGCAGCACCGTCCGGATGGGTTTCACCTTGGAGGGTCCTTGAGGTTTTCAATTCATCCGCTGCAATTCTTCAAGTAGGTTCAATAAGAACATTTAGGTTCAACGCAAATCGCTTTTTGGCGAGTTGTGTCTTTTGGTTGCTGACGCAGCCTCGATTTTTTCCGCGCAGCAAAAAGGAGCACGCCAAGATGGCAAAAGACGACCGATTCTACGCCTTCATAATTGCCCACACTTCCAGTTCACGAGCTCGAGTCCAGCGCATACGTGTCGAGAGAAAAGTCGTAACGATCTCTTGTGTGCTGGGAATCATTATTGTTGCTGGTTTGGGGTTTGGTATTTATGGATTGACCCAGCAGGCTGCCCATTTTCAAACGGAAATGGAGAATCAACAGCTAAGGGCCGAGAACGATCGACAGCGGTATGAACTCGCGAAGCTAAACAATCGCGTCGAGAAGGTCGAGGATACCTCCCGAAAACTCGCCGAGAAATCGGGCGTCATCCAGAATGACATCGACACCAACGGATCCGGTGGACCGGAGATACCCCTCGATGAAATGGGACTGGCTACCTTGGCAGCAAAGATGAGTAAGCTCGAGGAAGACATGCAAGCGTACGAAGCCGTCCTGCGTAAGCGAGGCTACACACCTACGATTTGGCCTGTTGATGGAAAGCTCGAAGGCGGATTTGGTGGTCGACGAAATCCCTTTGGTGGCCCTGGATACGAGTTTCACACAGGTCAGGATATCGAAGCCCCGCTGGGCGCTCCGGTTGTTGCTGGAGCCAGTGGCAAAATTTCATTCGTAGGCTGGCAAAATGGGTACGGCCAACTGGTGGTCGTCGACCACGGAGGTGGTCTTACAACCCGCTATGGCCATTTATCACATATCGATGTTGATGCCGGTCAACAGGTGTCCAGAGGACAATTAGTAGGAAAGGTTGGCTCCACCGGACGCTCAACCGGACCCCATCTTCACTATGAAGTTCGTATCAACGATGCCCCGGTAAATCCCCTTGAATATTTGTTAATGAGTACGAAAAAATAGAGGCTGGAATGGGCGGTTGATTGGAACTTTTATACCTGCAAGGCCCGTAAGCTCAGTAGGCCTTAGATTTAACCAGCTTTTTTCATTGACAGCCCCATTTGCTTTCGCTTAGTATGCGCCGTCGTTTTTGATGCAGGGTCGGAGTTATCTCAGTTCCCCGCATACTAAAGAAAAAGCTTTACAGCAATGAGTTTCGTAAGTTCTGCCCCCGTAAGTCTGTGCATGTTGAAATAGCGCACCCCGCGCGTTTCATCATGCATTTTTTGTTGGTTGTGTGTTTCCGTCTAGCACCACGTCAAGGTGCGACCCGGCTCACAAGCATTAACCTAGAAGGTGCGGAAGCCATAGGGCTTTCCTGCCTGTTTTACCGAATCGTTAGGAGGATTCGTTGTTATGTCTAGAATAACCGGCAAGGTCAAGTGGTTTAACAATTCCAAGGGCTATGGCTTCATCGAACAGCCAGGTTCCTCGGACATCTTCGTTCACTATAGCGCCATCCAGGGCGACGGCTTCAAGACCCTCGAAGAGGGCCAGGAAGTTGAATTTGAAGTGACTCAGGGCCCCAAGGGACCACAGGCCGAAAAAGTCACGAAGATGTGATTGTACTCCCGGCTTGCATCAGCAAAGCCACTGACTGCTTCCGGTCACGGGTCCGGAGCTCACAAGAAAAGGCGGCCGGTCGGTCGCCTTTTTTATTTACCAGCCCGCCTTCGTTTGCCTTACTCTCCGTCGTCTCGGTGAGCCTTCGCTTTTAAGCTGACGTGCCCTCCCTCGACGCTAACCGAGAACTTCACTCGATCACATCCTAACCGCTCCTTGAGACTGTCAGCCTTGGAAGCAATCAAATTGTGAAAGCGCGGAAACGATAGATCTGCAACCGATTCTCCGCACTGGGTCTTTGCTTCAATTAAAGAATCGTAAAGACTCTTAACAGTTTCCACGTCCTTGTGAGCATCGCTGCAGACATACGAAATTGCCGTATCTAATGCGCGCGTCTCTTCCCTAACATTCGCTCGTGCCGCCGAGGCCGCATCGCGTCCCTCTTCCCGACCCTGCATAGTTCTTCGCCAAAGGTCGCGAAATGAGTTATAGCGCGCAATCAACGAGGTGTACCGGAACCGTTGGGCGTAAGTGAGGGTACGGTCGTCCCCAAGTCTTTTGATTAAAGTTTCAACTCGTCCCTTTGTGTCATACGGAGGCCGCTTCGCTGCGCCGTTGAAAAAGATGTCAAACTCAATTCGCAGCCGACGGATATCCTCCTCGAGACGAGTAAGTTGTTCGTCAGGAGTAGGCTGATTCTCGCCGACAGAGTATTTGTTCTTTGTCCGTGCGTGCTGTGTCGCTCGCAGCAGCTTGTTTTCACGTAATTTCACTGAAATCTCCAAAGGCGAGCTTGCTTAGGCGGGTGGCGTCAAGGTGACGCGGTCTCTTTGCAGTCTAGAAGTTTCAAAAGAGCGGGTCAACCAGTTTATTCCGCCGCTTTATGTAATCAATGTTTGATTGGTCGGAAATGAAAAGATATGCTAACAAACGAAGCTAATACTCAAGAGAATCATGGCCCAAACCAAGACATCCGGCGACTCGCGGCTCAGAAATGTGCCTTCGGTCGACCGACTAATCCGCACGGACGTTGCGATTGAACTCGCAACACGAATCGGCATCAAAAGAGTTACAGCCCTGGCGCGTTTGGTCACGTCTGAAATTCGCACGGCAGTTCAATCTGAGTCCGAAAGTGCAAATGAACAATCCGCCGAGTCGCTTCTCATCAATGCTACTCAACGCCTTGAAGAAGTAGCTACATTGGAAAGTCGGTTAGGAATCAGAAATGTCATAAACGCCACCGGTGTCGTATTACATACAAATCTCGGGCGCGCGCCCCTCTCAAAAGCTGCCCAAACCGCAATCAGCGAGGAAGCAGCTCGCTACTGCACTCTCGAGTACGACAATGCCAGCGGTTTAAGAGGAAAACGCGGTGCGCGCGCAGAAGCTTTACTTCGCGAATTGACTGGGGCTGAGGAGGCGCTCGTAGTAAACAACTGCGCAGCAGCCGCACTTCTGATTTTGGCGGTGTTAGCTGGAGATGGAGAGACGCTTGTTTCACGCGGCGAATTGGTTGAGATAGGCGGTGACTTTCGCGTACCCGATGTTATGGCAAGCTCAGGGACGCGGATGATTGAAGTTGGCACAACCAACAGGACTCACCTAGACGACTATCGCAAAGCGATCACTTCAAAGACGCGCCTAATCATGCGTGTACATCCTTCGAACTATCGCGTGATCGGCTTCACCAGTTCTCCGCGATTGGATGAACTCGCGGCACTTGCCCGAGAAGCAATGATTCCCCTCTACGAAGATGCGGGATCGGGACAGCTGAGCGATCTTAGCGAGCTCGGAGTAGAAGGTGAGCCGATAATTGAACAGCTGATCGCGGGAGGGGCAGATCTCGTTTCGTTCAGTGGCGACAAGCTACTTGGCTCAGTGCAAGCCGGTTTGATAGTAGGAAAACGTGGAATCGTAGATCGCCTTAGAAGGCATCCGCTCTATCGCGCTTTGAGAAGCGACAAGCTACGACTCGCGGCCCTTGAAGCTACGTTGGCCGCTCATCAAAGAAACCGAGCAGAGGTCCCAGTTCTGCAGATGTTATCGCTCACAAAGCAGGACATCAGCACACGGGCTCAGTCACTGCTGAGCCAAGTATCGAACAACTCAAAGACGGTTCATCTTGACCTCATCGACAGCGAATCTGCGATTGGTGGAGGTGCCGGCCCGACCGCAAATCTCCCAACCACGGTTATTGCGGTAAGCGACCAAAACCGCACCGCCCAGGAAATCGAGACCGTCTTGCGAACCTCCCTACCACCTGTTATTGCGCGAATAGCTGACCAAAAGGTGCTTCTTGACCTTCGTACGGTCTTCCCTGATCAGGAAGACTCGCTCCTAAGGACTTTAAATAACCTCTAAACCGTTTAGTTTTTCAGTTGGCCTTAGCAAAGGCCAACAAGGTATAATCCGTTCGGCCTCACTTCGGGGCCTTCATTTTAGATTCCTTACGGGTCCGGTTCCATTCCCAGTCTTGAATTCACTTAGAAACCTAACGTCCTATCTCTCTGCCTCGGGACTTTCGCTGCTTGCGGGTCTTGCGGTCTTTTTGTGTTGGCAAGCCGGTAGCTTGCCAACAGATTTCCCAGTCGCTCCCTTGCTGGGCGAGTCGACTGTCCAATTAAGAACTGCGCTGGGTCCTGAGTTCGCGGCCGTGTTAATTACTCTCTTTTCGGTTTGCGCGGGTCTAACGGTAAAGCGAGCTGGACTCCGAAAGTGCTGGCCCTACCTCGCGACCAGCTTCATTGTCGTAACTGTACTTTGCACTCTTGTCTCACACTTCCTGGGCATAGACCTGTTTCCGGTTCCTATGCTTGTTGGTGGCTTACTCGCCTCGGCCCTGGTTCAGATCGGCTCACTTTGGCACCTGGATCGCCAACTCACCAAAGCTCTACTGAAATCGCCGAATGAGTCTGACTTGGTAAAAACCGAAGAGGCCAAGACTCGCCTTGCGAGTGGGCTAAAATTACTGAAAGCGGTATTGCCGATAAACGAGGGCGTAGTTTTTCAATGTGTTGGTGATGAATTTCAGACTGTCGCTCGAACCAAGACCGGTTCGGGGACAGGCGAGCCCAATCGGAATTCGATTTGGCGAGACGGCGTCAGACTTTGCCAGCGATCAGTAGAAACGAAAGAGGTCGTTGTTCAAGCGAGTGAAAAACAGACTACTTGCAGCGTCGCCGTCCCACTACGACACGAACAGAGCATCGTCGGCGTTCTATTGTTGCGCTTGAATTCTTCATTCTGCGATGACGATCGTCCATTGCTTGAAGCAGTTGGGGCACAGTTTGCACGCAACCTGGCCCGCGATACGTTTTCGAAGAACTCGTTTGACAGTTCTTTATTCGGATTCTTTTCGACTGTTGGAAGTGAAAAGAAGCTCGACGCACTACACGTGCTACGAGCAGTAACAACAGAGCAGCGATGCGAGGCCAATGCACTCGCCCAGGTTAACGATGGAATAGCGATAGCTTACCTGGACGGCACCATAGCGCTTACGAACTCAGCACTGCTGGGATTTGCCGAACTCACTCTCGATGAGCTGACGAGCCTGGATGTGTTTGGGTTGTTGGACAGATTTCGCACGGACATTTTTGATGAGCCGGCAATTGCGGTTCGACGAGTCTTACAGACGAGTCAAGATTACGAAGGCGAACTCAACTTTGATCAACGCAATCAGATCCTCGGCCTGAGAATCTCGCTGCTACGTGAGAATCAAGACATTACCGCGGAGCCTGTGGGTATGGCGATTTTCGTCAGCGACTTAACTAAGGCTAAGGACTACGAGAAGCTAAAGAGCGATATGATCTCGCTGATGTCCCACGAACTCAGAACGCCGCTCACCAGTATTAACGGCTTCGCGGAATTGCTAACAAGCGATGACACCATTCCCGAACAAGCCAGGGAATTTGTGACGATTATCGCTAATGAGTCGCAGCGAATGTCACGAATGATCAATACCTTCCTGGCTGTGACTCAGTTACAGCGGAAAGACAAACAGGAAGTTCTGAAGATTCCACTCAGGCTTGATGAAGTCGTGCGCGATACAATCGCCACGCTCCAACCGGTGGCAAAAAAGAAACGGATTCGACTGGTTGAACAGCCAGCGCTCCGAGTCCCTCCTGTGGCGGCCGACAAAAGTCTGATCACCCAGGTCGTCAAGAATCTTCTGCACAACGCAATCAAGTACAGCCCTGAACGCACAACGGTCACAGTTTCAACTGCTCTCGAAGCCGAGGCGGTTCGCGTCTGTGTTGAAGATCGCGGCTTTGGCATCCCAGCGGAGTCGAAAGACCGAGTCTGGGAAAAGTTCTATCGAGTTGTAAGAGAGGGTCAGGAGAAAGACGAAGAGTCCACCGGACTTGGTTTATCTTTTGTTCGTGAAGTTGTCGAACAACATGGCGGTAGTGTAGCTCTGGATTCGGAAGAAGGACGCGGGTCGAAATTTAGTTTTACTTTACCAAGGCTGTGAGAAAGTGATCTCCGAAAGTAATCTCAGATCTCAGATCGTCTTACTTATTTATCGTTCCTCGACAACTGGGGGCACCACAGATACAGCGTTTGTCATCCGGGTGAAGCGTAGTCTCGTAATCAATTGTTATCTCCTCGCCGGGCTCAATGTCTCTCAATGCAATAAACAGAATGTGGTCATAGAGGATCTGCATGAAAGCGTTTGGAGTGCAGGAATGATTGATATAGTGCGTGCCATTTCCACCACGACTGCCGTCCAGGCTCCAGCGATTGTTTACCCAGCAAATCCGGAGTGTCTTCCTATGAGCCCGTCGGTTCGCCTCGGCATTTGAGATCTTCTCGCCTGCATACTCAGCGATCTTGTGTCTCCGCTTGAAATCCTTAGTCGCAAAACATCCCTTACCATGAATGCTCGAAGGCTTAATCGTGAGGCCGGAAGCTAATTGAAGTTTCATTTAAATCGGTCTTTGGTCTTTGGCCTTGGTCTTAGAAGATCAACTGAAGAAGCGCAGTGTAGCACCGCAAAAAAGATTTGGCCGCCCGAATTAACCGGCGACCAAACAATTGAACCAGTTCATCGCAGCTGATCACTTGAGCTTAAATGTTCTCGCGATTTGATCCGTTTGATTGCGAATGCGACTTAGTTTGTCTTTGAGACCTGTGAACCGCAACGCATAGATTGTGCGGTTGTCGCTCTGGAGATAATAGGTTCTACCGAGCATCACCTTGCCTGTGCGCGTGAACTCATACGACACGGTCACACCATCGAGTCGGCCGTTGAAAGTTTCTTGCTTCCCTTCGAGAAAACCAGGGAGGAATCTCAACTTTTGATCCAAGTCTCGCTGAGCAAGCTGCGACGGCGTCGTTCCGGCATCAACAACTTCCTTGCGAACGGTCAGGTAACCGTCGAGCCGGTCGCCATAAACCAACTCGGGATGTTCATGAGCAGAATCGGGCTCAAGGATGATTTTCCATGTAGGGGACGGAAGCTCAAAGGTGTACTCAACTTTGTCGTGCGTGAACACCTGTTGAGCAAATGCCGCCGACATCATGCCGCCAATCAGAACCAACACGAACAATACTTTTCGTCGCATTTTCGTTAACTGACTCCTTCTCAAAAACCAGCTCTGCGGTTGTTTCAGATGCCTCGCGGAGCTAGCTCAGTTGCTTTTCTGCTAACGGGCATCGCCCAAAGAAATCACTTCTTGTTGGAGCTTCACCAGGACGTCTATTCCACTTCCTGCCAGCGCCAGCAGTTGATCCATTTGCGAACGGCTGAAAGGTTCACGCTCTGCTGTTCCCTGGACCTCTATGAACCGACCATCGCCAGTACAAACAACATTCATGTCAACGTCCGCTCGCGAATCTTCGTCGTACTTGAGATCGAGTAAAGGGGTGTTGTCGACAATTCCTACGCTTACTGCCGCTACATGATTTAGCACCACAGACCGCGAGATCTTTCCCGCTTTCAGTAACCGACCTCCAGCTATTGCGAAAGCTACGTATGCGCCGGTGATTGCAGCCGTTCGAGTTCCGCCATCAGCTTGAAGCACATCGCAATCGATCGTCAATGTACGTTCTCCAAGAGCTTTCATATCGGCAACTGCACGCAAGCTCCTGCCAATTAAGCGCTGAATTTCATGTGTGCGTCCCGATGGGCCACCGCGTCCGATCTCACGCGACGAACGCGTCAGAGTGGAACGAGGCAACATTGAATACTCAGCAGTTAACCATCCTTGTCCAGTGTTCCTTAAGAACGATGGTACGCGCTCCTCCAGCGACGCCGCGCAGATGACCCTTGTGTTTCCCATTTCGATCAGGACCGAACCTTCTGCGTATGGCAGGAATCCCGGAGTAATCTTGACGGGTCTCAACTCGTTGTTTGCGCGACTATCAGTTCGTACGAAGCTCATCGTGTCCCCATATCTCAACCGCCTCTAATATTGTTGGTGCGACGCCGAGAAATCTCTCTGCGACCTTCGCGAATCTCGTCGCAGCATCCGTAACGTAAAAGTGGTCTAGATCGTCGCACAGTTGACGTTCTTGATAAAGCGCAGAAGTATCTGAGTGAGCAAGACCAGATTGTTTTAGAAATATCTTCACCTCCGCGGCAGTCGCTTCACCTGAATCGATCAGCGTAACTGGTTTACCGACGATTTCTTCAATTACTTCGCGGAGGATTGGATAATGAGTACAACCAAGAACAAGCGCGCTGACGGTGCTGACGGTAAAGTCAGCCAGGTACTGCCGCGCAACGTCGCGCGCCACCGTCGTATCAGACCAGCCTTCCTCCGCGAGCGAAACAAACAGCGGACACGCTCGTTCGATGATCTTAGCTTCTGTGTCGATCGTTGAGATCGCCTGTCGGTAAGCGTGACTTTGCACTGTCGCTTCAGTTGCGATTACGCCGATACGATTGTCGGAGGCAACGGCAACGGCTGCACGCGCTCCCGGTTCAATCACTCCCACAACTTCCACATTAACTGCACGACGAATTGCGGGCAGTGCCAACGCTGATGCTGTGTTGCACGCAACAACGAGCATCTTGATACCGTGTGACTCGAGGAATTTCGCATTCTCGACTGCGTAGCGTTCAACTGTTGCTAGTGACTTTGTGCCGTACGGAACTCTGGCGGTGTCGCCTAAGTAGACGAAACGTTCATTTGGTAAACGTTCGTGTAAGGCTCTGTAAACGGTGAGTCCGCCAACGCCACTATCGAATATGCCGATGGGAAGGTTTCGATCCAAAGGAGGTACTAGGAGAAGATTTCCGATACGCGAATTCGAAAACCGGGGATGAGTTCACCGCCAGTCAGCTCATCCTTTTCTCTAAGAAGAACATGTTCGTCAGTCTTCACAAACAATTCGACGGTTCGTTTTTTTGGTTGAACTAACCACACTTGCTTCACACCCAAACTGATCCACAGCCCGGCTTTCAGTCTCATCTCCTTGTCGCTTTGTGAGGGTGAAATGACTTCAACGACCAAATCCGGCGCCAGTCTCACGTATCCGTCGTCAGGCAGAGTAGATATACGGTCCCTGGAAACAAAAGCAAAGTCGGGGGCGAGTACTGTATCTGGATCATGCTCTAGCCTAAATCCGGTCTCAGCAGCAAAGGTTAATCCAAGGTGAGAATCTTCGATATAGTTTGCAAGGATACGAGAGAGTCGCATGGCGACTACGCCATGTTTACCGCTTGTTGGAGACATCGTGAGGAGTTCTCCTTTAACTAGTTCATAACGGTGGCCATCATCTGACAACCGCATGAGTTCATCAGCAGTTACTGAGTGAGTTGTGGTCGCCATACTTCAACCAATTCATGAGGAAGAATGCCAATCAATCTGAGATCTTTTTTGGTGGAGGCGCCGAGAATTGAACTCGGTTCCAAAAACCAACCCCGAAGGAATCTACATGCTTAGTCGTTTCTCTTTCTCTCCCGATTGCTCGGGAGAAATTTCGCTCGGTGCCGAGTAAGTGAAACGACAAGACCGCGGCATGAGCTAGTCCGACTTTATCTTACCCACCGCCACGGACCGAAGCGGTGAGCCAGCTCAACTAAGTGACATCTCCCTCCGCGCGTATGAGCAACTTGCGGTGAGACGCTCGGTGCTTAATTAGGCAGCGAGAGCCAATTCAGTGTTGGCAATTGTGTTTCCCTACGCTTTTTAACGAGCTGCATAAGGTAGCCCGGCATGCATCGCGACGATCGTTCAGGTTCCTGTCGAAGCCTGTCGCCCCCATCATTTGCGAGCAATTGGATTATAGACGTTGCCGCGTGAATTCGGAAAAGCTGCGGTGTTCCAAGCCTCGGTGCGCCCAAGTGGTACGGCTTGGGAATGCGTAAAACATCAGGTTTTGGATAGAAAAGCGTCCCCGATGCAAAAAACGTACAGGCCTAATTCAATATCGGGCTTTTAGGGCGGCTCGGTTTACTAAGCTATAATTTGGGCGCGAACGATTTGGCTGTGGCTAGCCACGTTGCCGCCGGGATTCCTATTCGGGCAAGTTAGGTTTGGGGGAAAACGAAATCTATGGCTTCTAAATACTCTCCAAAAGCAATTATCAATACGCCTCCTGAAGAACGACGAACTCTGCTCAGCCGTTTCTGGCTGCCTTCAGTAATTCTGTTGGCACTTGCTGCCGGAGGTTTGACCGGGATCATTGCAGCTTACGAGTTGAACTATTCGCCGGCAGCGACTGAGGTGGCCGCTTTGGCTACATACAGACCTAGTGTGGTGACTCGTGTCTATGCGGACGACGGCGAAACCGTCATTGGCGAGTTTGCACTCGAGAAGAGAATCCCACTCAAGTACGAGGACATCCCTCCACAACTTAAGAACGCCATTCTCGCGGTTGAAGACGTACGCTTCTACGATCACATCGGAATCGATCCCATCCGCATCGTCGGCGCAGGTTGGAAAACTCTTACGACTGACAAAGTCGAAGGTGGTTCAACTCTAACGCAGCAGCTAACCAAGAATCTGTTTCTCTCAAAAGAGCAAACTCTAACTCGCAAGGTGAACGAGTGGATCCTCGCGCTTCAGATAGAACGCTACTACACCAAGAACCAGATCATGGAGTTGTACGTCAATCACATGTTTCTTGGTGCGAACGCCTATGGGATGGAAGCGGGAGCAGAGACGTACTTCGGTAAACAAGCAAAAGACCTGACTCTTGGTGAAGCAGCAATGTTGGCCGGCGTTCCCAAGGCACCAAGTGAGTATTCACCAACTGCAAATCCTGTCAAAGCTAAAGAGCGCCGCGATCTAGTGTTGGAATTGATGGCGAAGAATGGGTTCGTCAGCCAGGCCGAAGCTGATGCTGCCAAAGCGAAACCGATCCAACTCGCGGATACGGCCTACTATCAATCGTCAAACAAATCATCGCCGTTTGACTACCCGGTCGAAGCCATTCGTCAGGAGCTTGAAGACAAGTACACCACTCGAGTTGCGCAAGGCGGCCTGTCGGTTTACACGACAATCAATGTGGAAGCTCAGAAGCGTGCCTATGACGTCATTCGCGCTGGACTTCGGAATTACGACAAGACCCACAGCGGTTGGCGCTCGAGTTACACGCCGATTCCGACTGCGTCGAACAATGCGGATGGTCTACCAACTCAGCAAGAGCTGACCAGTTACAAGCACCCCGACTGGTACGGCAACGATTACGAACCTGGTCGTCACTTGATGGGATTGATCATGAAGGTCGACCGCGTTCGCAACGAAGCAACGGTGCGCTTTGGCAACTTCACTTCAACACTTACCGTGGCCGATATGGGTTGGGGTCATCGTCAGCCGAAGGATGAATTCAAGAACGGTTACCTTGGCGAGTTTGAGATTAAGGAAGTCGATGAGAAGAATCGTCGATTGAAAGTTGAGCTATCGCAAGTTCCCGCTGTACAGGGAGCGATGATGACTCTAAACGCCAAGAACGGTGAGATTGTGACGATGGTTGGTGGGTACGACTTCTACACAAATAAATTCAACAACGCCATCCAGGCTTATCGTCAAACAGGGTCGTGCTTCAAACCATTTATCTACACCGCCGCCGTTGAGTGGGGGATGACTCCCGATACAACCGTCAGCGGCGCACCGATCAGCATCGGCGACTGGCAGCCACACAACTACGATGGTTCAACTGGCTGCGCTGATCTGCCAATGAAGACGGCACTCGCGAAGTCGATGAATATCCCGGCTGTTCACTTGTTGCAGACGGTCGGCATTCAAACCGGCGCACAGATGGTTCGTCGTTTTGGAATCAAAGTCCCGATGTCGCCATATTTACCGTCAGCGTTAGGTGCGACCGAGGTCCCACTCGATCAGATGGTGTCGGCCTATTCGGCTTTTCCGAATAAAGGTATTCGAGTCGAGCCACACATGATTCGCAAAGTGCTGGACCGTGATGGTGGTCCGCTCGAGGAGTGGGAACACACAACCTACAAGGTGATGAACGAATACGTCGCCTTGACGATGGTCTCGATGATGCGTGGAGTGGTCCAGGCTGGAACCGCAACTGCCGCACAGTCATTGGGAGTGCCACTGGCAGGTAAAACTGGAACCGTGAATGACCATACAGACGTCTGGTTCATTGGCTATACGCCAACTTATGTAACCGGCGTTTGGATGGGTTATCCGGGGAAGAAAAAGCCGCTCGGAAACGATATGACTGGCGGTCACGGCGCGCTGCCGATGTTCGTCGATTTTATGAAGACCTTCTTGAAGGACAAACCCAAGGAAGACTTCCCCAAGGCTCCGAACATGCCGGAAGACATGAAGGAACTCTTCCGTCAGCGGCAGCGAGAACTGGCTGCTGAACGAGCCGAGTTTGCGGCTGACGCGGAGAAAAACGCTGATGCAACCACCACTCCGGAGGGCACACCTACGGAGCCGAAGATGCAACAGGACACAATGCCTCCGCCTCCGAAGACGGACGACACGACTCCCCACGCAGAACCCAAGGTAGAACCAGCGACTCCCAAAGTCGAAACCCCACCACCGGCGCAAACTCGCCCACGCGAGGCTGAACCTGCGAAGAAAAAAGGAAAGAAAGGTGATGGGGAACCCGGCTGAGTAAAAAGATCATTGGTCATTTGTCATTGGTCATTTGGTCCAGGTCAGAGCAATGAAGTCAGTACCAAAACGCGGTAGCGTATGGCTGGTTCGTTCTAAGCCATCGAGACTGACTTCGTTACCACTAGCGGGCAAAAATGACCATCTGGAAAATGCCAAATGATAATGACCAATGATCTTTTAGTCCGCGCTACAAAAG
>Ga0207675_100001834_pt1 | contig 21307 bp, 24 predicted proteins | sample KBSSwiS42_FD_184305 | JGI IMG/M metagenome (GOLD analysis project Ga0207675, IMG submission 184305) | Switchgrass rhizosphere microbial communities from Kellogg Biological Station, Michigan, USA - KBS Switchgrass S4-2 (SPAdes) (version 2) | ecosystem: Host-associated > Plants > Roots >...
ATGGTGTCGGGTCGCTGCGACTGCTCGCCGACCTGTACCACCTCGCGGTCAACGGGGATGACGTCGAGGCGGCGATCGACTCGTATGCCGCCCGCATCGGGCACGTGCAGATCGCCGACGCACCGGGGCGCGGCGAACCTGGCACCGGGACGCTTGACATCCCGGGCTATCTGAACCGGCTCGCCGGGCACGGGTACCGCGGCTATGTCGGGCTCGAATACAAGTCGACCCGACAGGACACGTTCGACTGGTTGCCCCGCGAACAGCGCGCGTCGCGCGCTGGCCTCTGAGACACACCCACCACCCTGACGGAATCGAGGAGAATCGTGAGCACTATCGCATTCATCGGACTCGGAATCATGGGCAGCCCCATGGCCGTTCACCTCGCCAAGGCCGGGCACCACGTCGTCGGCTACAACCGTTCGCCGCAGCGCACAGCGGCTTTGGTGGAGGCCGGCGGTACCGCTGCCGACTCCATCGCTAAGGCAGTGGCGGGCGCCGATGTCGTCGCCGTCATGGTCCCGGATTCACCCGACGTGCAGGCCGTGCTCGCCGGGGAGAACGGAGTATTCGACAACGCACCGGCCGGCGCGCTCATCATCGACTTCTCCAGCATCCGACCCGATGTCACCACCGCTCTCGCCGCGCAGGCCGCCGAACGCGGCTTTCGATTGATCGACGCACCCGTCTCCGGAGGCGAGGCCGGTGCCATCAACGCCGCGCTATCGATCATGGTCGGCGGCACTCCAGAGGATTTCGAGTCGGCAAAGCCGATCCTCGATGTCGTCGGGAAAACCGTTGTCCACGTAGGCCCGAACGGCTCCGGACAGACCGTCAAGGCAGCGAACCAGCTGATCGTCGCGGGCAACATCGAGCTGCTGGCCGAGGCGATTGTCTTCCTGGAGGCCTATGGTGTCGACACCAAGGCCGCGGTGGAGGTACTCGGCGGAGGGCTGGCCGGCTCGGCCGTCCTGAATCAGAAGGCACAGAAGATGCTGGACCGCTCCTTCGACCCCGGCTTCCGGATCGAATTGCACCACAAGGACCTTGGCATCGTGACCGCTGCGGCTCGCGAGGCCGGTGTGGTGGCGCCACTCGGCGCCGTAGTCGCCCAACTCATGGCCTCCGCACGAGCGAATGGCGATGGCGGGCTTGACCATTCAGCACTGTTCCGCGGAGTCGAGCGGCTGTCGGGCCACGGCTCGCAGTGAACTTATTCAACTACTTTTCATCGATGGAGAACTGACATGCCTCGTATGCGTGCCGTCGACGCCGCTGTTGCCATTCTCGACAAGGAAGGCGTCACCACCCTTTTCGGGCTCCCTGGAGCTGCGATCAACCCGTTCTACTCCGCCCTGCGTGACCACGGCGGCATCAAGCACATCCTGGCCCGGCACGTCGAGGGCGCCTCGCACATGGCCGAGGGTTACACCCGGGCGAAGGCCGGCAACATCGGGGTCTGCGTCGGCACCTCCGGACCGGCCGGCACCGACATGATCACCGGCCTGTACTCGGCGTCCGCGGACTCCATCCCGATCCTGTGCATCACCGGGCAGGCCCCCGTTGCCCGCCTGCACAAGGAGGACTTCCAGGCCATCAATATCGCGGACATTGCAGCCCCCCTGACGAAGATGGCCATGACGGTGATGGAACCCGCGCAGGTGCCGGGGGCCTTCCAGCAGGCGTTCCATCTGATGCGGTCCGGACGCCCCGGCCCGGTGCTGATCGACCTGCCGTTCGACGTGCAGATGACCGAGATCGAATTCGACCCGGACACGTACGAGCCGCTGCCGGTCTATCAGCCGCGGGCCACCCGGGCGCAGGCCGCGAAGGCCCTGGACATGCTGCAGGCCGCCGAGCGGCCGCTGATCGTCGCCGGTGGCGGCATCATCAACGCCGACGCCTCCGACCTGCTGGTCGAGCTCGCGGAACTGCTCGACGTCCCGGTGATCCCGACCCTGATGGGCTGGGGGACCATCCCGGACGACCACCGGCTGATGGCCGGGATGGCCGGTCTGCAGACCTCCCAGCGGTACGGCAACGCCACCATGCTGGCCTCCGACCATGTGCTGGGCATCGGGAACCGGTGGGCGAACCGGCACACCGGGGGCCTTGACACCTACCGGCAGGGCCGGACCTTCGTGCACATCGACATCGAACCCACCCAGATCGGCCGGGTCTTCCCGCCCGACTACTCGATCGTGTCCGATGCCGGCGCCGCGTTGACCGAACTGGTGGCCGTGGCGCGGGAACGCCGCGACGCGGGGGAGCTTCCGGACCGGTCCGACTGGGTGGAGGCGTGCCAGGAACGCAAGCGCACCATGCACCGGCGCACCCACTTCGACGACATCCCGATCAAGCCGCAGCGGGTGTACGAGGAGATGAACAAGGCCTTCGGCCGGGATACCCGGTACGTGTCGACCATCGGACTGTCGCAGATCGCGGCCGCCCAGTTCCTGCACGTGTACAAGCCGCGAAACTGGATCAACGCAGGGCAGGCCGGCCCGCTGGGCTGGACGGTGCCCGCCACCCTCGGGGTGTGCGCCGCCGACCCGGAAGCCACCGTGGTCGCCCTCACCGGCGACTACGACTTCCAGTTCATGATGGAAGAACTTGCCGTCGGCGCCCAGTTCAACCTGCCCTACATCCACGTGCTGGTGAACAACGCCTACCTCGGCCTGATCCGGCAGTCCCAACGCGGCTTCGACATGGACTACTGCGTCCAACTGGCATTCGACAACATCAACACCTCGTCCAACGAGGAGATCGCGGGTTACGGCGTCGACCACTTCAAGCTCGCGGAAGCGTTGGGCTGCAAGGCCTTGCGGGTGCAGGACCCGGCCGACATCCTGCCGGCGCTGGAAACGGCGAAGAAGCTCATCGTGGAACACCGCGTTCCGGTGCTGGTGGAAATCGTCCTCGAGCGGGTCACCAACATCTCCATGGGCACCGAGATCGACAACGTGGTGGAGTTCGAGGAACTCGCGCTGTCCGCGAAGGACGCCCCCACCGCCGTCATCTCGATGCTGGACTGAGGCGGACACCGTCATGCACGTGTTGCTCGCGCCCGACAAGTTCAAGGGCTCCCTGACCGCAGCCGAAGTCGCGGACGCCCTCGCCGAAGGACTCGCAGCGGGCAACCCGTCCTGGAGCATCACGTGTGTTCCGGTGGCCGATGGCGGAGACGGAACGGTGGCGGCCGCCGTCGCCGCCGGCTGGTTGCCCGTCGCGGTGAAGACCACCGGGCCGACGGGTCGGCCCATTGCGACCTCGTATGCGGTGCGCGGTTCGACGGCCGTGGTGGAACTCGCCTCCGCAGTCGGACTGGTGACCCTCCCGGGAGGTGAACTGGACCCGCTGGGTGCCAGCACATTTGGACTCGGCACCGTCGTCAGGCACGCGCTGGATGAGGGTGCTCGCGAGATCATCGTCGGTGTCGGCGGCAGCGCGTCAACCGACGGCGGTGCCGGGATGCTGCAAGCACTCGGCGTCCGCATTCTCGATGCCCAGGGCAACGACGTCGCGCCCGGCGGTGCGGCGCTGCGCCAGGCGGCCCGGGTGGATCTGAGCGGCCTGCACCCGGCAGCGCGCGGGGCGCATTTCCAGCTGGCCTGCGACGTCGACAATCCGCTGCTCGGTCCGAACGGCGCCACCGCCGTCTACGCACCCCAAAAGGGAGCGGATGCAGAAGAACTGGTTGTGCTCGAGGACGCCATGACTCAGTGGGCGCGGGTCGTGCGCACCGCTACCGGCCGCGACGACAGCCACACCGCAGGGGCGGGCGCGGCAGGGGGAACCGCCTTTGGCGCCATGTCTGTGCTCGGGGCCACGACTCGGCCCGGGATCGACACCGTCCTCGACCTCATCGACTTCCGGCGCAAGCTTGCCGGGACCGACTTCGTCATCACAGGTGAGGGATCGCTGGACGTGCAGAGCCTGTACGGCAAGGCTCCCATCGGCGTCGCTGCGGCAGCCGGCGAGGCCGGCGTGCCCGTTATCGCGGTGGCGGGACGCAGTGTGCTCAGCGATATTCAACTACGCAACGCCGGAATTCGCATGGCATACACACTCGCCGATCTGGAGCCCGACATTCACAAATCGATCGCGAATGCGGCGGAACTGCTGCGCCGGATCGGACGCACGATCGCGGCAGCGTCGACCGACTTCGTCACCACGAGACATGAGGGAGAATGACCACGCACGACTTCACCGCGCTACCGGACCTCGCCTCGCGCACCCTCGGCGGCAGTGTGTCCGCGGCGAACGACGAACTGTTCGCGCAACGGGAAAATCTCATCCGGCCCGAAGCTCCGTTCTTCGACCCGAACGAGTTCGGTCACAAGGGAAAGGTCTACGACGGGTGGGAACCCGTCGCCGCCGCGACAACGGTCATGACTACGCCATCGTACGGCTCGGCACACCGAGAATTATCGTCGACACTCCGTATTTCAAGCGCAACTACCCGCCGTTCGTCTCGATCGAGGCTGCTCGCCTGATTGACCATATATCTGTTATCAGCGAAATTAGTTGTTGCGCAATGGGTTCTAATGTGCTTGTGCTTAACCGTTCTGCCAGAGTTGAGCTTTGAGGATGTCTGGCACCGGTGTCCTCGGTCAGACTTTTGCTCCCGTGGTGTTGTCCACTGCCGCCACAGCGACGCGTTTGACGACATGACTGGCCGCTTCATCTGCGCGAACCGGATCGCGCAACGACACCAGCCTGTTTGAGGACCGTAGCGATTCACCACACCGTGCAGCGGTAACCCGCCGTACCCCGAAGTTTCGTCACGGTGACGTATTGACGCTGAATCACACTGTGGCGCAGTTCCTTTCGACTGCCTGATGGGAGCGGAACCCATGATGGATGCACAGAAGGCAACGGCGGGCGCAGTGCAGTCGGTGGAGCGGGCATTCGACATTCTGGAGATCATGGCGAGCGCCGGCGGGCCCACCGGAGTCAGCGAACTCACCGACCTGAGCATCGACTGTGGCGCGCGGGCGGCCGACCGAGGGGTCTTGGTGTCCAAGGGGACGCTCGCGCCAACCAGGTGCAGGGGCACCCAAGCGGTCGGGTCGGGCTTGTCCGGCTAGGAGACCGCGTGGGAGATGGCGAAGTGCGCTGCGGTCGCCTCGTCGAGCCCAGGGGAAAGTCGAACCCCCGGTGATCGCTTCGAGATGCCCACAGCCCAGTTCGTAAACGATTGGCAGCAGCCACTTTTCGCGGGTCATTTTGATTGCTGGGTCGCAGTCGGCAAGCCGGCTCAGTGCGTTGTGCCACTCGTGGTGGGCTGCGAGCATCGCGTCCCAGGCTCGTGCGATGGCGGCGTTGACGCTCATCCCGGGCGGCAACTGGTAGTCGGTGGCTTTTGTCCGCGCATACGCAGGTCGCTGGCGCGGGGGATGGCCTCGCTGGGCAGCCCGGTGCCGACGAATCGCACCGAGCGGAAGGCCGAGAGCGCGCTCATCGGGTGGCCGTTTCGGGCAGAAAAACGTACACGCCAAGAACATCCGGCGGTGGCAGGAATTTGGCGGTTACGCTGCGGCCACCGACAAGCCTCATTTGCCGGACGTTCTTATTGGAGGTTGCCCCGCTCGGCGGCGGCTCAGCCGAAGCGGCGGTTGAGCTTCATGTGCCGGTTAACGTCCTTGTAGAGCAGGTACCGGAAGCGGCCGGGACCGCCCGCATAGCAGGCCTGCGGGCAGAAGGCCCGCAGCCACATGAAGTCACCCTCCTGCACTTCGACCCAGTCCTCGTTGAGCCGGTAGACGGCCTTGCCCTCCAGCACGTACAGCCCGTGCTCCATGACATGGGTCTCGGCGAACGGGATCACCGCGCCGGGCTCGAACGTCACGATGGTGACGTGCATGTCGTGCCGCAGGTCGGCCGGGTCGACAAATCGGCTGGTCCGCCAGCGCCCGTCAGTGTCGGGCATCGGCGTGGGTTCGACGTCGCGCTCGTTGGTCACGAGCGCGTCCGGCGCATCGAGGCCCTCGACCCGCTCGTAGGCCTTGCGGATCCAGTGGAAGTGGGCTAGCTCGCCGCCCTCGTTGCGGACCGACCAATCGGCGCCCGGTGGGATGTACGCATACCCGCCAGGGTCGAGCTGGTGCGTGGTGCCATCCAGGGTGATCCGCAGCGCGCCCGTGGTGAGGAAGATGACCCCCTCGGCCTCCGAGTCGAGCTCGGGACGCTCGCTGCCACCGCCGGGCGAGACCTCCACCATGTACTGGGAGAAGGTCTCGGCGAAGCCGGACAGCGGCCGGGCCAGCACCCAGAGCCGGGTACCCTCCCAGAACGGCAGGTAGCTGGTCACGATGTCCGAGTTGGTGCCCCGCGGGATCACCGCGTAGGCCTCCCGGAACATCGCCCGGTCGGTGAGCAGCTGGGTCTGCGGAGGAAGCCCTCCGGTCGGTGCGTAGTACGTCGTGTCGGTCATCTGACCTCATCTCGCCGCCGGCCCGTGCGGGTGTTCAGCAGGCCGCACCGCCTTGCGCCTGCGCACGCTGCGCCGAGCGATGGCCCCTTCACGGCCGGAACGGCCGCGCGGAAAGCCTAACTCCGAGCCGCTTTTTCTTAAAGCGCGCTTGGCCAATTCTGAGGTCCGGCTGGCCGACCCGGCGGTGACCGTGCCGTCCGGGCGAACGCCGGACGCAGCTTGCCCAGAGATTCAGCCGAGGTCGCGGGCCGGACCCCGTCGTCCTGGCTGACCTGCAGTGGGTCACCCCTGCGCTGGGGCACCTCGGCGGCGACGATCTCGTCGTCGAGCAGCGCGTTCTTTGCTGCGGTCGCCGCCCGGTCGTGCGACATTGCCGCGTACTCGTCCTGCTCGGCCCGGCCGATGTCCTTGGCCTTGTTGTAGGAGTCGGTGGCCGCACCCGTGCGGCGCATGTCGACCGAGCAGAACAGCGCATCGTGCGCGGTTGGGTCTACCAACGCGGAGTCGCCGTAGCGGTAGCCGGCGCGGGCGCCGGGAGCCAGGTACGGGCCCCCGGGGTCATCGACTCCATGCCGCCGGCGACGACTACGTCGAACTAGCCGTAGCCGATTAGCTGGTCGGCCATCGCGATGGCGCATACGAGCGGGCGAATCCGGTTTGCAACTGCCGGCGTTGAGCCCGGACAGGCACCCGTCAGCGGTGGCGAGCCCGGCGCCGTCGAGGCAAGCCTGTCAATCATGGTCGGTGGCGAGGCGGCGGACTTCGAGGCGGCCAAGCCGGTGCTCGAGGCGGTGGGAAAGACCATCGTCCACGTCGGACCGGCGGGGTCGGGCCAGACCGTGAAGGCCGCGAATCAGCTCATCGTCGCCGGCAACATCGAACTACTGGCCGAGGCCATCGTGTTCCTCGAAGCCTACGGTGTGGACACCGAGGCAGTCGCCCCGACGTCAGCCGTCGCTCGGCCTCATCCATCACATGCACATCGCGATGGTATTCGGCCCAATCATCGCCTACGAAGATCATCGATCCCTCGCCGTTCGGTAAAGCGGTGCAACCACTTTCGAGCCCGAGAACACCCGGCGATATCCCAATCGCTCAGTGCGACGACGACTCCAGGCCGAGATGACCAACCTGATCCTCCACGGAGTCCTCCACAGAGACCAGCGCACACCGTCGGATGGCGCTGTCGGCACCATCACCATGCCGATGTTGCGGCCCTACAAGTTGCAGACCAGCAATCGCGATGTTGTGGTGTCTGGCACCGAGCTGAATTCGGTGGACGGCCACCGACGCCGCCACGGTAGATAGACAGCTGCAACGAGGGTTTCGACGGAGCCCCGGCTTACAACTCATTGGAAGCCAGCGTCATGCTGTCGTTCGCCTGCGGTGTCTTCTGGTGCGGCGCATCTCGGCCGAACGGGACAGGGGCCCCAAACACACCAATCGTCCGGCGGGCTTCACCGCGCCTGCGGTGGCCGAGGCGCCGTCGCTGGCGTAGAACCGCGACGATGCGGTGCAGGACATGTTGGTGCGCAGGGTGTTTTCGCCGCGACGTCAGGCGTCCGCAACACTTCGTCCTAACGGCGGAGAGCTTCGGGGCGGCCGTTCGAGCAGGGTTGGGATGGGGAATTTATCCGGAACAGTTAGCGGGCCCAGCGCTGGTGGATGGCTCGTTCGTGCGAATTTCTGATGCACATCTTGATGTGCCGCCGTTCTGGCAGTGCTGGAAGATCAACAGTCCCATAGTTAAGACCATCACTGACACAGTACGGTCGGCTGCCGCAGGCCTGCGTCGGCCGCGGAAGTAGCCGAGGCGCGAACGACCTTCGATTCGAAAAGCCTTGTGCCGGTGTGGATGTCGCGTTCCGACGCACCAGTTACATCTGTCAACAGCGAACCGTCCTTGTCCTCCGATTCTTCGAGAACATGACCCCAATCCCAAATCGGTGAACGTACAGGTTATTCGCAGATGCACGTCTCGCGTTTACTTGCCAAGGCACTCAACACGTTGCGCAGCCAGGTTCGTGAACCAGACCTCGCGGTGACCGCGTGACGCTGAATCGCGGGCGAATTGCATGGGCGGATCATGGTGAGGGCCTGGCGCGCCGACACAATCCCGACGCCAACACTAGGTGTGCAGTCCTCGCTGAGGCGGTTGACCGTCGCCAACTTGTCGGCATCGCGGTTGTGCTCAGCGGCACTGACACATTCACTGCACGGTACGGAGGAGAGCCACGGCCGCGCCGTTATCACTATGGGTGCCTGCGCCCGCGCCGGCCGCCAATAAACGCCGTTCCGTCGTCGCGGCGAGAAACGGCCCCTTGGCCTGCGTGGAAGGTTTGCGATCACACAATGACGGGAACGCGGTGTTCAACTTTTGGCCTGCTCGGGAGGAGGCGATCATGGCGACACCCGCTGAGACGCAGAATGTGATCCGCAGTCTCATTCCCGCCCGCATCGACCGCCTGCCGTGGTCGCCGTTTCATACCCGGATGGTGATCGCGCTCGGCGTGGCCTGGATTCTCGATGGTCTAGAGATCACCGTGGCTAGCGCGGTGGCCGACACGCTGACCCAGCCCGAGACGCTCGGCCTGTCCTCGGCGGCAGTCGGGCTCATTGCCACCGTGTACCTGGCCGGCGAGGTGGTCGGCGCGCTGTTCTTCGGGCGTCTGTCGGACAAGCTCGGCCGACGCAACCTCTTCATGATCACCTTGGGTGTGTACCTCGTGGGCAGCGGTCTCACCGCGTTGACATTGGGCAATAGCGCGGGCTGGATCGTCTTTCTCTACATCACCCGGTTTATCGCCGGTATGGGCATCGGCGGGGAATACGCGGCCATCAATTCGGCGATTGACGAATTGATCCCGGCCCGATTCCGGGGCAGAGTCGACATCGCGATCAATGGCACCTACTGGGCCGGTGCGATCCTCGGCACGCTCGGCACGTTCATCTTCCTGAAGGCGATCGACCTCAGCCTCGGCTGGCGGCTGGCCTTCCTGATCGGCCCGGTCTTGGGTCTGGTGATCCTACTGGTGCGGCGGAACTTACCGGAAAGCCCGCGCTGGCAGGTCATGAACGGCCGCGTGGAGGCGGCCGAGCGCTCGATCTCCCACATCGAACACGAGGTGGAGTCCACCGGTGCCACGCTGCCCACGGTCGACGAGAGCAAGGCTATCGAGCTGCAGCCCACCGAAAAGATCGGCTACCTGGCACTGACGCGAGTGCTTTTCCGCGACTACCCGAGCCGGTCGATCCTGGGCGCTGTGCTCATGATCAGCCAGTCGTTCCTGTACAACGCGATCTTCTTCACCTACACGCTGGTGCTCGGCAAGTTCTACGGGGTGTCCTCGGAGTCGGCGCCGCTGTACCTGATCGCGTTCGCTGTCGGGAACCTCGCGGGTCCGTTGACCCTCGGGCACTTCTTCGACACTATCGGCCGCAGGAAGATGATCGCGGGCACGTACCTGCTGTCTGGTCTGCTGCTGGCCGTGAGCGCGGTCTTGTTCAACGCTGGGGTGCTCAACGCAATTACCCAGACCATTGCCTGGTGCATCATCTTCTATTTCGCGTCGGCCGGGGCCAGCGCTGCCTACCTCACGGTGAGCGAGATCTTCCCGCTGGAGGTTCGGGCGAAGGCGATCGCGGTGTTCTTCGCCATCGCCCAATGCTTTGGGGCCCTCGGTCCGGTCATCTACGGCGCGCTCATCGGTGATGGCTCCCAGCCCTTCCTGCTGTTCCTGGGCTACTTGCTCGGTGCGGCAGTGATGATGGTCGGCGGACTCGTCGCCTGGTTCCTCGCGGTCGATGCCGAAGGCAAGTCGCTGGAAGACATCGCCACCCCACTGGCAGCCGCCGGCGCCCGGCGCCGGACGGGTTCAGTCCGAGCGGAGGGGGCAACCCGGCCCTACTCGCCCTGACTCCTAGAGGATCGGGGATGAAGTATTCACGACATACGCACCAGGTGCGCAGCCGTCACAAGCCCATCCTCAGCCCGATGCGCGTCGAGTGCGCCCGCTTTAGTTCTTCAAGATCCTGGTCAGACGCGGAGAGCGCACCTCAAAGAGCGCGAAAAGCGTTGGCAGAGGGGATAAGACACGTGCGGCCGCAGTTGACAGACCGGCGTCGACTCGGACGCGTTGGTCCGCACCGTGTCCGCCGAAATCGCCTGTGTCGACCGACAATTTCTCAACGGCGGCGGCTCGAGCACACGCTGACCGTAACGGGCAACTGCGCCAATGTGATCGGCGGAGCCGGCATCACGATCAAGTTCGACCGGGTCGACAAACAGATCGACCTGAAAACATCGCCACCTATGTGTACGGCGACCCCAGGGACCGGCGGCCCCGGCTCAGGTAAGAAGATCACAACGAGCTAGAAGGATCGCGGGCGGTTCACAAGCAAAAACCGGACGTCAAGTTCGCCTTGACGATAGCTCTCGCGTCAAGTAAACCTTGACGCATGGCAATTCAGTCGATCAGCTTGCACGCGTTTCGCGAGGACGTCGCCGGCCCCCGATGGCGCGCCTTGTACGACGCGACGTGGCCGGGCTACCGATCGTGGTATCTACGCCCGGGCACTGGCCGGCGACCCACCGCTGCGCAAGCCGAAACCGCTCTGCTGCGGTACATGCCGGAGCTGCACCCGGTGTGGCGGCGGCTCGTTGACCTGGCCGGCGGTGATTCCACCGCCGCCGCGATGCTCTCGCATTGGAATATGCCGGCGTTTGCGCCTGCGTGTTCACAGGTCGTCGTGGACAACGGCACCCGGGCGCTGATCCGCAACTACGACTACCACCCAGAGCTGTTCGAGCAAGTCGTGATGTCGACGCGGTTCACTGGCCGTGAGGTGATCGGCACCAGCGATTGCCTATGGGGACTGCTGGATGGCATGAACTCTGACGGATTAGCCGTATCGCTGACCTTCGGCGGGGCCAAAGTGTATGGACCAGGGTTCGGCATTCCCTTGGTGATCCGCTATCTCCTGGAAGTCGCCGGGACCGTGTCAGAGGCCCTGACCGCGCTGCGCCGGATCCCGGTTTCCATGTCCTATAACGTGACCCTCACCGACCGCGATGGCTGTGTCCGCACGGCCTACCTGGCTCCGTGGCAACCGATGGAGGTGCGCGCCTTTCCGTTGGCGACCAACCACCGTTTCGATCGACCGGACGACCCACTGCAAGCACAGCGGTTCCGCAGCCTCGAACGGCAGGAATACCTGCTCGGACTGCTGCGCGACGAGCCCCACCCAGACGTGCTCGCCAAGGAGTTTCTGCGGGAACCGCTGCGCAGCAGCGACTACGCCAACGGGTTCGGCACCCTGTACACCGCCGACTACCGCCCAGACTCCGGAGAGGTCCACTATCGATGGCCGGGCACCACCTGGACCCGGTCATTCGACGCCACGGACGCCGAACTGCGACTTGACGTTCCGGCCGCGTAACGGCCGTAAGATTCGGGCATGACCGCACACACCGACCTGCCTCTGGGCGGTTTGAGTGAGGGTGAAATGGCGGCGCTCATCTATCGGATAGCCGATGAACTCAGCACGCGCGGCACCCGGGACGCCTTCGCCGAACTGCTTCACGTGCTGCCCTACATCGGCGAACGGGTTGGTGACGCCGCGCGCATCCTGGCGGCGTCGGATTCATGGAGCCAGGTTGCTCAAGTGTCCGGGACCTCGAAGCAGGCCGCCTGGGAACGGTGGCGGACGTGACTGGCCATCCGGACCGTCACATGCCTACACGGTAGCGACCCGGCGGAGCGGTCCCTCTCGTGCGCATGCCTCCATGTGCCGCGAGATCCGCGGTGATTGTGGAACGTGATCGGCCGTCTGCGCCGTGCCAGCGTGCCGCCTTCGTGACGCAGATAACTGGCTGTGAGACGACTGTGAATGCCTAGTCCCTCACACCGTCTGTACCGCGCGGATTTCGACCCGGTGATTCACTCCGATGCCGACACGCGACACGACTGTGGCTATTCCGCCGCGTTGCGGGACGATGAAGCGATGCATGCGAGACTTCCTGGGCTACAACATTTTCCGTACAAGGAGCGGCCGACGGAGTCGGCGCTTGCCGGTCCACTCGGCTGCTAAGGTACGCGTGTATGGGCGCCTTGGATGGACGGGTCGCATTGATCACCGGAGCGGCCCGAGGGCAGGGTCGCGCACATGCCCTGGCGCTGGCCGCCGCAGGGGCAGACATCGTCGCGGCCGACGCTCCCCGTTCGATGGTGGGTCTGACGTACCCGCTCGGCACCGAGGATGATCTTCGCGACACCGCCAGGCGGGTCGGGGAGCTGGGCACGCGCTGCCTGCCGATCGCCCTCGACGTGCGCGACTCCACCGCGGTCGGTGCGGCCGTCGAGCAGACATTGAACGGCATGGGAAGTCTCGACATCGTGGTGGCCAACGCCGGAATCGTGAGCACCGGACCCTTGGACGAGGTGAGCGATGAGATCTGGCAGCAGCTGGTGGACACCAATCTGACGGGCGTTTTCCATACCCTGCGGGCCGCCATACCGGTGATGCGACGACAGCGGTTCGGCCGCATCGTCGTCACATCCTCGATGGGCGGCCGCATGGGCATCCCGGAGCTGGCGGCATACAACGCCACCAAATGGGGAGTCATCGGGCTGGCCAAGTCCGCGGCCTTGGAGGTCGCCAAGGAAGGCATCACAATCAACGTCATCTGCCCGACGACAGTGCAGACACCGATGGTGCAGCCCGAGGGCGGCGACGACATTCCCGACGATCTGGTCCGCCGCATGATGAGAGCGAACCCGATACCTCAGCCGTGGCTTCAGCCCGAAGACGTCAGCCGCGGGGTCCTCTATTTGGTGACAGATCCGGGAGTAGTCACCGGAAGTGTCCTCGAGATCGGCCTCGGCGGCAGCGCTCGAATCCACTAGCGGGCTGGTTCGACTGCGGATCGATCGCTAGGTTCCTCGCCATGGCAGCTGCGGCAGCGGTGATCGTTTTGGTCACCTTGGTTGTGATGACAACGGGAAGAGCGCCGGCGGTGCTGGCGCTGGCCTGCGCGCTGGTGATCGCCGGCCTGCTCGGAATCGCACGCCCCGACGAGCTCTTCGCCGGGTTGAGTGATGGCGGTGTCATTACCGTCGCGGCGATGTTGGTGATCGCCAAAGCGTGATGTCCACCGGGGTGATTTCGCGGGTGACCTATCGGCTGCTGGCCGGCGTGACAAGTACAGGCAGACGCTGCGCCGGCTCATCCCGCCGGTGGGAATCCTCTCCGCGCTCATCAACACCACCCCGATCGTCGCGATGCTCATTCCGGCGGCCAACGAACTCGAACAGCAGTCCGGTGTTCCCGCTCGCAGGGTGCTGCTACCCGTGGCGCATGCCACCACGCTGGCCGGGTCGGCGACCATGATCGGCACCAGTTCCAACCTGCTCATCGCGGGTCTGGCCGCCCCACAAGGGGTCGATACGTCAATGTTCTCCTTCGCTCCGATCGCCGTGCCGGTCGCTCTTATCGGCTGGCTGGTGCTTTACTTCGCAGCACCGCTGATGCTGCAGGGTCAGCCCGAGAGCGATCAGCGGAAGCTGTCCTGGCGCGCCGAGATCCCGGTGTCGTCGCAGGCCAACGCAATCGGGCCCATCGCGGCGCAGCTGGGCGTAAGCGCCGCATCGGACTTCGAACTCGTCGACATCCAGCGCTGGGGCCAATCGGTCGACACCCACGCCGCCATCGCCGACGGCGACGTGTTGATCTATCGCGCGACGGAAGCCGGCGTCCGAATGCTATGGGAGAGCCCACGATTCGCGCAGGCTCGTCAGGATCTCTACAAAGTGTCCATCGCCACCGACGAGCAGGCGACCGTGCGTGGACTGGAGGAGAACGAAGACGTCGTGGTGATCGCCGCCCAGACGGCGCATCTGCTGCGCGACACACCCGCGCGGCCGGGTGACATGTGCCTGGTCACCGCCCGTTCGACAGACGCGCTGACCGAGAATTCGCTTGTCGGCGTGTGGCAGAAAGTGGCAGGCAAGGCTCCGCAGACCGGCAAAACATGGATCGCGCTGGCCATCCTGGCGGCGGTCATCGCAGCTGGATCGTTCGGTCTGGCTCCGGTCGAGCTGACCGCCGTCGCCGGCGCCACCATGATGGTGCTCACCAAGGTACTCACACCGCGCTCGGCAGCACGCGCACTGAATTGGAACATCCTGGCGATCATCGCCGGCTCGGTCGGACTGGGCGCCATCGTCGTCAACAGCGGCCTCGCTGACGACATCTCCCATGCCATCCTGCACCTGTCCAACGCAAGCACCGCAGCGGTTGTGCTGGCCATCGCCGTCGGCACCACGGTGCTGACCTACGTCGTGACGAACGCTGCTGCCGCCGCCATCCTCACACCGGTCGGACTTTCCGTGGCGATGACCAGCGGGCTGAATCCTGTACTCGTGCTGGCGCTGATCGGAACGTGCATCTCCTTCACGTTCCTCAACCCGTTCAGCCATCAGTCGAACCTGATGGTGATGAAACCCGGCGGCTACTCCGCGACGATGTTCGTGCGCTTCGGCATCCCACTCACGATCGCGTCGGTGACCGCAGCGGTCATCGTCGGCTGGGCCCTGCTCGTACCCTGATCGGCTGAGGTCATTGCCGCCAGGTGTACACGCGGCCCGGCAATAGTTTTTACAACTATTGACTGTATAAACTACGGGTATGACGTACGTGCACCGTGCCTGTGCGGAGGAGCGCCCCGCCGAACAGCACCAGCACCTCGCCGACAACGCCGCGGTCTTGTTCGAAACCCTGCAGGGCCAGGACGGCGTTGGGGCGGATACCCCGCTGGTGGCTGGCATGTCCGCCTGCGAGCGATGATGAGCGGCCGACGTGAGGACGTGTTGGCGATGCTGCGCACAGCAGATGCCCCGTTGAGCATCGCCGCTGTCGCGGACGAATTGAGCATTCATCCCAACACCGCGCGTTTCCATCTCGACGCGCTCCTTCGGACCGGGCAGGTCGAGTCGGTGGAAACTGGCCGCATCAAACCGGGCCGTCCCCCACTGATGTTCCGAGCGGTGCCGGGTATGGATCCGGCGGGACCGCGCGACTACCGGATGTTGGCCGGGATCCTCGTCGCGGCACTGGCCGGCCAGCCCAACCCTGCACGTCGGGCCGCCGCGGCGGGGAGCACCTGGGCGAAGCAACACACCGACGGAAGCGACGCCCGAAGCCGCAGGTCGGCCGTCGATCGGCTCACAAACCTGCTAGCCGATCTCGGTTTTGCTCCGCAAAAGCGCTCTGGCGCACGAGGTATCGGCGAGATCGGGCTCCACAACTGCCCGTTTCTGGAGCTTGCCCAGACCCGCCGTGACGTGGTGTGTCCGGTGCACATGGGTGTCATGAAAGGCGCCCTGAGCGCTTGGGACGCACCGATCACCGTGAGCGAGCTGACCCCGTTCGCCGAACCGGACCTGTGCGTCGTCCACTTGGCACCGGCCGTGAAGGCCTCATGAGTATCGCGCATGCCGTCGCGACCGCGGTTCTGTTCACCTGGCTGGGCATGGTGGCGGCAATCTCGTTCATCGAGGCACCGCTGAAGTTTCGCGCGCCCGGGGTGTCACTGCAGATCGGGCTGGGCATTGGCAGGCTGGTGTTTCGCGCGCTCAACACTGTCGAGGCGCTGCTGGCGGCGGTCGTGCTGATCGCCGTTGGTGCCGATCCGCCATCGCCGGTCGCGATCGTCGCGGTTGCGGTTGTCGTAGTGACCCTGGCCGCCCAGCTGCTCGTGGTGCGAACGCAGCTTGCGCGCCGCTCCGATGCGGTTCTGGTCGCCCCCGCCGGTCCCGGCGCTCCGGCCGGTGCCCAGCGGCGGTCGCGGGCCCACTACACCTACGTCGGCCTGGAACTGGTGAAAGTCGTTGCGCTCGTGGTCGCCGGCGCAGCTCTATTGGGCGCCTGAGGGGAGAAACACATATGAAATCGAGGCCGGGCGGTGACGTGGTGTTGACCAACCGGGAACTCGATACGGGCGCAGCCGGAGTGCCTGCAGCGCCGTCGCCGGACACCAGTGCCAGGGATCTGCATACCCGCGAGGACGTGGAAGCGTTGCTTCGCTGCTTCTACGGGAGGGCGTTTCATGATGACGTCCTCGCCGAGCCGTTCGCCGACCTGTGCTCCCGTGGCCTCGACGAGCATCTGCCCGTCATGTGTGACTTTTGGGAGACCGTGCTATTCCGGGCAGGGCTCTACCGACGCAACGCTCTCCACGCGCACCGTCGCCTTCATCAGCAAACCCCGTTGGCAACAGAGCATTTCGTGCGCTGGCTCACCCTGTGGAACAGCACAATCGACCAGATTTATCAAGGCCCCGTCGCAGAGCACGCCAAGACTCAAGCGGCCAGGATCGCCACCGCTATGCATCGTCGCCTCACCGGCACCCGCGCCCCGCAACCCGGCGTTCCGGCGAACCCAAACTAGAGCTCGCAAATCTACTGCGGGACAACGACATAACGAAATCGTCATCGGCGGTGGGCATCGCATGACAGCAGCACGCCGGCCATCTGTGCACGGTGGCCCTGCTGACCGCAGCCACCGACGCCGAGCGTAGCTTCATCCCAGATCGACTACAGGTCAATCACAGTTATGCGTGGACGCGTGCTGTGGGAGCGCGAACCCAGTCGTTGGCTGCACCATGGCGGAATGGGCAATGCGTCAGAAGTGCGTCACGACACCATAACGGTGCCGGCGGGCGTGAGCCCTGCTGAGGCGAAGGCGCTGGCGGAGCGAAAGGCGCAATCACAGGTTAGCGGCGGTGAGCGGATCTCGTTTGTCCATCTCCACGGATCGCGCCCCGCTCCCGGCTCGTCCGGCTCCGAAATGGAATGGCGCTACAGCTATCACGTCATACCTTCCGACGGCACAGCCGGAGAGTAAGGCTCAGTATTGAAACGCCCTTCATCAGCGTGTCGGCGTCGAATCTGCCGCAATCGCGGTGAACATCGCGTCCAGGGACCGCAGCAAGCGGTCGTGGGTGAAATTCTCCGGGGATACCAGCAACAGCCGACCGGACTCCCACAGCGCGGCCACCAGGTGATGGGCCAACAGTTCGGGATCGGCGTGCAGGTCGGCGGTCCATGAGTTAGATAGTGCCGCTGCGACTTCTCGCACAATCCGAGCGCGGACACGGGCGACGCGTTTGTGGAGCGTGGGTGTGAAACTATCGGCGATCATGAAAATGGATCGCCACCGCTGCGGTGCCTCGGCTACCGCACTCAGGTAGGCGTCGAACAAGTGGTGAAACGCGCAGGCGAGGTCGTCATCGCCTTGGGCGGGTATGGCGTCGAGGATCTGGGCGAACGCTCGCTGTTCCTCGCGGTCGAGTGAGGCGCGCAGCATCGCGTTGGCGTCGGTGAATTGGCCGTAGACCACGGGGCGGGTCACGCCGGCGCGGCGGGCAACTGCGTCCATGCTGACCGAGGCGACGCCGTCGGTGTCGATGACGTCGAGCACAACGTCGAGCAGCTGTTCGCGCCGCTGCTCAGGCAGCAGCCGGGGTGCATAAGGGCGGTTGCGCCGAGCCGTCGCCTCAGGCATGCGCAGGATCTCCTCTCACCCGCTGATGGCAGCTGTTGACAGAAGCTACACCACAGAAGCTACAGTGGCGTAGCTTTAAGCTACAGCACCGTAGCTTTTTGGGACAGTGAGGACGCGCAATGGATCGGACCGACATCACGACGACTCCGACGCAGGCACAGCTGGACACCTTGGCAAGCGCCCGGCAGATCTCTGACACAGCGCGCGCCATGGCCGATCAGATCGATGCCAACCGCAGGCTTCCTATCCAACTAGTCGATGAGCTGCTGCAGTCGGGTCTGCTGCGCGGGGGCGCGCCGGTGGAGGTCGAGGGTCTGGAGTTGCCCCCTGGGGTGGCGTTGCGCTGCGCCGAGGAGATAGCACGCGGGGATGCGTCGGCCGGCTGGTGCGTCTCGATCGCGATCACCAGCAGCCTGCTCATCGCGTATCTGCCGCCGGCGAGCCGTGCCGAGCTGTTCGGGGCGGGACGTGGTGTTGCCGCGGGCGTGTGGGCACCGCAGGGCAGGGCCAGGCGGGTTCCCGACGGTGTGGTGGTGTCCGGACGCTGGGCGTTCTGCAGCGGCATCACCCACGCCAACGTGCTGTTCGCGGGTTGCGTGCTGGACGAGCGGCCCGCGGTGCTCGCGCTGCCCACCGAGCAGCTCGACATCCTCGATACCTGGCACACCCTCGGTCTGCGAGGCACCGGCAGCCATGACGCGGTGGCCGAAGACCTGTTCGTCCCTGACACACGCGTCGCCTCGATATTCGACGGTCCTGTGATCAACCGCCCCCTGTACCGGTTCCCACCTTTCGGGTTCTTCGCTGCCTGTATCACCGCGGCGGCAATGGGCAACGCTCGCGCCGCGATCGACGATTTCGTCGAGCTTGCCAAGGCGAAGAAGGGCGTCGCGGCGACGCGCACACTTGCCGAGCGCCCCACCATCCAGGCAGCGGTGGCTGCCGCCGAATCTGATCTGGAGGCAGCGCGGGCGCTCTACTACCAGGCGATCGAAACCGCCTGGCGGGCAAGCCAAGACGAGTCACAGGTGCCTGTCGAAGCGCGCACCCGGCTGCGGCTTGCGGCCACCCACGGCGTGCGCACCGCCGCCGATGTGGTGCGCACGATGTATGACCTCGCCGGAGGAAGCGCCATCTACGACGGGGCACCGCTGCAGCGTCGCTTCCGTGACGCGTTTACCGCCACCGCGCACTTCCAAGTCAACCAGGCGTCCCTCGAACTGCCCGGCCGCCTGCTGTTGGGACAGCCCACCGAAGTTGCGATGCTATGAGCGCGCGAATCGAGGCGGTGCTCCCGTTCTGGCTGGATCGCCCCGATGAGGAGGCCCTGCACATCGCGCGGGCGGCAAGCCGAGCCGGCCTGACAGGATTGTGGATCGGCGAGATGGTCAGCTTCGACGCCTTCGCGTTGGCCACCGCCATCGGCATCCGCACCCCGGGATTGCGACTGCGGCTGGGACCGCTACCCATCAGCGTGCGAACTCCCGCCGCAATCGCATTGGGCGCAAGCTCGGTCGCCGCGCTCACCGGCTGCGAAATCGACGTCGCGCTGGGCGCCTCCAGCCCCGCCATCGTGACCGGCTGGCACGACCGCGCGTGGCTGCACAGCGCGGCACGCATGCGCGAAACCATCGAATGCCTGCGCCCGATGCTGCGCGGCGAGCGCTCGAACTACGACGGGAGCTATGTGCGCAGCCACGGATTCCGGCTGCGTCATCCGCTGCCGCACACCAGAATCGGCGTCGGCTCCTTCGGCGCAGCGATGACACGTCTGGCCGCTGAAGTCGCCGACGAGGTCGTCTTGAACCTGGCATCGCCGGAGCGAGTCGCCCTGGTACGCAAACAGATAGACGACCACGCCGCGACCGCACACCGTAAGCCACCGCGCCTCACGGTGTGGGTGCCGGCCGCGACGCGCCCCGGTGAAGCTTCGCTACGGCAGGCAGCCAACCAACTCGCGGTCTACCTCGCCCCGCCCGGCTATGGCGAAATGTTCTGCGGCCTCGGCTTCTCGGACCTCGTCGAGGGTGCACGGGGCGGCGCCCGCCGCTCGGAGCTAGCGGCCGCGATACCCATCGAACTAGTGGAACAACTCGGGGCATTCGGTGGTCCCGAACGAATCAGTGTCCGATTACAGGCCTACCTGGATGCCGGCGCAGACACCGTCGCGATAGTGCCGGTCACGGCAGAAGATCCTGCCGGCCGCGCCGTCCTCGAATGTGCCGCCGAGACCTGCCGCCTTTATTCGCCTACGCAGGAGACCGCTTGATGAAACCCGTGAACACGCAATGCCGGCTGGCCGCCCGCCCAACCGGCCTGCCCAAGGCCACTGACTTCACGATTGTCGACGAGCCGGTCCCTGCCGCCGCAGACGGTGAGTTCGTCGTCGAAATCGACTACCTGTCAATCGATCCCGCGATGCGGACGTGGATGAACGCCGGACGGTCCTATGTGCCGCCGGGGCAGATCGGCGACCCGCACGGGCCCGCGAACTACATGCAACTGCTCGTCGCGCGCGCATCAATGACGGGCTCGTCATCTTCGACTACGTCAACCGCTACCCCGAAGGCATTGCTCAGCTGGGAGAGTGGCTTACAGCGGGCAAAATGCGGTCACACGAGCAGATCGAACACGGCGACGTCGGCGCCTTTCCCGCGGCGCTCCTCAAACTCTTCAGCGGCGAGAACACCGGCAAACTCATCCTCGCATTGCAGGGCTGACGAACGTCACTCTGCACCGTGCTTGATGTGGGGCACAGGCGTGCCCTCCTCGGCAAGGGTCTCCTCCTCGATCTTCATCGTGAGCGGCTCGCGGAAACCGCGGGTCATGTAGAGGAGCAGGATGATCCCGATCGCGAGCCAGATAACGCCGTTCCTGAGGGCCTCGAAGTGCAGGTTTATCCAGAGCACGCCGGTGAGGCACATTCCGATGAACGGCAGCACGATGTTTCTGAAGATCTCCTTGGGCGTGCGCCGCTGCTTCAGACGGATCGCGTAGAAGACGATGACGGTCAGGTTCACAACGGTGAACGCGATGAGGGCACCGAAGTTGATCATCGACGCGACGAACTCGAGCGTGAACTGCACGGCCAGCAGTGACACGATGCCGACGATGACGACGGCGTGCGCCGGGGTCAGGAACCTCGGGTGGATGTATGACAGGTACCGGGGGATGCGGCCCTTGCCGTTGCGGGCCATCACGTAGATCATGCGGGACACGCTGGCATGCGACGAGAGGCTCGAGGCGATTATGGCGGCGAGGGCGGCCGAGGTGAACAGGATCCAAAAGAAGTGGCCGCCCACCTTCAGC
>Ga0207675_100001836_pt1 | contig 21302 bp, 19 predicted proteins | sample KBSSwiS42_FD_184305 | JGI IMG/M metagenome (GOLD analysis project Ga0207675, IMG submission 184305) | Switchgrass rhizosphere microbial communities from Kellogg Biological Station, Michigan, USA - KBS Switchgrass S4-2 (SPAdes) (version 2) | ecosystem: Host-associated > Plants > Roots >...
GATTGTCGTCGGTCATCCTGGTGCTGATGTTCGGTCAGACTCGCGTCTTCTATGCGATGGCGCGTGACGGACTCATGCCCAAGGTGCTCGCCAAGGTGCACCCGAAGTTCAAGACGCCGTGGATCAACACCTTGATCGTCGGCGTGCTGGTATCGCTCGCGGCGGCGGTCTACGACATCAACCAGCTGGGTGATCTCACCTCGGTGGGCACGCTGGTGGCCTTCGGCCTGGTGTGTTTCTCGGTGATCTGGCTGCGCCGCGCGCGTCCCGATCTGCCGCGGCAATTCAGGGTTCCGGGATACCCGGTGGTTCCTGCGCTGGGCGTGCTCGCCTGCATGTGGCTGGCGTGGTTCGGTGTCGAACCGGAGCTGCGCTGGTGGTTCGCCAAGTACCTGGCCGTGGCAGTGGTGGTGTATTTCCTCTACGGCTTCTGGGTGAGCCCGATGCGCAACAAGGTCCAGGCTGCCGATCAGAATCCGCCGGCGGCGAGTTAGCCGCCGAGTGGTTAGCTGCCGGTGAGGGTCGCGGGCACGTGCGGCGCTATCGCCGCCACCAGCGCCGCGAACACCTTCGGCGTGCCGCCGACGATGTGCCCGCCCTGCTTGTAGTCCTCGCCGGTGAGCGTGCCCACGCGACCGCCGGCTTCGGTGATCAGCAGCGTGCCCGCGGCGGTGTCCCAGGGTTTCAAGCCCATTTCCCAGAAACCGTCGACGCGCCCGGCCGCGACGTAGGCCAAATCCAGCGCCGCCGAACCCGGGCGCCGCAATCCAGCCGCCCGCGTCATCACGGTCTTCAACATGGCCAGGTATTCATCGAGCCACGGTGAGTCCTGGCGGAACGGAAACCCGGTGGCGATCAGCGCACCCTCGAGCGTGATTTGTTTGCTCACGCGGATCTTCCGGCCTTCCAGCTGCGCGCCGTCGCCTCGTGAAGCGGTGAACATCTCCTGGCGCATCACATCGAACACGACGGCGTGTTCGAGACGGCCGCGGATCTGGCAGGCGATCGACACCGCGAAGGTGGGAAAGCCGTGCATGAAATTCGTGGTGCCGTCGAGCGGGTCGATGATCCAGACCACGTCGCCCTTGCCGCTCTCACCGCTTTCCTCGGCGAGGAAGGCGTGGTCCGGATACAGACGCCGGATGGTTTCGATGATGTCGGCCTCGGCCGCGCGGTCCACCTCGGTCACATAGTCGTTGCGTCCCTTGGTGTGGATTTCGATGGCTTCGAGGCGCGGCATGGCGCGCACGATGACGTCGCCGGCGCGGCGCGCGGCCTTGACGGCGATATTGAGTAGGGGCTGCATGGGTTACGGGGCGGCTCGAAAAGGGCCGCTATGATACAGGCCATGTCCCTGTCCGCCATTCGCATCGTCCTGGTCGAGCCATCACACCCCGGAAACATCGGCGCGGTGGCGCGCGCCATGAAAAACATGGCCTTGTCCGAGCTCACGCTGGTGCGACCCAAGGCATTCCCGCACGCCGAGGCCACGGCCCGTGCGTCCGGTGCGGACGATCTGCTGCAGCGGACGACGGTGGTCGACACGGTCGCCGAGGCAGTGGCGGACTGCGGCTATGTGGCGGCCACCACTTCGCGTCCGCGCGATCAGAACTTCCGCGCCCTCGACGTGCACGAGGCCGCGCCACGCATCTTCGAGATGAGCGCGCGTGGTCCGGCCGCGGTGTTGTTTGGCGCGGAGCGTACCGGTCTGACCAACGAAGAGCTGGCGCTCGCGCATCTGCTGATCCGCATCCCGGCCAATCCGGAATACCCCTCGCTGAATCTTGCGATGGCGGTGCAACTGACCTGTTACGAACTGTTCCGCGCCGCGGGCAGCCCGGCCAGCACGCGGCCGCTGTCCGAAGCGACCGTGCCGCTCGCGCCCGGCGCGGACATGGAGCGCTTCTACGCGCACCTGCAGCAGGTGATGGACGAAGTGGATTTCAAGGATCGGACCACCGGCGGCAGTCACCTGATGACCCGCATCCGGCGGTTGTTCCAGCGCTGCGAGATGGACCAGAACGAGGTCAATATCCTGCGCGGCATCCTGACCTCGGTGCAGGCGAAGCGGCGCCGCGCCTCGGGCACGCAGGACGAGACGCTCGCGGGCAAGCCGTGATCCCCATCTACCTCGACTATGCCGCCACCACGCCGCTCGATCCGCGCGTGGCGGCCGTCATGGCCGAGTCGCTGACCGATCCTGCGCTGCAGGCGAATCCCGCCTCTGCCACGCATGGCCTGGGTCTCGCCGTCGAAGAGCGCATCGCCGCGGCGCGCGCCGAAGTCGCCGCGCTGATCGGCGCAGAGCCGGGTGAGATCATCTTCACCTCGGGTGCCACCGAGGCCAACAACCTGGCGCTGTTCGGCGTGGCGCGCGCCGCGCGTCGCGCCGTGGGTGCGCAACGGGAAACCGGCACGCCGGGCACACACATCATCACCTCGCGCATCGAACACAAGTCGGTGCTCGACGCCGTCAAACAACTCGAGAGGGAAGGTTTCGCCGTCACGCTGGTCGAGCCCGACGAGGCCGGGCGCGTGCCGCCGGAGGCGATCGCGACCGCGCTGCGTCCCGACACCGTGCTGGTGTCGCTGATGCTGGCGAACAACGAGATCGGCGTCGTCAACGACGTGGCGTCCGCGATCACCATCGCCCACGCGCACGGTGTGCTGGTGCACAGCGATGCCTCGCAGGCCGTGGGCAAACTACCGGTGAACGTGCGCCAGCTGGGCGTCGACTTCCTGTCGCTGACGGCGCACAAGTTCTACGGACCCAAGGGAATCGGCGCGCTGTACGTGCGCGAGTCCGCGCGCCCGCGCATCGCGCCGCTGCATTTCGGCGGCGGTCACGAGCGGGGCCTGCGTTCGGGGACACTGCCCACGCACCAGATCCTCGGGATCGGCGCCGCGGCGCGCATCGCACGCGCGGAGTCGGCGCGCGATGCGGCGCACGCGCGCGACCTGGCGGCGCGGCTGGCGCGCGAGCTCGAATCCATCCCCGGGGTGAGCTTCAACGACCGTCATGCCGAAGGTGTGCCAGGCCTGATCAATGCGTCTTTCGAGGGCGTCGAAGGCGAGAGCCTGGTGACCGGATTGCCCGAGATCGCGGTATCGACCGGCTCGGCGTGCAGCTCGGCCACCCGCGAGCCGAGCTACGTGCTGCGCGCCCTGGGGCGCGACCCGGAGCTCGCACAAAGCTCGCTACGGCTGTCGCTGGGTCGCTTCTCGACCGCGGCGGAGATCGATCTCGCCGCGACTGCCGTTCGGGCGGAGGTCGCCCGCCTGCGTGAGCTGGCGGGAGCGGAATACTCCGGACTCGCTTCACGCCACGACCGGGATTCGTCGTTGGGCAGCGGCAACACCCTGCTGGCGCGAGCCCTGAGCCCGCTGGCGCGACGCTATTTCCTGGCACCTCGCCGTCCCGAAGAGTCTCGCCGCGTCCCTGGCAGCCATGAAATCCGCCGGGGACAGGCGGGTCGGGAAGCGGACGGCGCGGCCGTGTCGTTCGAGCTCAGTATTGCGGGCGGGATTGTGAAAAGTGCCCGTTTCACCGCGTACGGTTGCCCCCATACTGTGGCGGTCGCGGCCTGGTTATGTGAGACGCTGGAAGCCCATCCCGTCGGGGGTGCGCTTCCGGGAAGCCCCATGGACTGGGCCGAGAAATTCAGCGTTCCCGCCGAGAAACTCGGCCGGTTGCTGATCGTCGAAGATGCGCTGCGCGCGGCGTTGGGATCAGCGCGCCAGGATTGATCGAACCGGAAAGTATGGCCATTTCGCTGACACAAGCCGCTGCCGAACGCGTCAAAACCTTCCTCGCCTCACGGGGCAAGGGCCTGGGACTGCGGCTGGGCGTGCGCAAGACGGGCTGCTCGGGGTTTGCCTATGTCGTCAACTATGCCGACGACTCGGCGTCCAGCGACCTGGTCTTCGAAGACCGTGGCGTGAAGGTGTTCGTGGATCCGGAGAGCCTGCCGTTGATCAACGGTACGACGGTCGACTTCGTCAAACAGGGTCTCAACGAGGCCTTCCGCTTCCACAACCCGAACATCAAAGGGGAGTGTGGATGTGGCGAAAGCTTCTCCGTCTAACAGAAGCTGCCCGCGCCGTTTTCGGCGTTAAATTTCAGCGGCTTACTCGCGGATTGTCTCGAAAACGGGGGCCCCTCCCGGTACAATCGCGCGCCGTTAATACCCCCAATAAGGAATCTTTTGCATGGCGCTCGAGCGCACCTTTTCCATCGTCAAGCCCGACGGCGTAGCCCGTAACCTCATCGGCCAGGTCCTGAGCCGCTTCGAAAAAGCCGGCCTCAAGGTCGTCGCCGCGCGCATGCAGCATCTCTCGCAGCGCGATGCCGAGGGTTTCTACGCCGTGCACGCCGCGCGTCCGTTCTTCAAGGATCTCGTGAAGTACATGACCTCGGGCCCGGTGCTGCTGCAGGTGCTGGAAGGCGAGAACGCCATTGCGAAGAACCGCGAGATCATGGGCGCCACGGATCCGAAGAAGGCCGCTCCCGGGACCATCCGCGCCGATTTCGCCGAGAGCATCGAAGCAAACACCGTGCACGGCTCGGACGCGCCGGAAACCGCCGCGAAGGAAATCGCCTACTTCTTCCGCGAAACGGAGATCTGCCCGCGCGGGTGATCCAATGTCAGAGCCGCTTGCCAACGAAAGAGTCAACCTGCTGGGCCTGGACAAGGCCGGGCTGGAGGCGTTCGTCGGCGAGCTGGGCAACAAACCCTTCCGTGCGCGCCAGCTCATGCACTGGCTGTACAAGCGCGGCGAGGACGACTTCGCCGCGATGACCGATCTCGCCAAGGACTTCCGTGCCCAGCTGCTGCAGCGTGCGGAGATCAAACTACCCGAGATCGTGAAGACCCAGGTCGCGTCGGACGGCACGCGCAAGTGGCTGCTGTCCGGCGGCAACGACCAGGCCTTCGAGATGGTGTACATCCCGGAGGAAGACCGGGGCACGTTGTGCATCTCCTCGCAGGTCGGCTGCGTGCTCGACTGCACTTTCTGTTCGACCGCGCAGCAGGGCTTCAACCGCAACCTCAGCGCCGCGGAGATGGTCGGCCAGGTGTGGCTGGCGAATCGCGAACTCGCGGGGGAGCAGGGCTGGCGAACCGGCGACGACCGCATCATCACCAACATCGTGCTCATGGGCATGGGTGAGCCGCTGGCCAACTTCCGCAACGTCATCCCGGCGATCCGCATATTCCTGGATGACCTCGGCTTCGACATCTCGCGCCGCCGCGTCACCCTGAGCACCTCCGGCCTGGTGCCGCAGATCTACAAGCTGGCCGAGGAAGTGAACTGCGCGCTGGCCGTGTCGCTGCACGCGCCCAACGACGAATTGCGCAGCCAGCTCGTACCCATCAACCGCAAGCACAACATCGCCGAGTTGCTGCAGGCCTGCTGGCACTACCTCGACGAACAGAACGGCCGCAGCGTGACGTTCGAATACGTGATGCTCGACGGCATCAACGACCAGCCCGCGCACGCGCGCGAGCTCGCGCAACTGCTGCACGGTCATCCGGCGAAGATCAACCTGATTCCCTTCAATCCCTTTCCGGGTACGCAATACCGCCGTTCGCCGCTGGCGGTCATCGAGCGTTTCCGGGACGAGCTCATGCAGCGAGGGCTCGTCGTGACCATTCGCAAGACGCGCGGCGACGACATCGATGCGGCCTGCGGACAACTCGCCGGCCAGGTCACCGACCGCACCACGGTGCGGCTCGGTTCCAAAACTTTCGGATTGCAGGTGCGCGCATGACGACTTCAATTTTCCGGATGGGTCTGATCGCCGGAATGGCCTTCTGCCTGCTCGCCGGTTGTGTCACCAGCACCAAGGATGGCGGCAAGCCGCTCAAGGAAGAGTCGAAGGACGTGCAGGCGTCGAAGTACAACATCCAGCTGGGGACGGAATACCTGAAGCAGGGCAATTACCAGCTCGCCAAGGAAAAACTCGAGCGCGCACTCAAGCAGAACCCGAAGGACCCGGACGTGCACACCAGCCTCGGGTTGCTGTACGACCGCACCGGCGAGACCAAACTCGCGGACAAGCACTTCAAGGAAGCGCTGCGGCTCGCGCCGGACAAACCCGACCTGTCCAACAACTACGCCATCTACCTGTGCAAGAACGGCCGCGTCGACGAGGGCGTGGCGAAATTCATGACGGTCGCCAGCAACCGCTACTACGGCACGCCGTGGGTGGCGCTGACCAATGCCGGTGTCTGCCTGCGCGGCGCCAAGCGCCTCGACGAGGCCGAGCAGAAATTCGTGGGCGCGGTCAAGACGCGTCCTAACTACAGCGAGGCCACGGTGCAGCTCGCCAGCCTGCACCTCGAGCGCGAGGAAATCGCCGAAGCGCGCAAGGTCGTGGAGACCTACATCAATGCCTTCAAGCCCAACCCGGACGTGTTGCTCTCGGCGGTGACCGTGGCGCGCGCCGCCAAGGACAGGATGTCCGAGGAAAAATATTCACGTGCACTGCGGCTCGAATTCCCGGACTCGCCGCAGGCACGGGCCGTCAAGCGCAACTGATCGATGGAAGATTCAGAGGCACCTGCACCCGCGCCGCGGTCGCCCGTCGCGACCTCGATAGGCGAGCGGCTTCGGGCCGGCCGCGAACGCGCCGGCCTGTCGGTGGCGGCCGCGGCCGAGAAGCTGCATCTCGACAACAAGGTCATCGAGGCGCTCGAGGCCGATCGTTTCGCGGATCTCGGAGCCTCGGTCTACGTGCGCGGACACCTGCGTCGTTATGGGGATTTCGTCGGCGAGCAGGGTGCCGAGCTGGTCAGCGCCTACATGGCGCGCGAGGCGCGACCACCGCCGCCCGATCTCACGCAGGTGCCACACCCCGAACGCCGCGCCGATCCGCGCCGCCTGATTACCCCGCTGGTGGGCCTGGGCTGCGCACTGGTCCTGGCGATCGCCATCTGGTGGGTGTTGGCGGGCTCACGGCCCGGCAACACGGCCGCGACTTCCGCCCCGCCGGCGAATGCAGCCGCTGCACCGGTTGCCGCCGCCGGCCCCGCGACCGGCACGCCCGGTTCCTCGGCGCAGGCACCGGCCATGCGGATGGCCGACGCCGCGCCGGCCGCCGGAGCCGGCGTGGTCCCCACGAATGGCTCGGCCACACCCGCCGCGACGCAGGGTGATGCCAATACGCGCCGTGAGTCCAGTTCCGAGACCAGTGTCGCGCCGGCGCGCAGCACCCGGCTGACGCTCGAACTGAGCGGCGAGAGTTGGGTCGAGATCTACGACTCGCGCGGTGAACGCCTGTTCTACGACGTGGCGAGCGCCGGCAGCGTGCAGAACGTAGAAGGCCGGCCGCCGCTGCGCGTGGTGCTCGGCAATGCCGCCGGCGTCAGCGTGCAGGTCGACGGGCAGTCCCGCGAAATACCCTCGGGCGCCGTCAAAGGCGAGGGTGCGAGCTTCGTCGTGAACCGCTCCGGCTCGTTGTCGCGGGCCCGTCCGTAACAAAACACATGTCACGCAACATTCCGCCGGTCACCGGCATGAAAGACGTACTCGCCGCCGACATCGGCGCCTGGCAGCACGTCGAACGCACCATGGCCGGCGTCCTCGCGGCGTACGGCTACGAAGAGATGCGCGTGCCGGTGGTCGAACACACGGACCTCTTCAAGCGCGCCATCGGCGAATTCACCGACGTCGTCGAGAAGGAGATGTACACCTTCACGGACCAGGGCGGTGACAGCCTGACGCTGCGCCCCGAGGCCACCGCCGGCATGGTGCGCGCGGCGATTTCCAACGGCCTGCTGCGCGGTGCGCGGCTCAAGTTGTGGTGCCAGGGCCCGATGTTCCGGCACGAGAAACCGCAGAAGGGCCGCTATCGCCAGTTCACGCAGATCGACGTCGAGGCCATCGGCTTCACCGGGCCCGACGTCGACGTCGAGCTGATCGCGCTCACCGCGCGCCTGTGGAAGTTGTTAGGCCTGACGCGCGTGAAGCTGGTGATCAATTCGCTCGGCACGCCGGAGTCGCGCAAGGCGTATCGCGCGCTGCTGCAGGATTATTTTCGCGGGCATGTCGACGCGCTGGACGCCGACGGCAAGCGGCGGCTCGAAGGCAACCCGCTGCGCATCCTCGACAGCAAACATGCGCCGACGCAGGCGCTGGTGGCGAACGCGCCGCTGCTCACCGACCACCTCGACGAGGAGTCGAAGGCGCACTTCGCCGAGTTGCGCGCCGGTCTGGATGCGCTCGGGATCCCGTATGTCGTCAACCCGCGCCTGGTGCGCGGGCTCGACTACTACTCGCGCACCGTGTTCGAGTGGGTTACGGATGCGTTGGGTTCACAAGACGCAGTGTGCTCAGGCGGCCGCTACGACGGCCTGATCGCCCAGCTGGGCGGCGAGGCCACCCCGGCCATCGGTTTTGCCATGGGCGTGGAGCGGGTGGTCGAGCTCACCCGCCTGGCAGGCAGCCTGCCGGCCCCCACCGTGCCCGACGTCTTCGTCATGGCCCAGGGCGAGCTGGCGCAACGCACCGCGCTCAGGCTGGCCGAACAGCTGCGCGACGCCTTTCCGGGCCGTGGAATCGTGGTCCATTGCGGTTCGGCCAAGTTCAAGACACAGTTCCGCCGCGCCGACGAGTCGGGCGCCCGAGTCGCCCTCATCATTGGGGACGATGAGCTGGCGCGCGGGGTCGTCGCGCTCAAGCCATTGCGCGGGGCGGAGTCCACGCAGGTCGAATACCCGGTCGCGGAACTGGCCGCGCGGGTCGAAGAGTTCTTCAGGAGATCGATGTGAGCGAATACAGCGAAGCCGAACAATGGCAACGGGCCAAGGACTGGTTGAAGGCAAACGGATTGTGGATCGTCGCGGGCGTTGCGATCGGGGCAGCCTGCATCGGCGGCTGGCGCTGGTACGGCGAACGATCGACGGCGCAGGCCGAGGCCGCGTCGTCGCGATACGACGAAATGATCGAGGCGTTCACGCGCAGCGACAAGACGCGCGTCATCACCATCTCCGACGACCTGAATCGCGATTACCAGTCATCGCCTTATGCGGCGCTCGGGACCCTGATGGCGGCCCGCGTACACGTCGAGGCGAATGAACTAGACAAGGCCGCGGCCAGTCTGAAGTCCGTGATGGATACCGCCTCCGATGAAGAAATCCGGATGATCGCGCGCCTGCGCCTGGCGCGCGTGCAGTTGGCCCAGACCAAGTACGACGATGCCCTGGCCACGCTCAAGGTCGACCAGCCGGGAGAATTCGCCACGCGCCTCGCCGAGGTCCGCGGGGACGTGCTGCTCGCCAAGGGCGATCGCGCCGGCGCGCTGCGCGAATATCTCGCGGCCCGTGTCGGCAAGAACGAGGGCCGGGTCGACATCGATCTGCTCGATCTCAAGATTCGCGATCTCGGCGGCACGCCGCCCGCGAGCACCGAAGATTCGCCCGAAGGCGCCGCCGCGGCGTCGCCCAAGGCGTCCTGAAGACGACGCCAGAGGCGTCCTGAGGAATAGGGGTCCGATGAAAAAGTTTTCCCTGCTGCTGCTCGCGGCCATGATGGTGCTCAGCGCCTGCAAGTCGAAGGACGACAAGAAAAAGGTCGAAAAGCCCGCCGAACTGGTGAAGCTCGAGAACCCGACCGTCCGTATCGACAAGGTGTGGGGCGCGAGTGTCGGCGGTGGCGGCAAGAAGCTGCGCCTCGGGCTCGGAATCGGCATCGGCGGCGGGCGGCTGTATGCCGCCGGACGCGATGGCGAAGTCGCGGCCTTCGATCTCAAGACCGGCAAGCAGGTCTGGCGCACCAAGACCAAGCTCGAGCTCACGGGCGGCACCGGCGTCGGCGCCGATCTCGTCGCGGTCGGAACCGGTGACGGCCAGGTGATCGCGTTCGCCGCGGACACTGGCGCGGAGCGCTGGCGCGCCGGGGTCAAGGGAGAAATCCTGTCCGCACCCGCCGTGGCGGAGAAGGAAGTCGTGGTGCGCACCGTGGACGGCAAGCTGCGCGGACTCGCCATCGAAGATGGCCACGAGGTGTGGATAGCCGAGCAGCAGATTCCGCGGCTCACGCTGCGCGGCCAGGCGACACCGGTGGTGACCCAGGACGTGGCCATTTCCGGGTTCGACAATGGCCGTGTGCTCGCGGTGAGCCTCACCGATGGGCAGACCGTGTGGGAGTCGCCCGTGTCGCCGCCTCATGGCCGCACCGAGCTCGAGCGTCTCAACGACATCGACGCCGCGGTGAAGGTGGCGGGCGAAGAGGTTTTCGTCGCGGGTTTCCAGGGCCGTGCCGCCATGCTGGCGCTCGACAGTGGCCAGATCTGGTGGACGCGCGACCTGTCGAGTTACCGCGGCGTCGACGTGGACGACGACCAGGTGTACGTCGCGACGTCGACGGGCGAGCTGGTGGCGTTGAAACGCCGCACCGGCACGGAAGTGTGGCGCAACGATTCGCTCAAGAACCGCAGCCTGTCGGCTCCCGCGGCGGTGGGCGACTACGTGGTGGTCGCGGATCTCGACGGCTACGTGCACTGGTTCGATCGCGCCACCGGCACGCTCGCCGGCCGCTCCAAGGCCGGCGGCGAGCGCGTCACCAATGCGCCGCTTTCGGTCGATGGCACGCTGTATCTCATCAACGACGGCGGCGGAATCGTCGCGCTGCGCGGCCAGCCGTTGGCCTCGAAGGCCGCGAAAAGCGAAGAGGCACCGGCTGCCAGCCCGCCGGCGGCCGGCGGCTGACGCCCCGCGATCCAGCGACACCCACCCGGATCCATTCCACGCCATGCTGCCGGTCATCGCCATCGTCGGCCGGCCAAATGTCGGCAAGTCGACCTTGTTCAACACGCTCACGCAGACGCGTGACGCCATCGTCGCGGACGTGCCCGGCGTCACGCGCGACCGGCAATACGGCTACGGGAAGTTAGGGCGCGTCCCGTACGTGTGCATCGACACGGGCGGGCTGGTGGAGAACCCGAGCGGCATGGATGCGCTGATGCGCATCCAGACCGAGCACGCGATCAGGGAAGCCGACCGCCTGGTGTTCATCGCAGACGCGCGCGCCGGCCTCACGCCGCAGGACCAGTTCTTCGCGCGCGAGCTGCGCAAGTCCGGCAAGCCGGTGTTTCTCGCGGTGAACAAGGCCGAAGGACTCGAAGCCGCCATTGCGGCCGCCGATTTCCATTCGATGGGGCTGGGCGAGCCGCACGCCATCGCCGCCACGCACGGTTACGGCTGCGAAGACCTCATGGACCTGGTGCTGGCGGGTTTCGAGGCGCCGCCCGCGCAGGACGAAGAGCCCGAGGATGGCCGCATCCGCATTGCCGTCATCGGCCGTCCCAATGTCGGCAAGTCGACGCTCATCAACCGGCTCATCGGCGACGAGCGGCTGATCACCAGCGAAGTGGCCGGCACCACGCGCGACAGTATCCTGGTGCCCTTCGAGCGCGACGGCCGCCTGTTCACGCTGATCGACACGGCCGGTGTGCGCCGCCGCGCCAGGATCGACGACGAAGTCGAGCACCTGTCGGTGTCGAAGACGCTGCAGGCCATCGCCGAGGCGCACGTGGTGGTCATGGTGGTCGACGCGCAGGATTCCATCGGCGAGCAGGACGCGAGTGTGCTGGGACTGGCGCTCAATCGCGGTCGCGCGCTGATCCTCGCCGTCAACAAGTGGGACAACATCCCCATGGATCAGCGCGACGAGATCCGCCGCCTGCTGACGCTCAAGATCGACTTCGTGCCGTTCGCGCCGCTGCATTTCGTGAGCGCGCGCCATGGTACTGGCGTGGGCGAGCTGGTCGCCTCGATGGTCCGCGCCTACGAGGCCGCGATGCGCCAGATGAAGACGCCCGAGCTCACCCGCTGCATGCAGGCGGCGATGGAGCAGCACCAGCCGCCCATCGTGCGCGGCCGGCGCATCCGCCTTCGCTACGCCCACCAGGGCGGGCGCAATCCGCCGCGCATCGTGGTGCACGGCAGCCAGGCCGCGCACGTGCCCGAGTCGTACAAGCGTTATCTTGCGAATGTGTTCCGCGAGCGCTTCGACCTGTTCGCGACGCCGGTGTCGGTGGAATTCCGCAGCGACATCAATCCGTTCGTGGGCGACAAACCCAAGGAAAAGCGCGGCCGCAAGACCGCGCAGAAAGAACGGCGCGAGCGGCGCCTCAAGAAAGATCGCGCGAAGCGCGCCCCGAAAAAGAAATGAAATTCTTCTGACGCCGTCGCCCCGACGGCGTTTTCCGGCGTGGGGCGCAGCCCCTGACAATGCCCGCTGTTTTTTTGGCGAGGATCCCGGCTACAGTGCGCGCGTGGAGACCTGGCCCGCACGATTGACTCCGCTGCAGCGCTGGTCGGCCTATGCCGGCCTGTGGCTGCTCACCTGTTCGATTTTCGGGACACAGCTGTATCTCGCCGGTTACGTGACCCCGTGGGCGCGTGCGGTGGCCACCGAGGCTGTCTACTGGCTCTCGTGGTGGCTGCTGGCGCCGGCGATCTTCTGGTGGTGCCGCCGGCTGCGCGGTGCTTCGCCGACATGGCGTGTCGTCGGGCTTGCGGCCGGTGCCCTGGCGGCGGTGTTCGCGGCGCCGCTGATCGCGCAAATCATCGCAACTGCCCAGTCGAGCCTGCACTTGTGCGTCGGCGACTGTGTCATTCCCACGGGCATGTTCTCCGGGAGCTGGCTGATGCTCGCGGTACGCATCGCGGCACTCAATCTCACGGTGTACACCGGCATCGTGCTCGGCTGGCACGCGGTGACGTTCTACCGCGAGGCCCGCGACCGGCAGATGAGGGCAGTCGAGCTCGAGTCCCTGTTGCGCGAGGCGCAACTCGAAGCGTTGCGCAGCCAGCTCAACCCGCATTTCCTGTTCAACTCGCTGCATTCGATCGCCGAACTGGTGCACCAGAACCCGAAACTTGCCGAGCAACTCATCGTGCGGCTGGGCGAACTGCTGCGACAGGTCCTCGAGACCGCGAAGCAGCCGGAACTCACGCTGGGCGCGGAGCTGGAGTTCATCCGCGGTTATCTCGACATCGAACAGATGCGGCTCGGCGAACGCCTGCGCGTCAATTGGGACGTGGCACCCGGCGCGCTCGCCGCACGCGTACCCAGCCTGGTCCTGCAGCCGCTGGTCGAAAACGCCATTCAGCACGGCATCGCCGCGACGGCCGCGCCCGGCACACTCACCATTCGCGCGCAGCGCCAGGACGGATTCCTGGACATCGAGATCGCCGACAGCGGCCCGGGCCTCGCATCACCCGAGCTGCGGCCGCAGGGCATCGGCATCGCGAATACCCGCGCGCGGCTGCAACGGCTGTATGGCGACCGCCAGTCGTTCGAGCTGGTGCACGGCAGCGGCCTCGTGGTGAAGCTGCGCATCCCGGCGCCATGAATTACAGCGTGCTCATCGTCGATGACGAGCCGCTGGCGCGCCAGCGGCTGCAGCGCATGTTGCGCGGTGAGGCGGACCTGCGGCTGCTGCCGCCCTGCGCGGACGGCCGCGCCGCCGTGGCCGCGATCGAGGCGCACCACCCCGACCTGCTGTTCCTCGACGTGCAGATGCCGGGCATGAGCGGATTCGAGGTGCTGGCCGAAATCGGCCCGAAGCGCATGCCGGTGGTGATTTTCGTCACCGCCCACGACCGGTTCGCGCTGCAGGCCTTCGAGGCCGAGGCGCTGGACTATCTACTCAAGCCGTTCGGCGCGGAGCGCGTCCACAAGGCGCTGCAGCGGGCGCGCGACCTGCTGGCCGGCGGCAAACGTCGCGGGCTCGAGGAGCGGTACGCCGGGCTGCTGCGCTCCACCGCGAACTCGGGCGACGAGCCCTGCGTGCTGGTGAAGAAGCGCGAACGCACCATCGTGCTGCGTCCGGACGAAATAGACTTCGTCGAGGCCTACGGCGACTACGTGCGTGTGCGCGCCGGCGCGGACTCGCACCTGCTGCGCGGCACACTCGTCGACATGGAGCGAAAACTGTCCGCCGCCGGGTTCGTGCGCATCCATCGCTCGCGCATCGTCAACTGGCAACGCGTGCGCGAGTTCACCGCCGATCGCGATCACGACGCCGTGGTGGTGCTCAAGAACGGCACGCGGCTCGACGCCAGTCCCGCCTGTCTCAGGGAACTGCAGCAGCGCCTGCAATCGGGGAGCTGACGGCTGCGAATTCATCGTGCGCGACGCAGTCCTGGTCGTGCGCCGCGCCGGCTTCGTCGCAAACCGCTTCAAATCGCGGCTGGCAGCGCGCGCAATGCGCGCCCATGAAAGCAGCCATCCTCGATCACCTGATCTTCGCCTCCGCGCTGGCGTGTTTCCTCGGCACGGCGGGCGCCGCGCGTCCGGACGCGGTCAACGTGGCCCTCGCCGGGCAATCGCGCGCATTGACCGCCGCGATCGAACACGGCGACGCCGGGGCGGTCGCCCTGTTGTTCACCACCGACGCCCGTCTCAGCGTTCCGGGCATCAATGACGTGCTCGTCGGGCGCGAGGCCATCCAGAAATTCTGGCAGTCGGCATTGGGTGGCGGACTCAAGAGCCTCGAGCTCACCCCCACGGAACTGCTCGGCGATGGTCACCTGCGCGTCGAAACGGGCAGCTACACCGCGTTCGGCGCAAACCGCAGTGAATTCGGGCGTGGGCAGTACCTGTTCGTGTGGATGCAGGAGGGCGGCGCGTGGAAGATCAGCCGCGACTATGCGCATCCGATTGGCGTGCAACCGGGTGGCGCACAGCCCGCTGGCATGCCATCGAGCGCCGCTGCTGCCGGCAAGCCGGAACCGGATCGGGTCGGTCTTCCGCACGACTACCTGACCCGGTTCCGGATGCTGGGCACGACGCTTCACGACCCGAATCACGGACTCACCACGGTGTACGCGAACGACGTCGCCGCCTCGGCACTCGACTCGTCGCACTTTCCGAACGGCTCGGTGATCCTCATGGAGTTCGCCGAGCCGCAGAAGGACGGCGAGGATCAGCTGCTGCGCGACGCGCACGGCCAGCTGATTCGCGGCCCGATCGCGCACATCGACGTGATGCGGCGCGAAGCGGGTTACGGCGAATCGTACGGCGCAAATCGCGCCGGAGAATGGGAGTTCGCGAGTTACCGCGTCGATGGCAGCACGCGGACATCGGCCGCGCAGGGTGCGGGTTGCGCCGGCTGCCATCTCAGGGCGGGCGCGGAGAAGGATTTCGTGTTCCGGACGCGATCCTGGTCAGATCACTGAGTCGCAGCGGGTTTCGGTTTGGGTTTCGGCTTGGGCAGCGGCGCGAGGAACAGCGCCGGATCGACCCATGCGCCGTTGAGCGACACGCCCCAGTGCAGGTGCGGGCCGGTGACGCGCCCGGTGGCGCCGACCAGCCCGAGCACTTCGCCGGCCTTGAGTTCCTGGCCGACTTCCACGCCGATCTTTGAAAGATGGCAATACATGGTCATCAGGCCCTGGCCATGGTCGATGACCACGTTGTTGCCGTTGAAAAAGTACGTGCCCGCGTCAACGACGCGGCCGGCGAGCGGCGCCTTGACCGGAGTGCCGGTGGGCGCGGCGATGTCCATGCCGGCATGCGGCCGCCGCGATTCGCCGTTGAAGACGCGCCGCAAACCGAACGAGCTCGAGCGCCGGCCCGGCACCGGCTGCGCGAGCCGCAACGTCGCGGGTGCCGCCGGGGTAAACGAATCCACGGCCGCGCGAACCTTTTCCGTTTCGCGCGTCACGCGCGCTTCGTCCTCGGCGGAGAGGTTCACCTGGTTGGGCGGGACCTTGAGTTCCTGCACGGAGTATTTCTTGTCCACGACGTTGAATTTCAGTGGCCGCCCGGCGCCGACCCCGAGGCTCACGTCCACCTGGATCTCGCCCGGCGTGGTGTCGAGTGCGAGACCGACGACGGCAACCCAGGCGTCCTTGTTGCGAGCGACCAGCACCGGCTTGCCGCCGTAGGAAACCGTCGGCCGAGCGTCGGCCGAGCCTGGCAGGGTGATGACCACAACGCCACCGGGCGCGAGTTCGGCGCGCGGTGCGATGAACGGTTGCGCGCCGCAGGCCGGTGCGACGCCGAACAGCAGGGCGGGAGCAAGCACACCCAGGTAGTTAGTCATCCACGTCCTTGTCTTGCGCCGTCACGCGGGCACGTATGCTGCCTTTCGACAGTCGTGCCTCGATCTCGGTTCCCGCGGGCGCCTGCGCCGCATCGCGCAGCAGGATCCCGTCGTCGACCCGGGTCACGACGGCGAAACCACGTCCCAGCGTCGCCAGCGGACTGACCGCGTCGAGCGTGCGGCTGCCGAGCGCCAGCCGTTGTTCGAGGCTGCCGATCCTTGCCGCAATCGCCGCGGCCAGCCGCTGCCGCAGTGTCGCCGCCTGCGAACACAACGCTTCGAGGCGATGCCGCGGATTCTCGCGCCACAGCCGCGTCGTCAGCATGTCGAGGCGCTGGCGGTTTCCCGTCACGGAGGCGCGCAGCGCCAGCCGCATTCGCTGCTCGAGGTCGTCGAGACGCTGCGCGTGTTGCAGGAGCCGCGCCCCGGGATGCGACCGCTGCATGCGCTGCATCAGCGCCCCGAGACTCTGTAACTGCGCGCGCAGGTAGCGGCCCATGGCGCCGCCGAACCGCGTCTGCAGCAAGGCCAGCGAGTCCAGCCACGCGCTCTTGTCAGGTGTGGCCACGAGTGCCGCCGCCGACGGTGTCGGGGCACGCACGTCGGCGACGAAGTCGGCGATGGTCACGTCGACTTCGTGGCCCACACCCGACACGGTGGGTACGCGGCAGGCGGCGATGGCCCGCGCCACGCGTTCATCATTGAAGCACCACAGGTCTTCCAGCGATCCGCCACCGCGCGCGACGATCAGCACGTCGCACTCGTTGCGCCGTGAAGCCGCTCCGATTGCGCGCACGATCTCGGGCACCGCGGCGGCGCCCTGCACGGCGGTTGGATAGACGAGCACCGCGGCCGCCGGGAAGCGCGCGCGCAGCACGCGCAGGATGTCATGGATCGCGGCACCGGTGGGCGAGGTGACCACGCCGATACGCCGCGGCACCGCCGGCAGCGCGCGTTTGCGTTCCGCGGCAAACAATCCTTCGGCGGCCAGTTTTGCCTTGAGTTTCTCGAATTCGCGCTTGAGTGCGCCTTCGCCGGCTTCCTCGAGATGCTCGACCAGCAGCTGGTATTCGCCGCGCGGTTCGTACAGGCCGACCCGGGCGCGCACCAGCACTGCCATCCCTTCCTTCGGACGAAACCGCACCTGCGTATTGCGCTGGCGCCACATCGCGCAGCGCACCTGCGCGCCGCTGTCTTTCAGCGAGAAATACCAGTGGCCGGAGGCGGGCATGGCAAGGTTCGACAATTCCCCCTCGAGCCACAGCAGGGGCATGCCGGATTCCAGCAGCAGCCGCACTTCTTTATTGAGGCGCGAGACGCTGTAGACGTCGCGCTCGCGCGGCGCAGCGGGGCCGCGATCGGGACCGTCGGGGAACAGTGGAAAATTCACGCGCCGATTATAGGGATGGGGACGGGCGCCCGGCATACTCTCGTCCGCAAGGAGGACTCATGCGTTCGAGCTGGATCGCCCTGTGGTTCCTGTGCGGCGGCGTTGCGTTTGCGGCCGATCAGCCGGCGGAGCCCGGAAGTACGCTCACGCCCCCCAGGATGCTGGAGCTCGCGCCACGGCCGCGCGAGGCGTTCGTGGCCGAGTGGGACCGGCGCCGCGCAGCAGAACTGGCAGCGCTCGATCCCGCGGCCAGCGCAGCCGTCCGGGCCGACGCGACGCTGCGCGTGCAGTTCCGCCATGCGCAGGGCCGCGTGATGTATCCGTATTTTCATTGGCGCGAATCGAACGCCGGCGCCATCGAAAGCGATCCGGAGCTCGGGCGGGTCATCGCGCAGCTGCCGCGCATCGACGCGCGTCTCTGGGAATTCGCCGAAGTGCGCGATTTCGTCGATGCCCGACTGCATGAGCTGGCCCGCGGGCATCTCGCCGCGGACGCAGACCTGGGCCGCGGCGATGCGCGCTGGCTGCGCGCCGAGCTGCGCTCGCTGGACGAGGTGCTGCCGGACAGTGACCTGTGGATGCGCAAGGCCACCGCGATCATTGCGAAACACATCGACAATGACGGCGCCGGAGGAGTCGAGGACGGCATCGGCATCTGGCGCGAACGTTCACCGCCGCAGCAGGACGTGCAGAAGGTCAACCAGGCCATCGAGGCCGACCGCGCGCACGCGCGTGGCATTCGCACCGTGGTGTATCGCGAAGTGGGCGGCGTGCCGCTGCACCTGTACCTGCTGGAGCCGGCGCAGCCGCGCGCCAGGCCCGCGCCCGCGATGTTGTGGTTGCACGGCGGCTCCGCCACCGAAGGGACCTGGTGGCATTCCCCGGTCACCACGCGGGCGCTGCTCGACTCCGGGGTCGCGGTCATCGCCGTGGAACTGACCACCGGCAACCGTTTCGATCGCGACGCGGACCAATTCACCGACGCCAGCGCGGCATTCGAATACGTCCGCGCACACGCGAAGAGTCTCGGCGTCGAGGTTCGCAAACTCGGCGCAGCGGGTTTTTCCTCCGGCGCATCGGTCGCCTTGTTGCTAGCTACCCGCGGCGCGGTTCCGGCAGGAACTGCAACCTCGTCAAGAGCGCATCGCCCGGGCGCCGTGATCGTGAGCGGCGCGTGTGCCGACCCGCTCAGCCGCAGCTCGGACGGCTACTTCCGGAAAACGGCGGGTGCGGTGGGCGACCCGGCGGACTTTTCCCCGTATGCCCAGGTGCGCGCCGGACAGCCGCCGGTACTCGCCGTCCACGCCACCGCCGACGAGTTCTGCTCATTCGAAGACATGTCGAAGTTCGCCGAGCGGTACCGGGCCTCGGGCAACACGATCACGCTGGTAAGCGTCGAGGGTGTCAGCCATTTTTTTGGCTTCTACCACGAGCCGGGCAAGCGTCAGCAGCGCGAGGCCATCGTGGCAGCGCTCGCTCGCTGGGGCTGGTAGGACAAATCCATTCCGGGGCCGTTTACCCGGCAGGGCGACATGCGTACAATCCCGCATCGTCGGCCACCCCCCGAACACCCCATGCGAATTCTTGAAGAAGCGTTGACCTTCGACGACGTTCTTTTAGTTCCGGCTTACTCGGAAATCCTGCCCCGCGAAGTCGATCTCGGCACCCGCCTCACCCGGGCCATCAAGCTCAACGTGCCACTGGTATCCGCCGCCATGGACACCGTGACCGAGGCGCGCCTCGCCATCACCATGGCCCAGGAAGGCGGCATCGGCATCATCCACAAGTCGATGACCATCGACGGCCAGGCTGCCGAAGTCGCGCGCGTCAAGAAGTTCGAGAGCGGCGTGATCCGCGATCCGATCACGGTGCCGCCCGACATGACCATCCGCCAGGTCATCGAGCTAACTAGATCGAAGGGCATCTCCGGCGTGCCGGTGGTGCAGGGTTCCAAGGTCATGGGCATCGTCACGCACCGCGACCTGCGTTTCGAGGAGAAGCTGGACGCGCCCGTATCGTCGGTCATGACACCGAAGGAGCGCCTGGTGACGGTGCGCGAGAACGCGCCCAAGGAAGAAGTGCTCCTGCTGCTGCACAAGCACCGCATCGAGAAGGTGCTGGTCGTGAACGGCGACCTGGAATTGCGCGGCATGATCACGGTCAAGGATTTTCAGAAGGCCACGGAATTCCCGCGCGCCTGCAAGGACCCGTCGGGCCGGTTGCGTGTGGGTGCGGCCGTGGGCACGGCGCCCGACACCATCGATCGCGTCGCCGCGCTGCGCGAGTCGGGCGTCGATGTGGTGGTCGTCGACACCGCGCACGGACACTCCAAGGGCGTCCTCGATACCATCAAACGCATCAAGTCCCGGTGGAACGACCTGCAGGTCATTGGCGGCAACGTGGCCACGGCCGAGGCCGCGCGTGACCTGGTCAAGGCGGGCGTGGACGGCATCAAGGTGGGCATCGGTCCCGGCTCCATCTGCACCACGCGCATCGTCGCGGGCGTCGGCGTGCCGCAGATCTCCGCCGTATCGAATGTCGCGGGTGCCGTGGAGAACCTGGTGCCGGTGATTGCCGACGGCGGCATCCGATTCAGCGGCGACATCGCCAAGGCCATCGTTGCCGGTGCGGACGCGGTGATGATCGGCGGGCTCTTTGCCGGCACCGAGGAATCACCCGGCGACGTCGAGCTCTACCAGGGCGCCTCGTACAAGGCCTACCGCGGCATGGGTTCGCTCGGTGCCATGAGCGAGCGTCACGGCTCGGCGGATCGCTATTTCCAGGACACCGCGTCGGAGCTCGAGAAGCTCGTGCCCGAAGGCGTCGAAGGACGTGTGCCCTACAAGGGCAGCCTCGTGTCCATCCTGCATCAGCTCGCCGGCGGCCTGCGCGCCGCCATGGGTTACACCGGCTCGAAGGACATTGCCAGCATGCGCTCGCGGCCGAAATTCGTGCGCGTCACCGGCGCCGGCATGCGCGAGAGCCACGTGCATGACGTGCAGATCACCAAGGAAGCGCCCAACTATCGTGTGTCCTGAAATGGTTTCCTGAGGGCGGCGCCCAAAAAATTTTGAGGTAAAAATGAACAGCGCTGCTGCGAACGTGAACCCCCAGACCGACATCCACTCCTCGCGCGTCCTGATCCTCGACTTCGGCGCCCAGTACACCCAATTGATCGCCCGCCGCGTGCGCGAGCTCGGCGTCTACTGCGAAATCCTTCCGTGGGACATCTCGAACGACGAGGTCCGCAAATGGAAGCCGCGCGGCATCATCCTTTCAGGGGGTCCGGAGTCGGTCACCGACAAGGAGCCGCCGCGTGCGCCCATGGCGGTGTACGAGCTGGGCGTTCCCGTGCTCGGCATTTGTTACGGCATGCAGACCATGGCGCAGCAGCTCGGTGGCAAGGTGCTGCCGAGCAATCACCGCGAATTCGGTTATGCCGAGGTGACCGCGACCGCTCCCAACAAGCTGTTCGCGGGGCTTTCCGACCGTACCGATGCCCAAGGTCGCGCGGTGCTCGACGTGTGGATGAGCCACGGCGACCGCGTCGAAGCGCTGCCGCCGGGATTCAGCGCGGTGGCGCAGAGCGTCAACGCACCTCTCGCCGCCATGGTCGACGAGACGCGCAAGTTCTACGCCGTCCAATTCCATCCCGAGGTCACGCACACGCTGCAGGGCAAACATCTGCTGGAGCGTTTCGTGCGCGAGATCTGCGGCTGCGAGCCGTTGTGGAGCGTCGGCAACATCATCGAGGACGCCATCGCGCGCGTGCGCGCACAGGTGGGCAAGGGCAAGGTGCTGCTGGGGTTGTCGGGCGGCGTGGATTCCTCGGTGGTCGCGGCGCTGTTGCACAAG
>Ga0207675_100001837_pt1 | contig 21301 bp, 20 predicted proteins | sample KBSSwiS42_FD_184305 | JGI IMG/M metagenome (GOLD analysis project Ga0207675, IMG submission 184305) | Switchgrass rhizosphere microbial communities from Kellogg Biological Station, Michigan, USA - KBS Switchgrass S4-2 (SPAdes) (version 2) | ecosystem: Host-associated > Plants > Roots >...
CCTTGGCATAGGCCACGAGCTCGGCAGGCGAGTGCACCGGCAAGGACGGATTGACCACGAGCACGAACGGAATCTTGGCGCCCATGGTCAGCGGGATGAGATCCTTGACCGGGTCGTACGGCAGCTTCTTGTACATGGTGGCGCTGATGGCGAGCGAACCGCTCCCGGCCATCACCATGGTGTAGCCGTCGGGCGCGGCCTTGGCGCCGGCGGCGGTGCCGATGACGGAGCCGGCGCCGGGCCGGTTCTCCACCACGACCGACTTGCCCAGCCGCTCCGACAGGGGCTGCGCGAGCGCGCGGCAGACCGCATCCACCGCCCCGCCCGCCGGCCATGGCGCAATCAGGGTGATCTGCCGCGTGGGAAAGTCCTGCGCCCAAGCAGCCGTCGGCGCACCGACGGCAAGACCGGCGAGAACCAGCAGAGCAAGACGCTTCATGGTTTCCTCCCTGTTGTCGCTCTGGCCCGATCCTGACTGGATCGCGTTGTTGTTATGTTGTCAGCCGCAGCCAATGTCCCCGCTCGTTGCCGAAGCAAAATCGCTTCAGACCGATCCGCGACTTCTCGGGGTCATGCGTCAGCTCTTTGCCGTCCGCACCATGCCCCAGCGCATGACCGTGGCGCGCTCGATCGAGCCGAACACCAGCCGCTCGAACACGAAGCCGATCAAGCCGATGACCACGAGCGAGGCGAGCATGACGTCCGCGTTCAAAAATTCCTTGGCGTCGAAAATGACCCAGCCCAGGCCCCAGTCGGAGGCGGCGAGCATCTCCGCGCCCACCACGGCGATCCATGCGCGCAGGAAGGCTTGGCGCAGTCCGGTGATGATGAACGGGGAAGCGCCCGGGATGATCACCTTCCAGAACAGCGCGCGCTCGTCCGCGCCCATGGCGCCGGCCGCGCGCAGCCACAGTGGATTCACCGCGCGCACGCCCGACCACGCATTGAGCAGCATGGGAAACAGCGCGGCGTAGAACACGATCAGGATGGCGACGGTGTTGCCGAGCCCGAACCACAGAATAAAGACCGGCACCCAGGCGAGCGACGGGATCGGCATCAACGCGCTCGCGAGCGGGAGACAGAAGTTTTCGACCGAGCGCATGCGCCCCATCAGGATGCCGAGCGGCAGCCCCACCGCGACCGCGAGCGCAAGCCCGAACAGCACGCGGTACATGGTGTAGCCGGCATGCTCGAGCATCGTGCCGTCGAGCAGCAGATCCCATAGCGTGGCGGCGACCTTCGGCAGTGTCGGCAGCAGCGCCGGCGGAAACGCGCCGCTGCGCGCGGTCGCCTCGTAGACGGCGGCCACGACCAGCAGCGTCAATCCCGCGCGGTAGGCCGAGGTCGCGCGCGCGGAGGCGGCCTGAACCGATGCCGTGGGAGCCGACGTGGTGGCGGCGGTAGTGCTCACGTCATCATCCCCCAGCGCACGACGGTGTATTGCTCGAGCCGCTGAAACACGAACTTCTCGAGTGCGAGCCCGATCACGCCGATGACGAAGACGCCGGCGAGCATGACGTCGGTGTTGAGGAATTCGCGCGCGCCGAAGATCATCCAGCCGAGCCCCCACGGCACCGCCGCGAGCATCTCCACGCCGACCAGGATGCGCCAGGCCTGCGCCAGGCCGAGCCGCAGGCCGGTCAGGACATAAGGCAGCGAGCCCGGCAGGATCACGTGGTGGAACAGGCGCCGGCTGTCCGCGCCCATGGCCTGGGCGGAGCGCACCCAGATTTCCTTGACCGCCTTCACCCCGGTCCAGGTATTGAAGATGATCGGAAAGGCGGACACGAATCCGACCAGCAGCACGGTGGTCTTGTTCCCGAGCCCGAACCAGAGCAGGAACAGCGGCGTGTAGGCGAGGCCCGGGATTGGCGCGCCGATGCTGACCAGCGGAAGAAAGATGTCCTCCGCCCGGCGCGAGCGTCCCATGGCCAGCCCGATCGCCACGCCCGCCACCGCGGCAAGCGCAAAGCCGGCGGCGAGGCGGATGAGCGTGTCGAGCACATGGTGCGGCAGGATCCCGCTGGCGGTCAGGCGGACGAAGGTCGCGGCGACGTCTTCCAGCGGTGGAAACAGCTTTCGCGGAAAGATGCCGAGATACGCCGTGAATTCCCAAAGCACCGCCACCACCAGGAACGGAAAGGCGGTGCGCGCGACGACGCGCCACCGGCTTTCGCCCGCGGCCGCCGAGGCCGGTGCAGCGAGAACGTGGCGCGAGACGGTCGGCGCGAGATCGGCCATGACGCACGATAGTGCGGTAGCACCCTCCTGGACAAGCAGGGGTTGTCATCGAAATAAGGTCTGCACGCGCGAAATTTTGCCACCCTACGCCGCGTCGTGCCGCCGCATCACCGCGCGCCCCACCTGCAGGGCGATCAGCGCGACGCTGCAGGCAATCAGCACGCCCGCGATCGGACGCGTGTAGAACAGCGCCAGCGTACCCTTGCCCACCAGCAGGGCTTGGCGAAAGTTGGTCTCCAGGATGTTGCCGAGCACGAAGGCGAGCACCAGCGGCGCGGGGTCGAGGTCGACCTTGCGCATCAGATAACCGGCTATGCCGAAGCCGATCATGATGATCACCTCGACCACGTTGTTGGACAAGGTGTAGGCGCCGATCACGCAGAACACGATGATGAGCGGCGCCAGGATGGAGCCGGGCAGCCGCAGGATCTGCACGAACAGCGAGATCAGCGGCACGTTGAGCACGATCAGCATCAGGTTGCCGATCAGCATGCTCGCGATCACGCCGAAGAAGATGTCGGGCCGGTTCGCCACCAAGGTCGGGCCGGGCGTGATGCCCTGGATCAGCAGCGCGCCCAGGATCACGCCCATGACCGCGTTGGCCGGGATGCCGAGGCTCAACAACGGTACGAACGCGGACTGCGCCGCCGCGTTGTTGGCGGATTCCGGCCCGGCCACGCCTTCGATCGCGCCGTGACCGAAACGCTCCGGCGCTTTCGCCAGTCGGCGCTCCAGCACGTAGGAGCTGAACGACGACAAGGTGGCGCCGCCGCCGGGCAGGAGCCCGAGAAAGAATCCAAGCCCGGTCCCGCGCAGGATCGGCAGCGCGCTGGCGCGCCAGTCGGCGCGGTTCGGCAGCAGCTCGAGCAGGCGCTTGGGCTGCACCACCGGCTGCACCGCGGCGCTGCCGCCCTCCGCCATGATCAGGAGCTCGGCGACGCCGAACACGCCCATGGCCAGCAGCGCGATGTTGAGCCCGTCGAACAGGCTGAAGATGTGAAACGTGAAGCGCTCGGTGCCGTAGATCGGGTCCTTGCCGACGGTCGAGAGCAGGAGACCGAACGCGACCATCAGCAGCGCGTCGACTTGCGAACCGGACGATAGCTGCGTCACCAGCAGCAGGCCGAGCAGCACCAGCGCGGTGTACTCCGCCGGCCCGAAGGCCAGGGCGAAATCGGCAAGCGCCGGGCCGACGACGAAAAGCGCCGCCGTCACCAGGACGCCGGCGATGAAGGAGCCGAAGGCGGCGATCCCGAGCGCAGCGCCGGCGCGGCCCTGCCGCGCCATGGCATAGCCGTCGAGGCACGTGACTACGGAGGACGCCTCGCCTGGGATCCGCACCAGGACCGCGGTGATCGAGCCACCGTACTGCGCGCCGTAGTAGATGCCGGCCATCAGGATGACGGCGGACGCGACATCCATGGTGAAGGAGAATGGCAGCAGCAGCGAAATCGTCGGCACCGGCCCGAGCCCCGGCAGCACGCCGATCACCGTGCCGACGAACACGCCGATGAAGCAATAGATCAGATTCTGCCAGGTCAGCGCCGTGGCAAAGCCGAGAGCGATCGAGTGCAGAACGTCCATCGCGCTTCGCTCACTGCCCGGTCGTCATCATCCAAAGCCATCTCGTCACTGGAACACATCCGCCCACAGGGTGCCGGTCGGCAGCATGGCGCCGAGCCAGAGCACGAACAGGACCTGGCAGCCGATGACCGTGCCTGCAGTCAGGGCCAGTGTCGCGGCCCAAGGATAACGCTCGGCAACGCGCAGGATGAAGGTGATGGTGAGCGCGGTCGCGACGATGAAGCCGAGAAATTCAAGCGAGACGGCATAGAACACGAGTGCGCCGAGATAGGCGCCGACCCGGATGAGCCCGGCGCGGTCGACGGCGGCGCGTGCCGGTGCGGCTTCGCGCCTTAACCAGTCGCGGACGAGCCCGGCCACGCTGAACGTCACCATGGCGAGCGCCGTCAGGAACGGAAACAGCCCCTCGCCGGGCGAGCTCTGCCGCCACAGCCCAAGCCGTAGCGAGATCGCGAGCGCGACGAGCCCGATGCCTGCTAGCACGGCATGGGCGACAAGCCGCGCGCGCGGCGCGGCTGCCGGCGCTTGTTCGTTCACACCGAGTCCTCACTACTGCGTGATGCCTGCCTTCTTCACCGCTTCGGCGTTGCGCACGGAGTCGGCCTCGAACAGCGCCTTGAATTCGGCTTCCGGTAGATAGCGTGGGATGGCGTTGAGCTTGTCGCTGGCGGATTTGTAGCCCTCGCTTGCGACGGCCTCGGCGCAGGCCTTCTGCAGTCGCGCGACCGCGGCGTCGGCGGTCCGGGCCGGTGCCACGATGCCGCCCGCGGTGAAGGCTTCGGCCGGATAGCCGAGCTCGGCCATGGTCGGCACGTCGGGCAGCGCCGCGATTCGCGTCTTTGACAACGCCGCGAGCACCTTGAGATTGCTTGCCTTGGCGACGGCGGGGGATTCCGCCATCGCCATCACCGTGCCCGCGAGCATCGCCTGCGACATCGGCCCTGCGCCGGTGAAAGGTACGTGCACGCCTTCGGCCTTGATGGCGCTCAGCACCGCGAGAATGCCGAGATGCGGCTGCGTCCCCGGCCCGGGCGAGGCATAGATCAGATTGTCGTTCTTGGCCTTGGCGAAGGCCATGAACTCCGCGAAGGTCGCGAACGGCGCCTTGGGCGATGCGATCAACACGTAGGGCACGTCGTAGGTCAGGCACACATAGCGGAAGCTCGCCATGTCGTAGGGCAGCTTCTGGATGTGCGGCTGTGCCGTCAGCGGATTGTTTGGCGTGAGCCCGATGGTGTAGCCATCGGGCCGGGCGTTGGCCACTTCGATATCGCCGATCGTGCCGCCGGCGCCGCCTTTGTTGACCACCACGACCGGCTGACCCAACGCCTTCGCCAGTTCGGGCTGCAAGGCGCGCGCCATCAGGTCGGTATTCCCGCCGGGCGGGAAGGGGATCACCATGTTGAGCGGCTTGGTGGGGTAGTCCTGGGCGCCGGCGGGAGCGGCGCAGAGCAGGGCGGCGAGCGCGACGATCGTTGGGTTCAATACTGCATTCGATGGACACCGCATGTGGTCCTCCCGCGTTCGGCCGCCGCGCTGGCGTCGCGACCTGCTCCGCTTGCATGCGGATTGTTCTTTCGCGCTGAACCGTCGCCCATCCTTGCTGCAAAGACAAGCCGGTTGCAGACGGCGGTCGGGACACCGCGCGCGCATGTGTGCCGCGCGTGGCCGACCATGGATTTGCGGGCGTGAGGCTGTTACCACCGCCATCGCCGCGGCTCGCGGCTTGACCCGAGATCGCTGGCATCGAGTGCGATGCACGGAACCGCCCGACCCATGCCGAAGGCCGTCGCCGCCGTGCTCGCGATGGCAGGGACGCTCGCCGCCGGCGTCGCCGGCGGTTTTGCCGCGCGCTACGCCCATCTGCCGCTGCCATGGCTGCTCGGCGCGCTGTTCACCACCACGGCATTGTCGCTCGCGGGCGCACCGGTTCGGCTGATTCCCTGGGGCCGGCCGGCGGGAACGGTGGTGGTCGGCGCCTCGACCGGCTTGCAGTTCACCGCGACCGTGGTCGGGAAACTTGTCACGCTGCTGCCGTTGATCATCACGACAGCTTTTGTTTCCACCTTGGTCGGCGCGGTCGGCGGCCTCCTCTATATGCGGCTCACCGGGGTCGACCGGACCACGGCGTTCTTCGCCACGGTGCCGGGCGGCGTGATCGAGACCACGACGCTTGCGCCGATCTATGGCGGTCAGCTCGAGCCGATCATGGTCGCGCAAACGACGCGGGTGGCGCTGATCGTGGTGTTCGCGCCGTTCCTGGTGATCTTCTTCGCCGGCAGCGGCGCGCAGAACCCGCTGCTCGCGGTGCCGGTGCTCCCATGGTTGCCGGTGCTTGCGCTGATCGCGGTCTCGGGAATCGCGGCGCTGCTGCTATCGCGCACGCGCTCCCCCAATGCCTGGCTGATGGCACCGCTGTTCATCGCGGGCGCCGTCAGCCACCTCGGCTGGCTCGAAGGGCGCCTGCCCGATATCCTGATCATCGCGGCCCAGGTGGTGATCGGCAGCGCGCTCGGTGCCCAGTTCAGGCCCGAATTTCTCACCCGCCTGTTCCGGCTGCTGCTGGCGTCGTGCGTGGTGGTGCTGTTCGGGGCGGGATCGATGGCTGTCTTCGGCGCAGCGGTGGCGTGGCTCGCCGGCTATTCGGTGCCGACCATGGTGCTGGCGGTGGCGCCCGCCGGCATCGCCGAAATGGTGCTTACCGGCAAGGTGCTGGGACTCGACTCGACCATGATCGCCGGCTTTCAGCTGATGCGCATCCTGATCGTGCTGGTGTGGTGCCGTACCGCGCTGGTCCTGTTCCGGCGGGTCGCCGAATGGACGTTCGGCCTGCCGTCCGACGACAAGCGCGCGTAGCGCCGGCGGACACCCATCCGTGACGACAAAGGCTTTCCCGGTGTGCTAGAGCGAGCGCGTTGAAAATGGACTCTGCGCGCGAGCGGCGTGTCCGAGCACATGCTCAGCGCGATAACGACCGCCCCACCCCCACCCCCACCCCTCCCCACAAGGGGGAGGGAGCACACCGAGTACGCGGCTACTGTGCGTCGAGCCCAACGGGATACGTGCTAGAGACCGCCGCATTCGACCCGTGCGGAAATAAGGAGAAATCGCAATGGCACAGAACAAGCCCCGGATCGGCTGGATCGGCATGGGCCGCATGGGCTACCCCATGGCCGAACGCCTGCTCAAGGCCGGCTACGACGTCTCGATCTGGAACCGCACCCGCTCGAAGGCCGAACCGCTGGCCAAGATCGGCGGCAAGGTGGTCGACAATCTTTTCGACCTCAAGGACGTGGACGTGCTGTTCTCGATCGTCTCCACCGGCAAGGATCTGGACCAGGTCTATTTCGGCAAGAACAGCGTCACCGGCCATGGCGGCAAGGTTCCGAAGATCTTCGTGGACTGCTCGACCATCTCGGTGGAGGAATCCGCTGCGATCCGCGACCGTCTCAGCCAGCTCGGCAGCGAGTTCGTCGCGGCGCCGGTGAGCGGCAACGCCAAGGTGATCAAGGCCGGCAAGCTCTCCACCGTCGTTTCCGGCAACGAGGCCGCCTGCAAGACGGTCACGCCGATGCTGGAAGTGGTCGCGCCGCAGGGCGTCTCCTACGTGGGCGAAGGCGAGCTCGCGCGCATCTGCAAGATCGCCCACAATGTCATGCTCGCGGTGGTGATCGAGAACCTGATCGAGATCACGCTGCTCGCCAACAAGATGGGCGTTCCGCGACACGCGTTCCTGTCGTTCATGAACAACGGCGTGATGGGGTCGATGTTCACCCGTTACAAGTCGCCGGCCCTGGTCAATCTCGACTGGACGACGACGTTCACGCCCGAGCTGCTTCGCAAGGATCTCGACCTCGGCCTCGCGCTCGGCCGCGAATGGGACGTGCCGATGCCGGTCACGGCGGCCACGCGTGAGGTGCTGCAGACCCATTTCGGCGCGGCCACGCTCAAGTCCGACCCCGAGAAGTATCTGCAGGAGGACTTCGCCGCGTTGTTGGAGACTATGGCGCTCGCCTCCGGCATGAAGCTCAAGAGCGAGAACAAGAACGTTCCGACGGGTTTGGAGAACTGATAAGTCAGCCGCCGTTCCGGGCCGCACCGACGGTGCGAGCCCGGACTCCATAGCCACGGCCGGCGGTACCGCCGGCTGCTGTCGGACGCGCCATGGGAAAGGTTCCGCGATGCCCGGATCGTCCCCCACAGGCGGCTTCTACTATGCCGACTATCTCAAGCTGCCCGAGCTCTTGTCGGCGCAGGCGCCGGAGAGCGTACGCCACGGCCGGCCCGCGCACGATGAGATGCTCTTCATCATCGTGCACCAGACCTACGAATTGTGGTTCAAGCAGATTCTGCACGAGCTCGACCGCATCCAGGTCGACTTCGGCGGCAACGTGCTGGAGGACGAGTATTTCGGCCGCATCGTGCACGGGCTCGACCGCATCAACGAGATCCTCAAGCTGCTGATCCAGCAGCTCGAAGTCCTGGAGACAATGACGCCGCTCGACTTCCTGGACTTTCGCGATTTCCTGTTTCCGGCGTCCGGCTTCCAGTCGGCGCAGTTTCGCATGATCGAGATCGGGCTCGGTCTCTCCCGGGGCGCGCGGTCGAACTACGCCGGCAAGCCGTTCGACGCCACGCTCGACGACGCCGACAGAGCCCGCGTCGGCGCGGCCGATCGCGGTCCGAAGCTGATCGACCAGCTCGATCGGTGGCTGTCGCGCACGCCGTTCGTGCACCGGCCCGACTACGATTTCTCGCTCGAATACCGCAACGCGGTGAAGCGCATGCTCGAAGACGACGCGGCCCGCGTGCGCGCGAATGTCGCGATCAGCCCCGAGCAGCGGGAGGCCGAAGCTGGCCGCATCGAAGGCTCGCTGCAGGAATTCCAGGCGATCTTCGCGCCCGACTCCGGTCCGTCACCGTGGCGGATGTCGCGCGCCGCCGTGCAGGCGGCGCTGTTCATCGTCGTCTATCGCGACCGGCCGGTGCTGCAACAGCCGTTCCGGCTGCTGGCGGCTTTGATGAATGTCGACGAGCTGCTGACGTTGTGGCGATACCGGCACGCGCTCATGGTCCAGCGCATGATCGGCGTGAAGATCGGCACTGGGGGATCCGCGGGTCACGATTATCTGCGCGACACCGCCGCAAGCCACCGCATCTTCTCCGACCTGTTCCGGCTGTCGACCTATCTCATTCCGCGCTCGCGGCTGCCCAAGCTTCCGCGCGAGGTCGAGGACGCGATGGGCTACAAGTACACGGCGGGGCCGAACGCGTGACGCTCGATCTGCGCGAGCATTTCAGCGAATTCCGTGGCGCCGATCCGGCGCGCATTCATCTCGCCGCGCACAGCCATCATTTCTGGCCGGACGCGGCGTGCCGTGGCCACCGCCGCGCACTGGAAGATGCCGCGCGGCTTGCCGACAAAAAATGGGAGACGGTCCTTGGGGTGCTGATGCCGCGCGTGCAGCGGGGCATTGCCGCGGTGCTGGCCCTGCCCGATCCCGCCACCATCGCGGTGGCGCCCAACACCCACGACTTCTTCCGGCGCCTGCTCTCGGCGCTGCCGGCGGGCACGACGCTGCGCATTCTCACCAGCGACAGCGAATTTTATTCGTTCACGCGCCAGGTCGCCCGCCTGGAAGAAGACGGACTGGTCGCCGTCGAGCGCATCGCCGCCGAACCGTTCGCGAGCTTTCCGCAGCGTTTTGCATCCGCCGCGCGTCGCGGCGGCCACGATCTCGTCTATGTCAGCCAGGTCTTCTTCAATTCGGCCGCAATCAGCGGGCCGCTCGACGATATCGTCGGCGCGGTTGGTGACAACGACGCGCTGGTCGTGTTCGACGGCTACCACGGCTTTATGGCGGTGCCGACCGCCCTGACGGTCAGCGCCGGCCGCGCGTTCTATCTCGCCGGCGGTTACAAGTATGCGATGGCGGGCGAAGGCGTCTGTTTCATGTATTGCCCGCCAGGCTTTGCCATGCGGCCGCGCGACACCGGATGGTTCGCCGCCTTCGGCGCGCTCGGCGGCAAGGGCGACGGCTCCGTCGCCTACGGTGCTGATGGCACCCGCTTCATGGGCGCGACGTTCGATCCGACCGGGCTCTACCGGCAGGCCGCCGTGTTCGACTGGATGGACGAGATCGGATTGACCGTCGGTGCGATCCACGACCACGTGCTGGCGCTGCAGAATCTTTTTCTTGCGGCGGTCGCGCGCGCCAAGGTGCGGCCGCTCGCTGATGCCCGGCTGGTCACGCCGATCGCGGTCGGGATCGGGCGCGGTCATTTCCTCACCTTCGAGCTCTCCGGCGCGCAGGCGCTGCACGATCGGCTCGCGCGCGCGGACATCGTCACCGACGTGCGCGGCGAGCGTATCCGCTTCGGGTTTGGCTGCTACCACACCGCCGATGAGATCGAGGCCGCGGTCGCGGCTATCGCCCGCGCGGTCGATTAGTGCGACTGGGTCGTCACTGCCTAGGTGCGGCAACGCGGCGCGCGTCAACCACTGCCGCGAATTTGCCCTTGCCGGGCGAGCGCGGCTACGGGCAAACTCGCCGCAACCCAACGACATGGTGTGCGCATGAGCGGTCATGGATTGAAGACTTTTGCTGCCATCCCGGCGTTTTCGCTGGCGGCCACGCTGATATTGGGCTCCGCCGCACTCGCTCAGAATGCGGTGCGCGTGGGCGCGCCGCTGCCGTTGACCGGCCCGCTGTCGCCAGAGGGCGTCAAGCAGAAGGAGGGCTACGACCTGTGGGCGGAGACCGCCAATGCCAAGGGCGGCATCACGGTCGGCGGGAAGACCTACAAGGTCGAGATCGTCTATGTCGACTATGCATCCAATACGCCGCGCGCCGTGCAGGCGGCCGAGCGGCTGATCAACGACGACAAGGTCAACTTCCTGTTCTCGCCGTTCGGGTCGGGGGCCGCCAAGGCCGCCAGCAACGTGTCGGAGAAGTACGGCATACCCACCATCGCGGCCACGGCGTCGTCGGCGCAGGTCTATGACCAGGGTTACAAGTATCTGTTCGGAACGTTCACGCCCAACGACACGCTGACCGAGCCGCTCGCGGACATCGTGGTCAAGCGCGACGCCAACGCGAAGCGCGTCGCCATTCTCGCGCGCAACGACCTGTTCCCGCTGGCGATCGGCGAGGAGATGCAGAAGTCGGCGAAGAAGCGCAATCTCGACGTCGTCATGTTCGAGAAGTATTCCATCGGCACCATGGACCACGCGTCGGCCATCACGCAGATGCGCGCCGCCCGGCCCGACTGGATCTTCGCGACCGGTTACATCAACGACCTGATCCTCATCCGAAAGCAGATGAAGGATCTCGGCGTGGGCGCGCCGGTCGTGACCATGATCGCCGGCCCGGCCTACAAGGAGTACATCGACGCGGTCGGCCCGCTGGCGGAGAATATTTCGAGCGCGGCCTGGTGGCATCCGGCCGTACGCTACGACGGCAAGGGAGTGTTCGGATCGACCGAGAACTTCAACAAGCTCTGGAGTGCGAAGAGCAAGGACGAGCCGGATTATGCGCAGGCCTCGGCCGCGGCCGCCGGCGAGGTGCTCCAGCTCGCGATCGAGAAGGCGGGCACGCTCGAGCCGGCAAAGGTGCGCGACGCGCTCGCCGCGCTCGACACCGTGACCTTCTTCGGGCGCATCAAGTTCGGTCCCACCGGCCAGATCAGCTCGCTCGACCCGCCGGTGTTCCAGCTGCAGGGCGGCAAGCCGGTGGTGATCTTTCCGGATTACGTGAAACAGGCCGAATTCAAATTCGGCGTGCAGTAAGCTCAAGGCTTGCGGCCAGGGGGGAGAACGACATGGCGGGTACTGCGGACTTTTCCGCCGGCGGCTTTCGCTTCATACCGGCGGTGTTCCAATATTCGGGCGGCGTCGCGGCCGCGCCGGGATACGCGATCGCGCGCGTGCGCTTCCGCGAGCCGCTGCCGCTGCGGGAAGGGTTCGCGCATGTGGAGCGCCATATCAAGGAAGCCGGCCGGCCGCTCACGTCGTTCTGCGCCTGCGAGCTGCGCTCGCCCGCGCCGTTCACCGAGCAGGGCTTTCGCGCCTTCAACGAGGTCTACGTCGTCACGCTGCAGAAATGGGGCCTGTTCGACGGCAAGGTCAACCCGGTCGCGCGCAGCAATGTGTGCCCCGAGGGCGATCCACCCGCCGAGCCCTCGTTCCACGCGTTTTCATTCACCGTCGCCAGCGCCGACGCCGCGCCGAGCTTCGTGATTTCCGGCAGCGCGGAGGCGCGGGAGGGTGGCGCGAGCTACCGCGAGCGCACCATCCGCCACGGCGAAACCAGCCCTGACGCCTTGCGCGAGAAGGGCAGCTACGTTCTCGGCGAGATGGAGCGGCGGCTGGGGGCGTTCGACCTGTCCTGGGCCGACACGACGGCCACGCAGGTCTATACCGTCCACGACCTGCATCCGTTCCTGGCCGATGAAATCGTGCGGCGCGGCGCGGCGCGTTCGGGACTGACCTGGCACTACGCGCGGCCGCCGGTGCGCGAGCTCGAATACGAGATGGACTGCCGCGGCGTGACGTCCGAACACGTGGTGTGAGGCGAAGCGTTCCGGTCGGCTGGCGCCGCGCCTTGCGGCGCTCCTCACCATGAGGCGACAGCGCTGTGTACCGGCGCGAGGCAGGCTTCGAGCTGCGCTCTCAGTTGTCCGCGGTCCAGATTGCGGCCGATCAGCACCAGCTTGTTCGTCCTCGGTCCATCCCATCGGCTCTCGTCCAGGGAGAAACGCTTCGCCACCAGATGAAAGATGTGCCGCTTGTCGCTCTCGTCGATCCACAGCAGGCCTTTGCCACGATAAATACTCTCAGGAAGCCGATTGAGAAAATCCTGAAACTTGTGGACCGCGAACGGCCGGTCGCTCTGGAAGGACAGCGACTCAAAACCGTCGGCAACCACGTGGTCGTGCGCGTGCCGATGCGACGCCGCATGGTCGTGTTCGCCGTGACCGGCCTCCGGATGCTCCGGAGCGGCGAAGAACCGATCCGACTGGAACAGGCCGACGCTGAGGATGAGCGGGAGCGGCAGGCTGCACTGCGTGGTGCGGATGATGCGCGCGTCCTCCTTCATGCCTCGGATGCTCTCCTCGAGCGTGTGCAGCCGCTGCGCGTCGACCAGGTCGCACTTGTTGAGCAGGATGACATCGCCGTAGCGAAGCTGATTGCGCGCAGCCTCGCTCTCGAACAGGTCGAGGCAGAAGCTGCCGGCGTCCGCGACCGTGATGATGGAATCGACCCGTGTCAGATCGCGGAACTCGGTGCGCAGGAATGTCAGCACCACGGGCAAGGGATCGGCAAGCCCGGTGGTTTCGACCACGAGGTAGTCGACCTTGCGGTCGCGGGCGAGGATGCGGAAGATCGAATCCATGAAATTGTTGTTGATCGAGCAGCAGATGCAGCCGTTCTCCAGCTCGACCATGTCGTCGTCGGCGGAGACGATCAGCTCGCTGTCGATGCCGAGCTCACTGAACTCGTTGACGATGACGGCGGTCCGCAGTCCGTGCTGGTTGGTGAGAATGTGCTTCACCAGCGTGGTCTTGCCGCTGCCGAGAAAGCCCGTGATCACGGTCACGGGCAGGCGCGCTTCGGACCGGTCTTCGGCAAACGCGGGCGGAACGCCAATCATGACAAGCGGGCCCTCGCGCCGAACAGGAATGTGCTCAAGCGCTGCAGCGGTTCTGGGCTGAGCCAGCGGACCGTTTTACAGCGACAGGTGGTGGCCGGCATCGAAGGTATATTTGGTCCCGACCGCGGACTGGCTGACGGCGTCGCCGAAGGCGTCGGCCAGCGCGTGCAGCGCGCGCCAGCCGGTGCAATGCCCGGTGATGATGTGATTGATCCGGAACGGCCGCAGTCCCTCCACCGTGTCCGGAATGATCCGTTCCATGACACCGCCGAGATGCAGCCCGCCCATCACGCAGTAGATCGGGATGTCGGGAAACAGATTTCGGGTGTGCTTGCACACGTTGACGATGCCGGCGTGGGAGCATGCGCTGAACACGATCAAGCCGAGATCGCGGACATGCACCACCAGCATGCGTTCGTCCATGAGCAGCGGATCGGGTTCCCAGGGCGCGTCGGGACTCGTGCGGCTGAGATGGTCGACGCGGCCCTTCTCGAACGACGTCACCCGCGGAATCTCGCCGCTGTAATAGAAATGATCGTCGAGCAGCAACTGCGCGTCCGGGCGGTTGACGACGCGGGCGCCGAGCTTCTCCAGCGCGACCGGGGAGGGGACGTCCGCAACCGGTACGACCTTGCCGCTCTTGAGGCGCACCGCGCGCTCGTTGAACATGCCGGGATTGACGTGGACGGTGACCTGCCCGCCCTCCTCCACGATTGCCTCGACCGCCCGCGGAAGCGCAGCCATGTGATCCCAGTGCCCGTGGCTCACGGCGATGCTCTCTACCTCCCCCAGCCGGAGCCCGAGATTGGCGCAGTTGCGCATGAAAATGGCGCCTTCCGGACCGGTGTCGAACAGCAGGGTGTGCCTGACGCCGCCGGCCTCGGACACCAGCCGCAGGCCGAGGCCCAGGTTCGCGCACAGCAGCGTCTCGCCCGAGATGACCTTCGCGCCGGCAAGAACGACGTTCGTGAACTCGGAGACCGCGAACAAGGTCTTGCTGACATAGGCGTCGCTGACGTCGTCGGTGATGACGTCGACGACGAGCGAATCAACCGGTTTGAGTGCGGGACTTTGCGTGCGGGCTTCGGCCATCGGAGACTTCCCAGGTGCGGTTTGAGTATATTGCGCGTCGCCGCGGCTTCACAACACGCGCTGCCGTGGAAATCAACCGGCTCTCGCGCGGAGCACGACGAGGTCATGATCCCGGGAGCGCATGATGGATGGAGTGGTGGAGCGGATCGGCGTATTCGCGCTGGTCGGCCTGGGGTCCGGGTTCGTCTCCGGTCTGTTCGGAATCGGCGGCGGCATCGTCAGGATCCCGCTGTTTGTCTATCTGCTGCCGCTGTTCGGCGTGGCGCAATCGGTGATGATGCATGTGGCGGTGGGAACGTCCATGGCGCTGGTGCTGCCAAGCGCGATCGCTGCGACCCGCAAGCAACTCGCGCTGGGCAACCTGGATCTGGCGTTCTTCCGGACCTGGGCGGTCGGGATATTGATCGGCGTCCTGGTCGGGACCGCGCTGCTGCCCTATGCCTCCACCGAACTGCTGCAGGTGATCTTCGCGACTTTCATGGTGACGGTGGGCGTCTACGAGGGCTTCCTCAAGGATCGCCTGGTGTTCGCGCGCACGCCGCCGCAGGGCGCGAAGAAGCTGGGCGTGGCCTCGGCCATCGGTTGCCTCGCGGCTCTGACCGGGACCGGTGGCGGCACGATGGCGACGCCGATCTTGCAGGCTTTCAGCATGAAGATGCAGGCCGCGATCGCCGTCTCGTCGGCGACCGGGCTGGTGAGCGGCGTGGTCGCCACCATCGGCGCCATCGTGGGAGGCTGGCACGCGCTCGGCCTGCCCTCGTACTCGCTGGGCTATGTCGATCTCGCGATCTTCGCCGCGATGATGCCGACGATCATGATCGCCGCTCCGGTCGGTGTACGGGTAGGTCACATGCTCAGCGAGACCTGGCTGCGACGGGTATACACCGTGCTGCTGTTTGTGATTGCTGCCGACCTGATCCGAAAGCTGGTGGTCTGACGTTTCGTTGATGCAATCGTCGCAGCGTCGTGCCTACGACGCCCAGAAAATACGGTCGTCCACGGTCCAGCCGAAGAGATAGTGCGCAACGTGGCCGCCGAGCGACGCACGATAGCGCACCATGCGGCCGCCGCCCGGCACGGGGTAGGATTCAATCGGCTCGAGGCGATCGAGCGGCGGTAACCTGCCGGGCAAGCTTGCCTGGAATCCCTCTCCGCCAACGCGCAGCAGCACCTGCATCTCCGGCGCGAACCATTCCGGGTTCAGCGGCGCGGAGCCGCGCTCGAGGACCGCGCGCGTGCGCAAGGTCCTGGCATCCCGGCCATCGCCCTCGGGCCGCAGGCTGAGGAAGGTCGAGCCGGGCGAGAACGCCTCCGCGGCGGTGAGGGCCATGAGCAGCAGCGGCGGCGACGGTGTCGTGTTCGCCGTGGCCGCGACCCACAGTCCCGGCCCGGCGAGGTGCATCAGGAAGGCGCCGAAGCCCGGCACCCTGCCGGCATGCCGTTGCATGTGATGTCCGGCCGTACGTTCCACGAACCAGCCGAAACCGTAGGGCACCTGACGCCCGGTGGTGAGCAGCGCTCCGGTGGTCGCCTGCGCCATGAGCGCGCGGCGCACGAGGCGCTCGCCGGCGAGCGCCGTCGACCAGGGCGCGATGTCGCGGCCGGAGAACAGGGCGCCGCCGTCGGCAGCGGCGGAGACCGATCGTTCCAGCTGCACCGCATGCACGAAGCGGCGGTCCGCATACTCGTAGGGCTCGGCCCGATCCGCAATCACGTCGCCTGCGCTGTCGACCCGCGCAGCCGGCAAGGCCGCCGGCCCGAGCAGCCGGTCGCGCAGGTAGTCGGCATAGGGCTGGCCGCTGATGGCCTCGATCAACCAGCCCAGCACCACGTAATTAGTGTTGCTGTAGGCCCAGGCCTCGCCCGCCGCGAACGACGGCGGCATCGTACCGATGGCATTGAGGATCAGTTCGCGGCCTTGCGGCCGGTCCCAGTCCCTGACCACCCGGCCGTAGTCCGGCAAGCCGCTAGTATGGGTGAGCAAGCGCCGCACCGGGATGACCGCCCAGGACTCCGGCAGCCCCTGCACGTAGCCGCCGACGGGAGCATCCAGCGCGACCGAGCCCGCATCGACAAGCTGCATGACGGCGAGCGCGGTGATGTGCTTGCCCACGGATCCGAGGTGGAACAGCGTGCGCTCAGTGACCGGAACGCGAAACGGCAGCGAAGCATAGCCGACGCTCCAGAAGCCGATGGCCTGACCGTCGCGCACCACCGTCACCGCCGCGCCGGCAACGGTATCCCTGCCAGCCAGCTCGCGCAGCTTCGCGGCGAGGGCGTCGGGCACCGGGGGAATGGATTCGGAACTCGTCATCGGGCGGTCGCGCACGAAGGCGGTTGCGCTGCCCCATCCTGCGTGCGCGCGGGGAGGGCGGGTGCAAGCAGCACGGCGGCCGCCAACGCGGTCCGGCCGACGCAGGCGTTGCGCTTGTGCAAGAAGCGGCGTGGGTTCGATGTCCTGTGGCTGCGTTCCATGACGCGGTCGAGCATGCGATAAAGCGGTGGCGAGAGCCATCAAATCGTCGTTGCCGGCTTGCCGATTTCCAATAAGATTCACGCAACAGCAACAAGACTACAGCGAGGTGACGCGTGCTCAGTCCTGAGAAAAACCGCCTTCTCACCCAGGTGGGTCCGGGAACGCCGATGGGAGAGCTGCTGCGCCGCTACTGGATGCCGATCGGCGGCGCCAGCGAACTCGACACCAATCCGATCAAGCCCATTCGTCTCATGGGCGAGGATCTCGTGCTCTACAAGGACCTGGGCGGGCAGTTCGGACTGCTCGACCGACATTGCCCGCACCGGCGCGCGGACCTCGCCTATGGCTTCGTTGAGCCGACCGGCATCCGCTGCAACTATCATGGCTGGCTCATGGACGAGGCCGGCCGCTGCATCGAGCAGCCCTATGACGACACCGTCAACCCGCGCTCGCGCGCCAAGGAGCGCTGCGGCACCAAGGCTTATCCGGTGAAGAAATGCGCCGGCCTGCTGTGGACCTATATGGGACCCCAGCCGGTGCCCGAGCTCCCGGTCTGGGAGCCGTTCACCTGGGAGAACGGCTTTCGCGAAGTGGTGCTCTCCGACGTCCCCTGCAACTGGTTTCAGTGCCAGGAGAACTCCTGCGACCCCGTGCACTTCGAATGGATGCATGACAACTGGACCCTTCGGCTGAGCGGCAAGACCGGTCCCTATGCCAGCAAGCATCTCAAGCTCAAGTTCGAGGAGTTCGACTACGGCTTTATTTACAAGCGCGTGCGCGAGGACTCCGACGAGCGCAATCCGTATTGGACCGTGGGCCGGATCGCGCTGTGGCCGAACGGCTTCTATCTCGGCAACCATTTCGAATGGCGCGTGCCGGTCGATGATGAGAACACGCTGAGCGTGGCGTGGTTCTTCATGCGCGTGCCGAAGGGGCGCGAGCCCTATGTCCAGGACAAGGTCCCGACCTGGGTCAGCCCGATCAAGGACGAGCACGGCCGCTGGATTTCGAGCCACGTCATCAACCAGGACATCAGCGCCTGGGTGGGGCAGGGCCGCATCGCCGACCGCACCAAGGAGAATATCGGCGCCAGCGACATGGGCATCGCCATGATCCGCAAGCGCCTGTTCGACGATCTCGATGCCATCGCCCAGGGCCAGGAACCCAAGGCCATCATCCGCAACTCCAACGTCGCACGTTGCGTCGAGCTGCCGTTCTTCCAGAAAAAAGAAAGCGTGGAAGGGATCACGCTCGAGGACCACGACAAATACCCGCTGTTGAAGGCGCGCCTGCGGGCCTTCCGGCACTGCTACGGCCAGCCCCCTGAGGTCCGGCGGGCGTTCGAGCATGCGATGGGCATCGCCAAATAGCCCGGCGGTATCCGGAAACCGCGACGGCCGATTGAGGCCCGAGGCCATTGCGGAATGGGCATCGGCGCCAGTGCTCCCGCGCGTCCCGTGCAAAAAAGTACCACCGGGATGTCGTTTGTCGGGAACCGTACCGACCGCATCGCGTTGCAAAAAAAGCCAGGGGTTCTCCGCAATGCCAAGCAGCGCCTATTTCCGCCGGCAAGCTGACATCTGCCTGAGGCTTTCGTTGATTGCCTCAGACGAGGAAGTTTCGAGCCGGCTGATCAAGATGTCCCGCGAATACCTGGCGAAGGGCGATGCCCTGGCCGGGGGAGAGGCCGATGCCGGCCCGCCCCTACCGGATCATGAGCCGGGATCGCCGTCGCGCGCGATCGAACCGGACGCGGCCGGCCTGGGTCAGCCTCTGCAGATGCAAGCCTCGCGCGTCGATCCCTAGGCATCAGGATCGCTCTCCACCGCTCTATAAAAAAGCCCGCCGCGTTTCCGCGACGGGCTCGGGCCGATCGATGCAGGTGTGTGGGCGGGAGCTGCGACGACCGGCCCACGGGAGGATCAACTCGGCATCAGCACATTGTCGATCACGTGGATGACGCCGTTTGACTGGAACACGTTCTGGATCGAGACCTTGGAGGCATTGCCCTTGGAGTCACGGATGGTCAGTACCTGTCCCTTGAACTCGACCGTGAGTTCTTCACCTTCGACGGTCTTGAACTTGGCCTTGCCGCCGCCCTTGTTGGACGCCTCCCACAAGTCCTTGACCGAATGCCGGCCGGGCAGCACGTGATAGGTCAATACCGCGACCAGCTTCTCCTTCATCTGCGGCTTGAGCAGCGAGTCGACCGTGCCGGCCGGCAACTTCGCGAACGCGGCGTTGGTCGGCGCGAACACGGTGAAGGGTCCAGGTCCCTGCAGAGTATCGACCAGGCCGGCGGCCTTCACCGCGGCGACCAGCGTGGTGTGGTCTTTCGAGTTCACCGCGTTCTGGATGATGTTCTTCGAGGGGTACATCGGAGCGCCGCCGACGGTGACGGTCTGCTCCTTCATCTGCGCCAACGCCGGGGCCGCCATGACGGCGGCGAAGCTGAGCGCTGCGACGGCGACCGCCGTCGGCAGGATTGTGCGTTTGAGGGTCATGTCGTTTCTCCATCTGTCGCGCCGCGCCAGCGGCTTGCGAGTGGAGATACGCGGTGTGCGGAACGCGGATGCAGCGCGCCGGGCTCAGGATTCTTCACGGCCGTGTGATGGATCACCGCGACGATCGCGCGGCGGTCAAAGGCTCGTCAGCTTGCCGCTGGCGATGACCGGTCCGGTCGGCTGGCCGGTCGGCGAGCCGCCCGGCGGCTCGAGCGACACCGCGAGCGCTGCGTCCGGCGTGAACTGGCCCAAAAGATCCGGCGGGATGGTGAGCCGGATCGGCTGTCCGGGCTGGATCAGGCCGAGCGAATGCGGGCGCTGGTTGGGTCCGGGCAGGATCAGCCACAGCTCCATGGCGCGCGGATCGTTGGTCAGGAGCGCGGCGGGCACCACGACCAGGTTGTTGCCGGTCGCGGTGACGGCGGCAACGAAATTGGGTTGGCCGCTGCTGCCCGCGAGCGTGGCCATCAGCGGCGGCCGCGAGGTGGGCACGAGCCCGATATAGGCCAGCGCCGCGATGCTGGCGGCCGCGAGCGTTGCCGCGCCGATGGCGAAGCTGCGCCAGAACGCGATGCTCTGCCATAGCGAGGCGGCGGCTTGCGGACGGGCGTCCGCGGCGATGGCGGCCTCGATCTGCGACCATGCATGCGGCGGCGGTGCGACCGGCGCCACGGCATCGGCGATCCCGCCCAGCCGCTCCTCCCAGAATGCCACCTCGGCCGCAAGCGCCGGCTCTTGCGCCAGCCGGCGCTCGACCTCGCGCCGCTCCTCCGTGCCAAGCACACCCAGCACGTATTCGGCGGCGATCAGATTGCCACCGGAAGCCGGATCTAAGGTGTCGTCCGTGCTCATGCTTCGAGACAGGCTCTCAGTTTCAACAGTCCGCGACGAATCCAGCTCTTCATGGTGCCGAGCGGCACGCTCATGCTCGCGGCCAGCTCCTCGTACGTGGTGCCGTCCAAGAATGCCGCGCGGATCGCGCTCGCGTGGCGCGCTTCCAATTCCGCCAGACAGCGGGACAGGCGCTGGTGTTGCTGCGCCATCTCCACGCGCTCGACCGCAGCCGGCGCCGGGTCGCTCACGGCGTCGGCGGACTCGATTGGCTCCATGCGGCGGCTCACGGCGCTTGCCCGCAAACGGTCGATCGCCCGGTTGCGCGCGATCGCCACCATCCAGGTGATCGGGCTGGCCCGGCCGGGGTCAAAGCTCGCGGCCTTGCGCCACACCGTCAAAAAAACCTCCTGCAGCACGTCCTCGGCCTCGCCGCGGTCCTTCAAGATACGAAGGCAGACGCCGAAAAGCTTCGCAGAGGTATCTTGATAAACGAGGCGCAACGCGGCGCGGTCGCCGCCCGCGACGCGTACGAGGGCGGCGGCAAGCTGGCTGCGCGTGGCGTCTGCGTCCATTCCGTGCCCCGGACCGCGACCCTATCGCATTACCATTCGGTGCAAATAACGTCGCGCCGATCACTGCCAGCGCCGCCCGGAGATGTTGCACATCTCGGCCGGTCCGTCATCCCCAGGAGATTGGAGCTCCTTCATTCATCGCCGCGCGCGTCGGGCTGCGCGGCATGACTCGCTCGCCGCGCCCCCGAACCTGAAGGAGGCCGCACATGGTTGGGCGGACGGAGGCGGGACACGACGGGCGCAGTCACGAGCCGGCGCGAACCGGACCGGCACGTCTCAACTGGCGCACCGTGCGATGGAAACCTGCCCTCTGCCTGTCGTCCAGCGACCCGTAAAAACCTTGCA
>Ga0207675_100001838_pt1 | contig 21300 bp, 17 predicted proteins | sample KBSSwiS42_FD_184305 | JGI IMG/M metagenome (GOLD analysis project Ga0207675, IMG submission 184305) | Switchgrass rhizosphere microbial communities from Kellogg Biological Station, Michigan, USA - KBS Switchgrass S4-2 (SPAdes) (version 2) | ecosystem: Host-associated > Plants > Roots >...
CATACAAGTGACCGAGATTGATTTGCGCGCGCGTGTTGCCCGAGTCGGCGGCCAGCCGGTACCACTTTGCGGCCGCGCCGTAGTCGGCCGCGACTCCGAGGCCGCGCTCGTAAATCTCGCCGACGATGCCCTGTGCCTCGACATCGCCCGCTTCCGCCTGGGGCAGCCACGCGCCGAGCGCGCTCTTCAGGTCCGCGCGGTCGTACTCCACGTACTCGCCGCCGCGGATGCGGCAGTCGTGCGCAGCGGCGCGCACCGGGCGGCGCGCGGACAGGTAGGTGCTGCGCGTGCCGAGCCGGCGCAACTGCCCGGGCAGCAGGCAATCGACCACCATGAAATCCGCCGCGCGCGGATCGGATGCGGACGGCGCCTGGGCGCCGCCCGGGGTGCAGGTGATAGACAGAGCGGCGGTGAGTCCGGTGACGGCACGGCGCACCGGCGAAGACGACGGCATGCCACAAGGACGATCCAGGCGCCGCCATTGGTCTCCCTAAGCCAGATCCAGGGGCCGGCTCGTTACTGCCTCACAGGAGACCCGTCATGCCCTTTTTTTCCTGCCGCTTCGTGACTTTGTTGGCCTGTGCGGCCTGCCTGCCGCTCAGCGCGAGGGGCCAGGACGCGCCGGCTTATCCGCCACCACAGTATCCGGCGCCGCAGTATCCGTCCCAGCAATATCCGGCGCAGTCATACCCGCAGCAGGCGGGATACCCAGCCCCGACCTACGCCCCTGTCTATGACAACACGGGGCGCAAGGGCCGCATGCGCCAGTTCTTCGCCGGCACGCTGGCCGCGGTCCTGCAGGGCAGCGGCGTCAGCAGTGCCGCGGGTCTTTCCGACATGGTGGTCGGCGGCATCTCCGAATGGTTTGACCACAAGCAACGCCGCCGCGAGGAGCGTCGCCAGGCCAAGGCGCTGGCAGCCGCACAGCCTAACTACCAGGGCGGGCAGGTCCCGCCGCCCCAGGCAGGGTCGCCGGCCTACTCACCCCCGGCAGACGTCCCGGCGCCCGCCTATACGCCCGATCCGCAATACCCGCAGCCGCAGTACAACCCGCAGCCGCAGTACGAGGCGAACGCGGCGCCGGCCTACTCGCCCGATGCCGCGCAGCAATACACACCGGTGCAGTTCTACGACTCGCAGACCGGCGATGCCAGCGCAGCGCCCACGTACGCACCGGCGTACTCCCCCGCGTATGCATCCACCGATGCGCCCGTGTATTCGGCTGCGGCCCCCGAGCAGATGGCGCAGCCGTACTCACCGCCCGCGGACGACACGCTCTACGCCGGCATGGCGTACGAGATCCACGCGTTGCGCCCCGACGGTTCGGCGCTGCCGGTGAATCCTGCGACATATGAGTTCCACACCGGCGATCAGTTCATGGTGCTGTATCGCCCCTCTCTCCCGGGACGCATGCGCGTGGTGAACGTGAACCCCGCCGGCCGCGAGACCGAGATCGACAACGTCGATGTCGCGGCCGGTCAGCTCATGCGGCTCGGGCCTTATCGTTTCGAAGCGACGCGTGGCGACGAGGCACTGCGCTTTCTCATCACGCCGTGTTCCAGCCCGGCCCTGTACGTCGCGACGCGCGACATCGTGAAAGTGGATGGAGCCGCTGCAACCGGGGGGCTGGATCTCGGCAGCTGCAATGCCGCCGCGACGCGTTCGATCCGCGGGCCGGCCACGCGCGACATCCGCAAGGTCGCCGTCGAAGGCAACACGGGCTTCGCATTCGATCCGGTGTCGTCGCAGGAATTGCAGAGCGGCCAGCTCGCGCCGCGCGAATTCACCGTCATGTTCCGTCATCGTTGACGCGGACATTCGTCTCAATCTCAAGTCCCTGGCCGCCCAGGCAACTCGCCGGGCTGCCAGCACCGGGGCTAGACTCGTCCACCTTCGGGGGCTGACAGGGTGGACCATGGAGGCCGCGGCGGCGCCAAAGCGCTTTCGCCTGGGCGAATGGCAGGTCGACTCGACGCTGGACGAAATCCGCACCGGGGAGCGGGTGGTCAAGCTCGAGCCGCGCACCATGCGCCTGTTGTGCGTGCTCGCCGAAAGGCCCGGGGAGGTCTGGTCCGCCGATGAACTGTTGGCCCGCGTGTGGCCGGGCGTCATGGTCACGCAGAGCTCGGTGTACCAGGCCATCGCGCAGCTGCGCCGCGAGCTCGGCGACGACGGCGATGAGGCGCGTTACATCGCCACCGTGCCGCGCCGCGGTTACCGCCTGATCGGCAACGTCGAGCCGTTGACGGCGCCCGTGCCGTCACCTGAACCGGTACCCGATCCCACTCCCGCGCCCGCTGCCGTCGAAACGCCGGGCGCCGGCATTCCACCACGACGGCGCGCCAGCGACCTGCGTCCGCGTTGGCGTCTCGCGGCGCTGGTTGCCATCGTGGTGTTGGTGCCGACCGCCTTCCACTGGTTGTCGCCGTCCACGACGCCGCCGGCGGCGGCCGGGCCGACTCCGCTCACTGCGGTCGCTGTGCTGCCGTTCGCCGATGTGAGCGACGGCGGCAACTTTCAGCCGTTTTGCGATGGGCTCAGCGAAGAGCTGTTGAACGCGCTGGCGCGGGTCCCGGGTCTGCGCGTCACCGGGCGCAATTCGAGCTTTCAGTTCCGCGGCGTCAACGATGCGCGCGACGTCGGCCGGCAACTCGGTGTCACACATGTCATCGAAGGGTCGGTGCGGCACAGCGGCGACCGGGTTCGCGTGATGGCGCAGCTGGTCGACACCAGCACCGGCTTCCAGGTGTGGTCCAACACCTTCGACCGGCCGCGCAGCGACGCGCTGGCGGTGCAGACCGAGATATCCCGCGCCGTGGTGTCCGCGCTCGAGCTGCAGCTCTCGCCACAGGCCGAACACGCGCTGCAACGCCCGGCGGCGATGCAGGTCAACGCCTACGATCTGTACCTGCTGGGGCGGCACCAGCACCTGCAGCGCACCGCGGAGAGCATGGCGCGCGCCATCGCCTACCACAAACAGGCGATCGCGGCGGACCCGAAGTTCGCGCTGGCTCACGCCGGCCTCGCCGATGCCTACATTGCTAACTACTTCTACAGCAACCAGCCGCTGTCCGAGGTGACCGCGCTGGCGCAACCGGAGATCGACACGGCACTCAGGCTCGACCCGGAGCTCGCCGAGGCCTACGCGGCCTGGTCGGTGCTGCTGGTTCACCAGAAGCGCAACGACGAGGCGATCGCCGCGCTCAAACGCGCGATCGCCATCAATTCGAACTACGGCGAAGCGTATCTGCGGCTGGGTTTTGCCTACGAAGCGGCCGGCCAGCTGAACGCCTCGCTCGAGGCCTACGACCAGGTGGCGGTCCTCGATCCGCTCAATACCAGCCTGCACGTGCGCCGCTGCCTCCTGCTGCAGAAATTCCGGCGCTTTGCCGATGCGAAACGTGCCTGCGACCGCGGGTTCGAGCTGCAGCCCGACATTCCGAACGCGGTCTATGCCATGGCGCAGTGGCACGTGGCGCGCGGCGAGCTCGACCAGGCGGTGGAGCGTTACCTGGCGGCGCTGCAGCGTGCGCCGACCCGCACCGATATCCGCGGCGAGCTCGCCATCGTCTATCTCGATCTCGGCATGCCGGATGCCGCGGCGCGCGAGCTCGCGACGGTTCGCAAGTACGCGACCGCGGCGTATTTCGATCTCATCGAGGCGCGCGTGCTGCTGGCGCGCGGCGACCACGCCGGCATGCGCCGGCGCCTCGCGTCCCTGTCCATCAAGCCGGAGTACCTCGCGGAACGCGCGGATGCGGCCTGGTTGTCGCTGGCGGCCGGAGACGAGAAGCAGGCGCGCGTATGGTCACCCCTCATGCCGCCCACGGTCGGTGAAGCCGAGGCCGAGCTCATGCCGAGTATCTTCGACACCTGCTGGTCGCTGTGCGCGATGTGCTCGCGGGCGCTGCTCGAAGCCGTGCAGGGTGACGCCACCGTGGCCGCAAAACATCGCGCGCTGATGCTGAAATGGTTCGATGAGCTGGCGAAACAGGGCGGTGACTGGCACGGTCTGCACTACCTGCGTGGCGTGCTGCATGCCCAGGCAGGCGATCGCGAGGCGGCATTCCGCGAATTGCAGCGCGCCGTGGACCTGGGCTGGCGGCGTCCCTGGCTGTTGCGATCCGATCCGTCACTGCGCGCGCTGCATGACGATGCGCGTTACGCAAAACTCATGGCGGTCATCGAGGCGGACACCGGCAAGATGCGCGACAAGGTCATTGCATCGGGACACGGCTGAGCGCCGCCCGATTTCGCCCGCCTCAGGCCAGTGCGGCGAAGGTGATGGCCAGGCCGGCGATCAATGCCGGGGGTCTCATGAGTTGAACGCCGGGCGCGTGAGATTTTCCGATCCGCCGGCGCGCGCGACCACATCGTCCTCGATACGCACACCGCCGAATTTCTTCAGCTGCTCGACGCGGGGCCACTCGATCATCCGGCCGATGGGCTTGCCGCGCGCCTCGTCGAGCAGCTGGTCGATGAAGTAGAAGCCCGGTTCGACGGTCACCACGAAGCCGTCTTCGAGCTTGCGCGTCAGGCGCAGGAAGGGATGGTTGTACGGCCGTTCGATCGTGCCGCCGCCCGGATCGCGCTGCAGGCCGCCGACATCGTGCACCTGCAGGCCGAGGAGGTGGCCGATGCCGTGCGGATAGAAAACCGAGGTGAGCGCGGTGTCGATGGCCTGGTCGGCGCTCACATTGATGACCCCGATATCGCGCAGGAACTCGCTGATCGCGCGGTACGAGGCCTGGTGAAAGTCGCGCCAATCGAGTCCGGCACGCACCTGGGCACAGAGTTTCAGCTGCAGCACGTCGAAGCGCCGGATGATGTCGGCGAACTCGGTGTCACCGAAAGAATGGGTGCGCGTGATGTCCGAGGCGTAGCCGCCGCATTCTGCGCCCGCGTCGATGAGCAACGAGTGCGACTTCGCGGGCGGCCTGCGCTCCTGGAACTGGTAGTGCAGCACGGCGCCGCCTTCGTTCAACGCAACGATGGGGTTGTAGGGCAGCTCCTGTTCGCGCAGGCCGCAGGCCTTGATGAACTCGAGCGCAATCTCGAATTCGCTGCCGCCGGCCCGAAAAGCACGCTCGGCGGCCACGTGTCCGCGGGCGCCCAGCACGTTGGCCTCACGCAGGCAGGCGATCTCGTAGGGCGTCTTGGCCGCGCGGCCATAGTCGAGCTGGGCGATGAGGTGCTCGGGATTGATGGCGGCGGGGCCCCATTGCATGAGCTCGGCAAACGGTGCGCCGATGAATGCGGTGCGTGACAGGTCCCGCGGCAATGCGGCGCGGGCCGCTTCGCGGGTGGCGCAGCTCACGATGTCGAAGGCGGACGTCCAGTAGGCGTCGGGCAGGGAAGGCGACTTGTGCCAGTAATCGACCGGCTGGTTGATCAGCAGCCGTGGCCGCGCGCCGGGCTTGAAGAACACGAAGGAGTCCGGCGCATCGGTGAGCGGCGCCCACACCTTGAACGGTGCCTGCACCCGAAACGGCAGATGGTGATCGTCCAGGAAGAGCAGTGGGGGCGTACCCGCATGGAGCAGCAGAGAGTCGAAGCCGGCCGTCGCGAGTGCCGCGGCGCTGCGCTTCGAAACTTGCTGGAGGTGATCGGCGAACAGCTGTGGCCAGCCAGCCGCGTTTTGTCTAATGGCGGGAGAATTCATGGACAGATTCTATGCGGCAGCGCGCGTTCGCAGTTCGTTGTTGCGATGCAACAACCCCCTGTTTTCATGGGCTGCGTTGAACATTGGGTGCTGCCTCGATGGCAGGAGCTCTTGCGTTGGCAGCAGCGCTGTCGCCAGACGCGGACAGGATTTTGTAGTTGTTTCAAATGTATTGGGGACTCGATAAAATCCCGCGCCGCGATGCGAATCGCGTAACAAACGTTTGTTTGGTCTCACTCACCACTAGAAATTTTGGGGTACCCGTACATGAAATTGAACGTTGCACTCGCCGCCTCGATCGCGGCCCTCGCGCTGATGACTGCCTGCTCGAAGCAGGAAGCCGCTGCTCCTGAAGCCGCTCCGGCTGCGGATGCTGCTGCTCCGGCCGCTGCTCCGGCTGCTGACGCCGCTGCCGATGCCGCCGCTCCGGCTGCTGACGCCGCTGCTCCGGCCGCTGACGCTGCTGCTCCGGCCGCTGACGCTGCTGCGCCGGCTGCCGCCCCGGCGGAAGCCCCGAAGCAGTAATCGCCTAGCGATTATCGCTTCGAGCCATCAGGCTCAATGACGGCCCGGGCAGAACGCAACAACGTCTGCCCGGGCTTTGTCTTTCTGGGGGAATCGTGACTGTCAGTGTCAGGGATGCACGTGGAGCCGCCCGCGATCGCGAGTGGATCGAAAGTGTCTATCGCGACTACCTGGATGACCTGTCCCCGCTGAACACGGGCGTGTTCAGCGCGACCTCGCTCGGCGAAATCGGCTACAGCGAGTCCGACCAGCTCAATCGCTGGTTTGGCGATTCATCGGTGAACCCGCTGGTCATCCTGCGCGGCAGCGAGCCCGTGGGCTTCGCCATGGTGGCGCGCGGCAGCCCGCTACCCGGACGTCCGGCGGTCGATTACCGCATGGCCGAGTTCTTCGTCGGCCGCACCTGGCGGCGCCGCGGCGTCGGCCGCCTCGCTGTCGAGCTCATCCTCAACCGCTTTGCCGGCCGCTGGGAAATCACCGAATACCTGCGCAATCCGGTCGCGGTGTCTTTCTGGCGCCGCGTGGTGGCTAACTACACGCAGGGCCGTTACCAGGAGCGAGTGACCAATGGCGAAGTGCGGCAGGTGTTCGAGTCCGGCGTTGCGCGCGCACAGAAGCCGGCCTGAGCCGCGTCTTGTCCGCGGTCTTCTGTTCACGGTAGCCCTGTTCATGGCCATGGAAGGGTCGTTCGCCGGTTCGCGCCCCAGTGGCTCACGGGTGCCGACCCGCTCGGAAGTCATCGCCACGCAGGGCATGGCCGCCACCAGCCAGCCGCTCGCCACCCAGGTGGCGCTGGACATCCTCAAGCGCGGCGGCTCGGCGGTGGATGCCGCCATCGCCGCGAACGCCGCCATCGGCCTGATGGAGCCCACGGGCAGTGGGGTCGGCGGCGATCTGTTCGCCATCGTCTGGGACGCGAAAACCGCAAAGCTCCACGGACTCAACGCCAGCGGGCGTTCCCCCGCCTCGCTGACTCTCGAGACGCTGCGCGCCGAATTGCGCAAGCTGGGAGTGAGCCAGATTCCGCGCACCGGCCCGTTGCCGGTGTCGGTGCCGGGAGCGGTCGACGGCTGGTTCGAATTGCACTCGAAGTTCGGCAGGTTGCCGATGAAGGAGCTGCTGCAGCCCGCGATCGCGTACGCCCGCAACGGTTTTCCCGTCACCGAGGTCATCGCGCAGGGCTGGGCCGCCAATGCCCGGGTGCTGTCGAAGTACCCGAATTTCGCCGCCACCTACATGCCCGGAGGTAAACCTCCTGGCAAGGGCGACATCTTTCGCAATCCGGATCTCGCCGCGACCCTGAGTGCGATCGCCGAGGGCGGACGCGACGCATTCTACAAGGGCGAGATCGCACAGCGCATCGAACGCTACCTGCGTGCGAACGGCGGGTATCTCACCGCCGCAGATCTGGGCAGGCACCGCTCGGAATGGGTCGAGCCGGTCTCGACTAACTATCGTGGCTACGACGTGTGGGAGCTGCCGCCGAACACGCAGGGCGTGGCGGCGCTGGAGATGCTGAACATCCTCGAGCCCTACGACCTGAAATCCATGGGTTTCGGCAGTGCCGAATACCTGCACCTGTTCATCGAGGCGAAGAAACTCGCCTTCGAGGACCGCGCACGGTTCTACGCCGATCCTGAATTCTCGAAGATTCCGCTGCAAATGCTCATCTCCAAGGACTTCGCCGCGCGGCGCCGCGCACTGATCGGCAAACAGGCGGCGCTCGCGTACCCGGTCGACAATCCGTCCGTGGACCACGGCGACACGATCTACATGACGGTGGCCGATTCGGCCGGCAACATGGTGTCGCTGATCCAGAGCAACTACCGCGGCATGGGTTCCGGCATGACGCCCGATGGCTGCGGCTTCGGCCTGCAGGATCGCGGCGAGTTGTTTTCACTGCAGGACGGCCATCCGAACGTGTACGCGCCGGGCAAACGGCCGTTCCACACCATCATCCCCGCCTTCGTGACGCGAGATGGCAAGCCGTGGCTGAGCTTCGGCGTGATGGGTGGCGCCATGCAGCCGCAGGGTCACGTGCAGATCCTCGTGAACCTGATCGACTTCGGCATGAACCTGCAGGAAGCGGGCGACGCTCCGCGCGTGCGCCACGACGGTTCGAGCGAGCCGACCGGCGAAGTCATGCGCGACGGCGGACAGGTGGTGCTGGAAGTTGGCGCCTCAGCAGCCACCGTCAAGGCACTCGAAGCACGCGGCCACAAGGTCACGGTCGAGAACGACGGCGACTTTGGCGGCTACCAGGCGATCATGACGAAGCAGGGCGTGTACTTCGGTGCGTCGGAGTCGCGCAAGGACGGGGCCGCGCAAGGTTACTGAACCCGGGCGCCGGGGCATTACACGGGGCTTCCGGCCACCGGCGTCCACTTTCTGAAGCCAGTCGGTGCCGCCCGTTCGTTGATCTACCCGAGATACCTAACCAGTTCGGGAGATCGAATGTCACGCAAGCAACGAGTGCGCCGTGCCCTGCTGAAGGCCGGCGGAGGTGCCGCAACCCTGGCCGCTTTGAACGCGCTGCCTGCCCTGGCGCAGGTGCCGCCGTCGCCGGTGAGGCCGAATATCCAGCCGCGGCAACTCATTGCCATCCGGCAAATCCAGCCCCGGCTGCAGATTCCGCCATTGCCCATCTCGCGCATGACGGGCGCGCTGGGTTCGGTGGGCGCCTGGGGTGAAGTGCAGGTGCGCGAGCTGCCCAGCGGACTCGTTCCGATCTTCGTGCGCACCAACAACCGGCAGGGCGTGATGGACCTCACCAAGCGCCGGTCCGTGGTGTCGCTGGCCAATGGTGCCGTGCAGCTCACCACCAAGGGCATCCAGGTCGGCAAGGACCTGCAGCCCTGGAACGCCGCGTCGATCTCCAGTCTCATCAATCGCGCGCGCTCGGATGCGGCATTCCGCACGTCGCTGTTCGAGCTGCGCGCGGCGCTCGTGACTGCCTATCCCCATGCCATCGCCACCTCGAAGCAGAAAGGCGACGCCAAGGCCACGGGCGCCGTGCTGCAGATGGCCAAGGGCATGGGTGTGGGAGTTGCGCCGAAGAAATCCCGCTGCACCACCAGCACCGTTACCGAGACGGTCACGCGCACCATCGAAGAAGAAGTGGAGGTGTGGCAGACCGCCGAAGAGCGTTTCAACGCCTGCGTCGACGAACAGGTGCGCAAGGGAATTTTTGGTGGCGAACTGGCAGCCGTCACATACTGCGGATTGCTGGGACTGGCAGACCTGTTCCTCGGCACGCTGACCGTGGTGTCGCACGTCACGGAGGAAGTGACCCGGACCATCGTGAGCTGCTCCATCGAAGTGAATCGCCGGGTGCTCGATATCTACAAGGGCATCGAACAAAGCATTCCGCGCGGCATCGATCTTCGGCCGGGGCTGGTCGGCGCCGCGCCCGCGTTATCCAACGCCGACATCACCGCGGGGATCGGCTGGCTGCAGACACTCATCGACGGGCTGTCACCGTTCACGGACTGCCTGCTGCGGGGCCGGTGGTCGTTTGCCGCCGTGGACCTGTCCGTGGTCACCGGGGTCGACAAGCTGGAGATCCCATATGGCATCAAGGTGTGCATTCCTGCTGCCTGCGCTCAGCAGCTGAGGCTGGAGAACTCCGGTGAGAACCTGGCGAGCGCCGCGACCACGCTGGTCTCCATCCTCGCTGCGGTCAACGCCGATTTCGCGGCCATTGCGAGCCAGCTGGGCATCGTCGCCGCCGCCGAGGCTGCGACGCTGGCCGGTACCATCGGCGCAGCCGGTGTCACGGCACTCACCGCGGTCGCGGCACTGATGCTGTTCCTCGTGTACTACGCCGCCATGATCGCCATCCAGATCCAGCTGCTGCCGCCGGAAGCATTCGCGGACGGCCTGGTGTGCATCGAACATCCGACGTTTGTGATCGCCGCGGTGACCGTACTGCTGCCGGGACCGGGCAGCATCTCGCAGTTCATTCCGCCGATCGTGACCGGCTGACGGGATCTGGCGGCTGGCCGGTTCAGCCAGCCGCCTGCGCCCTCGAGGCCTGCGCCGAAAGCGGCAGGCTGACGGTGAAGGTCGTGCCGACGCCGGGCTCGGATGCGCAGCGGACCTGTCCGCCGTGCGCATCGACGATTCCTTTGCTGATGTACAGCCCGAGTCCCGTGCCGGTCTTCTGGTGTTTTTTGCTGGCCGAATAGTACGGGTCGAATATGTGCGGCAGATCCTCGGCCGAGATGCCGGGGCCGGTATCGGCAACCTCGATGAACGCGCTGCCACCGCGCGTGCGGCTGCTCACCGTGATGCGATCGCCCGCCTTGCAGAACTTCACCGCGTTGCCGATCAGGTTCTGGAAAAGCTGAATCAGCCGTGCACGATCGGCTTCGGCATACAGGGCGTCCGGGCTGTCTTCGTAACTCAACGTGACGCCCTTCTCGCGCGCGGGAGTCTCGTGCGCGGTCACGGCTTCGCGCAGCACGTCGTTGATCACGATGGGTTTCACGTCGACCGACAACGTGCCCGCACGCAGGCTCGCCATGTCCATGAGATCGCCGATCATGCGATTCATCAGCTCCACGTTGCGCCGGATGCGCTCGTGTTGCTCGCGTACCTGCTGCGGCGTGAGCTGGTACTTGGGATTGAGCAGCATCGAGGCGGTGGTATGCACCACCGCGAGCGGCGTGCGCAGGTCGTGCGACACGATGGCGAGCACGTCCTCGCGTGCGCGCGCGGCGCGGGCGAGCTCCTGCTTCTGGCGATACATATCGAAGAACAGCTTGGCCTTCTGTTTCAGGAACTCCGGGTTCACGGGTTTGAACAACACGTCCACCGCGGCCGACTCGAATCCGCGGAACACCGGCATCGGATCGTTGGGTCCGGCGCTCGTCATGAAGATGATGGGCGTGGCGCTGGTGCGCTCCGCGCCGCGCATGAGCTCCGCCAGCGCGTGGCCATCCAGGGTCGGCATCTGCACGTCGAGCAGCACGAAGGCGAAATCGTTTTCATGCGACAGGTGCATCGCCTGCTCGGCGGAAGTCGCGCGGAAGATTTCGCGATCGGGTGCCTGCAACTTGCTTTCGAGCGCCACGAGATTGGCCTCGAGCGGATCGACGATCAGACATTTCACGCGTTCGATGCCTTCGTTCACCGGCTCACCGTGTGCTGAATCAGAGGGGTTCGAGTGTAGGGGAAAAGTCGGCATGACCTGCCGTGTCGCCATTTGCTTCACCGGCAGGGGCCCCGGCCGCGCACCATGGGCGAATTGTGGGCCAAATCCGACAATCCTGCCGGCGGCTCGTGCCAGCGCCTGTCGTCGGGGAAATCCTACAGCGGACCCTGGCACGCCTAACAACTCCTCCCCCGGTGGGCGCCAGCGTTCGCACACCTAATATTGCGGCAGTGCGCGGCCCTGCAGGGCGGCGTCGATGAGTCGCTGGGCGTATTCGCTGTCGACGGCCGCGGGGGTCGCGAAAATCATGCTTTCGCGCCAATTGTCGGGTGCCTCGGGGTGTATGCCGGCGAGCACCACCCAACCGTTGCCGACCCGGCCTTGCGCGATCGCAGGCGTGCCGTCCGGATACTTCGCAACGACCGTGCCCCAGCCGCTGAGCTGGGGGCCATCTTCCCAGTAGTGTTCGAGGACCCTGCCATCGGGCGTCGAAATCGGCACAGCGGCCTTGCGCACGCCCTGCGAGGAGATGGCGTAGAACGGAAAGCGCACGCCGGTGAGATTGATGCCGTTGTAGGGCGAATCGCCGGCGATGAAGGCCCCGGCGCAGACACCGAGATAGTTGAGGCCGCCGTGGACGGCGCTGCGGATGTTGCCGGAGGTCGCGGGCGCAAGGTGATTGCCCATGTCCTCGAAATTTCCGCCGGGAATGATGAGCAACTTGTGTGCGCCCAGCTGCTGCGCACTCATCGCGTCGAGCTGCGCCGAATCCACTTTCGAATAGCGGATGCCGCGCCCGTCGAGCAGGCGCTCGAAGGCGCGCACGTCGTTCGCAGAGGCGCCCCTTCCGGCGAACAGGAGCACGTCGGCGCCTGGATCGACGGCGAGTTTTCCACAGCCGCTCGCCAGCGAGGCGAGCAGCAAGACCGCGATCGTGCGTCGTTTTTTCATGAATCGCGCCCGGAGTTCGCGCTGCCGGAATGGGGGCTGCGCGCATTGTGACGAGCTTCGCTAATCGCGTCGAATCCGTGGATCTCCGCCCCCTGGATCGCAGCGTACCCATCAACATTCATGCGCCGGCGGGAGAACCAAACGGACTTAATTCGGGGAACGATCTCGAGATGTCGACGATTCTGAGAGCGAAAGGAATCCTGCTCCTCACGTTGTTGCTCGCTGCCTGTGGCGGCGGAGGATCCGGGGAGAAATCCAGGGAAGCGATCGGCAAATTCCAGGCCGGAGGCGTGAAAGGATTGCGCTATAACACGCTCACGCGTGCCGGCGTCACGGACGCAGGCGGCTCTTTCACATATGTCCCGGGCGAAAAGGTCACCATCTCGGTCGGCGGCATCGAGCTGGGTTCCGTGCCCGCGGGCGACAACATCACACCTTTTACGCTGGCCGGTATCGAGCCGCCGGTCACCGAACGCGCGCTGCGTACCGAGCTCGACCGCGCCACGCGCCAGTCGACGCCCTTTACCCGCGCCATCAATATCCAGCAGTTGTTGATTGCGCTCGACGCGGACCACGATCCGAACAATGGCCTCGACGTCGAATCCCGCGCTTCGCTGCTGGCAAATTCCGGAATCGACTTCGACCTGAGCGTCAACGAGTTCGCAGCGCGCCTGCAAAAACTCGCACCGGGGCTCACGCGCGATGTTCCGCCGGCCTGGGCGGTCGCGTACCTGTACCGCGGGCTGAACATCCAGGTTCCGGTGCGTGCCACCACGTTCGCGGTGACCAGCGACGACAAGTCCGCGGTGGCCGGCATGAGCTTCAGGACCTACGGCAGCAACGGTGAGCGCGCCACCGAAGGCGAGGATTCCAACAACGACGGGATCCCCGAGAACGTGCGCTCCTGGACCTACGATGCACAGGGACGCGTCGCGAGCGAGGAAGTCGTCGCCGGCGGCGGTCCCACCCGCGAGCGCTACCGGTACGCATATCAATACGATGCTCGCGGCGCGTTTGCCGATGGCCGCGAGAGCCTGGATGTCGATGATGACGGCATCCCGGAACAGCTCGCGCAGCGAACCGCAGCGGTGGATGCCTTCGGCTTCCGCACCGGCCTGCGCGTCGACCAGGACCAGGATGCCGATGGCATCGTCGATGCCCGCGCCACCATCGAGGATGGATACGACGAGCGCCACAACCGCGTGCGTTCCACCACGGTAAGTGATGCGGGCGCGGACTCGGTCGCCGACTCACTCAGCGTCAATGCGCTGAGTTACGACGACCGGGACCGCAAACTCAGCGATCGGATCACGGGCGACGACAACGCCGACGGCATCGCCGACAACGACTTCGTGGAGAATTTCGAATACTTCGATGCATCGCGTTCGATGCGCCGCACCTCCGAGCAGGACCTGGACGGTGACGGCAGCGTCGACTTCCGTTATGTCTCGGTCTCCACCTTCGATGAGTCCGGCAATGAAATCTCGCGTGTCGAGGAATTCGACAACGATGCCGATGGCATGCCCGACCAGCGCCAGATGGCAGACTTCACCTACGACGGCGCCGCGCGCCTGAAAACGCAGCGCTTCCGGGAAGACGCGGGTGCCGATGGAATCATCGATTCCGATTCGAACACCGAGACGACGTACGACGACGCCGGAAATGCCATCGAGCAGATCGCCGAGTACGACTTCGACAACGACGGCACTGTCGACAGCCGGTTCCACCTGACGGCCTCGGTGGGCGAGGGCGGTGGACTGACTGGCTACCAGAACACCTCGTATGACCACGGCGCCGTGCCGCTGTACGTCACCGACACCGCGGTGGCCAGCGAGCTGCGCGCCGATGGCGTCCTGCTGCTGGCGCAACAGTATTTCGGCTACTGAGCCGGCCTGTCAGGCGTCCAGCAGCGGCCGCAGGAAACCGGCCGTGTAGGACCTGCCGTTGCGCACCACTTCTTCGGGAGTGCCCGCCGCCAGGACGGTGCCGCCGCCGGCGCCGCCTTCCGGGCCGAGGTCGATGATCCAGTCCGCGGTCTTGATGACGTCGAGATTGTGCTCGATGACCACGATGGTATTGCCCTCGTCGCGCAGCCGATGCAGCACGTCGAGCAGCTGCGCCACGTCGTGGAAATGCAGGCCGGTGGTCGGCTCGTCGAGGATGTAGAGCGTGCGGCCGGTGGCCCGCTTGGCGAGCTCGCGGGCCAGTTTGACACGCTGGGCTTCGCCGCCGGACAGGGTCGTCGCGCTCTGACCGAGCTGTAGATAGGACAGGCCCACGTCCATGAGGGTCTGCAGGCGCGAGCCGACGCCCGGCACGTTCTGGAACAGCCGCAGTGCCTCCTCGACGTTCATTTGCAGCACTTCGTGGATGTTCTTGCCGCGCCAGCGGATCTCGAGCGTTTCGCGGTTGTAGCGCTGACCCTTGCACACGTCGCAGGGCACGTACACGTCGGGCAGAAAATGCATCTCCACCTTGATGAGGCCGTCGCCCTGGCAGGCCTCGCAGCGCCCGCCCTTCACGTTGAAACTGAAACGCCCCGCGTCGTAGCCGCGCGTGCGGGCCTCGGGAACCTCGGCGAACAATTCGCGCAGCGGACCGAAGAGTCCCGTGTAGGTGGCCGGGTTCGAACGCGGCGTGCGCCCGATCGGGCTCTGGTCGATTTCGATGATGCGGTCGATTTCCTCGAGGCCCCGGATCTCGTCGCAGGGCGCCATGTCCATCACCGTGCCGTTCAGTTTGTGGTTGGCATGCGTGAACAGCGTGTCGTTGACCAGGGTCGATTTGCCCGAACCGGATACGCCCGTCACGCAGGTGAACAGGCCGAGCGGAAACTCCGCATCCACGTTCCGGAGGTTGTTGCCGCGCGCGCCGTGAACGGTGATGACCCGCTTCGGATCACGCGGCGTGCGCAACGTGGGCAACGCGATTTTCCTGCGGCCGGAAAGATAGGCGCCGGTGAGCGAGTTCGTGTTCCTGATGACGTCGGCAGGCGTGCCGTGCGCCACCACCTCGCCGCCGTGGACGCCCGCGCCCGGGCCGATGTCGAGCACGTTGTCCGCGGCGCGGATCGCTTCTTCGTCGTGTTCCACCACCAGCACGGTGTTGCCGAGGTCGCGCAGGTGCTTGAGCGTGGCCAGCAAGCGCTGGTTGTCGCGCTGGTGCAGCCCGATCGAGGGCTCGTCGAGGATGTACATGACGCCGGTGAGGCCGGAGCCGACCTGGCTGGCGAGGCGGATGCGTTGCGCTTCGCCGCCGGACAAGGATTCGGCGCTGCGGTCCAGCGTCAGGTAGTCGAGGCCCACATCGACCAGGAATTTCAGGCGATCGCCGACTTCCTTCACGATCTTGCCGGCGACTTCCGCGCGCCAACCCGCGACGTCGAGCGAGCCGAACAGCGTCCGGGCATCGCCGACGGTGAGATGCGCGACTTCGGGCAGGTTGTGCGAACCCACGAACACATTGCGTGCGGTGCGATTCAGGCGAGTGCCGTGGCAGTCCGGGCAGGGCTGGCTGCCGAGGTATTTCGCCAGCTCTTCGCGCACCGGCAGCGAGTCCGTCTCCTTGTATCGCCGCTCGAGATTGGGAATGATGCCCTCGAAGCGGTGCTTCTTTTTAACCGCCGGACCCTTGCCGTACTGGTAGCGGAACTCCACCTCGGTGTCGCCGCTGCCGAACAGCATGACTTGCTGGATTTTCTTCGGCAGATCCGTCCACGGCGTTTCGGGGTCGAACTTGTAGTGCTTCCCCATGGCCGTGATCATCGCGTAGTAGTACGCGTTCTTGCGGTCCCAGCTCTTGATGGCGCCACCGGCGAGCGACAGGTGCGGATAGGCCACGACGCGCAGCGGATCGAAGAAGTCCTTGAGCCCGATGCCGTCGCAGGTGGGACAAGCCCCGGCGGGACTGTTGAACGAGAACATCTTGGGTTCGAGCGCGGCAACGCTGTAACCGCACTCCGGGCAGGCCTGGCGCGAGGAGAACAGTACTTCGTCGGCGGGTTTCGCCGCTTTCTCCGCATCATAGGGAGCGAGGCGCGCGGTGCCGGCCGCGAGCTTGAGCGCGGTTTCCAACGATTCGGCCAGGCGCGTCGCGGCATCGGCGCGGATCCGCAGCCTGTCTACCACCGCCTCGATGGTGTGCTTCTTCTTCGGATCGATCTTCGGCAGCGCATCGAGCTCGTGGACCCGGCCGTCGATGCGCGCGCGCACGAAACCCTGGCCGCGCAGGGTCTCGAAGATTTCTTCGTGGCTGCCTTTGCGGTCTACCACCAGCGGCGCCAGCAGCAGGATCGCCTGGCCGTCGGGCATTTTCAGGATCTGGTCGACCATCTGGCTCACGGTCTGCGCCTCGAGCGGCACGCCGTGATCGGGGCAACGCGCGATGCCGGCGCGTGCGAACAGCAGGCGCAGGTAGTCGTAGATCTCGGTGACGGTGCCGACGGTGGAGCGCGGATTGTGCGAGGTCGCCTTCTGCTCGATGGCGATGGCCGGCGACAGGCCCTCGATGCTGTCGACGTCCGGCTTGTCCATCATCGAGAGGAACTGCCGCGCGTAGGCCGACAGCGACTCGACGTAGCGGCGCTGGCCCTCGGCGTACAAGGTGTCGAAGGCCAGCGAGGACTTGCCCGAGCCCGACAGGCCCGTGATGACGATGAGCTTGTCGCGCGGCAGGTCGACGTCGATGTTTTTCAGGTTGTGGGTGCGCGCGCCGCGGATCTTGATGGTTTGCATTTGTCAGGCGCCATGGTGGGCGCGAAGAAACGAAACCAAGGAGTTTAAGCGGCGACGCCGGCTCGCGTATAACCAGTACCCGGCTGGGACAAGCGCTGTATGACCTGCTCCGGTGACGAAGGATCAGTGACTTACGTCGCCAACCGGCGTTCGCTGCACCCAATGCCGTACGCCCTCGCGCATGAGCAGCGCCTCGGCGTCGCGGCCCTCGAGCATGGCCAGCGTGCACCACATGCCGGCCAGGGTGCAGGTTGCGGCCGCGACAGTCACGGATTGCGGCGCGCCGCGCACCGGCTCGCCGGTGCGGGGGTCGAGGACGTGGGGTCGGCGTTCGCCGTGCGCTTTCACGAAGCGATAAGTGTCACCACTGGTGGCCAGCGCCCCCGCGGCAAGCTCGAGCAGTCCGGCCGCCTGTGGCGACGCTTGATTCGTCGCGGCGGCGTCTTCGATGCCGATGCGCCAGGCGCTGCCATCGCGTCGCCGCCCGGTCGCGGCCAGGTCTCCGCCAAAGTTGACCAGTACTGGATCGCGGGTGATTTCCGCGGCTGCCGCCAGTGCCTGGTCCACCGCGTATTCCTTGCCGATGCCGCCGAAATCGATTTCCATGCCCGGCAACAGGGTCAATGCCGGGCGATGCCACTTCACCTTAGACCAACCGACCAGTGGGAGTAGTGCGCGAACCCCTTCGGGATCCGGCGCACGATCGCCACCGTCGAACTTCCACGCGCGCCGCAGCACTCCACTGGTGATGTCGAACTTGCCGTCCGAGATGCGCCAGGCCAGCTCGGCGAAGTCGAGCAGCCGGGCAGTTTCCTCATCGACTTCGACCGGCTGTCCGGCCGCGCGATTGATGCGCGCGACGATGTTGTCGTCGCGATAGCGGCTGAATTTCTGCTCGATACGCCATGCGCAGGCGGCGACCGCGCTCGTCACCGCCTGCGCCGGCTGCTCGCGGGAGGAATCCACGAGCACTTCGCATGGGCTGCCCATGGCGCGAAATCGCGCCCCCCGCAGCCCCGCGGTGTTCAGAGATTGAAGTGGTAACTGAATTGCAGGATCACCGCGCTGAAGTCGGGCATCTGCACCGAACCCGGCTGGTTGCCGATCAACGTCTCGGCGGGCGCCTTGCCGGCCTGCTGATAGTACTCGAGCCGCGCGCTCCATTCGTTACCCCGCGAAGTCTCATGCCCGTACTTGAGTCCGATCGTGTATGCGTCCAGGTCCGCAAGTCGCGCGTCGGCGCTTGCGAATTCCGGCAGCGGCGCGCCGCCGGCCAGGCTGTATCGATAGAAAGACGCCGCGGACTGAGTGTAGTAGCGCAGGTGCGGCTCGAGGTAACCCGATTCGCCGAGCGGAACCCGCAGGCGGCCCTCGAGCGTGTGCGAGTCGATTTCCCAGTCGTCGGTGGAATAGCGATACGACAGCTGCAGCACCTTGCCCGAGAAATCCTGGCGCAGCTCCGAATAGAGGCTTTGCCGCCGGCGCGAGTCGGGACGACCCTCGAACAGGAAGATGCCGCTGGGACCGCTGACGCCGGGCGGTGGCGTTCGCGACAGCGGTTCGCCGGTGACGGGATCGACCACGCTCAGGATCTTGTACGGATCCGTGAGATACCCGCTCGAATCGGAGTACGAATAGTTCACGCGCAGCAAGCTGTGCCGGCCGAGTACCTGCGTGAAGCCGACGAGCACGTCGAGCACGTTCTTGTCTTCGCTGTCGCCGGCGCGGCCCGCGACATTGCCGTCTTCCTCGTTGACGGCGTCGCCCATGGTCGCGAAGGGAATCGGCACGCCGCCGACCGGCTTCACCTTGTCCACGCCATAGGCCAAGGCGAGATTCAGCGTGGTATTGCGCTGGTTGAAGTCGCGCGTGAATCCGGCATTCGCGCCGATGTGCTGGTAGTCGAACTCGGAGGAGGCGCCGACACCGGCATTGAACGTGTACAGGCGCGCGAACGGCTGCGACCAAGCCGCGTTCAGCGCGACGCGCGTGTCGTGAAAACTGCTGTCGAGCGGAATTTCCCCGGCGGGAGTCGTATACGTGGCGCGGCCGGACGGGCTGGTGAAGGTCTGCGGCAGATCGCTCGCGATCGCGCCGCTCGGCGATGCGCCGGTGAGGGTGTCGACCGTGAGATCGAGCGACAGCTTGCGGTCGTCGCCAAACTCGCGGATGGCGAGCGCGCTCAGGCTGGCGTCCTTCACACGGCCGTCACTTTCGCCGTAATAGAGCACCGCCGTGTCGATGGCCCACTTGCCATCCGGCTCGGCGGCATGGGAACGGGTCGGTGCGGCCGCGCCCAGCAGGCCGCAGGCCGCCAGGGCGAGCGCATCGCCGATGAGTTTGTCGTTGTTCGCCATGTCAGTTGCAGCCGCAGCCGCCGCCGCCGAATCCGCGGCCGCCGCTGGTGCCTTCCTTGCTGAAATAGATGTGATCGTCGAGCGCCGCGTCGAGCGGATTGGCGTCGGGCCGCATGTCCTCGCGTGCCAGGACCTCGCGTTCCCATGGTTTCACGCCGACGTTGGCGCATCCGCAGAGCGCGGCGCAGACGAGCAGGGTCAGGAGGGTCGGTAGTTTGGTCATCGTGCTTCACCGGTGAGCAGGTACTGGATCTCGTTCTCGTGCTGTTCGCGCTGCTTTTCGCGGAAGCCCATGTGGGTGGCCGCGAGTTTTCCGGCGCGATCGAAAATGAACGTGCTCGGCATTCCCTGCAGGCGGAACTGCCCGGCGAGCGCGCCCTGGGAGTCGTACACGACTTCGAAGTCGATCGGAACTTCGCGCAGGAACCGGTCGGCGTCGGCGCGTTCGGCGTCGACATTCACCCCGATGATCACCAGGCCGCGGCTGCCATAACGCGCACGCAGCTGGTTGAGCCAGGGAATCGACTGGCGGCATGGTTTGCACCACGACGCCCAGAAATCCACGATCACGACCTGGCCGCGGTATTGCGCGAGGTCGAGGTTGGGTTGCGACGCCTGTGCCCCCGGCTGCGTCACAGTCAGGACAAGGGCGGTGAGGCACGACGCGACCAGGCGGCGTGCCAGTGCGGAGGGGCGCGTGGCAAGCATTGCGCGGTTAGACGATGCGGCCCGGCGGACTCCTGCGCCGCGGGCGGATTTTCTCTGCAATCTCTTCGGGATATAGGATTCATATGCAAACCCGGACCCTGGCGAGAACGCGCCACGATCGTTGTTTTCCGCCGATCGCGCGCCGCGACTCACGCACGCTCATTCTCGGCTCGCTGCCCGGGCAGCGTTCCCTGCAGATGCAGCAGTACTACGCGCATCCGTACAACGCCTTCTGGAAACTGATCCAGGTCATTTTCGATGCGGGGGATGGCGCGTTGAACTACCCGCGCCGGGTACGAATCCTCACGGCCAATCGAATCGCGTTATGGGATGTGCTCGCCGCGGCGCAGCGACCGGGAAGTCTCGACAGCTCGATCGACCACGCTTCGGCGCAGGTGAACGATTTCGCGGCGTTCTTCCGTGCGCATCCGCGGATCCGTCGGGTGTTCTTCAACGGCCGCAAGGCCGAGGAGCTGTATCTCCGCTTCGTGCTGCCGGGACTCGGCGCGGAGTTCGCTGGCATCGGCTACGAATGCCTGCCTTCGACGAGCCCGGCTCACGCGGGCATGCCGTTTGCAAAGAAGTTAGGGAAGTGGCGCAAGATCAAGGAGCGGCAGCAATGAGCACGGTCGACAAGGTTTGCCCCGTGGTGTTCCGGGATTCATCGATGCAACAGATTCTGGCGTTCGAACACCCGCAGGCGGGCGTCCAGCTGGTGAAAGGCGCGATTGGGCCGGGCGAAAGCGTGCGCTCCGCCGCATTGCGCGAGCTGGCGGAGGAGGCGGGTATTTCCGATACCGGTGTCCTCGAGGACCTGGGGACCTGGGAGTCGGGGCACCGCGGCCACGTCTGGTCGCTCCAACTTTGCGCATTTCCGCACGGGCTGCCCGAATCCTGGACGCACCATTGCGTCGACCGCGGTGGCCGGCGGTTCAGGTTCTTCTGGCACGACGTCAACCAGCCGCCCGGCGAGGCCTGGCGGCCTCACTACCGGCGCGCCCTGGCGGCGATTCGCGAACGCACCCGCGTCCTGCGTTGGCGGGGCTGAAGGCAATGGGGACTTTCCTCTTTATCGCTGTCACATGACAGTCGAAATGAGGAATGTCCCCATTACTGGTAGACGCGCACGTAGTCGATCTCCATGTGCACGGGAAAAATCGTGTCGTCGACGCCCATCTGTCCGCCCCAGTCGCCGCCCACCGCGACGTT
>Ga0207675_100001839_pt1 | contig 21299 bp, 13 predicted proteins | sample KBSSwiS42_FD_184305 | JGI IMG/M metagenome (GOLD analysis project Ga0207675, IMG submission 184305) | Switchgrass rhizosphere microbial communities from Kellogg Biological Station, Michigan, USA - KBS Switchgrass S4-2 (SPAdes) (version 2) | ecosystem: Host-associated > Plants > Roots >...
GGGGCGGACGGTCGAAGGGGTCGTAGAGATTCTTCTGCACGATCCACGCCGCGATACCCAGCAACGCCGCCACATTCAGGATGACCGCATTGACGCCGAGTGTCATTTCGATGAGTCCGCCAGTGATTGGACCGATTGCGGCGCCCGCGAAGCGAAAGAAATTGTAGAGCCCCACGGCGGTGCCCTTCTCCTCGGTAAACAAGTTGACCAGGATCGTCGACTGCACGGGCAGGCTGCAGCCCAGCAATACGCCATAGGTAAGAAGGAAGATCACCAATAGCGGAATATTCACGACACCGGCAACCAGGGTGAGCCACAGCGCGAACACGTCGAAGCCGATTCCGAGCGAGCCCGCGCTCAGGATCCGCGTCCGAGACCAATATCGCTGCCACTGACGACCCACGTAAATGCCGGCAAGGATGCCGGCCGTCAACGGCACGAAGAAAATACCCGTGACCGCCGTCGACAACTCGAACAGGGAAGCCAGGAGTCCTGGCAGGAATACGAGGAAGACATAGTAGCCGTAGAACTGGCTGAACCCGATCAACACGATCGAGAGTGCCGAACGATTGGCGAGCACGCCGCGAAACGTCCGGAGACTGATCTTGACCGGCGTGGCAGCGTCCGGTTTGGTTTCCTTGAGCCATCGGAAGTTGTACAGCCACACCGCGAAGGCCGCCAACGCGAGCAGCGCGAAAGCCCATTGCCAGCGCAGATTCGCCGCGATCAGTCCACCGATGACGGGCCCAAAGACCGGTCCCAGAAAGGTTACGGTCTGGTAGACATTCATCGCCTGCGCACGCTCCGCAGGCGCATAGATGTCGCCGATTACCGTGGGAGCGACCAGCAATGCCGTGCTGATTCCCACTGCCTGTACCGCGCGACCCGCCAGGAACAGCGAATAGGAATCGGCGAACAGGCAGAGCAACGAACCGAGGCAGAAGACGGCCAGCCCAGGAAGCAATACGGCGCGCCGGCCCCAGATATCCGCAGCCGGCCCGACGACAAAATTGCTCAAGGCCAGGATGGCGGTGAACAGCGAAATGGTCAGGTTGACCATGACCGTGTTCACACGAAAATACTCCTGCAGTTCGAGCAGGCTTGGCGTGTAAACGGTCTGCGTGAATGGGCCGAGGAAGGCGGCCGCGGCGACGCCCGTCAGGATCGTCGAATTCCTCGCTGCGACCAAGACGCCCTCCTGCGTGCGCGACTTCGCGCTGCTGCGGCCATTCTAGCGGTATGGAGCTTCAGAAACTGAGGAACGGGCGTCTCGTCGTTGCATACTCTCGGTCATGGCACTCAAGTCGACGATATTCAAGGCCGAGCTTTCCGTTGCCGACATCGACCGCGGCTACTATCACGACCACGCGCTGACCATCGCGCGCCACCCTTCCGAAACGGACGAACGCATGATGGTCCGGTTGCTCGCCTTCGCGCTGCACGCGGACGAGCGCCTCGCGTTCGGCCGTGGCCTGAGCACCGAAGACGAGCCCGACCTGTGGCAACGCGACCTGACGGGCGCGATCGACCGCTGGATCGACGTCGGATTACCCGATGAACGCGACGTGCGCAAGGCGTGCGGGCGCGCGCGCGAGGTCGACGTGCTCGCGTACGGCGGGCGCGCCGTCGAGCTGTGGTGGCAAGGCGCCTGCGAACGGCTCGAGCGCCAGGATCGGCTTGCGGTGAGCGAAGTGCCGATCGAGGCAAGCCGGGCGCTCGCACCGCTGGCGGATCGCTCGATGCGGTTGCAGGTCACGATCCAGGAAGGGCATATCTTCGTCGCCGACGGCGCGACATCGGTCTCGGTGGACCTTCGCGTTCTCAAGGAACGGTCGTCTGCGGTCTAGGCCTCAGATCTCGACCCGCGTGCCCAGCTCCACCACGCGGTTGGTCGGAATGTTGAAAAAGTCGGTGACGCTCCCCGCGTTGCGCGCCATCGCCGCGAAGATGCGGTCGCGCCAGGGCGCCATCCCTTCGCGGCCCGCCCCTCGCACAATTTTCTCCCGCGACAGGAAATAGGACACGTCCATCGGCTCGACCTGCAGGCCCGCCGGCGCGCACATTTCGAGCGCAAGCACGACGTCGGGGCGATCCATGAAACCGTAACGGGCCGACACCCGCCAGCAATTGTGTGCGAGGTGCTCGCAGACGACCTGGTCATCGGGAGCCACCCACGGCACGTCGCGAAATTCAACGGTGAGGAATACGTTCTGCTCGTGCAGGACTTTGTAGTGCTTGAGGCTGTGCAGGAACGCATTCGGAGTCACATCGGGCGTTGATGTGAGGAACACCGCCGTGCCCTGGACGCGGTACGGCGGCGACAGCAAAACCGACTGCAGCAACCCCGCCAGCGGCGGCGACGAGCCGCGCAGCCGCGCGAGCAGGAGCTCGCGTCCGCGGCGCCACGTCATCATGATCGTGAAGATCACCGCGCCCAGCGCCAGCGGAAACCATCCGCCGTCGACGACCTTGTGCAGGGCGGCGGCAAGGAAGGTGATGTCGATCAACATGAAGAAGCCGGTCGCGAGCACGCACAGCCATAGCGGATAACCCCAGCCGTAGCGAATGACGAAGAACGCGAGGAACGTCGTGACCAGCATCGTGCCCATCACCGATACGCCGTACGCGGAGGCGAGCCGCGATGACGAGCCGAATCCGATCACCGCCGCCATCACGATCACAAGCAGAATCCAGTTGACCGCGGGCACATAGATCTGTCCCATCGTCCGCGCTGACGTATGGTTGATCGTCATGCGCGGAAGGTAACCGAGCTGGATGGCCTGCTGCGTCATCGAATACGCACCCGTGATCGTCGCCTGAGACGCGATGATGGTCGCCGCCGTCGCCAGCGCGATCATCGGATAGAGTGCCCACGACGGATAGGCGAGATAGAACGGGTTCGCGATCGCCTCCGGGTGCGCGATAAGCAATGCCCCCTGCCCGAAGTAATTGAGCACCAGCGCCGGCGCCGCCACGCTGAACCAGGCGATCCTGATGGCACGCTTGCCGAAATGACCCATGTCGGCGTACAGCGCCTCGGCGCCGGTGATCGCGAGCAGCACCGAGCCCAGGACAATAAAAGAGGCGATCCCGTGATCCGTCACGAAGTGCCAAGCATTGACCGGGTCGAGGGCACCGAGAATGGCGGGAGCCTGCACGATATTCCAGACGCCGATCGCGCCGATCGAGAGGAACCATAGTGCGCATACCGGCCCGAAGAACAATCCGACCACGCCGGTGCCATGCCGCTGCACCGCGAACAATGCCAGGAGGACGCCGATGGCGATCGGCACGACGTAGGGTTTGAATGCCGAAGTGCCCACCTCCAGGCCTTCGACCGCGGAGAGCACCGAGATCGCGGGAGTCAGCACCGCATCACCGTAGAACAACGCCGCGCCGAATACGCCGATGGCGAGCAGCGCGTTGCGCAGTCGCGGGCGAGCGCCCACCGAGGCGGTCGCAAGCGCCAGCAGCGCCATGATGCCGCCCTCGCCGCGATTGCTGGCGCGGAGGATCAGCGTCACATACTTGAGCGAAACGACGATCATCAGCGTCCAGAAAATCGCCGATACGCCGCCGACCACGTTGATGTCCGTCAATGGTATGCCGTGGTCCGGATTGAACGTCTCCTTGGCGGCGTAAAGGGGGCTCGTCCCGATATCGCCGTACACCACGCCAAGCGCGAGGAGCGCGAGCGCGGCCGTCGTTTGCTTCGGCTTCGCAATGGCCGGCTGCATCGCCATCCCCGAAGGTGCGTCGGAAGTCGTGTCCATACGTTGCGACAGCTTAGGCGAGTCCCCGTCGACATGGGAGAACACCCGCGATTTTTTACAGGATCTTTACGGCGCAGGTGCGCTAGGAACCTGTCGGACTAGATTTCGCGCATGCGACGGAGGGCGATTTGGACGCGGTTCAAGGCGGGAGCCCGCAGCAATAGCGCGACTATTGCAAGGGCGACTAACGCGGAACCGCGTCCAAAGCGCTTCCGTCCCTTCGGGTTGCTGCCAAAAAGGCTGTCCGCCGCGTTGCTCGGCTTGCCGATATACTCGATATCGGCCGCACCTCGCGCCTTGCGGACAGCCTTTTTGGCCCTGCAACGCATACGTGAAATCTAGTCCGACAGGCTCCTAAAGTGGACACATGAAAGCGCCGCGAGAGCTGATCGGCTACGCGTGGGCGGCGGTCGCGACGGCCGCCGCAACTGTTGCCGGGCTCGCGATGGCCGCGCGCTTCGATCTGGTCAACATCGCGATGGTCTACCTGGTCTCGGTGGTGGTCATCGCACTGCGCTATTCCTACGGACCGGCGATCCTGGCATCGATCGCGAGCGTCGCCGCGCTCGATTACCTGTTCGTGCCGCCGCTCGGCCATTTTTCGGTGAGCGACGTTCAGTACCTGCTCACGTTTGTGATGGTGCTTGTCGTTGCGCTGGTGATCTCCTATCTGGTCGAGAGCGTTCGCCGCCAGGCCAGGGCGCAGTCGACGCTCGAAGTCGAAGCGGAGACCGAACGCATCCGCAGCACGCTGCTCGCGTCGATTTCGCACGACCTGCGCACGCCGCTGGCGGTCATCGTAGGCGCCTCGTCCACACTCGCCGAAAGTGGGGAGCGGTTGAGCGCGGAGGACCGGCATGCATTGGCGGCAAGCCTGTTCGCGCAATCGAGCGATCTGACCGAGCACGTGGCGAAAGTGCTGCAGATGACGCGCTTCGAGACGGGGACCATCGCCCTTGCGCGCGAATGGACAACCGTTGGCGAGATTGCGGGGTCGGTGTTGAACCGATTGAAGGAGCGCATGGCCGCGCACCGCCTCATCGTTGACCTCCCGAATGACCTTCCGCTGGTGCGCGTCGATGCGAGCCTGATCGAGCAGGCGCTCGGCAACCTGCTGGAGAATGGCGCCACGCATACACCTCCGGGAACCGTCGTGCGGCTATCCGCGCAGCAAAGCGGCGACCAGCTGGTCGTCTCGGTGGTCGATTATGGTGACGGCCTTCCCGACGGGGACGTCGAGCAGGTGTTTGCGAAATTTCATCATCGATCCACGGCGGGCACCGGTAGCGGGATGGGATTGGGGCTCGCAATCTGCCGGGCGATCGCCCGCCTGCACGGCGGCAACGTCCGGGCCGAGCGTGTCCCTGGAGGCGGCGCCGCATTTCATCTGGCGCTTCCCATTGAAAAGCCGCCCACCGTTCCCGATGAGATCTTCGCGACGTGACCGAGCTCCGGCCAGCGATTCTTGTCGTCGAGGACGAACCCGAAATCAGGAGGTTCCTGCGCGCATCGCTTGGCGCGGAAGGCTATCGGGTCGTCGAGTCCGCGACCGGTCGACGCGGCATCATCGACGCGGGGACGCACAAGCCGGACCTCGTGATCGTCGACCTCGGCTTGCCCGATGTGGACGGCCTCGACGTCGTGAAAGGAATCCGCGAGTGGTCGACCGTCCCGATCCTGATTCTGTCCGCGCGTGCGCAAGAGCGCTCCAAGGTCGAAGCGCTCGATGCCGGTGCGGACGATTACGTGACGAAGCCGTTTGGCATGGGCGAGCTGCTGGCACGCGTGCGCGTTGCGTTGCGGCACGCGGCGCGGTCGCGCATCGGCACCAACGTCCTCGAGCTCGAGAACGCGACCGTGGACCTCGAGCGCCGGACCGCAACGCGTGACGGACACGACATCCGCCTGACGCCGATCGAGTTCCGGCTGCTCGCGTGCCTCGCGAAGCACCTTGGCATGGTGGTGACGCACGGGCAGCTGCTCGCCGAAGTGTGGGGTCCGACGCATCGTGACGACACGCACTACGTGCGCATCTACATGAAGCAGTTGCGCGAGAAGCTGGAGAAGGATCCGGTTCGGCCGCGTCACCTGGTGACGGAGCTGGGCGTCGGCTACCGGTTGCTGACGGACGAGTAGAAGAACGCGCGCAGCGCTTCAGGCCGCCAGTGCTTCCTCGATCGCAGGCAGCATCTGCGCGACCACTTCGCGGCCTTCCGCGATGGCGAGCGCGGCGCGGTGATACTCGAACGGGCCCACTTGTCCGAGGCTCGGCGTCAGCAGCACGTCAGGCGCATCGCTGCGCAGCCGGGCCTGCGCGATGCGGTCCTGCATGATGTCGATCGTGCCCAGCAACGTGTCCGCGATCGAAGGCAGCCGAGGCCCATCCCCGCGGGGCGATCGATCGAGCACGCTGAACGGTCCTCGGCGCCGCTGCGGTGCCGCGCCCGGCGATGCCTTGGTATCGAGTGGAAAACGCCTGACCAGGTGGGAGCCGAGGTCGACGGCGATCACGACCTCCGCGCCCATCGCGCGACACAGCGATACGGGGATCGGATTCACGACGCTGCCGTCGACCACGTAGCGCCCCTCGCGCAGCACGGGGCGGAACAGCCCCGGAACGGTACAGGAGGCGCGCACGGCGTCGGAAACCTTGCCGTCGCGCAGCCAAAGCTCTTTGCCCGTCGCGAGATCGGTGGCCACCGCGGCAAACTGGAGCGGCAAATCGGAGAACTGGCACTCGACAAATTGCCCCTGGAACATCCTGATCAGGCGATCGCCTTTGAACACGCCTCCCCAAAGGCCGACGTCGAGCAGGCCCACCACCCGTTTCAGCGTGAGCGACAGCGCCCAGGATTCCAGCTCCGCGATGCGCCCGACGGCAAAGGCCGCGCCGACCATCGCGCCCATCGAGCAACCCGCGACGTAGTCGAGTGCGATGCCCCGTTCCGTGAGGGCGAGCAGCACGCCGATGTGCGCCCACCCGCGCGCGGAGCCACTGCCAAGTGCGATTCCAATTTTCGGCCGATACAGCATGGCGCTGGCGAAGCTTGCTCCTCGACATCGAGCAAGGCCTGCGCAAAAGGGCGGTTGCCCCCGAATCGAATACGCTCCAACCTGAAATCAGCCTCGCCGACCCCCAGCTTACGCTGATATGACGCGCCTGCGTTCTTCGCGCGTGTCGAGGGTATGGCCAGGGTATGGTACAAATCGAGCAACGTACCGCGCTACGCAAGGTTCGATCATCTCGATGAGCCACGTTCTTCACCAAGCTCCGCGCGTCGCGCTGATCCACGCGCTGACGCATTCGATGGCACCGGTCAACGCGGAATTCGAGCGCGTGTGGCCCGAATGCGAGCGGATGAATCTCCTCGACGACAGCCTGTCCGCCGACCTCGCGCGCAATCCTGCATCGCTCGAGGAACGAATGACGCCCCGCTTTCTCGAGCTCGCGTCGTATGCGATCGGAACCGGCGCACGAGGCATTCTGTTCACGTGCTCGGCGTTCGGACCTTGCATCGATGCGGTCGCGCGCCGATGGGCGGATGTGCCGATCCTGAAGCCGAACGAGGCGATGATCGCGGATGCCGTGCGCGCCGGCCGCCGGATCGGACTGGTTGCATCGTTCGCACCTACGCTCGTGTCGATGCCCGCCGAGTTTCCATCCGGCGTCACGGTCGTGCCGATGCTGGCGGAAGGCGCGCTCGACGCGCTCGACCGCGGCGATGCCGCGACCCATGACCGGCTGGTCGTCGAAGCCGCGCAGCGGGTCGCCGCGCTCGGTTGCGATGTCGTCGCATTGGCGCAGTTCAGCCTGGCGCGCGCGGCGCCGGTGGTCGCACGCGCGGTCACGGTGCCGGTCCTGACCACGGTCACGAGCGCCGTGCGTGCGCTGCGGACGGCAATGACCTGAGGCTCGACGCCAGTGGATCGCATGCGACTGCGTTGGCCGGTGCTGGTCGCGCTGCTGGCCGCCGCGTGCGCATCCGTGCCTCTGCCGCGCGACGGCGAGCCACTGTCTCCGTTGCCGCCGGGACTTGCCGATCCGGGTATTCGCGACCTGCGCGGCGTGTATCGCGCGGCGCTGTGCCCGCGTTTGCAGAACAGCGACGACTGCGGCCGCACGCTCCATCGCTTCGCCGGCGAGTCCGCCGCGTCACCTCCTCCGCCCGCCGATCCGTCGCGGTTCCGGCTGTTGTTCGTACCGGGCTTTCTCGCCACCTGCTTCAGCGGGATCGATTCGTTTGGCGACGTCGTCAAGGCAGCGCGCGCGGCCGGCTACGAAGCGCAGGTCCTCGATGCCCCCGGACGCGGTTCGATTGCCGCCAATGCGAGCTCGCTCGCCGGGCAAATCGCGGACTTGCCCACCGACGGTCGCCGGCTCGTCCTCATCGGGCATTCGAAGGGCGCTGCCGATGTGCTCGCGCTTGTCGTGGACTATCCGGGCATCGCGGAGCGCGTCGCGGCGGTGATCGGCGTGGCACCCGCTTTGATGGGGAGCCCGCTTGCCGATCAGTTGCGTGGCTTTTATCAGCTGACCCTCGCCGCGAATCCGCTTCTCCGATGCCCGCCGGGCGAGGGCGACGCGCTCGACGATTTGCGGCTCGAACGCCGTCGTGAATGGTGGGCGCGGCACGGCGCCGAGGTGCACGTGCCCGTGTATTCGCTGGTCACCGTGCCCGAGCTCGACCGCTTGTCGCTGGTGCTCATGCTGCCTTATGCCCGACTCGCGACGATCGCGCCGTACAATGATGGCCAGTTGATCGCCGGCGACCAGGTCGCACCGAACGGCCGATTGCTGGGCATCGTCAATGCCGATCATGTGACCGCGGCGATTCCCTATTCAAACCGCCTGCCGTGGGCGTTGCTGTTCCGGGCGGTCGACTTCCCGCGGCCCGAGGCCGTGCTCGCGGCCATCGACGTCGCGATCGCGGAAAGGTAGGTTGGTGTCCGGATAGCGAAACGACCGTCAGTCCTCGTGCGGGTGACGCTCGCGCGGCAGGTCTTCGCGATTGGCGCGGTCGAACACCGGCACGTCGCCATGCTGCGCTTCCGGCTTGCCATCCGCGCGCGCATAGGTGCGCTCGGGCGGGTCCGCGTAGTCGTCCTGATTGTCGCTGGCAGGCTCGGCACCGATGCGCTCGTTATCCGCGGCTTCCACGTCGATCGATTCCGGATCGATCGCCTCGTCATCGTTGCCTCGCAGCACAGTGTCCGTAGGCAGCGTTGAATCACGCCCCGCCGCTGCGCGCTCGCCGGTTCCATAACGATCGGAGTCGCTGTCGAGATTGGGATCGCCGATATCGGGACCGGCGGTCGCACCCGCGCCGTCGACGTCGGGGTCCGAGGTCGTGCCGGGCGGCTGCAGCAGCCCGTCGTCGCGATTGAGCCCGGGACCACCGACGATATCGCTGCCGCTGTCGGACGAATCGCTGGGTCCGAGCGCCCGGGTGCCGTGACCTTTGGCGATCGTCGGCGGTGATTCGTCGCTGTGTTCAAGTGAGCTCGCTCCCATGGTCATTTCTCCGCGTCCGGTTCGCCTTGCCGGATGCAAGGCGAACCACAGGCATTAGAATGACGGCATCGTCAGTGGCACGTTAGCGGCAGACACTTGCGCGCGATGTCAGCCGGTTCCTACGCGGCCTGCAGCGGTCGATTGACATCGCAGTGCGCGCCCTCATATTCGACAGCTCCGCTCATACCGCAATGAAACAGACCGCCCGTTTCCATCCCGCCGTCGAGCAGTGGTTCACCAAGCACTTCGCGGAACCCACCGCGCCGCAGTCGCGGGCGTGGCCGCTGATCCAGGCGCATCGCAACGTCCTGATTGCAGCGCCTACCGGGTCCGGCAAGACGCTTGCGGCCTTTCTCGCCGCCATCGACGACCTGGTGCGCCAGGGGGTGAAGGCGCCGCTGCCTGACGAAACGCTGGTCGTCTACATTTCTCCGCTCAAGGCGCTCTCCAACGACATCGAGCGCAATCTGGCCGCGCCGGTGGCCGGCATTCGTCTCGAGCTCGCCGAGCTTGGGATGCCCGACGTCGACATCCGCACGCTCGTGCGGACCGGCGACACGCCGCAGAGCGAGCGCGCCGGCATGCGCAAGCGGCCGCCGCACATCGTCGTCACCACGCCGGAATCGCTGTACGTGCTGCTTGGCTCGGAATCGGGACGCAAGATGCTCGCGACCACGCGCACGGTCATCGTCGACGAGATCCATGCGCTCGCCGGCAACAAGCGCGGCAGCCACCTCGCGTTGTCGCTCGAGCGGCTCGCTGCGCTGACGGCCAGGCCGCCCGTGCGCATCGGGCTTTCGGCAACGCAAAAGCCGATCGAAGACATTGCGCGCTTCCTCGTCGGCGTATCCGGCTCGGACAAGGCGCGCCGCTGCGAAGTGGTCGACGTCGGTCACGTGCGCCTGCGCGATCTCGCGCTGGAGGTCCCGTCGTCGCCGCTCGAAGCGGTGATGTCGCACGAGGTATGGGAGCAGGTCTACGCGCGGCTCGCGGAGCTCGCGCTTGCGCATCGCACCACGCTGGTGTTCGTGAACACGCGGCGCATGGCCGAGCGTGCGGCGCGTCATCTGTCCGACCTCCTCGGCGCCGGGCACGTGATGTCGCATCACGGCAGCATGGCGAAAGAGCTGCGGCACAAGGCCGAGCAACGGCTCAAGAACGGCGACCTGAAAGTGCTGGTCGCCACCGCGTCGCTGGAGCTCGGCATCGACATCGGCGATGTCGACCTCGTCTGCCAGCTCGGCTCACCGCGATCGATCGCGAACTTCCTGCAACGCGCCGGACGCGCCAGCCACCAGGTCGGCGGCGTGCCCAAGGCGCGGCTCTTCCCCCTTTCGCGGGACGAACTGGTCGAATGCTCCGCGCTGCTCGACGCGGTGGCGCGCGGCGAGCTCGACCGCCTGTCGATTCCGCGCCAGCCGCTCGACGTGCTGGCGCAACAGATCGTCGCCGAAGTCGCCGCGGCCGAATGGCCGGAAGAGGCGCTGTTCGAGGCGTTCCGTCACGCGTACCCCTATCGCGATCTTTCACGCGAGGAATTCCTCGACGTCGTGCGCACGCTGTCGGAAGGCTTCAACACCAGCCGCGGCCATCGCGCGTCGTACCTGCATCGCGACGCGGTGAACGGCGTGCTGCGCGGACGGCGCGGCGCGCGCCTCACCGCGCTGACCTCGGGCGGGGCGATTCCCGACACCGCCGACTACGATGTCGTGCTGGAGCCCGCGGGTCAGATGGTGGGCACGGTCAACGAGGACTTCGCCGTCGAGAGTCTCGCCGGCGACATCTTCCAGCTCGGCAACACGTCGTACCGGATCAAGCGCGTCGAAGCCGGCCGCGTGCGCGTCGAGGATGCGCACGGACAGCCGCCGACCATTCCCTTCTGGCTGGGCGAGGCGCCCGGCCGCACCGACGAGCTCTCGCAGGCCGTATCGCGGCTGCGCGACGACGTCATTGCGCATCTGGATCATCGCGCGGACCGCGCGCCCACGATCGCGCATCTCGCGGAGAACTCCGGCATTGCGCCGGCGGCCGGGACCCAGCTCGTCGACTATCTCGCCACCGCCCATGCGGTGCTCGGCGCGTTGCCGACGCACACGACCATCGTGCTCGAGCGCTTTTTCGACGAGAGCGGCGGCATGCAGCTCATCATTCATTCGCCGTACGGCAGCCGGATCAACCGCGCGTGGGGGCTGGCGCTGCGCAAGCGGTTCTGCGTCAAGTTCAACTTCGAGCTGCAGGCGGCGGCCACCGAAGACGCGATCGTGCTGTCGCTGTCGACCAGCCACAGCTTCGACCTCGCGGGGGTCGCCCGCTATCTGCACTCGAACAGCGTGCGCGACGTCCTGGTCCAGGCGCTGCTCGATGCGCCGATGTTTGCCGCGCGGTGGCGGTGGGTCGCGGGAATCTCGCTCGCGCTGCCGCGCTTTCGCGCCGGCAAGAAGATCCCCGCGCCGCTGCAGCGGATGCGCGCCGAGGATCTGTTGTGCGCGGTGTTTCCCGACCAGGTCGCCTGCGCGGAGAATCTGGTCGGCCCGCGCGAAATTCCGGATCATCCGCTGGTGCGGCAGACCATTCACGATTGCCTGCACGAAGCGATGGACATCGAAGGTCTCGAGCGGCTGTTGCGCGGCATCGAGGAAGGCAAGATCGCGATCGTCGCACGTGATCTCACGACCCCCTCCCCGCTCGCGCTCGAGATCCTGACCGCGCGCCCGTACGCCTATCTGGACGACGCGCCGCTCGAAGAGCGCCGGACGCAGGCCGTCATGGCGCGCCGCTGGCTCGATGCCGAAACGGCGTCCGATCTTGGCCGTCTCGACGTTGCGGCCATCGAGCGCGTTCGCAATGAAGCGTGGCCGGAGGCGACCAGCGCGGACGAGTTGCATGACGCGTTGCTTGGCCTGGGATTTCTTACCGCCGACGAAGTGGCGAAGGGCGCGGGCTGGCCGGAATTCGTTGCGCAACTGATGCAGCAGCGCCGCGTGACACGCATGTCGATCACCGGCCCGAGCGCGGCCACGATCACGATCTTGGTGGCCGCCGAGCGGTTGCCGCAACTGCAGAAGATCCATCCACGCGCGGAGCTCGCGCCGCCGATCGATGCCCCCGCCGAATTCCAGGCGCGCGTGACCACGCGGGACGCGGCGCTGCTCGAGATCGTGCGCTCGCGCCTCGAAGGACTGGGGCCGGTGACCGCGTCCGCGCTCGCGCAGACCGTCGGCGTCGCGCCGAACGAGATCGATGGCGTGCTCGCCGCGCTGGCCGCGCAAGGCATGGCGATGAGCGGCCGGTTCACGCCGGACACGGCGCAGCTGGAGTGGTGCGACCGCGCATTGCTCGCGCGCATTCACCGCTACACCGTCAAGCGGCTGCGCGAAGAGATCGAGCCCGTGTCCACGCAGGATTTCATGCGCTTCCTGCTGCGCTGGCAGCATGCCGTGCCGACCGAGCGTCGCCAGGGCCCCGATGCGCTCGACGCGGTGATCGCGCAATTGCAGGGATTCGAAGCGCCCGCGGCGGCGTGGGAGGCCGAGCTGCTGCCGGCACGGCTCGACGACTACGACTTCACGTGGCTCGACGATCTTTGCCTGTCCGGTCGCGCGGTGTGGACGCGCTTGACGGTGGGTGGTGCGACGACCTCCGCGCAGAGTCCCGGTCCGATCCGCACGTCACCGATCTCGCTATTGCCGCGGCGCACGGCGCCGCTGTGGAATCGCGTGGCGACGAAGGCCTCCGCGGAGCCGGTCGCGTTGAGCTCGCGCGGGCAACGCATCGCCGAGTACCTGGCGGAGCATGGCGCATCGTTTTACGATGAAATCGTCGACGGCACGGGGTTGTTGCGCACGCAAGTCGAGGAAGGGTTGGCGGAGCTCGTCGCGTTCGGCGTGGCGACCTCCGACAGCTTCGCCGGATTGCGGGCGCTGTTGACGCCGTCCGAAAAACGCAAGCCGTTCGGACGCCGCGCGCATCGCCGCGCGCTGTTCGGCATCGAGGACGCCGGCCGCTGGGCGCTGCTCAAGCGACCACACGCTGCGCCGACGACCGCTTATGCCGAATACGATCAGCCCACACTCGAGCACATCGCGCACACGCTGCTGCGCCGATACGGCGTCGTGTTCTGGCGCGTACTGCAGCGCGAGGCGGCCTGGCTGCCGCCGTGGCGCGAATTGCTGCGCGTGTTGCGGCGACTCGAAGCGCGCGGCGACATACGCGGCGGCCGGTTCGTCGCCGGCATTTCGGGCGAGCAGTTCGCGCTTCCCGAAGCCGTGCAGGCGTTGCGCGAAACGCGGCGCGCCGCGATGACCGGCGAGCTGATCGCGGTCAGCGGCGCCGATCCGCTGAACCTCGTCGGCGTCCTGCTTCCCGGCGCCAAGGTGCCCGCGCTCACCGGCAATCGCGTCCTGTATCGCGATGGCGCAGCGGTGGCCGCGCTGGTGGGCGGCGAAATCCGGTGGTTCGAGCCGCTCGAAGGCAGCGACGCCGTCAGCGCGGAGTCGATGCTGATCCAGCGGCGAATCGGTTCACCGCTGCTCGCGTATCTGCGCTAGCGTCTAGACGCGCTCACCTTCCGGGATGCGCGAATGCGATGCGCGCGGTGAGCATCGCCGCTATCGCGAAACGATGGACTCACCGCACTCGCATCAACCTACTTCTTGCAAGCCACCGCCACCGGGTGTGGCGGCTTGTAGCACGTGTTGCCCTTCTGCTCGATCTTCGAATCCGGATCCTTCCACTGGCCATACCACGGCGCGCCCGTTTCCGGCGTGAAGCACTGCATGGCCGGTGGCTCGGTCGGTTTCGGCAACGTGTCGAAATTCTTGCTGAGCTTGAAACCGATACCCCAGCAGCCGCTGACCGGCTTGTTGTCGACCATCATGAGTGGACATGCGGTGTCCTTCCCGGCCCAGCTGCACACGGCGTCGGTGCTTCCGATGACACCAGGAATACCCTTGCATGTGCTTCCCGACAACGTGCAGAAGCTGTTCGGCTGGCAGGCGGCGGCGAGACCCGCTTTGTACTCCGCCTCGAACGTGGTATCGCCCGTCATGTCCATCGTGATCTCGAGAATGCCGGTATCCGGGTCGTATTTCTTGGCCCAGTTCTTCGGCATGACGACGTTGTCTTTGTAATAAACGGGCGGCGCGGTCCGGATGGCGACGCGAACGGGCCAGACGTCGGTGTCCACGTTAAATCCGTTGGTATCGCCTTTCGGCGTCTTGCCTACGTAGATCTGGTAGGTCTGCTTCGTCGTCGGCTTGGCATACAGCACGAAGCTGTAATACACGTTGTCGGCCATGAAGACATTCAGCAGGTTCCGCGCAGGCTTCGCCGCCACCTGCGCATCGGCCCCGATCGTCGTGTCCATGTAGTAGACGCCGTTGTTCGTCGCGAGCGTGCTCCGCTGGAAGGTGTCCTGCCCGGCCATCCGAATGGCGTGGCGCTTCGCCCCTTTCGGGTCGGTGTCGTACTGCCGGTACAGCGGGACGCCGAAGCATTGCTCGTTCGCGCACGACGAGTTCCACGAACTGTACGACCCCTGGCCGACCGTCACGGTGGGGCAGCTGCCATCGAGGCCGCATGCCGGATAGACGACGGACGTGACGTAGTCGTAAGGACTGGTCTTGGCCGTATCGTCGGACGCGCACTCGGTGTCTTCCTCCGGCCCGCTGAAGAACGGATCCTTGTTGACCGAGATCGTGTCCTTGTAGCCGGTCAGCGACCCGTCGTCGTCGTTGAGTTCCGTCTGCCGGTCGATGTCGGTCCAAGCCGACGAAAACATGTTCGATGTCCAGTTGCAATAGTGGGCCCAGACGCCTGTCTTCGGGTCGTCGTCGGTAAGATACGTGCCCTCCTTGAACAGCGGCTGGATCACATAATGCCGGATGTCGACGTTGTTGAAGTACAGGTTGTCCGAGTGGAATGCCGGCGGGTAGTAGAACCCGTTCGGCTGTTTCCAGCCGATCGCCGCGTTGGGCATGTAGCACGTGTTCCCGTCCCGCGGCAGGCCGGTGGTAAAGCCCACCAGGTAGTTCGGGCCGGGACAGTTCGAGTTGCCGCCGGGGTTGGGACTGGGGTTGCAGCCGACGGTGGCCTTGGTGATATTGAGGTACGCATTCGACGACTGGTAGGCCGGACCGTCGTAGATGTTGAAGAGTCGCTGGCCGACGCCGAAGTTCGAGCGCGGGAAGCTCACGCCATCCTTCAGGCTGATGCAGCGGTTGCCTTCTCCGGCGCCGGTCGCGCACTTAAGCGATCCCGTCTGGTTGTTGAACGGACTCATATCGGACGTGAACGCAGTGGCGGCCGGCGTCCCCGGCTTTTGCGTCTGGCCGATGAACGCGGTCCGGTAAGCCAGCGCCCAGTGGCCTCTCGGCGCATCGGAGTCCGTGTAGCCGCCGCCCGTCACGAAGGTCAGCCCGGCATTGACGACGTCCGTGATGAAGCTGTTGGAAACGAGATACCACTGCGGCCGCAGCCAGAGCGCGGCGAAGTTCGTCTCGGCCCACTGGAACGACGTCGTGTACTGGTCGATCACCGTGACCATGCAGCGCTCGATCTTGTCGCCTCCGCATTGCGTGACCGTTTCACACGCTTCTCCCTTGTCGCATCGCGTCGGGAAACGCCCGCCGCCGCCGATCTGCGGGTAGTACTCGAGCGCCGCCTCGTTCCCCGGCTGGTTGCAGGACCAGGGCTCGTACTTGTCCCCATTCGGCGGTTTCTGCTTGGGATTCGACTGATCGCAGGGGTCCGGGATCTTGAACGGATTCGGGATCGCCGGGATTGAGATATATCCCGGCACTTCCGGCGTTCCGACGCCGAGGCACGCCGACGTGTTGGCAACGGTGTTGAACGACAGCGCGGCGGCGGAGCAGAAGTTGCCGACGAAGCTCTTGACCGGGGACAATCCGGCGCGCGTCGTCGCGCTGATCGCTTCACCCATCTGGATGGCCGCGTACCCCTCCCATTTCATCTCGCGCGACATGCCGCTGACGGCGCCGGGGAGCATCCAGTAGCAGATGCCGCACGCACTCGCGCCGACGGCCATGTTGTACTCGAAACGGTTCCAGCCGTTCATGATCCAGAACACCGCCGGATGGTCGTGATCCGAGTAGAACGGGACGTTCTCCGTCTTGTACGCGTTGGGGTCCTTCGGATCCTTCCACAACGCCGCCGAGAGGATCCCGGGCACCTTGCGCGGATTGTCGGGATAGTCGAGCGACGCCCGCGCGTAGATGCCGATGTTCGAGAACAGGTTGTTGTCGATCTCGGTGCCATCCTCGAGGTAGTAGCCGTGACCGATCGACTTCCAGCCGACGTTGCGGGCCAGCGTGACGCCGTGCGTGGAGTGCAGGGTGAACCACCGCGTCATCGATTCGTTGACCGTCGTATCCTTCACCACCGTGTCGGCCGGCACTTTCCGCGCATGGTGGAAATGCACCGGGTAATGGCCGATGCGGCCGCCTTGCCCGAGGTTGACGAGCTCCACACCCTGCATCTGGAATTTCGCGACCCCCTGGCGGATGACCATGTGGCCACCGAAATAGCTGTCGTCGGAGAGTTTCCCCTTGGGCTTGTCGCCGTCGGAAATGATGCGGATACTCCTGGTCAGCAGCGCGACGGCCGCGCGGTTTTCCATCTTCGTGCTGGGCAGGCCCAGCCGCGCCGGCACGCCGGCGTCGGCGAGATCGAACTGCGAGCCGTTGTGGACGTATTCGAAGGCCGCGGAGACGGTGAAGGTCTTGCCGCCGTCCTTGGAATTTTCCTTGATCTGGCGCTTTTCCGAGTGCCCGGGCAGATAGTCGGTGGACGTGATGACGATCCAGTCGTCCTTGACCCAGTCCGCGGGTTGGTCGAGCACGACCTGGTCGGTGCCGACGCGCGCCGTCGCAGCGAGCCTGCGCCAGCTCGATCCGGAATTCTTGGGATCGATCAGCGCGGGGTTGGTCAGCGCGGCCTCGGGATCGAGCGTGCTGCCGTGCTTGCCGAAGAGCTGCAAGGTTCCGCCGTAGGCCACTCCGATGACTTTGTAGCCGAAGTAGCCCTGCTTCATCACGTTCGTGTCGACGCCGTCGTCGTAGAACAGCGGGTGATAGCGGTAGAAGTAGTCGTCGTCGGCATTCGGCAGCTTCACCTTCGCTCCGGTCTGATCTTTCGCGTCGCAACCGTTGTGCGCCTCGTGCGGGTCCTTCGGGTTGTTCGGCTGCGAGCACCAGATTTTCTGCGGGACACCGCAGTGGCTTTGGACGCAGGGGATGCCTATGCCGCCGGTGCGCGGGACCTTTGTTTTTTCGTCTACCTGGTCGCCATACAGGTAGAACGACAGCACCGAGCCGGGGACCGTCCCGATCGGCGTGACCTCTTTCTTCGCGGTATCGTAGCCGGCGATCAGCGCACCGCCGTCCTCGACCAGGATCGATTTCGCGTAGAAGTCGATGGTCGCGTCCATGAAGACCAGCGTGCCGCTCTTGACGATGTTGACGTTGCCGTACGTGTACTCGCCCGCGGGAACCACGCATCGGCCGACGATCACGATGTCCTCGCCTTTTCCCGCATCGAGCACTCCGGACACGTCTCCTTTTTTGCCGGGGCACGTGGGAGGGGCGTCCTTCGCCTGCGCATTCTCGACGGCGCCGAAAAGCGTCAACGCTACGATCAGGATTCCCGTGAATTTGCCAATGCTGTTCATTGAGGTTCTCACTAAAAACGGTAAGCAAGGCCGAGCGTCAGGCTCTGCGCCCAGAAGTCGGTGGTGTTGAAGCTGAACGTCGGCTGCGCGGCGCCTGCCGGCTGCGCCGGAGGATTGCCGCCATAGGCCACGCTATAGGTCGGATTGATGTTGCGGTTGACCTGCGCGGCCGGCCGCACGACGTTGCTGGCATACAGGAAGGAGTAGCCGACATAGAGCGTGGCCGCAGGTGTGATCCGGTAGCCGAGCGAGAGCCCGACTTCGGGGACGGCGGCGAACTCGTTCTGCTTGTGCGTGCCGCTGTTGGTCGGCAGCGCGAAGTAGCCGCTCGGGAAGGACTGCGCTGCCCCGAAGTCGTTGAAGTCGTTCGTCTCGAGACTGCCGCTGATCGACACCGACTGCTGCATCGTCCCGAGCGCCAGCTTGGCGAAGCCGCTGGCCACCCACGGTCCCTGGTCGTAATTCGCGCGCACGCCGAGCTGCAGGCCATAGAACCGGTTCGTGGCGTCGAACTGGTCGGTGGTGTTCCAGATGTCCTCCGGAAACGGCGGGATGTTGGGACTCGTCGTCGTGATCGTGTACTTCTCGCGCAACTGCAGGTAGCGGAAGCCGCCGAGGAGATCGATGCGCCACGGACCTTGTGCCGAGAGCGCCCAGGTCGCGTTGAGCTCGCCGCCGCCCAGGTTGTTGGTCAGCGTCTCCTGGGCGGTGCCCGCCCAGAACGGCGAAAACGAGATCTCGCTGACATTCTCGCGGTTCTGCGTCACGTCGAAGAACGGCAGCAGCAGGTCGGTCGACTCGAGCGTTCCGTTCGAGCTGACGCTGCGCGACGTCGAACGCGACGGAACGTAGAACCCGACGGCTTCGACGCCCCAGCGACTATCGAGCGCGTACGAGCCCGTGATCCGGAAGCCGGGATTGGGATTGGTGTCGAGCGTTCCGCCGCCCAGCAGCACGCTGGTCCCGGGCTGGCCGTAGAGGCCGTCGGTAATGACCGGCGCCGGCGTCGGGCTCGCCTTGAACCACATCAACAGCGCTTCGACGCTGACCGACCCTTGTCCGCTGCGGAACGGCCCGCCCGCGCCGGGAGTCGTGGTCTGGGCGCTGGCAGCGCCCGCTGCCAACCCTGCGACAAACACCGCAACCGCCATTCGACGCACTTTGAGTCTCCCCTGTTATATATTCGTTAGATCGCGCATGCACCGCGACCTTTGCTGCGGAGGCTAACTACACACTTTGTCGCGGTCAAGTGTTACTTCATGCAGATGGCAATTCTGCCCACCTGAAGTGCATGAGCGTCGCGCGGGCAGACGAAACGCATCGGCAATTGTCGCCGCACATCGCGGCGTCGGGACTGGGACCCGGCATGGCCGCATTCGTGCGGCGCGGGCGACGGCCGGTATGTACACGACGACAACCGGTAGCGCGCGCGGTTGCTCACGCCATCCTGCATTCCATCCCTCCCGGCGCGCATTGTGTCTTGCGGCGCTGGAGCGAAGCGGCCCCCTCCCGTAGTCTTGCCCCCCTGTGACCCATAGGCGACAGAAGGGCAACCGATGAATACCGATCAACCCGGCGCAGCCACCGACAAGGCCGCCGACCGCGTCACCGGCGGTCCCGCCACTCAGCCAATGGGCATCAGGCAAGCCCTGCGCGAGATCCGCAAGGGCATCGTCGTGATGTGGTGGTCGTTCTTCGATTGGCTGGCGGCGATTTCGTGGAAGGCGCTGCTGCTCGTCTCATTTCTGAGCCTCCTGCTGGCCGGCATCCTCAGGCACCCCACCCCGGTCTTTTTCCTCATCATCGTCTCCATCATCATCAAGGTGATCGCGGGCGGCAAGCGCCGTGCGGAACGGATCGCCACCGAGGCCACCAAGCGAGCGGAGACCGAACAGCTCGGGCGCACCGTGCTCGAAGCGCGGATGGAAGCGCTGCAGGCACAGATCGAGCCGCACTTCCTCTTCAATACGCTGGCCAGCATCGACCAGCTGATCCAGACCGACCCGCCGCGCGCGTCCCGGATGCAGCAGAGCCTGATCCGCTATTTGCGCTCGGCCATGCCGCAGATGCGCGAAAGTCGCCGCCCCTCGCTGGGTCAGCAGCTCGATCTTTGCGGTGCCTTCCTGGAGATCATGGCAGTGCGCATGGAAGGACGCCTGCAGCCGGTCGTGCGCGTTCCGGAGGGCTTGAGGTCGGCCGTCTTTCCCTCGATGATGTTGCAGACGCTGGTCGAAAACGCCATCAAGCACGGGCTCGAACCGAAGCCCGAGGGTGGCCGGCTGGAGATCGGTGCCGAGGTGGTCGATGGCCAGCTGCTCGTCCATGTGATCGATACCGGGGTCGGCTTCATGCCGAAGGCCGAAGGCGGCGTGGGATTGGCCAATGTCCGCGAGCGGCTGAAGGTGCTATACAACGGTCGCGCCGAGCTGATCATCACCGTCCCGCCCGCGGGTGGCACCTGCGCCACGATCAAAGTGCCCTACGAAATCGCCCCCGCCTGAAGCCTGATCGGAGCGCCCGCATGCACCCCGTGTCCGCGCCTACTGCCGTCGTTGCCGACGATGAGCGGCTGATGCGCGAACAGATCATCGCCAGCCTGAAGGAAGCGTGGCCCGAGCTGTTGGTGGTGGCAGAAGCCAGCAACGGACACGAGGCCGTGGCGATGGTGCAGGACCTCGAGCCCGATATCGTCTTTCTCGATATCAGCATGCCCGGGTTGAATGGCATCCAGGCGGCCCAGGCGCTCGCCGGCCGCGCGCATGTGGTGTTCGTCACCGCCCATGACCAATACGCGATCAGCGCCTTCGAGCACGGCGCGGTCGACTATCTGCTGAAGCCGGCGGAAGCTGCGCGGGTCGCGCTGACCTGCCAGCGGTTGCGCGAGCGGCTGAAGCAAGCGCCGGATCCGATGAACGACCTGCTGGCGCAGCTATCGCAACGGCTCGGCGGCGGCGTGAAGCCGCGCGAATACATGCGTTGGGTCCAGGCCAGCGTCGGCGCCAATATACGGATGATCCCGACCAGCGACATCCTGTTCTTCCGCGCCGAGGACAAATACACGCGCGTGCAGACCCAGGGTTTCGAGGCCTTGATCCGCAAGCCGATCAAAGAGCTGATCGACGAGCTGGATCCGAACGAATTCTGGCAAATCCATCGCGCCACCGTGGTTCGCGTCGATGCGGTCGAGCAGGTGAGCCGCAACTTCCGCGGCAAGCAGGTGGTGCATGTGAAGGGCAGCACGGAAAAACTCGAAGTGAGCCGCACGTTCAATCATCTGTTCAAGCAGATGTAGGCGCGAACCCCATCTTCTTCAGGAACAGCGGCCACC
>Ga0207675_100001840_pt1 | contig 21287 bp, 17 predicted proteins | sample KBSSwiS42_FD_184305 | JGI IMG/M metagenome (GOLD analysis project Ga0207675, IMG submission 184305) | Switchgrass rhizosphere microbial communities from Kellogg Biological Station, Michigan, USA - KBS Switchgrass S4-2 (SPAdes) (version 2) | ecosystem: Host-associated > Plants > Roots >...
GCCCCGTCAGCGTGATCTCGTCGATGAACTTGCGCAGCTTCCCCTCGACCATCTTCGCGAGGATCTCGGGCGGTTTCTTCTCCTCGGCCGTCTGCGCTGCGATGATCTCGCGCTCCTTGTCGAGGAGCTCCTTCGGCACGTCGTCGCTCGTCACGTAACGCGGCGCCAGCGAAGCAATCTGCATCGCGATGTCTCGCGCGAATGCGGCGTCACCGCCCTCGAGGTCGACGAGCACGCCGATGCGCGTGCCATGCACGTACGCGCCGACGTTGCCGCGGCTTTCGACGACGTCGAACCGGCGCACGGAGATGTTCTCGCCGACTTTCGTCACGAGCTCGAGCCGCAGGTCCTCGACCGTCTTGCCGGCGACGGGGGTACGCAGCAACGCTTCGACGTTCGCGGGGCGCTGCGAGAGAATGACCTCGGCCAAGCGCTCGACGAACGCGCGGAAGTTGTCGTCCTTCGCGACGAAGTCCGTCTCGGAGTTGACCTCGAGCACGACGTGACGGCCGGCCTTCTCGTCGCTACGAATCGCGATTCGGCCTTCGGCCGCCACGCGAGAAGACTTCTTGTCGGCCTTCGCGGCGCCGGCCTTGCGCAGCCACTCGGCCGCCGCGTCGATGTCGCCCTTCGTTTCGACGAGCGCCTTCTTGCATTCCATCATGCCGGCGCCGGTGCGCTCGCGCAGTTCCTTGACCAAGGCGGGTTTGATGTCCATTCCCAAGCCCCTTTCGCTCTGAATTCGGGTGAAAAACTATTCTGCTGCTTCGGGCTCTTCCTCGGCCCCGTCCGGCGGCGCATCTTCGCTGGGACGCCCTCGCCCTTTCGACCGCACCTTCGTGACGCGCGCGCGCTTCTTCGGCGGTGCCTTCCGATGCTGCGGCTTCGCCTCGACCTTCGGCTTGCCGCTCTCATCGAGCTCGACGAACTCGTCGTCGCCCCTCGGCACCTCCGGGAGCGACGCCTTGCCGCCGATGACGGCGTCCGCGATGCCTTCCGCGTAGAGCTGAATGGCGCGCATCGCGTCGTCATTGCCGGGAATCGGGTAATCGATGCCCTCGGGCGAGCAATTCGTGTCGACGACCGCGACAATGGGGATCGCGAGCTTGCGCGCCTCGCGCACCGCGATCTCCTCGTGGCCGACGTCGATCAGGAAAACGGCGTTCGGCAGCGCATCCATGTTCTTGATGCCGCCGAGCGTGCGCTCGAGCTTCTCTTTCTCGCGCACGAACCCGAGCATTTCTTTCTTCGTGAACTCGGTCACCGTGCCGGGCTCCGTGAGCTCCTCGAGCGACTTCAATCGTTTGATCGATTGGCGGATCGTCTTGAAGTTCGTCAGCATGCCGCCGAGCCAGCGCTGCGTGACGTACGGCATGCCGCAACGCACGGCTTCCGTCGCGATCGCCTCACGCGCGGCGCGCTTCGAGCCGACAAACAGCAGCGTGCCGCCGTCGGAAACGAGCTTGCGCACGAACTCCGCGGCCGCTTTGTAGCGCGGCACGGTCTCTTCGAGGTTGATGATGTGGATCTTGTTGCGCTCGCCGAAGATGAACTCGGCCATTTTGGGATTCCAAAAGCGGGTTTGGTGCCCGAAGTGCACACCCGCTTCCAGCATCCGGCGCATGGTGACGTCGGCCATGGAAAGCTCCTTTTTGGGTTGGTCCTCCACGCGTTTCTGCGAACGACCCCGTTTCCGAGGCACCCCGCCCGCAGTGTTAGGCGCGTGTGTGTATTTACCCCGGCGACGGTTTGCCTCCGAGGCGCGCGCTTTATACCATACGCTCCAGACGGCAAACAACGTGAATGCGCTCGTACGGCGCGGTTTGCCCCGCCAGCACGGCCCCTCCCGGTGACGGCAGTCGACCGACCCGCAGCACGATCTTCGACGATGATTACGATCAAAACGCCTGAAGAGCAGGACAAGATGCGCGTGGCCGGGCGTTTGGCGGCGCAGGTGCTCGACATGATCGGGCCGCACGTCCAGGCGGGCGTCGCCACCGAGGAGCTCGACCGGCTCTGCCACGAGTACATCGTCGGCGAGCTCGGCTCGATTCCGGCGCCCCTGAACTATCGCGGCTCGGCCGGGGCCGCGCCGTTCCCGAAGTCGATCTGCACGTCGGTCAACCACGTCGTGTGCCACGGCATCCCGAGCGAGCGCACGTTGCGCAACGGCGACATCGTGAACATCGACGTCACCGTCATCAGGGACGGCTACCACGGTGATACGAGCCGCATGTTCATGGTCGGCGCCCCGTCGATCATGGCGGAGCGGCTCACGAAGGTCTGCTTCGACGCGATGTGGCGCGGCATCCGCGCGATTCGCGGCGGCGCCCGCCTCGGCGACATAGGCCACGCGATCCAGAGCTTCGTAGAGGAGCAGCGCTTCTCGGTCGTGCGCGAGTACTGCGGCCATGGCATCGGGCGCGTGTTCCACGAGGACCCGCAGGTGCTGCACTACGGCCGGCCCGGCACCGGGACCGAGCTCGTTCCCGGCATGACGATCACCGTCGAGCCGATGGTCAACGCCGGCAAGCGCGAAGTGAAGCTGCTGTCGGACGGCTGGACCGTCGTCACGAAAGACCACTCGCTCTCCGCTCAGTGGGAGCATACGGTGCTCGTCACCGAAAAGGGCTACGAGGTCCTGACGCTGAGCCCCGCCGCCAGCGCCTCGTGACGGCATGATCAATCCCGAGCACCCGGAAGCTCAGTTGATCGATCGCGCAGCGCTCGAGAGCGCGCTGCGCGGGGACGTCAGAGCCGTCAAGGCGTTCCGCGACGCGCTGAAGACTGCGAACGATCAGCTCGCCGACCGCTTTCGCCGCAACGAGCCCGTCGAGAGGCTCGTCGCCGACCGCGCGCACGTCGTCGACGAGGTCATCCTCGCGAGCTGGCGGTGCTTCGCAGAGAACGTGCTCGACTCGGCAGACCTCGTCGCCGTCGGCGGTTACGGCCGCGGCGAGCTGCACCCGCAATCCGACATCGATCTGCTCATCCTCATCGAGAGCGCGTCGAACAAGACCGACGACGCGATCGGCCGGTTCCTGACGTTCCTATGGGACATCGGGCTCGAGGTCGGCCACAGCGTGCGAACGCTCGACGATTGCGAAGCGCAGGCGCGCAGCGACGTCACCGTGCTGACGACGCTCATGGAGACGCGCCTGCTGCACGGGCCGGGGAAGCTGTTCGCGCAGCTGCCGGTTCGCATCGCGAAAGATCGCATGTGGAACAGCGCCGAGTTCTTCCACGCGAAGACCGAGGAGCAGAAGGCCCGTCACGCGCGCTATCACGACACGGCTTACAACCTCGAGCCGAACGTGAAGGGCAGCCCCGGGGGCTTGCGCGACATTCAGATGATCGGCTGGCTCGCGCAGCGGCACTTGGGCACGCGCACGCTGGATGAGCTCGTGCCGCACAAATTCCTGACGCCGGGCCAGCTGCGCATCCTGACTCAAGGGCGGGCGTTTCTCTGGCGCATCCGCTTCGGCCTGCATCTCCTGACCGGCCGGCGCGAGGACCGGCTGCTGTTCGACCATCAGGTCAAGCTCGCGCAGATGCTCGGCTACGAGGACGCGAGCTTCACGCTCGCCGTCGAGCAGCTCATGCAGCGTTACTACCGCACGGTCATGGAGCTCAGCCGCTTGAACGAGATGCTGCTGCAGCTCTTCGAGGAAGCGATCCTCCTCGACGCGAGCGTGCCGCCCATGCCTCTCAGCGAGCGCTTTCAGAGCCGTAACGGCTACCTCGAAGTCACGGACGATCAGGTCTTCTCGCGCGAGCCGTCGGCGCTGCTCGAGATCTTCCTGCTGCTCGAGCAGAACCTCGACCTTCGCGGCGTCAACGCGCGCACGATCGCGCTCGTCAAGCAGCACCTGTGGCTCATCGACGAGGAGTTTCGCCAGAACCCGCGGCACCATCGCTTGTTCCTCGACATCCTGCGGGCGCCGCAGGGCGTGACGCGCACGTTGAAACGCATGAACACCTACGGCGTGCTCGGGCTGTACATTCCGGCGTTCGGCCGCGTCGTCGGCCGCATGCAATACGACCTGTTCCACGCGTATACCGTGGACGCGCACACGTTGTTCGTCGTCGAGAACTTGCGGCGCTTCGCGCTGCCGCGTTTCGACAAAGAGTTTCCAGCGTGCAGCGCCGTCATGCAGCGGCTCGAAAAGCCCGAGGTCGCCTATCTGGCAGGTCTATTCCACGACATCGCGAAGGGGCGCGGCGGCGACCACTCCGAGCTCGGCGCCGTCGACGCCGAGTCGTTCTGCCTCGAGCACGGCATGACGCGCTACGAGGCTCGGCTCGTCGCGTGGCTCGTCAAGCATCACTTGCTGCTGTCGTTGACGGCGCAGAAGAAGGACATCAACGATCCGAACATCGTCAACGAGTTCGCGCGCACCGTCGGCGACCAAACCCATCTCGACTACCTCTATGTGTTGACCGTCGCGGACGTGCGCGGCACGAACCCGAAGATCTGGAACTCGTGGAAGGATTCGCTGTTCGCCGAGCTCTATCAGTCGACACGCCGCGCGCTGCGTCGCGGCGTCTCGAACCCGATCGACAAGGACGAGTTCATCACGAGCCGGCAAGCTCAGGCCGAGCAGCTGCTCTCGCAGTCGGGGCTCGTGCGCGCGAGCTATCAGCCGATCTGGGCAGGGTTCACGGAAGAGTATTACCTGCGGCACCGTCCCGAGGAGATCGCGTGGCATACGCGCGTGCTCGTCGAGAGCGCGAGCCCCGGCGCAATCAGCGTCGACGTCAACGACGTCGTCGTGCCGGGCATGGCCGCCGTGGCCGTTTACTCCCCCGAGGAGACGCGCTCGTTCGCGCGCGCGACGGCCGTGCTCGACGAGCTCGGCCTCACGATCGTCGACGCGCGCATCGTGCCGCTTGCGAAGTCGAGCCTCGACACCTACTGGGTGCTCGAGAGCGACGGCAGCGCGATCAGCGACCGCCGGCGGCTCGACGAGATCAAGCATCGGCTGCTCAAGGCCCTGACGGACGGCAACGGCCACGCCTTGAAGGTCACGCGCCGGGCGCCGCGTCAGGTGCGGATGTTCTCGACGCCGGTGCAAGTCACGATCTCGCGCGACGGTAAGAACGCTCGCACGATCGTCGAGCTCGTCGCCGGCGACCGTCCCGGCCTGCTGTTCCAGGTCGCCAAGATCTTCGACCAGGAACGCGTGGCGCTGCAGAACGCGAAGATCTTGACCGTCGGCGAGCGCGCCGAGGACGTCTTCTTCGTGACGAACTTCGAACATCAGCCGCTCGACGACTTGAGCTCCGAACGGCTTGGGCAAGCGCTGCGCGAAGGTCTCGCGGATTCGCGCAGCTGATCATTTCGAGGAACGCACCTTGAGCACACTGCAGAACGTCATCGAGCGCGCCTGGGAGCGGCGCTCGGAGCTCTCGCCGACTCGCGCCGACGCCGAGCTTCGCGCCGCCGTCGACGAATGCCTGGCGGGCATCGATGCCGGCAAGTTGCGCGTCGCCGAGCCGCGTGACGGCAAGTGGGTCGTCAATCAATGGCTGAAGCAAGCAGTGCTTCTTTCGTTCCGCATCAACGACAACAGCGTCGTCGACGCCGGCCACACGAAGTTCTTCGACAAGGTGCCGCAGAAGTTCGCATCGTTCGATGCCGAGCAATTCAAGCGCAGCGGCGTGCGCGTCGTGCCGGGCGGCGTCGTACGCCGCGGCGCCTATGTCGCGCCCGACGTCGTGCTGATGCCGTCGTTCGTGAACATCGGCGCATACGTGGATCAAGGCACGATGGTCGACACGTGGGTCACGGTCGGCAGCTGCGCGCAGATCGGCAAGCGCGTGCACCTCTCGGGCGGCGTCGGCATCGGCGGCGTGCTCGAGCCGCTGCAGGCTTCACCGACGATCATCGAGGACGACTGCTTCATCGGCGCGCGCTCGGAGGTCGTCGAAGGCGTCGTCGTCGAGCGCGGCAGTGTGCTCGGCATGGGCGTCTACATCGGGCAGAGCACGCGCATCTACGATCGCGAGACGGGCGAGATCCATTATGGCCGCGTGCCGGCGGGCTCCGTCGTCGTCGCGGGCAACTTGCCGTCGAAGGACGGCAAGTACTCGCTCTATTGCGCCGTGATCGTCAAGAAGGTCGACGAGAAGACGCGCTCGAAAACGTCGCTGAACGAGCTCCTTCGAACCGCCGACTGACCGCTCATGCCCGGCCGGCGAGGAAATCGTGGGACGCCCCTGCTTGCCTTCGATCTAGCGTGGCTGCGCGTTCCTCTCGTCGGCGCCGATACCTAGCGCCAATAGCACCCGGCTGCACGCTTCCGGTGCACGAAACCCAACGCCTGCCTCAATTTCGGGGCCCTGGGCGGCGTAATCGACGGTACGTAACGCTCCGCCGAGGGGGCGGTTACGGGGCTCAGCCGAAGCGGCCGGTGATGTAGTCTTCCGTGAGCTTGTGGCGCGGGTTCGTGAAGATGTCGTCCGTGTCGCCGACCTCGATGAGCTTGCCCAAGTGAAAGTAGGCCGTGCGCTGCGAGACGCGCGCGGCCTGCTGCATCGAGTGCGTGACGATCGCGATCGCGTAGTTCTGCTTGAGCTCGTCGATCAAGTCCTCGATGCGCGCCGTCGCGATGGGGTCGAGCGCCGAGCACGGCTCGTCCATGAGGATGACGTCGGGATTCACGGCGATCGTGCGCGCGATGCAGAGCCGCTGCTGCTGGCCGCCCGACAATCCCGTGCCGGGCTCCTCGAGCCGGTCCTTGACCTCGGTCCATAGGCCCGCGCGCTCGAGGCTCGTCTGCACCATCTCGTCGAGCCCGCCGCGGTCGCGCGCCAAACCGTGGATGCGCGGTCCGTACGCGACGTTGTCGTAAACCGACTTCGGAAACGGGTTCGGCTTCTGGAAGACCATACCGACGCGCGCGCGCAGCATGACGACGTCCATGCTGCGCGAGTAGATGTTCTCGCCGTCGAGCGTGATGTCGCCCGTGATGCGCGCCGACTCGATCGTGTCGTTCATGCGGTTCAGGCAGCGGATGAACGTCGACTTGCCGCAACCGGAAGGGCCGATCAGCGCGATGACCTCGTTGCGGCCGATGTCGAGGTTGACTCTCTGGATCGCGTGATTGTCGCCATAGAACACGTCGACTTTTCGCGCCTGCATGACGGGCGTGGCCGACGTGAAGTCGCCGACGGTGCGATAGCCCTCTTCGACGGGCGCCGGCGGCGCGGTTTGCGCGGACGGCGCTGCTGCCGCTTCTGTCGCGACCTCTGACACGTCGTTGCTCTTTCTATCTGCGGCGAGACTCACATCGTACCCCAATCCTTCTCAGTAACGCCGCTCGAAACGTTTCCGCAACAGGATCGCCGCTGCGTTCATCAGCAGCAAGAACACGAGCAGCACGACGATTGCGGCCGACGTGCGCTCGACGAACGCGCGCTCGGGACTATCGGCCCAGAGATACACCTGCACGGGCAATGCCGTGGCGGAGCTGAACGGCGAATCCGGCACGTCGACGATGAAGGCGACCATGCCGATCATCAACAGCGGCGCCGACTCGCCGAGCGCGCGGGCCATGCCGATGATCGTGCCGGTCAGCATGCCGGGCATCGCGAGCGGCAAGACGTGATGCAGAACCATTTGCATCTTCGACGCGCCGAGCCCGAGCGCGGCTTCACGAATCGACGGCGGCACGGCCGTAAGCGCGGCGCGCGAAGCGATGATGATCACGGGTAACGTCATGAGGCTGAGCACGAGCCCGCCGACGACCGGAGCCGAGCGCGGCAAGCCGAACACATTGATGAACAGCGCGAGACCGAGCAAGCCGAACACGATCGACGGAACCGCGGCGAGATTGTTGATGTTGACCTCGATGAGATCCGTCCAGCGGTTGCGCGGCGCGAACTCCTCGAGATAGATGGCCGTCGCGACGCCGAGTGGGAACGACAACGCGAGCGTCACGAGCAACATGAAGAAGGAGCCGACCGTCGCGCCCCAAATGCCGGCGAGCTCGGGATCGCGCGAATCGCCGCGCGTGAAGAAATAGCGGTTGAACCGCAACTCGACGAGGCCGCGGTCCTCGAGCGTCGTCAGCCAGCCGAGCTGCTTGTCGCCGACGCGCCGCTCCGCCTCCGGAACGTCGCGAGGCGCATGTCCTTTGACGAGCACGTCGACGTCGTCGTCGGCGAGCAGCCACAGCGTGCGCGTCTCGCCGATCGCCGCGGGCTCGTTCATGACGAGCTGCTGCAGCTCGATCCCGGCGCCGGAGCTCAGCAGAGCGTACAGCTCGCGCCGATCGGCTCGGGCCGTCACGTCGGGAAACAACGCGTTGAGCGCCTCGCGCGCGAGCCGCTGATAGTCGGCGCCGCGCAGCTTCTCGGGATCTCGCGTCGCATCCGGGTCGATCACGGCAGCGTCGAGCGCGACGTCGAGCCGGATGCGCGTTTGCTGAAACGCCGTATAGCTGTTGCCGATCAGCGTGTAGAAGAAGAACGCGAGGAAGCCGAGGCCCACCAGCAGCGCGCCGAATCCGAGCGCGCGAAACACGCGCTCGCTGCGATAGCGGCGCGCGATGCCGCGAGCGACGGCTTCCTTGACGCCGCGCGACGACGGGCTACTCATACTGCTCCCGATAGCGGCGCACCACGCGCAGCGCGACGATGTTCAGCGCGAGCGTGACGACGAACAGCACGAGACCGAGCGCAAAGGCCGCGAGCGTCTTCGCGCTGTCGAACTCTTGGTCGCCCGTGAGCAGCATCACGATCTGCACGGTCACCGTCGTCACGGCTTCGAACGGATTCGCCGTCAGATTCGCGGCGAGGCCCGCCGCCATCACGACGATCATCGTCTCGCCGATCGCACGCGACACCGCGAGCAGTACGGCGCCGACGATGCCGGGCAAGGCCGCCGGGAAGACGACGTTGCGAATCGTCTCCGACTTCGTCGCGCCCAAGCCGTAAGAGCCGTCGCGCAACGCCTGCGGCACGGCGTTGATGACGTCGTCCGAGAGCGACGACACGAACGGAATGATCATGATGCCCATGACGAGGCCCGCACCGAGCGCACTTTCGGAGGCGACGTTGAGCCCGATGCTCTCGCCGAGGCCCCGCAGCAGCGGCGCAACCGTCAACGCCGCGAAGTAGCCATAGACGACCGTCGGGATGCCGGCGAGGATCTCGAGCAGCGGCTTCGCATACGCGCGCAACCGCCGGCTCGCATACTCGGAAAGATAGATCGCCGACATCAGCCCGACGGGCACGGCCACGAGCATCGCGAGACCGGAGATCAAGATCGTGCCCGTGAACAGAGGCACGGCGCCGAACGCGCCCGATGCGCCGATCTGATCGGCGCGAATCGCCGTTTGCGGGCTCCAGGACGTTCCGAACAGGAAGTCGAGCAACGACACTTGCCGGAAGAACCGCAGCGCCTCGACGAACACCGAGAGAAAGATGCCGATCGTCGTGAGGATCGCGACGCACGACGCGGCGATCAGCAGCAGCTCGATGGCTCGCTCGACGCGGTTGCGTGCGCGAAAGTCGGCCCGCACTCGCCGATACGCCCACACCAGCACGAAGACACCGAGCACGAGCACGGCACCCGTCGCCACGTTCCGGCTCGACGCACGGAGCTCGGTGTAGCGTTCAGCCGCGACCGCCAACTCGGGGCTCGGCTCTCCGGTGACGAAATTGCCGTCGACGAGATTGCGGATCTCGTTGTAGACGAGCCCGAGCTGATCGTCGGGCAAGGCCTGCATCGTCTGCGGCAGCGAATCGAGCACGCTGCTGCGCAGCCAGACGGGCTCGAGGACCTGCCACAGCACGAGCACTGTCAGGGCCGGCAACGCGCACCAGAGCGCGACATAGCCGCCGTGATAGCCGGGCAGCGAGTGGAAGCTACGCGGACCCGCCGCTACGGCGGCGCTTACGGCGCGCTGGCGGGCGAGGTAGTAGCCGAGCAGAGCCAGGCCGACGACGACGAACAACAGTGTCGATGAAGCCACGCAGCGTTCTTGTCGTTAGCGCAAAAGATGGCTCATCGTACTCCGTCAATGATCGGCGAGGTGGAACTCCGCGAGATCCTTCGCCTGCGCCTGCATCGCCTTGAGCTCATCCCCGCCGAGCGGAATCAAGCCGATGTCGGCGAGATATCCGTACTCGCCGACGGCACCGTCGCTCATGAACTCGGCAACGTATTCGCGGATGCCGGGGACTCGCCCGACGTGCGCTTTCTTGACGTAGAAGAACAGCGGCCGCGATACGGGATACTTGCCCTCGGCGATCGAGTCGAAGTCGGGCGCCACGCCGTTGATGTGCGCGCCCTGAACCTTGTCGGCATTCTGCTCGAGGAAGCTGTAGCCGAAGATGCCGAGCTGGCGCGGGCTCGCCGCGAGCTTCTGCACGATGAGATTGTCGTTCTCGCCGGCGTCGGTGTAGTGACCGTCGTCGCGCAGCATGTGGCAAGCCGCGACTAATTGATCGCGCGGCAGCGCCGCGACCCAGGCGAACGTCTTGCAGCCGCCCTCCATCACGAGCTCGTTGAACGCGTCGCGGGTACCCGACGTCGGCGGCGGGCCGAGCACGCTGATGTCGTCGGCGGGCAGCGCTGGATTGATCTCCGACCACTTCGTGTACGGATTCGGCACGAGCTTCTGTGCGCCGGAACGATCGGGAACCTCTTTCGCGAGCGCGAGGTACACGTCGCGCAGCGTGACTTGGTAGTGCGGCGACGACTTCGCGTTCGCGAGCACGATGCCGTCGTAACCGATCTTGATCTCCGCGATTGCGGCGACGCCGTTCTTGTTGCAGTCGGCCACTTCGCTGGCCGTGATGCGCCGCGACGAGTTCGCGATGTCGGGGAACGCGACGCCGACGCCGCCGCAGAACGCTTTGATGCCGCCGCCGCTGCCCGTCGGCTCGATCTTCGGCGTGTTGAAGCTCGGGTTGCGGCGGCCGAAGTTCTCGGCGACGACCGTCGCGAACGGATAAACGGTGGAAGAGCCTACGATGCTGATGGTGTCTCGCCCCGCCTGCGCGTGGCTGACGCTCGCTACCGCAACACCGAACGTCGCGACCAATGCGCTGACGAGGCGGCTGCGCAGACCCTGCTGAGCGTGGTTCCCCATGACTCCTCCAGTGGATAATTGCGGCCCCGCGGGCGCGCCGAAGTTAGTATTACGCGCCGATGAGACTAGCCAATTCATGTTAAGGATTTATTGCAGGCGTCGATCCATTGCGTTGCGGCGAGACGGCATTCTGTTCTTATAACCCAATGAAACATCTAACGATTCTGCTCCGATGGACACGCTGAGCCTCGCGCGCGAGCTGATCCGCAAGCCGTCCGTATCGCCGGCCGATGCGGATTGCCAAGTCCTCATCGGCGAGCTGCTCGAGGCTTCCGGCTTCACGGTCGAGCGTCTCAAGTTCGGCGCCGTCGACAACCTCTGGGCGCGCTATGGCCGCGCGGCCCCCGCGCTCGTCTTCGCGGGCCACACGGACGTCGTGCCGGCCGGGCCGCGAGAGCAATGGCAGGTCGACCCGTTCGCGGCCGTCGTCGAGGGCGGCACTCTGACCGGCCGCGGCGCCGCGGACATGAAAGGCAGCCTCGCTGCGATGATCAACGCGTGCCGGCGATTCGTCGGGCGGCATCCGAAAGCTTCGGGCTCGATCGGCTTGCTGATCACGAGCGACGAAGAAGGCGCGGCCGACGACGGCACGCTGAAAGTCATGGAGACGCTGGCGAGCCGCGGCGAGACGTTTCAGTACTGCGTCGTCGGCGAGCCCTCGAGCACGGCGAAGCTCGGCGACACCGTGAAGATCGGCCGCCGCGGCAGCCTCTCGGGCATCATGACGATCCGCGGCGTGCAAGGGCACGTCGCCTATCCGCTGCAGGTCGACAACCCGATCCACGCTCTCGCGAAGTTCGTCGCCGCGATGACGCGCGAGCCGATCGATGCAGGCAACGAGCACTTCCCGCCGACGACGTTTCAGATGGTCAACGTGCTCTCGGACGCCGGCGCTCCGAACGTCGTGCCCGGCGAGCTGAAGTGCCGTTTCAACCTGCGCTACTCGAACGTCTGGACACACGAGCAGCTGTCGGCGCGCGTCGAGGGCGTCCTGAAGGATCTCGGCATCACCTACGAGATCCGCTGGCGAGTCGCCGGCAAGCCGTTTCTTACGCAACCGGGCAAATTGACGGAAGCCGTGCAAGAAGCCGTGCGCGAATCGACGGGCGTGACACCGGAGCTGTCGACGAGCGGCGGTACGTCGGACGGCCGCTTCATCGCGCCCTACGGCATCGACGTCGTCGAGCTCGGCCCGATCAACGCCACGATCCACAAGGTCAACGAGCACGTCTCGGTCGCGGACCTCGAGCGCCTCGAGCACATCTACTTCCGCATCGCCGAGTTGCTCCTCACTCCGAAGTGACCGGTGCCGCGCAGCGCGTGTCCCGAGAGCGGCCGCCAAGCCGCGCGGCAAAAAAAGAAGGTCTTGACCAAAAGAGGGCGATACCCGGCGGCATGGATGCATGCAGGGCCGGCCGGGGCAGTGTGAGCCATGGATGGCGAACACTGAGCCTACAGGGACGTATTCACGGCGTCCCCGGACGGCCCTGCATGCAGCCGTGCCGCCGGAGCGACGAAGCGCGAACGAAGCTACCGACTTAATCGCGACCAGTTCGCGCCGACGGCCAGAGCGCCGAGCGCGACGAACCAGATGAATACCCAGGCCGGCATGCTGAGCCCGAGGAAGGTCCAGTTGACGGTGGCGCACTCGCCCGACGCGGTGAAGATCATCGCCAGCCCGTCGAGCCAGCCGAACGTGCTCATGATGTAGTCGTAGCCCGGCCCGCACGCCGGCACCTCGGACGGCGGCAGATTTTGCAGCCGCACGTGCCAGCCCGAGATTCCCATTCCGACGAGCGCGGCGAGCACGCCGAGCACCGCGTAAACGCGGGCCGCGGCGCCGCGCGGCGCGTGCAACGAGGCGATGATGAACACCGGAGCCAGCCCGAAGATCATCACCATCCGCTGCAGGATGCAGAGCGGACACGCTTCGAGACCGAGAATGTGCTCCGCGTATAGCGCGTAGCTCATCAGCGCGATGACGATGCCGACGCCGGCCGCATTCGCCAAGCGCCGTCCCTGGCGTGTCCCGATCACGTGCGGCTTTCCAACCGTCGAGCGCCCTGCTCGACCTCGACTTCGATGTTCTTGATGCCGATGTGGCGAACGTCCTTGCCGTGCACCATGAAGATCACGTACTCGCAGATGTTCTTCGCGTGATCGCCGATGCGCTCGAGCGCGCGCGCCACCCACGTGACGTCGAGCATGCGCGTGATCGTGCGCTGGTCTTCCATCATGAACGTGATGCCTTGGCGATAGATCGACTCGTATTCCTCGTCGACGGCGTTGTCCGCCTTCACGACCTCGAGCGCGCCTTTGGTGTCGAGGCGCGCGAAAGCGTCCAAGGCACCGTGCACCATTTGCTTGACGTGCCGAGCGAGGTTGCGCAGCTCGCGATAGTTCGTCGACGGCCGCTCGACGCTCGCAAGCCGTGCCGCCAGCACGCCGATCTTCTCGGCCTCGTCGCCGATGCGCTCGAGGTCCGTGATCGTCTTGATGATCGCGATGACGAGCCGCAGGTCGCCTGCCGTCGGCGCGCGCGTCGCGAGGATGCGGCTGCACTCCTCGTCGATGCTGACCTCCATGCGGTTGACCTTCACGTCGTCTTCCGCGACCTGGAGCCCGAGCTGGCTGTCGCCGTCCGACAACGCCTTGACGGCGCGATCCAGCTGCTCCTCGATGAGCCCGCCCATCGAGAGCACGGAGTTGCGCACGCGCTCGAGATCTTCGTTGAAGCGCCGCGAGATGTGATGACCGAGGTCTTCGACTTCCATGATCGCGAGTCCCCTGCTGCCGGCGAACTATAGTACGGCCGAAACCGCATCGCTACGGAACACCACTCGGTCCCGCGGGAACCGGCAGCTGAACGTGCTCCCTTTGCCTTCCTGGCTCGCGATGACGAGCTCGCCTTCGTGCCTTTGCAGCGCGTGCTTGACGATCGCCAGTCCCAGGCCAGTGCCGCCGCTCGCCCGCGAGCGGCCCGGGTCGACGCGGTAGAAGCGCTCCGTCACGCGCGGAATCTGCTCCTCGGCGATGCCGATGCCGGTGTCCACCACGTCGAACACGGCCTTGCCGTCGATCGCGCGCCAGACGACTTTCACGCTGCCGCCCGGCGGCGTGAAACGCACGGCGTTGTTCACGACGTTGTAGAAGATCGAATGCAGCTCGGACTCTTTGCCGAGCAGCGCTGCATCCGTTTCGAGCGCGAGCTCGACGCTCGGACCTACGCGGCCCTGGAACTCCTGCACGAGCGGCTTCAGCATGCCGATGACGTCGACGAAGTCGCGGTCCGCGCTGGCTTCGGCCGATTCGAGCCGCGTGAGCTCGATCAGATCGCGGAGGATGCGCGTCATTCGATCGGCCTGGCGCTGCATCTCGGCGACCGGCGTGCGCCAGGCGTCGGGCACGTCGCCGGCCTCGCCCAATGCTTCCAGGTAGCCGCTGATCACCGTCAACGGCGAGCGCAGCTCGTGCGAAGCGTTCGCGACGAAGTCGCGGCGCGTGCGCTCGACGTTCTTCTCGTTCGTCACGTCGCGGATGATCGCGAGCCGTTGATCAGTGCCGTACGGAATGATCTGCACGTGCAGCCACCCCGTCTCGTGACGCGGCGACGCGACCGTGAGGCCGTCGCCGCTAGGCGCTTTCAGATAAGCGGCGAAGTCCGGATGGCGCAGCAGGTTGTCGATGCGGTGGCCGATATCCGTCGAAAGGCTCAATCCCAGCAGACGCGCGGCCGCCGGGTTGAACCACATGATCTCGTGGTCGGCATTCAAGATGATGCCGCCGTCGGCGAGCGCGCCCGTGCTCTCGCGCACCTCGCGCAGCAGTCGGTGGTACTTCTTCTTGCGATTGCGGGCCTTCGTGCGCAGCTTCTCGACGCGCGCAAAGACCTCGGCCCAAAGGCCGCGCGTCTCGAACAGCGGCACGCGACGATGACCGTCGAGCGCGCGATCGAGCCAATAGAGATGGCGCAGCGTGAATCCCACGTACAGGAGCGCGGCGCCCGCGAGCCACCAGCCGGGCCCGCCGAACCACCAGCCGAAGATCAGTGCCGCAGCGAGCAGCGCCGCGAGCGCGGCGAGCTGCGAGGCCCAGCGGCTCGGCAAGGTCACGACTGGCCGACTGAGAACCGATAGCCCGCGCCGCGCACGGTCCTGATGAACCCGTCGTGCCCGGTCGGCGTCAACGCCTTGCGCAGCCGGCGAATGTGGACGTCGACCGTCCGCTCCTCGACGTAGACGTTGCCGCCCCAGACGCGGTCGAGCAGCTGCGCGCGGCTGTAGACGCGGTCGGGATGGCGCATGAAGAACTCGAGCAGGCGGTACTCCGTCGGGCCGAGCCCGACCTCCACGCCGCCGGCGCTGACTTGATGGCTCGCGGAATCGAGCTTCAGCGTGCGGGCGCTGACGACCTCGGCATCGGCGGCTTCGCGGCGGCGCAAGGCCGCGCGGATCCGCGCGAGCAGCTCGCGAGGCGCGAACGGCTTCACGACGTAGTCGTCGGCGCCACCGTCGAGACCGGCGACGCGGTCGTCTTCCTCTCCGCGCGCCGTCAGCATGATGACGGGAATCTCCTTCGTCTCGGGATCGCGCTTCAGCTGGCGCGTGAGCTCGAGGCCGCTGATGTCGGGCAACATCCAGTCCATCAAGACGAGGTCGGGCCGCTGATCGGCGATCGACGCGCGCGCCTCGCGCGCGTCGGCGGCGGGCGCCACGGTGTACCCGGCGCGGCCGAGATTGAAGCAGACCATCTCGCGGATCGCGCGCTCGTCCTCGACTACGAGGATTCTCCTCTGCGTCATCGTCAACTCACGGCCAACTGCATGGCGCCATTGGACCGCGCCAATATTACAGTGAGGTTAAGAGCTGCGCCGCCAGGCCGTCTGCTCGCGCAAGTACACGGGCAGCGCGGCCGCCGGCGGCGTGGCGCGCCCCGCCTCGAGATCGCGCTTCGCGCGCGGCAACAGGGCCGCGGCCCACGGCTTGAGCTCCGGCAAGACTTTCGCGGCCGCGCGCGTGACCCGGGCCAACGCGTCGGTATAAGCCGCGAAACCGTTGCCGACGGCGCACCACGGCGACGCTTCCGGCGGCGCGACGTCGGCCGGCGCGCCGAGGCGCTCGTCGCCGACGATCTCGACTGCATCGCCGCGAAGCGCAGCGTGAGCCCAGTAGACCTCGCCCATGTGCGCGTCGACGCAGACGAGCGCGCGCTCGCAGCGCGCTTGTTGCCACGCGTGCTCGGCGAGGCACAGCAAGCTCGAGACCGGAAGCAATGGGACGCCGCTGGCTAGACCCAAGCCTTGCGCCACGGCGACGCTGACACGCAGCCCCGTGAAAGAGCCGGGGCCGCGGCCGAATGCGATTCCGTCGAGGCTGCGAAGCTCGATGCCGGCGGCGGCCAGCAGCTCGTCGGTGATGCTCAACAATCGCTCGGTCTGCTCGCGCGGGGCGCCGAGCTCGCGGATCGAGAGGCCGGCTGCCGTCTCGAGGGCCACCGAGCCCAAGGTGCTCGAAGTCTCGAAGGCGAGCAGATTCACGAGGCGGCCAGCACGCCGACCGGCTCGCCGACGGCATCGCCGGCGAGAGTCGCCGCGAAGTCGAGCGCCGCGTCGAAGTCGTCGATGACGGGCATCGCGGGCAAGCTAGCGAGGAACGTGGCGCCGTACGGGCGCGTCCGGAGGCGCGGATCGCCGAGCACGATGAGACCGCGGTCGTCGAAGTCGCGTATGAGCCGGCCGACACCTTGCTTCAGAGCGAGCACTGCTTGCGGCAGCTGCAGCTCGTTGAACGCGTCGCCTCCGGCTCGGCGAATCGCTTCCGCACGCGCTTGCACGAGCGGATCGCTGGGCACGGCGAACGGCAGCTTGTCGATGACGACGAGCCGCAACGCGCGGCCGCGCACGTCGACGCCCTGCCAGAAGCTGCCCGTGCCGAGCAGAATCGCGTTGCCGTCCGCGCGGAACTGGTTCAGCAGCTCGCTGCGCGATCCTCGGCCCTGGACCAGCACTCGCTTAGAAGCGGCGCGGCCTTCGAGCCAGCGCTCGGCGCGCTGCAGCGCTTTGTAGCTCGTGAACAAGAGGAACGCCCCGCCCTGCGCGGCCTCGACGAGCGGCCAAGTCGTCGCCAGCAGCGTTTCGACGTAGTGCTCGTCTGCGGGATCGGGCAGCCCTTGCGGCAAGTAGAGCCGCGCGTTGCGCTCGTAGTTGAACGGGCTCGGCAGCACTCTTTCGAGCGCCGACTCGAGACCGATACGGCGCCGAAAGTGCGAGAAGTCCGAGCCGACTGCGAGCGTCGCCGACGCGAACACCCAGACGCCGTTCTGCGCTTCGATGCGCGCGGCGAGCGCCGCGCCGACGTCGAGCGGCGTCCAGTGAGCCGTGACGGAACCGGCCGTGAGATCGAACCAGCGCAGTCCCTCGCTCGGATCGGCGACGGTGATCTCGCGCAGTCGCGCTGCGCAGGCCGTGCAACGCTCTCGACAATTACGAAGTCCCGCCGCCGTCTCCGCGAGCGGCTCGAGCGCGTCGGCAAGTGCATGAAGCGCGCTCGCCGCATCGGGCAACGCATCGCGAAGCGCCGCGGGCGCGGCAATCCACGGCGTTCGCCCTTCCGGCCGGCCCGCCGCTGCGCGCAGCGCGACGATCGCGCGCCCGAGAGCGCTCTGCGCCGCGTCGATTGGCGCGAGCACCCCGGCCACGCGCGCCTCGGCGAACACGTCGCGCAACAGCGTCTCGAGCTCGCGCGTGCCCACCGACCAGCCGAAGAACTGCTGCGCGACATCGGGCAGCTGATGGGCCTCGTCGACGATGACGGCATCGGTTCCCGGCAACAGCTCGCCGAACCCGGAGTCCTTCAGCGCGAGATCCGCGAGCAACAGGTGATGGTTCACGATCACGACGTCGGCGGCCTGCGCGCGACGGCGAGCTTCGAGCACGAAACAGCGATCGAAAAACGCACAGTCTCTTCCCAGGCAGTTGTCGACGGTCGACGTGACCAAAGCGCGCAATGCGTGATCGTCCGCGAGGTCTTCGAGCTCCGTGAGGTCGCCGCTATCGCTCGACTGCGCCCACGCGTCGAGGGCGCCGAGCGCGGCGACCGTCGCGGCGTCGCGCGTACCGTCGCGAACGGCCGCGTCGAGGCGGTGCCAGCAAAGATAGTTGCTGCGGCCCTTGAGCACCGCGACTTCCATCGGGCGACCCACGACCGCACCGAGCAACGGCAGATCGCGATCGAACAGCTGGTCTTGCAGCGTGTGCGTGCCCGTCGAGATGATCGCGCGCCGCTCGAGCAACAACACCGGCAACAGGTACGCGAACGTCTTGCCGATTCCCGTGCCGGCCTCGATGACGGCGTGGCGCCCCGACGTCAGGGCTTCGACGACGAGCTCGGCCATCTGCTGTTGCGCGGCGCGGTACGTGAAGCCGGTCAATCGCTCCGCGAGCGCGCCGTCGACGCCGAACACGTCGTCGAGATTCAACGCGGCACCGCGCGAAAACGCACGACACCCAAGGCGCCCGCGTCGAGCGGCGCGCGAAGGATCCAGCGAATGTGGGTGTAGTCGGCCGCATCGGCGCCGCGCACGCCGTCGGGCGTTGCCATCGTGAGCTCTTCGGGCCGGCCGAAACTTCTACCCTCGTCGACGGAGAAGAGCACGTCGGTACCGGGGCCGCTCGCGCTCTGCGCGACGTAACGCAATTCGGGCGGAACCGGGCTCGTGATGCGGAGCGAATCGAGCACCTGCTCGCTCGAGTTCGTGAAGCGCACGTTGACGATGAGTTGCTCGGCGGGCGGCGGCGCCGACGCGTCGGTCGTGGTCTCGATCGAGCTCTGGGCGTCAACGGCAGCGGAGACGCCGATGCGCTCGAGCGTCGACGACACGAGCAAATCGCGGGGGAGCCGCGCGCCTTGCTGTGCGGCCACGGCGAGGCCCGCCATGCAAGCGCAAAGCATTATGACGAAGCTGCGGAGCGGGCCTGCCCCGTGCCGAGCCGCCCTGCGGCGCGCGGCCGACGCCCGGGCGCCAAGCCCGCGCCATGATTGAAGTTTTCCACAGGGTAACGACTGCGGCATTGGTCCGTTCTCGAGAAGCGCAGCTATACTATTCCGCTTCCATCCTTCGAAGTACCAAGGTAATCACTCCAATCCATGACGACCCGCCTCAAGAGCCTCCGCGACTGGGTGGCACAAGTAGCGCAACTGACCAGCCCCGATCGAATTCACTGGTGCGACGGCAGCGACCAGGAGTATCGCAAGCTCCTCGATGAAATGCTCGACAACGGCACGCTCGTCGAGCTCAACCAAGCGACCTACCCGGGCTGCTATCTGCATCGCTCGGATCCGGAAGACGTGGCGCGCGTCGAGCACCTGACCTTCGTTTGCACGAAGGACAAAGCCGAAGCCGGCCCCAACAACAACTGGAAGTCCCCCGACGAGGCGAAGGCACTCATGGATTCGTGCTTCGAGGGCTGCATGCGCGGCCGCACGATGTACGTGATCCCGTACTGCATGGGACCGATCGACTCTCCTTACGCACGCTGCGGCGTGGAGATCACGGACAGCGCCTACGTCGTGGCGAACATGTATCTGATGACGCGCATCGGCAAACCGGCGCTCAAACGAATCGAGAAGGACAAGACGTTCGTCAAAGGCCTGCACTCGACCGGCGAGCTCGACCCCAAGCGGCGTTACATCGTGCACTTCCCCGAGGAGCTCACGATCATGAGTTACGGCTCGGGCTACGGCGGCAACGCGCTGCTCGGCAAGAAATGCCACGCGTTGCGCATCGCGAGCTATCAGGCGCGCACCGAAGGCTGGCTCGCGGAGCACATGCTGATCGTCGGCGTGCAGAGCCCCGCCGGCGACGTGCACTACTTGGCGTGCGCGTTCCCCTCGGCGTGCGGCAAGACGAATCTCGCGATGTTGATTCCGCCGGCAAGCCAGCAAGGCTGGAAGGTCTGGACGCTCGGCGACGACATCGCCTGGATGCATCTCGACGCCGACGGCCAGTTGCGCGCGATCAATCCGGAAGCCGGGTACTTCGGCGTCGTGCCGGGAACGAACCCGCAAACGAACCGCAACGCCTACGACATGATCGGCAAGGACACGATCTTCACGAACGTCGGCGTCACGGCGAGCAACGATCCCTGGTGGGAAGACAAAGGCAGCGGCGTGCCGACGATCGATTGGAAGGGCAAGCCGTACACGAAAGCGAACGGGCCCGCTGCGCATCCGAACGCTCGCTTCACGGTATCCGCGAAGCAGAACCCGAGCTACTCGAAGCTCGCGGAAGCGCCGGAAGGCGTGCCGATCTCGGCGCTCGTCTTCGGCGGCCGGCGCCGCGAGCTGGCGCCGCTCGTCTATCAGGCCAAGGACTGGGCGCACGGTGTGCTAGTCGGCGCGAGCGTCGCCTCGGAAACGACCGCGGCCGCCACGGGCAAGGTCGGCGTCGTTCGGCGCGACCCGATGGCCATGAAGCCGTTCTGCGGCTACAACTACGGCGACTACTGGGCGCATTGGCTGTCGTTCGGCAAGCGCTCGTCGAAGCTGCCGAGGATTTTTCACGTCAACTGGTTCCGCCGCGATGCGAGCGGCAAGTTTCTCTGGCCGGGCTTCGGCGACAACTTGCGCGTGCTGCGCTGGATCATCGACCGCTGCGAGGGCAAGGTTGGCGCCGTCGAGACGCCGATCGGCTTCTTGCCCAAGCCCGGCGACATCGACGTCAAAGGGCTCGACGTGTCGAGCTCGACGCTCGATCAGCTGCTCGCCGTCGATTCCGAGCAGTGGCGCAAAGAGATGGCGAGCATCGGCGAATACTTCGCCGAGTTCGGCGAGCGGTTACCGGCGGAGCTCAAAGCCGAGCATCAGAAGGTGTTGAGCGCGCTCGGCTGACGGCGGTCGCCTTCACTCTTCGACGACGAAGTGCACGGCTAACGCCGTGCCGGGCTGCGCCACGCGTCCCAAGCCGATGACGCCCTCGCCCGTCAGCTGAGTGCTGTCGCGGCGAACGAAGATCTCCTCGCCCGCGTTCGTCTGAACGAACGTGCCGTTCGTGCTCTCGTCGACGAGCGTGAACTTGTCGCGGCTCGCCTCGATGCGCGCGTGCACGCGCGAGATCAGGTTTCCCTTGACGACGACGTCGTTGTCCTCGGCTCGGCCGAGCGTCGCGCTCTTGCGGCCCTCGCCGACC
>Ga0207675_100001841_pt1 | contig 21286 bp, 27 predicted proteins | sample KBSSwiS42_FD_184305 | JGI IMG/M metagenome (GOLD analysis project Ga0207675, IMG submission 184305) | Switchgrass rhizosphere microbial communities from Kellogg Biological Station, Michigan, USA - KBS Switchgrass S4-2 (SPAdes) (version 2) | ecosystem: Host-associated > Plants > Roots >...
CCGGGAGTCCGCCCCCGACGACGGCGTTCGCGCCCAGGTTGCCGCGCTCGACGTCGTAGAGGTGCATCGAGCCGCCGTACCCGTGCGAGCAGCCCTCGATCTTCCCGTAGAGCTCCGCCATGACCGCGTTTGGATGGGTCCCGCGCGCGAGCGTATGGCCGTGCGCGCGATGGGTCGAGGCGAAGACGTCGCCGTCGTCCATTGCCTGACAGACGCCGACCGCGACGGCCTCCTGGCCGATCGCCACGTGGAGGAAGCCGGGCAGCTCGCCCGCCCGGAACCGCTCCTCGACCTTCTCTTCGAAGCGCCTGATCAACAGCATCTCGCGCAGGAAGTCGCGAAGGCGATCGTCGGAGAGGGTGCCTTTCGTTTTCCGCTCCACCTTGGCCATTCCGCTGAGTTTATGCTCAGCCCCGTGGGAGTCGTCGACCAGTGGCGAGCGATCCGGCAGGGGTTGCCGGATCCCGACGCGGACCTGCGGATCGCCAACCAGTGGCGGGCGATCGAGCAGGGTTTGGCCGAAGGCTGGGGCGAGGCGCGGCTACGGCTGACCGTCGCCGATAACGCCCAGCCCGGCCGCGCGGCCGCACTGCTCGCGCCGGCGAACGCGACGCGGCGGGGAGCGGTGATCTGGATCAACGTCTCGCGAGTCGGAGGCGGCGCTGTGCCCGACCTCGTGGTGCGGCTGTTCGCACGCCTCGACCGGGAGGGGATCGAGGGGAAGCTCGAGCTTGCGGACGTGTCTCAAGGACCCCAGCCTGTCGTGCAGCGCAGGCTGCCGACACTCGTCGAGGAATGGGACAAGCTGGCCGCGGAGCTGCCGGAGGACTGGAGCGACCTCTGGCTCGAGATCGAGCTGACCTCGAGCGACCACCTGGACCGCGGCGCACTCCTCCTCGCGCCCGTGAACCCCGCGCGGGCGGGCAAGCGGCTCGCGTACCGCTTCCGCGTCGCGAGACGGTTCGGCTACGGCGCCTCGCCGGAGATGTTCCGCCGCTGCCTGGAGCGGCTCGACGGCGAGGGGATCGGGGGCACGCTTCGGATCCTGCACGCCCTCTCCGACACGAAGCCCGTCTCCACGCAAGGCCCGGTCTGGTACGTGGGCGGACGTTCGGTCTGAGCGTGGCCGAGCCGGTCGCCTGGGTCCTGGTCGAGAAGCACTGGACGGTGGTCGGCTCCGACGGCGAGGAGCTCGGCAAGGTCGAGGAGGTCCTCGGCGATACGAGCCACGACATCTTCAGCGGGCTGACCGTCGGCACGGGCCTGTTGCACCGGCCTCGCTACGTGCCCGCCGAAGTGGTGTCCGAGATCGTCGAGGGCCGCGTGACGCTCTCGATCGGCAACGACGAATTCGAGCGGCTCGAGGAGTACGTGGAGCCGACCTCGTCGGACGAGGGCTAACCCTCGATCGCCGCCACCAGCTCGCGTGCGACCGCCCGGGCCTCGCGTGGGCCGTTCGTGATCACGAGGCACGTGTCATCGCCGGCGAGGGTGCCGACGATCTTCGGATGCTCGAGCCGGTCGAGGGCGCGGGCGATCGCAGGAGCCGAGCCGAGCTCGGACTGGACGACGACGACGTTCTGCGCGGCGCTCGCGCGCACGCCGAACTGACGGAGCACGCCCACGAGTGCGTCGCGCGGATCGCGCCGCGGAGCGCCAGGCAAGACGTAACGCGGACGGCCGAGCGCGTCGCTCGTCTTCTCGAGCCGCAGCTCCCGGATGTCGCGGGAGATCGTGGCCTGCGTGACGTGACAACCGGCCTTGGCGAGCGCCTCGGCCAACTCGTGCTGGCTACCGACCCGGCGACGCGAGACGACGCTTGCGATCAGCCGCTGCCGCTCGGCCTTGGCGAGCGGGCGCGCCTCGGGGTCCACACGGTTACAGTAGCCCCTAGGTTTGGCTGAGTCAGCATCAGGCAACGAACCGGGGATGCTGCGCAAGCTTCTCTGGACAGGTCTCCTCGCGGGCCTCTCCGCCGCTGCGACGATCGCTGCCCGCCGGGCCGCCACGCAACTCTGGCGCACCGCGACGGGTGAGGCACCGCCGGTGAGGAAATGACCAAGGCCGATCACGTAGTCGAAAAGGGCGCCAACCGCCTGGAGCATCTGGCAGGCAAGGCGGCGGCTCGCCACGACGGCGTCGGCGAGTGGCTGGCCGAGGAGCTGAAGAACGACGCTGCGTTCCTGCGCAAGCTGAAGCCCAGCCTGATCAAGGCGCGTGCGCGAGGGAAGCAGGCGAAGGACGCCCCGCCGCCGAGCGCCCCGTCGGGACCACAGCTTTCGGAGAGCAAGCCGAAGAAGAAGAAGCGCCGCCGAGGCCGGAAGGCGCCCCCGCCGCTCGTCGTCGTCGGCGCAGCGTTCGCCGCCGGCATCGTCCTGGCCAAGGTGATCAACTGGAGAGGCTATGCAAGAGACTGAGCGCGAACCGTCGGGCGCCAACGAGCGCGAAGCCCAGGGCCTCGGCGTCGCGGCCAAGCAGCTCGCCGAGCGCGCGAGCTCCCTCATCCGCCTCGAGCTCGAGCTCGCCGGCCTGGAGCTCAAACGCAAGGCCAGCCTCCTCACGACCGGGGTCGCCCTCGCTGTCGGCGCCGCGGTACTCGTGTTCTACGGGGTCGGGTTCGGCCTCGCGGCGATCGCGGCCGGAATCGCCACCGCGACCTCGGTCTGGCTCGCGCTCCTGATCGTGACCCTTGGGCTCGTGCTCGTCGCCGGCGTGCTTGCCTTCTTCGCCCAGCGCGCGATCAAGAAGGCGACGCCACCGGTGCCGGAGCAGGCGATCGCGGAGGCGAAACTGACGACGGAGGTGCTGAAGCACAATGGCCACGGCTAACGGCCGCACACCCGAGCAGGTACGCGTCGACATCGAGGCCGAGCGCGAGCGCCTCGCCAACGCGCTCGAGGACGTACGTGCCGGCATGGACGTGAACGCGAAGCTGAAGGGCAAGGTGCCGGCGGCCGCGGCGGGCGCGCTCGCGCTCGGCTTTGTCGTCTCCGGCGGGATCGGGGCGACCGTGCGCCTGCTGAAGGGCAGCCGGGAGGACCGGACGAAAGCACGCTTCGGCCCGTTCTCCTTTGGCGACCGCGAGTAGCGGGCGCGCACCCGGAAGTCCGCTCCGACTCTCGTGGCGCGAGTGGCGGACGGCCTTCGTGCGCGCCGGCAAGCAGTTCGTCGCCGACGACTGCATGGGCCTTGCGCAGCAGGTCGCCTTCAGCTCGTTGCTCGCATTCCTGCCGACGGTCGTGCTGCTGATCGGCCTGCTCGGGCTCTTCGGAACCGGGGCCTTCAACGAGGTCGAGCGCTTCGTCGGGAGCGTCGCTCCGACCGGTGTAACGGACGTGATCGACCTGGCGAAGAAGGACGCAGCCGACAACAAAGAGGGCTCGGCGATCGCCTTCGCCGTCGGCACGATCGTCGCGATCTGGGCCGCGAGCGGCGCGATGGGCGCGGTGATCAAGGCCGTGAACCGCGCCTACAACCGCATCGAGACGCGGCCGTTCTGGAAGCTGCGCCTGACCGCGATCGTACTCGTCTTCGCGACCGGGCTCACCACGGCCGGGATGTTCCTCCTGATCGTCTTCGGCGGCAGCCTCGGTGACGCGGTCGTCGCGCGAACGGGCCTCGGCGACAACTTCAAGCTGATCTGGAACATCGCCCGCTGGCCGATCGCGTTCGCGGCCGTGCTGCTCTTCTTCGCCTTCGTCTACCACCTGGCGCCGAACATCGAGCAGCGGGGCTGGCGCTGGCGCTCACCCGGCTCGGTGGTCGGCGCGGTGATGTGGCTCGTGCTGTCGGGGCTGTTCGCTCTCTACACGAGCTACTCGGGCTCCTACGCGCGGACGTATGGGTCGGTCGCCGGCGCGATCGTGCTGCTCCTCTGGCTCAACTACAGCTCCTGGGCGATCCTCTTCGGCGCGGAGCTGAACGCCGAGCTCGACCGCCAGGCCAACATCAACGCGGCCGGAGGCCCAAGGGCGGGGCTCGTCAAGCCGGCGCGACGTGGCGCCTAGCTGACCTTGAAGGTCCTGAGCAGCTTCTTGGTCGCGTCCGAGCGGACCGTGTAGGTCTTCCCGGCCCGCAGAACCACCGTCCACGTGACCGTGCCGCGGAACTTGACGCCCGTCTTCTTGTTCGCGCCCACCCCGATCAGGTGGAAGTTGTCGGCCTTGGTCATGTCCTTGACGGACAGCCTGTACCTGCCGGCGGCGAGCTTCTTCACGGCCGCTCCGGACGCCGTCTTCAGGGAGATCGTCTTCCCCGGCCCGACCTTGCCCGAGAGGCTCTTCGGCTTCGGCTTCGGCACCGGCGGAGGCGGCAGCGATGCCGTCCCGACCGCGAACGCGCCCTTCATCTGCGTCGGATGGGCGTCGCAGTGGTAGTTGTAGATGCCGTCGGTGAACGTGACCGTCCAGGTCGTGTTCCCGACCGCGGCCACGTCGGTCGCCATCTGGACGCCGGGACCGAAGAGGTCGAAATTGTGCTCGGCGGAGAGGTCCTGCACGTTGATCGTGTAGGTGCCGGGGTCGATGTGCGTGACCTTGACGCCGTTGCCGTCGTTCATCGAAATCGAGAATCCGGGCCCGACCTTGGCGTTCAGGACGGGATCGGCCGCATGCCCGGAGCCCGGGAGCACCACGGCGGCCAGTACCAGCGGAAACAACAGCAATGGTCGGAGCTTGCGCACGGTAAGACCCTCCTCGACGATCAGCGGCTTCACGGTACCGCATACGGGATCGGGGGACTATTCGGTTTTCCCGGGTACCGCCAGAGGCTTAGACTCACCCCATGCTGCATCGAAACGAGAAGGTCGAGCTGATCAAGCGGGTTCCGCTCTTCTCCAACTGTTCCAAGCACGAGCTCGAGGAGATCGCGCATATCGCGGACGAGATCGACCTCGGCGAGGGCAAGGAGATGACGCGGGAAGGTCACCGCGGCCGCGAGTTCTTCGTGCTGCTGGAGGGCGAAGCCGACGTGACGAAGAACGGGCAGAGCATCAACAAGCTCGGAGCCGGCGACTTCTTCGGCGAGATCGCGCTCGTCTCGGACTCGCCCCGGACTGCGACTGTGACGGCTACCTCGCCGGTTCGCGCGCTCGTGGTCACTGACCGGTCGTTCAGGCGCTTGATGGACGACTCGCCGGATATCCAGCGCAAGGTGCTCGTCGCACTGGCCGAGCGCCTCGCCCCAGCGGCGATCTAGGCTCGAAGCTCGGCGCCGAAGCGCTCGCGAAGGGCGGCGACGATCTTCTCGCGCAACGCTGCCGCGTCCTCGTCGGTGAGCGTGCGCTCGGCGGACTGGAAGCTGACCGCGAAGGCGACAGACTTGCGCCCGTCGCCCACCTGCTCGCCGCGGTAGACGTCGAAGGGGCGGATCGCGCGCAGCTCGGGGCCGGCGGCTTCCCGCGCTGCATCGGCCAGCTCGGCCGCGCTGACCTCCTCGGGCACAGCGAAGGCGAGATCCTGGTGGAGCGCCGGGAAGCTCGCCACGTCCGCGTAACGCACGTCCTCGGGGATTTCTGCGAGGAGGGCGGCGAGATCGAGCTCGAAGCCTCCCCAGACGCCCTCGAGCACGCCCGGGTGGAGCTCGCCCACGAGCCCCGAGCCGAGGCTCGCCGCCTTGCCCGGGTGGAGGAGCTCGTCGTCTGCCCGCTCGAAAGCCGGCTCGGCGTTCAGCGCCGCGTAGAGCGTCTCGACGAGGCCCTTCGCCCGGCCCCAGCCGCCCTCGACGATCGCGGCCACGTGCACGTGCTCGTCCGGTAGGTCACCGTCCGGCAGGTACACGCGGGCGATCTCGAAGAGCTCGATCCCCTCGGCCCCGAGCTCGACGTTGCGGCGAGCTGCCTCGACGAGGCTCGGGAGGAGGCGCGTCCTCAGAATCGCCAGCTCGGCCGAGATCGGCTCGGGAAGGCGGAGAGCGCTCGGATCCGGGTCGTCAGGGCGCAGCGAGGGCGTGTAGGTCTCGGTCAGGCCGAGGCCCACAAGCACGTCCTCGACGCGGCGGCGCAACCGCTGCAGTGGGCTCAGCGCGCCGAACATCTCGCGGCGCTCGGGCAACGTGAACGGCACGTCCTCGAGCCGCTTGCGTGCGATCTCCTCGACCACGTCGACCTCGCGGGTCACGTCGCGGGCGCGCCACGTCGGCGTCACGACCTCCTCGTCGCGATGGTCGAAGCCGAGCCGCTCGAGCCAGGCGGCCTGCTCGGCCGGAGTCGTCGGAATGCCGATCACCTCGTCGGCACGCTCGGGCCGGTAGTGGATCGTCGGCTGCTTCGGGAGCCCGTCGTTCACGTCGGTGTGGCCGACCCAGCGCGCGCCGGCAGTCTCGACGATCAGCTGGGTCGCGAGTCTCGCCGCCGGCTCGGCCAGATACGGATCCACGCCCTTCTCCCAGCGGTTCGAGCCCTCTGTGCGCAGCCGCAGGCGCTCGGAGCTGCGGAAGATCGTCGTCGGCTCGAAGTTGGCCGCCTCGAGCAGCACCTCGCTCGTCGACTCGCCGATCTCCGTCTCCTCACCGCCCATGATCCCGGCGAGCGCGACCGACCGCTCGGCGTCGGCGATCATGAGGTCGGTCGGCTCGAGGTCGCGCTGGACACCGTCGAGCGTGCGGATCGTCTCGCCCGGCCGCGCGCGGCGGACGATGATCTTGCCGCCCTCGAGCGTGGTCAGGTCGAAGGCGTGCAGCGGGTTGCCGAGTGCGAGCATCACGTAGTTGGTCACGTCGACGACGTTCGAGATCGGGCGCATGCCGGCGTTCAGCAGCCGTGTCTTGAGCCAGATCGGCGAGGGCCCGATCCCGACGTTCCGGAAGAGCCGCCCGATGTAGCGCGGGCAGCCTTCGAAGTCCTCGACGGTCACGTCCACCGGCTCGTTGGGACCTGGCTCGGGGTCTGACCCCGGGACCTGTCCCAGCTCGAGCTCGTAGAGCGCCGCGATCTCGCGGGCGAGCCCGTAGATCGAGAGCAGGTCGGGCCGGTTCCCGGTCGACTCGACGAGCAGGACCTCCTCGACGAGCGGCAGCACGTCGCCGAGCGGGGTGCCCGGCTCGGTCTCGGGGAGGACCATGATCCCGGAGTGGTCGGTGCCGAGCTCGACCTCGTCCTCGGCGAGGATCATCCCGTCCGAGACCTCGCCGCGGACCTTGCGCTGCTCCAGCTCGAGTCCGCCGGGAAGCACCGCCCCCGGTAGGGCGACCGCCACGGTCGCGCCCGCGCCGAAGTTCCAGGCGCCGCACACGATCTGACGGGGCTCGCCCTCGCCGATGTCCACGCGGCAGAGCTGGAGCCGGTCGGCGTTCGGGTGCTTCGCAGCCTCGACGACCCTGCCCACGCGGAAGAGCCCGAGGTTGCCGTTTTCGTCCGGCACCCCGCGGCGCTCGATCCCTTCAACTTCCGCGGTCGAGATGGAGAGGCGCTCGGCCAGCTCCGGGAGCGGCATCTCGAGCGGGACGTAGTCCCGCAGCCACGAGACGGGGACTCTCAAAACTGCGTGAGGACCCGGAGGTCCCCCTCCCAGAGCGCGCGGATGTCCGGAAAGTCGTACTTCAGCTGGGCGACGCGCTCGATCCCGCAGCCGAAGGCGAAGCCGCTCCACTCTTCAGGGTCGACGCCGACGTTCTCTAACACGCGTGGGTCGACCACCCCCGAGCCGCCCATCTCGAGCCAGCCGGAGTAGCGGCAAGTGCGACAGCCCGCGCCGCCGCAGATCCCGCAGGAGACGTCCGGCTCCATTGACGGCTCCGTGAACGGGAAGTAGTGCGTGCGGAAGCGGACGCGCCGGTCGGGCCCGAAGATCGCCCGCATCACGTGCAGGAGGGTGCCCTTCAGGTCGGCGAGGGTGAGCCCGCGGTCGACGGCGAGGCCCTCGAACTGGTGGAAGATCGGGTAGTGCGTCGCGTCGATCGCGTCGCGGCGGTAGCAGCGGCCGATCGAGACCATGTAGATCGGCGGCTCGTGCTCCTCGAGCGCGTGGATCTGGCTCGGCGAGGTCTCCGTGCGCAGGAGACGGCGATGGTCGAAGAAGAACGTGGCGCGGGGCGAGCGCGCCGGGTGCCACGGGTCGAACGCGAGCTTGTCGAAGTTGTACTCGGTGGTCTCGACCTCGCGGTCGTCGCGGATCTCGTAGCCCAGGCCTAGGAACGCGTCCTCGATCTGCCGCCGCGCCTGCGTGATCGGGTGCAAGTGCCCCAGCGGGAACGAGTCACCGGGAAGCGTGACGTCTACGACGTCCTCGGTGAGAGCCCGGTCGAGCTCCGCGCGCTCGAGCTCCGCTCGGTGGGCCTCGAGCGCGACCTCGAGGCGGTCGCGGACGCCGTTCAGCGTCATGCCCGCCTCGCGGTCCCGCACCGCCCGCAAGGCCTGCGCCAGCTCGCTCTTGCGACCGAGGTAGCGCACCCGCGCCTCCTCGAGCTCCGCGGGGCTCTCGGCGCCTGCGATCGCGCTCTGTGCCTCGGTTTCCAGCGCCTTGGGATCCACCGCGCGACTGTACCATCGGCCTCCGTGAGCACTTACGACGCCTTCGCCGCGATCTACGACGACTGGGCCTCGCACATGACCGAGGACGTTGCCTTCTACGTCGAGCTGGCCGAGGAGGCCGAGGGCCCCGTGGTCGAGCTCGCCGTCGGCAACGGGAGGGTCGCGATACCGGTGGCCCAGGCGGTGGGCCCGGTCCTTGGGATCGACAGCTCTCAGGCGATGCTCAAGCAGGCGCGCGACCGCGCCGCCGAGGCCGGGGTACCGCTCGAAGTTCGTGAGGGCGACATGCGGGAACTCGAGCTGGAGGAGCCCGCGGGCCTGATCTACTGCCCGTTTCGAGGGCTCCTGCATCTCCCGACCTGGGCAGACCGGCGGCGGGTCTTCGAGCGAGTCGCTGCCTCGCTCCAACCGGGCGGCCGGTTCGCGTGGAACGCGTTCGCGTTCAACCCGCACATCGCCGCGGCGAAAGACGGCGTCTGGGCCGAGCAGGCCGGAATCCGCCATCGGGTCGACCACATGCCTGCCGAGGCCCGGATCGACATCACGCTCGAATCGGGGGACTCGATCTCGCTCTGGTGGCTGAACCGCTCCGAGTGGGAAGGGCTGATCGACGTCGCTGGGCTCGAGGTGGAGGATCTGTACGGCTGGTTCGATCGGCGCCCGTTCGACCAGTCGAGCGAGGAGTTCGTCTGGGTGGCGCGCAAGCCGGGGTGAGCCTGTACGACTCGATCGCCGAGCTTTACGATCCCTGGAGCCGGAGCGTCACCGAGGACGTGGGCTTCTACATCGACGAGGCACGGCGTGTGGGCGGGCCTGTGGTCGAACTCGCAGTCGGCACCGGCCGGATTGCGGTCCCGACCGCGGTGGAAGGCATCCGCGTCATCGGCGTGGACTCCTCGCCCGGGATGCTCGAGGTCTGCCGGCAGCGGGCAGAGCTCGCGGGCGTGAGCGAGCTGCTCGACCTGCGGCTCGGAGAGCTGGAGGCGCCGCAGGTCGAGGAGCGGGTCGGACTCGTGACCTGCCCCTTCCGCTCGTTCCTGCATCTCCTGGACGACGACGCACGCCTGAGGGCTCTCGGCGCGGCGCGGGAGCTGCTCGTGCCGGGTGGACGGCTCGTGTTCGACGTGTTCGCCCCCGGCGCAGAGGACATCGCGGACACGCACGGCCGCTGGCTCGAGCGTGAGCCCGGGATCTTCGAGCGGGCCGACTGGGATTCGCGGGCGCGGACGTTGACCCTGTCCGTCCGCGGCGACTCCGGCGCGACGACGTTCACGCTGGCCTGGCTCTCGCCGGAGGAATGGCGCGGGCTACTCGAGCGTGCAGGGTTCCAGGTGCTCGGCTGCTTCGGCTGGTTCGACCGGCGCCCCTACGCGGGCGGCGAGGACACGGTCTGGATCGCGCGCCGGCCGCCGTGACCCTTTGAGCCATGACCCGGGGTCAGACCCCGGGTCATGGCTGTTTGGTGCAAATCGACGCTGATTTCCCTGCTCCTGTCGTTGACTAGCAAGCTGAACCCGTGCAAGAAATCGGGCTCGATCGACACGTCTCGGGGTCAGACCCCGGGTCGTGGCCGAAACGGCCCTTAGAGCAGCTCGACCTGGTCGCCGAGGGCGATTTCGCCCGACTCGACGACCCGCGCCAGCATCCCGCGCTTGTTGTCGAGCTCCGCGCGCAGCCCTTCGCGCAGCTCGTCCATCCGGTGGCACGGATCGCACACCATCGTGATCTCGAAGACGGCCTCGCCCGCGCGGACTCGCTGGCCGATCGGCCACTGCTGAACGTCGGTGCCCTCGACGGTCAGGTTCTCCCGGATCGCGCCGGGCTCGACGCCGACCGACTCGAGGTGCTCGCTCGACACGAACAGGACCTCTCGCTTCGGCGGCCTGGCGTGGGCGCAGCCCTCGAGCCCCTCGCCCGCAATCGCACGGCGCCGCTCGTGGCCGACGGAGGTCCCGCTCTTGCGACCCGGCGAGGTCCAGATCCCGGCGATCGTCGCCATGGCGGTCAGTCTAGTGGCGTTCCCAGCTGCCCCAACCGGGATGCGGCGGCAGGCGGCCGGCCTCGTAGTTCCAATACTCGCGAAGATCCTCGCAGCGGCCGTCGGGCGCCATCCGCAGCAGCAGGCAGCCGACCAGCGTGACCTCCTGGCCCTCCGAGCGCATCCTCGTCCACCACTCCACGGCGACGACGTTGCCGTCGACGAGCGGCTCGCCCATCTCGACCTCGACGTCCGCCTGGGAGTCGGTCGCGCGAGTCCAATACGCGCGAATCCCGTCCTGCCCGAGGTTCGGCGCCTCGCCGAACGGCGACGAGCGGTAGGAGGCGTCCTCCGTGAACAGCGCCACAACCGCTTCCGGGTCACGCTCCCGCCAGGCGCGCGCGTAACCCTCGATCCAGTCAGCCAGCTCCATGCCTGCGCCGCCAATCGTAGAGCGCGATCGTCCCCGCCATCGCGACATTGAGCGATTCCGCGCGGCCGTCGAGCGGAATCGTCGCGGTGGCGGCGCACGAGGCGACCACCTCCTCGGGCAGACCGTCGCGCTCCGAGCCGAGGACGAAGCGCGAATGCGACGGCTCGAGCTCGGTCAGCGGCGGCGCACCGTGGGATAGCAGCGCCACGCAGCCCTCCGGCGAGAACTCGCTGAGTGGCACGCGGAAGATCGAGCCGGTCGAGGCCCGCAGCGCTTTCGGCCCGAAGGGATCGGCGCAGCCGTCCGACAGCGCGAGGTAGCCGCCGAACGCGTCGGCTGCGCGCGCCAGCGTCCCGACGTTGCCGGGATCCCGCACGCGCCAGAGCTCGAGGCCCAGCTGCGACCCCTGCGGTTCGGGTCGCCCTGCGCGGAAGACGGCGATCACCCGTGGCGAGTGGCCGAGCCTCGAGACGGCGGCGAGCAGCTTCGGCTCGACACGCTCGGCGTGTGACAGCTCGAGCTCCGGCGGGCGCTCGGCGTCCACGAGCGCGAACTCGAGCTCCCACCCGCCCTCGAACGCGGCCGCCACCAGGTCTTCGCCCTCGCACACGAACAGCCCGAGCCGGTCGCGCTGCCGCCGCGTGCCGAGCTTGCGCACGAGCTTCAGGCGCGGGTTCGACGCGGAGCTGATCAGCCGCGCCACCTGATCCAGTTCCCGTGGAAGTCGCAGCGGAGCAGCAAGCGGCGGCTGCCGCCCGGCCAGAGGGCGACCTCGAGCTCGTAGCTGTCGTCGCGGTCCTCTTCCCGCTCCTCGATCGCGCGCGTCGAGATCCAGCCAAGCGGGCCCTCGCGGCCGGCCTCCGAGAGCAGCTCGCGCAGCTCGGCGCGTCGCTCCGGCGGCAGGTAGCCCGTCGAGGCGGTCTGGAAGACGACCGTCAGCGCCGCGTCGTCCCGCTCGGCGAGCAGCGCCGGCAGCAACTCGACGTAGTCGCCGCGGATGAGCTCCGGCGGCTCGCGCCGGAGGATCTCGATCGCCTGGCGCAGGCGTTGCGCCCGTTCGACGCGCCCCGGCCAGAGAAACGCCCGCAGGAGCAGGGCTCCCTGGTCGCTCGTCACGTCGACGGGCTTCAAGTCGATCCCGCGCCGCGAGCGAACCTGCACCCGGGTTCCCAGCACCTCGGCCGGAACCGGTGCGTACTCGACCCCGCGCAAGGTCAGCGCAGACGAGCCCCACGAACCGTGCCGATAGGCGTACCCGTAGCGGTCCCAGAGCAGGTTCAGGCCGGCGGAGGGCCCGAGCTCGAGCAGGTCGAGCGCACCCGCACCCGACTCGCGCCCGAGCGTGAGGAATGCCGGCACGAGCGCGAAACAGCGCTGCACCTCGTTCGTCTGCACGCCCTGCTCCTTGACGAAGCGGGCGAGGAAGCCCTGCCGGGTCACGAGCGCCCGCCGAAAATCGTCCCACTCGCCGGAGAGCGCATAGGGCTCGGCCCCGGAGAGCTCCAGATAGTGGACGCCGCCGAAGAGCCGCAGCGGCACGTCCCAGCGCAGCTCGCCGATCAGATCGTCGACCAGCGGCTCCGTCGCGCAGCGTCGCGCGAGCCGCGCGTAGACCGGTGAGCCGAGCGCCTCGAAGTGCTCCGCCTGCCGGCGGAAGACCTCAGCTTGCGCTTGCGGGCTCAGACTTGTCGAGCGCGGCCTTCGCCTGTTCGGCGATCTTGGCGAAGGCGGCTGGGTCGCTTACGGCCAGGTCGGCGAGCACCTTGCGGTCGAGCGGAATCTCGGCCTTTCGCAGCCCGGCGACGAACTGGTTGTAGGACAACCCCTCGCGGCGCGCAGCCGCGTTGATGCGCATGATCCAGAGCCGCCGGAAGGTGCGCTTCTTGTTTTTGCGGTCGCGGTAGGCGTAGACGAGCGAGTGCTCGACCTGCTCCTTGGCGCGGCGATAGCTCGAGTGCTTAAGGCCCCAGTACCCGCGGGCCTGCTGCAGCACCTTGCGGCGCTTCTTGCGGGCGTGGACGGATCTCTTGACTCGCGGCATCTGCCCTACTTCCCTAGAAGCCGCTTGACTTCGGGGCCGTCGGCCGGGCTGACAGGCTGGTCCCGCCGGAACCCGCGCTTGCGCTTAGCCGACTTCTTCTCGAGGTAGTGGCTCTTGGGCGCCTTCCGGCGAAGGAGCTTGCCCGTCCCGGTCACCTTGAACCGTTTCTTGGCTGCGCTGTGTGTCTTCTGCTTTGGCATCGTCTTCTCGAGTAACTCCTGCGTTCTTCGTCGGCCCCAGGACCATCACCATGTTCCGGCCGTCGAGCAGCGGCGGAGACTCTACCTGCCCGATCTCCTTCACGTCCTCGGCCAACCGCATCAACAGGTCGCGCCCGCGCTCCGGGTGGCTCTGCTCCCGGCCGCGGAACATGATCGTCACCTTGACCTTGGCGCGCTGGTTGAGGAAGCGCTCGACGTGTCCCTTCTTGGTGTTGTAGTCGTGGATCCCGATCTTGGGCCTGAACTTGATCTCCTTGACGTTGACCGAGACCTGGTGCTTCCGGGCGAGCTTGGCCTTCTGCTCCTGCTCGTAGCGGTACTTCCCGTAGTCCATCACCCGTGCGACGGGCGGATCGGCCTGCGCTGCGACTTCGACCAGGTCGAGGTTCTTGCCCCATGCATACTCGCGCGCTTCGTTCGTGTCCTTGACCCCGATCTGCGACCCGTCCTCGTCGACGAGCCTGACCTTCGGGGCGCGAATCATCTCGTTGATCCGGGCTTGCGGTACCGGCGCCCGGTCCGGCTCGATCGTCCGTCGTGGTCTCAAAGGGCCTTCACCAAGTTCTCGTTTCCTCCTTGTCGAACAACAAAGACCGCTGCAAGCAGCGGCCCAGAAGTTCCTCGTCCGTCGACTCGGTTGAACCTCCGCAGAAGCGCACGGCTCGGGAGGTGAGGGTCTGGCCCTGCTTGAGCAGAGTCACAGCGTAGCAAGGTATTCCCGAACGTCCTCCAGGCTCTTGGTGGACTGCTCTCCCCCGCGCTCCCGCACCGCGAGCGCCTCGTCCGACTCCTTGTCTCCATACACGATCACCACCGGAATCTTCTCGACCTCGGCGTCGCGGATCCGCTTGCCGACGGTCTCGTCGCGCTCGTCCACCTCGACGCGGTAGCCCTCGAGCTTGGTCGCGAGCTCGTGCACCGCGGCGCGGTGGTCCTCGCCCACGGGGATGATCCGGATCTGCACCGGTGCGAGCCAGAACGGGAAGGCTCCGCCGTAGTGCTCGATCAGGATCCCGATGAATCGCTCGAGCGAGCCGAGCAGCGCGCGGTGGATCACGTAGGGCGTGTGCTCGGTGTTGTCGGCGCCCATGTAGCTGAGTCCGAAGCGCTGTGGCATCTGGGAATCGAGCTGGATCGTCCCCATCTGCCACGAGCGGCCGAGCACGTCGGTCATGTGCAGGTCGATCTTCGGCCCGTAGAAGGCGCCGTCGCCCTCGTTGACGACGTAGTCGATCCCACGCCGGTCGAGCGCGGCTCGGAGCGCGCTCTCTGTGAAATCCCATTCCTCGTCGGTACCCAGCTTCTTGTCGGGGCGGGTCGAGAGCTCGAAGCGCGCCTCCATGCCGAAGAGCTCGTAGAGGTACGAGGCGTAGTCGAGGCACGCGAAGACCTCGTCCTCGATCTGGTCAGCCGAGCAGAAGATGTGCGCATCGTCCTGGGTGATGTGGCGCACGCGTAGGAGCCCGAGCAGCGTGCCGCTGCGCTCGTCGCGGTGCAGGGTCGAGGACTCGGCGTACCGGAAGGGCAGGTCGCGGTACGAGCGCAAATCCGAGCCGAAGAGCAGCATGTGCCCGGGGCAGTTCATCGGCTTGAGCGCAAGCCGCTTCTCGCCCTGCTCGTGTCCCTGCACCCAGAAGATGTTCTCCTCGTAGTTCTGTAGGTGGCCCGAGGTCTCGTACGTCGCCTCGTCATACAGCAGCGGCGTCTTCACCTCGACGTAGCCGCGCCGCGCGTTCTCTCGTCGCCGGAGATCCTCGAGCCCGTTCCAGACGATCATCCCCTTCGGGTGCCAGAACGGCATGCCCGGCGCGTGGTCGGAGAGGTGGAAGAGGTCGAGCTGGGGGCCGAGCTTGCGGTGGTCGCGGCGTCTCGCCTCCTCGAGCCGCTCGAGGTACGCATCGAGGTCCGCCTGTGAGTAGAAGGCGGTGCCGTAGATCCGCGTCAGTTGGGCGTTGCGCTCGTCGCCGCGCCAGTAGGCGCCGGCGAGGCCGGTCAGCTTGACCGCCTTGATCGGCTTGGAGTCCTGCAGGTGCGGCCCGCGGCAGAGATCGGTGAACTCCCCCTGCGTGTAGAGCGTGATCGGGCCGTCCGCGGTGTCGACGAGCTCGACCTTGTAGTCCTCGCCCTGCTCGGCGAAGAAGCGCTTCGCCTCTTCGGCACTCACCTCCTCGCGGTTCCAGAAGCGCCCCTCGGCGAGCTCTGTCCGGATCTCTTCCTCGATCCGCTCGAGCGCCTCGTCGTTGATCGGCTCCGGGAACTCGAAGTCGTAGTAGAAGCCGTTCTCGATCGGCGGTCCGATCGCGATCTTCGTTCCGGGATAGAGCCGCCGAACGGCCTCCGCGAGCAGGTGCGCGGTCGAGTGACGAAGCACGTAGAGCGCGTCCGGGTCGGACGTGTCACGCGTGGTCAGGATCTGGATCTGCTGCCCCTCCTCGAGCGACGTGCGCAAGTCCTGAACGTGGCCGTTCGAGCGCACGAGCACGGCTTGCTCGGCCAGCTTCGGGCCGATCGCTGCAGCGGCGTCGAGGCCGGTCGCACCGTCCGGAAGTTCGAGTTCCGAGGAGTCGGGAAGGACGACTTTCATGGAAGAGCAGGATACTTCGCAGCCTCGCGAGGACGACCGCAATGACGAGCTCGACGACTCGCCGGCGCCCGACCCGGAGAGCGGCGAGTCGGACCCCCAGGACGACCCCGAGGCCGACTAGGCCACGGCCGGTCCCGACACGACCCGGGGTCAGACCCTCGGTCGTGTCCAGACGGGCCAGTTTTTCGATCTAAAGGCCTGCTTGCGTCGAACTAGAGCACGTTGAACCGCTGCAAAGAAACGGGGTCGGAGGACATGGCCCGGGGTCAGACCCCGGGCCAGGTCCCTAGTCCTCGCCCTCGACTGCTGCCTTCAGTTCCTCCGGGCACTTGAGCCAGTAGCTCTCGCGCAGCCACTCGAGGGCTGCCTCCAGCGACTCCTCGTCTGTGACCGCGGCCGTCACCCAGCCGTAGCGACCGACGTAGCTCGCGGTGCGCACGTAGGGCAGCAGGTGCGCGATCTCGCGCTCCTCCGCGGTCAACTTCATCGTGACGTGGACCGCGCCCTCCTCCACCTGCGCCCAGCCGAAGACCTTGTTGGCTCCGACCTTGAAGACCGGGAAGTCGCCCCAGGGCCGGTCCTCGTAGGACTCCGGAAACGAGAGCGCCAGCTCCGTGATCCGCCGCTCGATCGTCGCCGTGCGCACGGCCGCATTCTGACCGCTTCGGACTCCTCGGCGCCGGGAAGCGGAATACGGACCCACACATCCTGGTCACGGCGGCGCAAACGAAGCCGTCGGCATGTAGGAGCTAGCCACCACACGCGTACACTCCGTCCCATGAGGCCCGAGACGCTGACGCGCCGGGTCGGGGCGGGGCTTTCCGCCTCAACCGGCGCGACCGAGGCAGCCGGCGAGGCTGCGCGCGAGGCGCGGGCTGCGCTCGGCGCCGTTCCCGTCGACCTCGCTTTCCTCTTCCTCTCGGGAGACCATCGGTCCGGCGCGCAGGAGGCCTTGGCGGCGGTCGTGCGCGAGCTCGCGCCGGCGCACCTGCTGGGCTGCGTCGCGCAGGGGGTGGTTGCGCGCGACACCGAGCTCGAGACAGGCCCCGGCGCGGCAGTCTGGGCGGCCTCGCTACCTGAGGCTGAGATCGAGACCTTTCACAGCGTCGCGCTCAACACCGAGGACGGGGTCGCGGTGAGCGGCTTCCCGATCCTGGAGGGCGCGGATCTCGTCACGTTCTTCGTCGACCCATTCACCTTCCCCGCGGCCGGCTTCCTCTCGAAGCTGAACGAGGAGGAGGACGGCGCGCCGCTCGTGGGCGGCCTCGCGGCCGGAGCGGGCGAGCCAGACACGCAGGCGCTCTTCCTCGACGGCGAGGTGCTGACCGAAGGAGCCGTCGGCGCAGTGCTGCGCGGAGTCCCGGTCCGGACGGTGGTCTCGCAGGGGTGCGCACCGATCGGCCGGGACGCCGTGATCACGAGCGCGGAGGGCAACGTCGTCTTCGAGCTGGCGGGCGAGCCCGCGCTCGAGCGCCTGAAGACCGACCTTGGCACCTTGAGCGACGAGGAGCAGCAGCTCGCGGCCAGCGGCGGAGTCCTGGCGGGCCTCGTGATCGACGAGAACCGGTCCGAATACCGACGCGGCGACTACTTGATGCGCGGTCTGCTCGGAATCGACGAGGACACGGGTGCGCTCGCGCTCGGCGAGCCGGTGCGCGTGGGCCAAACGCTCCGCTTCCACGTGCGGGATGCGCGCACCGCGGACGAGGACCTCCGCCAGAACCTCTCCGGTGTCCTCGACGGCGACCAGGTCGCAGGCGCGCTCCTGTTCACGTGCAACGGACGGGGCACGAACATGTTCCCCGAGCGCGACCACGACGCCCGTGCCGTCGGCGAGGCGCTGAACTCGGACGACGCACTCGCCGGCTTCTTCTGCGCAGGGGAGATCGGCCCGGTCGGCGGGAAGCCGTTCCTGCACGGGTTCACGGCCACTCTGGCGCTCTTCCTGCAGGGCTAACCCCTCGCGAGAGGGATGAAGATCCCTCAACTTGCGCTCTGCCTCGGCTGATTTTTCGCCGACCTTTCCGGTACGACGAACGGCGGAGCGGTCACGCCCCGAAGCAAGGAGGGCAGAGGCGTGATCGGCCGTGCAGGACTCTTTCGAGGCAACAGCGGTCAGGTCGTAGTGCTCGTCGCGCTGTTGATGGTGCCCCTCCTCGCGATCAGCGGGCTTGTGATCGACGTGGGCTACGCCTACTTCACCCAGCGCTCGCTGCAGACGCAGGCCGACGCGGCCGCGCTCGCGGGGGCCCAGCGGCTCCCGGATGCCGCGGCGACGATCGGACAGGCGAAGCAGTACGGAAGCGGCAAGACGGCCAAGAACTACCAGGCCCGCATCGGGACCGTCACCGAGGCGATCACGACGAAATGCCTCAGCTCCGTGCCTGGCTGCGATCCCGTGAACGCCGTCGTCGTCGACGAGACGGCGCACGTGAACACGCTCTTCACGAAGGTGATCGGGATCCGTTCCTTCACGATCCACGTGCGCTCGACGGCCTGCTCGCCGTGCGGGACGAGGCCGCTCGACATCATGCTCGTCCTCGACCGGACCGGCTCGATGTGCCAGGACCACAACGGGAACACCCAGTCGGGTTGCCCCGATCTGACCCACGCGCGGGATGGCATGAAGACGTTCCTCGGCCTGCTCAACCCCGATGCGGACTGGGTCGGGCTCGCCGTGCTTCCTCCGGCGACGAGCACGAGCAACCGGTGTACCACGCCGCAGACGGCGAACTACGACTCGACCTCAGCCGCATACACGATCGTGCCGCTCTCACACGACTACAGCACGAACGGTGTCCTGAACACGGGTTCGCAGCTCGTCTCGACGATCAACTGCCAGCAGGCCAACGGCGAGACGTCGTACGCGACGGCGATCGAGAAGGCCCAGACTGAGCTCGACCTGCACGGGCGAGCCAACGTGCGCAAGGTGATCGTCTTCTTCTCCGACGGCGCCGCCAACCGTGGGCCGGGCTACCTGTCGACGAGCTCGCCGTACCGGAAGACGCCGTGCCACCAGGGCGTCACCTCGGCGGGGACGGTCAAGAGCCGCGGAACGATCGTCTACTCGATCGGCTACGACCTCGACGCCGTCAACGGCGGCGCGAACCAGTGCCGCTCGCTCTCGTCATCGGGCCCGCTCGAGGTGCCGGCGATCACCGCGTACCAGGCGCTCCAGCAGATCGCCTCGAACGCGCAGTCCTTCTACAACCAGCCCACGCCGGGGCAGCTGAACACGCTCTTCTCACAGGTCGCCGCCGACATCCAGCGAGGCTCGGCCGGCCTGATCGACAACGCCACGCCCTGAACAGGTGCGGCGGAGGGGGTCGACGCGGGGGAACCGCCGGTGGTTCCCCCGCGAACGTTCCGCCGATCTACGCCGAGTGGGCCAGCGCCGGCGTGCAGCTCGAGCGGCCCTGCTTCTCGAGGTAGCGCTGGTGGTAGTCCTCGGCGACGTAGAACGTCTGGGCCGGCTCGATCGCGGTGACGACCGGGCGCTTGTAGCGACCCGACGCCTCCAGCTCCGCCTTCGACTGCTCGGCCGCTGCTCGCTGCTCCTCGTCGTGGAAGAAGACGACGGAGCGGTACTGGTCGCCCACGTCCCAGCCCTGACGGTTCAGCTGGGTCGGATTGTGCTTGCCCCAGAAGGTGGCGAGGAGCTCCTCGTAGGAGATCCGCTCGGGGTCGTAGGTCACCTCGACGACCTCTGCGTGTCCGGTGGTGTGCGAGCAGACGTCCCCGTAGGTCGGGTTCTCGAGCTGCCCGCCCTCGTAGCCGACCTGCGTCGCGGTGACGCCGTCGAGCTGACGGAACGCCGCCTCGACGCCCCAGAAGCAGCCCGCTCCGAACGTTGCCTTCCTCTCCACTACTCCTCCTCCATTCTCAATGCAGCCGAGTTGATGCAGTACCGCTGGCCGGTCGGCGCGGGGCCGTCCGGGAAGACGTGGCCGAGGTGCCCGCCGCAGTTCGCGCACATGACCTCCGTGCGCACCATGCCGTGGGTCGCGTCGGTCTCCTCGTCGATCGCCTGCGGGTCGGCCGGCGCGTAGAACGCGGGCCAGCCGCAGCCGGAGTCGTACTTGGTGTCCGAGACGAACAGCTCAGCTCCGCACCCCGCGCAGCGGTAGGTGCCCGGCTCGAACGTGTGGTCGTACTCGCCGCTGAACGGCGCTTCGGTTCCCTTCTCACGAAGGATCCGGTATTGCTCGGGCGAGAGCTCCGCCCGCCACTGCTCTTCGGTTTTCTGGATCTTGGTCACGTTGAACAGTCTCGCAAGAGTGGCCAGCGTTACGCCTCGCCCTCCCAGTAGTCGACCGCGCTGGAACGTTTGACCAACAGCTTGTCGCGGTCGTCGCCCGGCCAGACGCCTAGCTTGTCGCTGTCCGGGTAGATCGCGACCGAAGGCTCGATCATCGTCGAGAACATCATGACCCGCGCGCCCAACTCGCCCGTGTTCGTGACCTTGTGGGCGCCCTGCGGGCCTTCCGGGAAGCAGACGACCTCGCCCCGCTCCAGTCGCTCCTCGCCCTCCGGGTGGCGCAACGTCACCACGCCCTCGAGCACGAGCAGCCACTCCTCGTTCCCGTACTCGTAGTGGTACGGGCAGATCGCCTGGCCCGGCGGAAGCTCGTAGATGCTGGCGCCGAGCATCGACGCCCCGATCGAGGGGCCGAATCGGGACATGCCCGCCTTGCAGCCCTCGGGATCGCTCTCGTCGTACTCGACCGGCTGTGTATGCACGTTGACGCGCTTCACCCGCCCGATTATGCGGCCTGGCGCGCGCCCGTTGCCGCTTTTAGGCGACGAATCTGCGCCAACGGGTACACATGCGCCCGTGATGTTCACGGGCTGGCAGAGCGCTCAGCGGCAAACGGCCGACGGCGCCGTCGAGTCGGAGCAGCGAGTCGTGCTCGAGGCGCCCGCCGTCGCCTTCGACGAGGCGGGTGCCTCTGCGCTCGGGGAGCGATATTGGCAGGAAGTGCAGCGCGCGACCTACGGGCTCGTGCGCGCCCGGCAGGCCGGCGGGATCGAGCTCAGGCTGCTCGGCCGCGGCCCAGTCCTCCTCTCGTTTGCCGCGCCCGCCCTCGAGGCAGGCCCTCAGAGCGTGCGCTGCCGCTACCCGATCAGCGGCGGGCTGCTGACCCGTCGCGCGGCCGGCGAGATCAGCTTCACGCAGCTCGACGGCGACCGGATCGAGCTTCGCTCGGCGATCCAAGGGTTCTACCCGGCGCTCGCCGCCCACGAGGGCCGACGCGACTGGACCGGCGCGCTCTACACCTCGGTGCAGAGCCGGATCCATGTCGCGATCAGCCGCCGCTACTTCACGCGCCTCGCGAGGGAAGGCGTCGAGTGAGAATCGCAGTCTTCGGGGCGACCGGGACTATCGGCGCAGGTCTCCTGCCGCTGCTCGCCGAGAGCCACGATGTGGTCGGGATCTCGCGCGGCGCACGCGACGACACCGATGGCATCGAATGGCGCCAGGCCGATGCGGTCGATGCCGAGGCGGTGCGCCGAGCGCTCGATGGCGTCGAGGTCGCCTACTACCTGGTTCATTCGCTCGGA
>Ga0207675_100001842_pt1 | contig 21284 bp, 15 predicted proteins | sample KBSSwiS42_FD_184305 | JGI IMG/M metagenome (GOLD analysis project Ga0207675, IMG submission 184305) | Switchgrass rhizosphere microbial communities from Kellogg Biological Station, Michigan, USA - KBS Switchgrass S4-2 (SPAdes) (version 2) | ecosystem: Host-associated > Plants > Roots >...
ATCGTCTACGACGTGAAGGCGAACTGGAAACTGATCGTCCTCAACTACAACGAGTGCCTGCACTGCCCGAATCTGCACCCGGCGCTGAACAAGCTGCATCACTACATGGACGCGGAGAACGTCGCGCCGACGGCGTGCTACTGCGGCGGCGCGATGGGTTTCCGCGACGGCGTCGAGACGATGAGCATGGACGGCAAGCGGCGGCGGGCGTTTCTGCCCGGGCTGACCGAGGCGCAGCGGCAGCAGGTGGTCTACTACGCGATCTACCCGAACCTGCTCCTCAGCCTGCATCCCGACTACGTCATGACCCACACGCTCTGGCCGCGTGCGCACGATCGCACCGAGATCGTCTGCGAGTGGCACTTCCATCCGACCGAGCTCGCCCGCCCCGACTTCCACGGCGACGATGCGATCGAGTTCTGGGATCTGACGAACCGTGAAGACTGGTGGATTTCCGAGCAGTCGCAGCTGGGCATCAATTCGCGCCTGTATCAGCCCGGGCCCTACTCGGAGCGCGAAGAGCTGCTCTGGTCGTTCGACGAGATCGTGCGCCGCGAGGCGGAGCGGCGCCCCTGAAGGGCCGCCCTACGCTAGACTGTAAGGCTATGTCCTGCCACCTTTCGTCATTCAACGGGCACCGCCGCGTGCCGACGCCGATCAACGAACCTGTCCGCAGCTACGCGCCCGGGTCGCGCGAGCGCGAGTCGCTGAAGAAGCGGCTGAAAGAAATGGCGTCGGAAACGATCGACATGCCGCTCGTCATCGGCGGCCAGGAGATCCGCACCGGCGACACCGCCGCCTCGGTGATGCCGCACGATCACAAACACGTGCTCGGCCACTACCACAAAGCCAACGAGCAGCATGTCGTCCAGGCCGTGGAAGCCGCCGCGTGCGCGCGCCGCGAGTGGGGCAGCTGGTCGTACGACGACCGCGCCGCGGTGCTCTTGAAAGCATCGGAGCTGCTGACGACGACGTGGCGCGACACGATCAACGCCGCCACCATGCTCGGCCAGTCGAAGACCGCGTTCCAGGCCGAGATCGATGCCACCGTCGAGCTGATCGACTTCTGGCGCTTCAACACCTATTACGGGCAGCTGCTGCTCGACGAGCAGCCGGTGAGCGACCACACGATGTGGAACCAGCTCGAGTACCGCGGGCTCGAGGGGTTCGTCTACGCCGTCTCGCCGTTCAACTTCACCTCGATTGGCGGCAACCTCACGACCGCGCCGGCGCTGATGGGCAACACCGTGGTGTGGAAGCCGGCGTCGAGCGCGATGTACTCCGCCTACTACCTGATGAAGCTGTTCGAGGAGGCGGGGATGCCGCCCGGCGTCATCAACTTCGTCGCCGGCGACGCGGCGATGATCTCGAAGGTGCTGCTCTCGCACCCGGATCTCGCCGGCGTCCACTTCACCGGCAGCACCGAGGTCTTCAACGACATGTGGAAGACGATCGGCAGCTCGATGGGGACCTACCGCTCCTACCCGCGCATCGTCGGCGAGACCGGCGGCAAGGACTTCATCGTCGCGCACCCGTCGGCCGACGTCGACGCGCTGGCGGTCGCGATCGTCCGCGGCGGGTTCGAGTACCAGGGCCAGAAGTGCTCGGCGGCCAGCCGCGTCTACGTGCCGCGGTCGCGCTGGAACGCGGTGCGCGAGCGCGCGGTGGCGATGATCGATGAAATCAAGATGGGCGACGTCCAGGACTTCCGCAACTTCATGGGCGCGGTGATCGACAAGCGGGCGTTCGACAAGATCAGCGGCTACCTCGAGCACGCGCGCGGCCAGGCGAAGATCGTCGCCGGCGGCAAATCGGAGGGCAAGAGCGGCTTCTTCATCAGCCCGACGCTGGTCGAGACCGACGACCCGGGCTACCGCCTGCTGTGCGAGGAGATCTTCGGGCCGGTGGTCACCGCCTACGTCTACGACGACGCGCGGTGGGCTGATACGCTGAAAATCGTCGACTCGACATCGCCATATGCGCTGACCGGCGCGGTGTTCGCGCAGGACCGCCGCGCGATCCTCGAAGCCTCGTCGGCGCTGCGACAGGCGGCCGGCAACTTCTACATCAACGACAAGCCGACCGGCGCGGTCGTCGGCCAGCAGCCCTTCGGCGGCGCGCGCGGGTCGGGGACCAACGACAAGGCGGGGTCGAAGCTGAACCTGACGAGATGGGTCAGCGCGCGGACGATCAAGGAGAACTTCAACCCGCCGCGCGAGTTCAAGTACCCGTTCATGGCCGAGGCGTGATCACGCCGACCAACGAGCGCTGATCACGACGATCAACGCAGAGCTCGCGGAGCCCGCAGAGTCCGTTGCGTCGTCGGGGCTCAACCTGCGGCATGGTCACCTGCTTGCCGCGCCGGGAAGAGACAGGAGATCAGAAGGTCAGGAGGCCTGCCCGCGCTGATGGTTCGGCGGACACGGCCTGCGAAGCAGGCCGTCTGACACAGCCGGATCGGGACGATGCGCGAGCCGCACTTGATTCACGAGCGGTTCGCGCATCGCCCCGAGTCCGGCTGTGACGCCGCTACGCGGCGTCCGCCGAACGCAGTCTGCGGGCTCTGCAGGCTCTGCAGGCTCTGCGGGCTCTGCGTTTACCGTCGTGACGGCGCCGATATACGCGAAACAACGACGCCGACGAACATCGCCCCGAGGATCGCTCCGCCGTGCGCGAACGCGACGTGCGGCGGGGCGGTGTACTCGCAGAACAGCCGCAGGCCCGCATCCGCGATCAGGCCGCAGCCGAGCCCGTACAGCGCCCCCGCAATCCCCGGCCGCAACGGGAACGCGCGCGCGACGAGGAGCGCCGCGAAGAGGAGCGCCGGCAGCGCCGCGCCCGCCGACGCCCGGAAGCAGCCGACCCCCTCGACGAGCGCGCGCCCTGGCGCGGGGCCGAGATCGAAGGTCGACGAGGTCATCACCAGCACGAGTGCCGGCAGCGCCAAGCCGCCGGCGATCGTCCACGACACGACAGCCCTCGACAGCGATCGCCCCGGGATCGACTCGCGCAGCGCCAGCGCGACGATGACGATGCCGGCGATCGCCTGGGCGTAGGAGAAGCCCCAGCCTCGCAGCACGCCGAGCGCCGCCATGTCGGAGCGGAAGAAATGCAGCGCCGGCACCGCGAAGACGATCGCCGCCGCCAGCGGCACCAGCACCAGCGCGCGGACGGTCGGCGACCGCAGCGGCCGCACCGGCCGCAGATCGCCGGCGACGCGATCGCGCAGCGGCTGCGGCGCGCTCATTTCAGGTGCCCCTTCATCTTCTTCATGCCGCGAAACGCGCGCGTCTTCGCCGCGTTGACCCGGATCCCCAGCCGCGCCGCGATCTCGGCGAAGCTCCAGCCCTGGACGTGGTGCAGCAGCAGCGCCTCGCGCTGATCGGCCGGCACCTGCTCGAGCGCGCGCCGCACCTCGTCCTTCTCCACCATCGCCTTCACATCGTCGCGGACGACGTCGCCGGCGGTGGCGTCGGCGGTGAGGCGCTCCTCGAACCGCAGCCGGCGGCCGGTGCTGCGCCGCTTCATCAGGAACACGTGCCTGGCGATCGCGAACACCCAGGGCGTGACCGGACGACCCGGCTCGTAGGTGTGACGCGAGCGATGCATCTGCAGAAACGTGTCCTGCAAGAGGTCGTCGGCGAGCGCGGCGTCGCGGCACTGGGCCATCAGGTAGCCGCGCAGCCGCCCCGCCAGCGCGGCGTACAGGCCGTCGAACGCCTCGATCCGGCCGGCGAGGTATCCCTCCATCAACGCGCACAGCTCGCGCTCGGCCTGGTCAGGTCCTGCCGGCGCCGGCACTCCTTCTTTCTTTGCTCCCGGCCGCATAGGGGTTACCGCGAATACCTCACAAGGTCCGGCGAACGCCGGACACCATGTTAAAGCGGCGGCGTCGCGGTTTTGCGCGGCGGGTTGAAGAACGGGGTCTTGACGACGGTGGCCGGCACGCGGTGGCGCACGGCTTCGACCGTCACTTCGACTTCGAGCGGCGTGCCCTCGGCGAAATGCGGCGCGTTCACGGTCGCCAGCGCAATCAGCTGCTTCAGCACCGGCGACCAGGTCGTGGTCGTCGCGCGGCCGACCTGGCGGCCATGCTTGTAGATCGGCACCGCGGTGCGCGACGCGGCAGCGGCAATCTGCGGCGCGAGACCGATCGCGTCGTACAGGGCTTCGACCGCCGGCCAGCTGATGGCGAGGCCGACAATCTGACGCGCCGGCCCGCGCCGCGCCTCGGCGGCGAGCGCGGTCTTGCCGACGAACGACCCCGCGTCGAGCTGGACGAGGCGGCCGAGCCCCATCTCGAACGGCGTATATCGCTGCGCCTCGATCAGGGCCTTCTTGCTGCTGTGGAAGTCGACGTCGATCAGCAGCAAGCCCGCTTCGACGCGGGCGACGTCGAGCGCGAGCATGCCGGCGGCGTGAATGTCGAAGGGACGGCCGCCGCGCATCAGCGCATCCCAGACGTCGACGGCGCGATCCCACGGCATCCAGATCTCGTAACCGAGATCGCCCGTGTAGCCGGTGCGCGAGATGTCGACCGGCACGCCGCCGATGGTGCCGCGGGTCATGCGGAAGTACTTCAGGCTGCGGATGTCGGCGTCGGCCACCGCGTCGAGCAGGCGGCCCGAGGTTGGCCCCTGCAGCGCCAGCGCCGCGACCGACTCGGAGATGTCCTCGATCTGGACGTCGAGGCCGATCGCGTTCTGGGTGAGCCAGCGCAGGCTGGGATCGGCAGCGGTCCAGCGGAACGTGTCCGCAGACAGCCGCGTGACCGTGCCGTCGTCGATCACCTTGCCGTGCTCGTCGCACCACGGCGTGTAATAGACCTGGCCGACGCCGAGCTTGACGGCGTCGCGGGTGATCACGCGATCGACCAGGCGCACCGCGTCGCGGCCGCTGACGCGGTACTTGAACAGCGGTGAGACGTCGATCAGCGCCGCGGCGTTGCGGATGGCGTTGTATTCGTGCTCGTGGTGCGCCTCGTAGGCGCTGACCGCGTAATAGCCGGACCATTCGCGGTAGTTGAGGCTCTCGGCCAGCGCAAACGTCCGCGCGTGCACCGCGGTGCCGATCGGCATCCGCGTATTATATGCATCGCCATGAAGCAGCTGTTCGCGCTCGCGGCCGTGGCCGCCCTGTTCCACGCACAGCCTCCCGCCGACCCGGTCGTCGCCGTGCGGGCGGCGCGGCTCATCGACGGCCGCGGCGGTGCGCCGATTGCGCCGGCGGTGGTGGTGATTCGCGGCGAGCGCATCGAAGCGGCAGGTGCCGGCGTCGCGGTGCCGGCCGGCGCGCGCGTCATCGACATGGGCGGCGCGACGCTCCTGCCCGGCCTGATCGATCTGCACACGCACCTCACCAGCACCGGCGTGCACTGGGAAGACGAGCTCCTGAAGACGACGCCCGGACAGGCGGCGCTGCACGGCGCGCACAACGCGCTGGTCACGCTGATGGCCGGGTTCACCACCTGCCGCGACATGGGACCGACGTGGCCGTTCACCGACATCGATCTGCGCAAGGCGATCGACGAGGGCGTGGTGCCCGGTCCTCGGCTGATGGTCGCCGGCAACTACGTGTCGGCCACCGGCGGCGCGGGCGACGCGCGTCAGTTCTCGATCTATGTCGACGTGCCGATCGTGCGGAACCTGGCCGACGGCCCGGACGAAATCCGCAAGGCGGTGCGCACCAACCTCAAGGCCGGCGCCGACTTCATCAAGATCCTGGCGACCGGCGCGGTGCTCTCCAAGGGCATCCAGCCCGGCGCGCAGCAGTACAGCGAGCAGGAACTGCGCACCGCGGTCGAGGAAGCGGCGCGCTGGGGACGCTGGGTCGCCGCGCACGCGCACGGCGGCGACGGCATCAAGGCGGCGATTCGCGCCGGCGTGCACACGATCGATCACGGGAGCATGCTCGACGAGGAGGCGATCGCGCTGCTGAAAGAACATCACGCCTACTACGTGCCGACGCTCTACACCAGCGAGTCGATCTCGGCCAACGCCAACGTGCCGGATTCGGAGAAAGAGCGATCGCGCGAGATCAAGGCGGCCAAGGACCGCGGCTTCCAGCTGGCGGTGAAGTCGGGCATCCCGATCGGCTTCGCCACCGACGCCGCGGTGGTGCCGCACGGGCAGAATGCGCGCGAGCTGGCCTACCGGGTCCGCGCCGGCCAGGCGCCGATGGATGCCATCGTCTCGGCGACGCGGATCGCCGCCGAGATCATGGGCTGGAGCGACCGTGTCGGCACGATCGAGCCGAAGAAGTTCGCGGATCTCATCGCCGTCGGCGGCGACCCGCTGCGCGACATCACCGAGCTCGAGCGCGTCACCTGGGTGATCAAGGGCGGCACGGTCTACAAGTCGCCGGCATCCGCGGGCGCGCCGCGGTGATGGCGCAGCCGACGATGAAATACGACGCCATCGTCATCGGCGGCGGCCACAACGGCCTGACCGCGGCGGCCTACCTCGCCCGCGCCGGCCGCCGCGTGCTGGTGCTGGAGCGCCGCCACGTCCTCGGCGGCGCCGCCGTCACCGAGGAGGTGTTCCCCGGCTTCCGCTTCTCGGTCTGCTCCTACGTCGTCTCGCTGCTGCGGCCCGAGATCATCCGTGATCTCGATCTGCCGAGGCACGGCCTGGAGATCCTGCCGCTCGACGGCACCTTCACGCCGATGCCGAACGGCAACCATCTCTGGCGGGTCAACGATCACGCCAGGACGCAGCGCGAGCTGCGGCGGCATTCGCGGCTCGACGCCGAGGCCTACGACGAGTACGGCAAGGCGATGGTCGAGATGGCGCGGTTCGTCAAGCCGATCCTCAACATGACGCCGCCCGATCCGATGTCGCTCGACCCGCGCGAGCTGATGAAGCTGGCGTTCCTCGGCCGTCGGTTCCGCGGCCTCGCCGATCTCGATCGGTACAACCAGATCCAGCTGATGACGATGAGCGCGGTCGATTTTCTCGACCAGTGGTTCGAGACCGACGTGCTCAAGGCGACGATGTCGGCGTCGGGGATCATCGGCACGTTTCTCGGGGTGCGGTCGCCCGGCACCGCCTACGTGCTGCTGCATCACTACATGGGAGAGATCGACGGCGCGTTCCGGTCGTGGGGGTTCGCGCGCGGCGGCACCGGCGCGATCTCGAACGCGATTGCCGCCGCCGCCCGGGAGGCGGGCGCCGAGATCCGCACGCAGGCGGCGGTGGCGCGGATCACGATCAAGGAAGGCGCGGCGACCGGCGTCGTGCTCGCCAACGGTGACGAGCTGACCGCCGACCTCGTGCTGTCGAGCGTCGATCCGAACCTGACCTTCCTGAAGTTCATGGAGGCGAAGGAGCTGCCGGGCGAGTTCCTCGACGAGGTGCGGCGCTACAAGTTCCGCGGATCGTCCGGCAAGGTGAACCTCGCCCTCGACGCGCTGCCCGACTTCACCTGCCTGCCGGGCCCGGGGCCGCACCTGCGCGGCGCGATCTCGATTTCGCCCGGCGTCGATTACATGGAGCGCGCCTACGATCAGGCGAAATACGGCGAGTACTCGCGGCGGCCGTACATCGACATGGTGATTCCGACGCTCACCGATCCGTCGGTGGCGCCGCCGGGCAAGCACGTGCTCTCCTGCTTCGTGCAATACGCGCCCTACAAGCTGGCGCACGGCAACTGGGACGAGCAGCGCGAGGCGTTCGGCGACACGGTGATCGACACCATCGCGGAATACGCGCCGAACCTGAAGAACATCATCCTGCACCGGCAGGTGCTGACGCCGCTCGACATCGAGCGCGAGTTCGGGCTGACCGAGGGAAACATCTTTCAGGGGGAGCTGACGCTGGAGCAGCTGTTCTTCGCGCGGCCGGTGCCGGGGTGGGCGCAGTACACGACGCCGATCAAGAACCTCTGGATGTGCGGATCCGCGACGCATCCCGGCGGAGGGATTATGGGAGCGCCCGCGCGGAACTGCGCGTTGCGGATCCTGGGGCAAAAGACGAAACGATGACGATCTGGAGCAGCTTCCCGAACGACTGGCGGCGCTCATGACGTCCGCCGACGTGGTGGTCGTCGGCGGCGGGCACAACGGCCTGGTGACCGCCGCGCTGCTCGCCGGCCGCGGGTTGAAGACGCTGGTGCTCGAGCGCAGCGAGAAGGTCGGCGGCTGCGCCCGCACCGGCCCGATCGTGCCCGAGTTCAGCGGCCCGACGCTGACCCACTCGGCGTCGATCGATCCCGGCATCATGCGCAAGCTCGCGCTGGTGAAACACGGGCTGCGCATCGTCCGCTCCGAGGCCGATGTCTGCGCGCCCACCGCGGACGGGCGCGCCATGGTGTTGTGGCACGACACGGCGCGCGCGGCGCAGCAGATCCGCGCCTTCTCGGCGAAAGACGCCGACCAGTACCCGCAGTTTGTCGCCAGCATCGCCCGCATCAGCGGCGTGCTGCGCGAGATTGCCGCGGCCCCGCCGCCGTCGATTGACGCGCCGGGCGCGGCCGACGCGGTGGCGCTCCTGAAGGCGGGACGGAAGTTCCGCGCGCTCGGCAAGGCCGACGCGTATCGGCTGCTGCGCTGGTTGCCGATGGCGGCCGCCGATCTGGTTGGCGAATGGTTCGAGGACGATCTGCTGAAGGCGACGATTGCCGCCGGCGGCATCCTCGGATCGTTTCTCGGCCCCTGGTCGGCGGGCAGCGGCGCGCTGCTGCTGCTGCTCGCCGCAGGTGAAGGGCACCCGCTCGCCAACGGCTGGTTCGTGGTCGGCGGCCCCGGCGCGCTGGCCGACTCGCTTGCCGGCGCGGCGCGGCAGGCGGGCGCCGAGATCCGAACGGGCGCGGAGGTGGTCCGCATCGACGCCAAGGACGGCGCGGTCACGGGCGTGACGCTGGCGAACGGCGAATCGATCGCCGCGCGCGCCGTGGCGTCGAACGCCGACCCGAAGCGCACGCTGCTCGGCCTCGTCGATCCGACCGAGCTCGATCCCGAGTTCGTGCGGCGGATCCAGAACATCCGCGCGCACGGCACGCTGGCGAAGATCAACTACGCGGTGTCGGCGCTGCCGCGCTTCGCCGGGCTCGCCGCGCTCGGCAAGAACGAACAGGCGGCGGCGCTGTCGGGACGCATCCGCCTCGCCCGCGACATCGACGGCATCGAGCGCGCCTTCGACGCCGCCAAGTACGGCCGGATCGCGCACGAGCCGTGGATCGAGCTGACCATCCCCTCGCTCGCCGAGCCGTCGCTGGCGCCGCCGGGCAGCCACGTGGTGTCGGCCTACGTCCAGTACGCGCCCTACCGGCTGCGCGACAGCAACTGGGACGCGGAGCGCGAGAGCCTGGCGATCAACGCCACGGCGACGATCGCCCGCTACGCGCCCGGCTTCCACGCCTCGATCGTCGGCCGCGAGGTGATCACGCCGCTCGACCTGGAGCGGAAGTACGGCCTCACCGGCGGCCACATCTTTCACGGCGAGCTGTCGCTCGACCAGTGGTTCGTGACGCGGCCCTCGCTCGGCTGGGCGCGGTACGCGACGCCGATCAAAAATCTGTTTCTTTGCGGCACCGGAACGCATCCCGGGTCCGGTCTCGACGGCCGTTCGGGAGCGCTGGCGGCCGCCGAGATTGCGCGCGCGCTCCGGCGCTGACGCCGATCGGGTACGCGCAGAAAACACAAAGGCAACGGAAGAGGCTGAGGGCGAGACACACAGTTACGAGGTTATATAAACCACGGAGTCTCTGAGACTCGGAGAGCTCCGTGGTTCATCAATGGCTGATCTCATTTGCACGCGGATTCACGCACGCAGGCAATCAGGTGTGACAGATCGCACCGGCGCGGCGCTCGGCGTCGTTTTCACCCTTTGTGCCCTTTGTGCCCTTTGCGTCCTTTGTGCGCGCGCGTTCGCCGCGCCTGAGCGCGCACTGTACGGCTTCAGAGCATCCACTTCTTCCGACCAGCGCGCGATCGAGCGAAAGTTCAGCGCGCTTCCCAGTCGTGCGCGCGCGCGCGAAGCGCATGCCTTCCTCACCGCCGAGCCTCACGTCGCCGGCTCCCCGCGCGATCGCGCGCTGGCCGAGTGGGTGCGCGACCGCTGGCGCGAGTACGGCCTCGAGCACGTCGAGATCGTCGAGCACGAAGTCCTGCTGCCGTACGCGACCGATGTCCACGTGTCGATGATGGTGCGCACGCCGTCCGGCGAGCGCGCGTGGCAGGCCAGCTTTCGCGAGGATGCCGTCGACGGCGATCCGTACTCGAAACGCGACGTCGGCCTTGCCTATCACGCCTACTCGGCATCGGGCGACGTCACCGCGCCGGTCGTCTATGCCGGCAGCGGCAACCCGGCCGATTACGACTGGCTCGCCCGGCGCGGCGTCGACGTCCGCGGCAAGATCGTCCTCGTCCGCTACTCGGTGCCGTACAGCTACCGCGGCTTCAAGGCGCTCACGGCGGAACAGCGCGGCGCCGCCGGCATCCTCATCTACTCCGATCCGGCGGACGACGGCGCGGCGAAGGGAAGGACGTATCCGGCAGGGCCGTGGGGACCCGAGAGTCACATTCAGCGCGGCGGCGTCGTCTACGACTTCCGCGTGCCTGGCGATCCGCTGACCCCGGGCTGGGCATCGCTGCCCGGCGCGAAACGGATTGGCGCCGCCGACGCGGTATCGCTGCCGAAAATCATGAGCGCGCCGCTGTCGGGCCGCGATGCGCAGGTGATTCTCGGCGAGCTCGGCGGCCCCGATGCGCCGCCGCAGTGGAAGGGCGCGCTGTCCGTCACCTACCGGGTTGGCGGGAGCGGTCCGGCGGTGCGCATGCGGGTGCGCAGCGACGACAAGATACGTCCCATCTGGACCGTCACCGGCCGCATCACCGGCACCTCATCGCCCGACGACCTCGTCGTCCTCGGCAACCATCGCGATGCATGGGTGTATGGCGGGGTCGACCCGTCGAGCGGCACGGCGTCGTTGATGGAGGTGGCGCGATCGCTCGGCGCGCTCGCCGAGCAGGGCGTGCGTCCCAGGCGAACGATCGTCTTCGCCAACTGGGACGCGGAGGAGTTCACGCTCACCTCGTCGACTGAATGGGGCGAGCAGCACGCGCGCGAGCTCGGGGAGCATGCGGTCGCCTATCTGAACGTCGACAGCTCGACCTCCGGGCCGGACTTCAGGGCCTCCGCCGTTCCCGCGCTCAACCGCGTCGTCATTGAAGCCGCGCGCGACACGCTCGACTCGAGAGACGACGAGCGTGCGCTGGTGTCGAACCGCCTGGGCAGCGGCTCCGACTACACCGTGTTCCTGAACTTCCTCGGCGTGCCGATTCTCGACATGGGCTTCAACGGCCCGTACGGCGTCTACCATTCCGTCTACGACAATCACCTGTGGATGGACAAGTTCGGCGACCCGGGCTTCGTCCGGCATGCGGCGATGGCGCGGTTGTGGGGTGTGCTGGCGCTGCGTCTCGCGAACGCCGACGTGGTGCCGCTCGACTATCGCGCCACTGCCGATCGTGTGCACGACTTCGTCGCCGAGCAGATCGATGCGGCTCGCGTCGCGGATCGACTGGCGCTGGCGCCGCTCGCGCGAGCGGCGGATCGCTTTGCCGCGGCGGCCGGCGCGGCCGGGCAGCGGATCGACGCGCTGCTCAGCGCAACGAGTGCCGACGAGAACGCGATGGCGGCAATGAGCCGGACGCTGATCGCGGTCGAGCGTGCGTTCCTGCACCCGGACGGGATTCCGAACCGGCCCTGGTACCGGCACCTGATCTACGCGCCCAAACCCACCTACGCGCCGGAAGTGCTGCCGGGTGTCGCCGAGGCGATTGCCGCAGGCGATCGCAAGCGGCTCGAGACCCAGGTAGCGAATCTCGTAGCGGCGCTCGATCGGGCGGCGGCCATCCTAGAGCCCGGCACGCGCGCGACCCGCTAGAGCCCGGGTAGCCCCGGGAACCACGAAAGGCACGAAAACACGAAAGTCACGAAAAGGACTCTCCTTTTTTCTCCGGCCTCTTCGATGTTCCGGTGGTACTTCGCAGCGCCTACAAGTTCGAACGCTACGAATGAAACCCGAGAGAAGAAGAATCTTTTTCGTGTCTTTCGTGTTTTCGTGTCTTTCGTGGTTCTTCGTGTTTTTCGTCGTTCTGTTTCAGCTGATGGCAGCCATCTCCAATCCCACGATCTTCCACTGCACCGCCGTCGCGGGCTTGCCGTTCACGAGCTGCGGGAAGTGCTCCTGCATGTAGCGATACATATTCGGGCGGCTGCCGTCGATGTCGGTGAAGCCGTACTCCTCGGCGAGGGCGCCGGAGCTGTAGATGCCGCCGCTCTTCTTCTTCACCTGCGGATCCGCGGCCAGCGCGGCAACGGCGCGGCCGACGAAGCACGGCGTCTCCGACGCGATGAATCCCCACTTCTTCGCCTCGGGGTTGTTCTCCGCCGCTTCGCGCCAGTTCGCTTCGGTGACGCCGAACTGCTCGAGGATCGCCTCCGTGCGCATGAACCCCGGCGTGATCGCCAGCGCGGTCACCCCTTTGGGCGCCAGCTCCTGCGCCAGCCCGTAGGAGAGGCGCTTCAGCGAGATCTCCATCAGGTCGAAGAAGAACTGCCCGTGATAGCCGATGCCGTCCTGCTCGATGATCTCGACCATCAACCCGGACTTGCGCGCCACCATCAGCGGCGCCGCGTGCCAGCAGGTGACGATGTGAGGCCAGAGCCAGCCGTCGAGAAACTTCCGGCTGTCCTCGAGCGGCAGGTTCCAGAAGCTCTTCCACGACGCCACCGGCTTGCCGGTCAGGATATTGACCAGCACGTCGAGTCGCTGCTGCTCCTTCTTCACCCGCGCGAACAGGGCGGCGACTTCCGCTTCAACCGTGTGATCGACGCGCACCGCGATGCCGGTGCCGCCGGCTTGCGTCACCAGCGCCGCCGTCTCCTCGATCGTCTCGGGACGCCCGGCGTAGTGGTGATCGGTGGTGTTCGGCTGCGTTCGGCTGCTGCGACCTGTGCAGTAAACGGTCGCGCCCGCTTCGCCGAGCATGCGGGCGATTCCGCGACCGGCGCCGCGCGTGGCGCCGGCGACGACAGCGATTTGACCCTTCATAGTGCCTCCTTCGCGCATGACGCGCGCTGGCTTCGCTGCGCGCGGTGTCGCGGTGTCGCGCTTGTGGGCAGGTGGGGGGGCAGGTGGGGATGGATCGGCGCATTGCCGCTTGAGCCACAGTTGATCCGAGTAACTCGAAGAGATTTCTGGTTTCCCCACCCGCCCTGCCTGCCCCACCCGCCCTACCCGATTCGCCCCGCGCGAAGCGCGGATGATAAATGAACGTCCATTTACTAATCAAGCCGAAAGTAAATGACCGTTTATAATCACCGGCAATGAGCCCCCGCCCGCGCGGGACCAGCGACGCCGCCCTCCTCGCCGCCACCCACCGCGTCGTCTCGCGCCTCGGTCCCAACCTGACGCTCAGCGACGTCGCCAAGGAAGCGGGCGTGTCGCCGGCGACCCTGGTCCAGCGCTTCGGATCCAAGCGCGGCCTGCTGCTCGCCTTCGCTGCAGCCGGATCCGCCGACGCCGCGTCGGAGGTCGACGCCATCCGCGCGCAGCATGCCTCGCCGCTCGCCGCGCTGCATGCGCTCGCGCGCTGCATCGCGGCGATGGCCGACACGCCCGAGACGTTGTCGAACAGCCTCGCCTTCCTGCAGATGGATCTCTTCGATCCCGATTTCCATCGCCACGCGCTCGCCCATTCGCGCGGCATGCGCGCCGGCATCAAGGCGCTGCTCGACGACGCAGTCGACGCCGGCGAACTGCCGCGAGTCGACACCGAGCGGCTGTCGCGCGCCGTGCAGGCGATGATGGGCGGGTCGCTGCTCCAGTGGGCAATTGACCGCGAAGGCACGGCGGCCGCCCGCCTCAGTGAAGATCTCGACGCCCTGTTGAATTCCAGGAATTCTGCCTCCCGCGATCGGAGAAAGCACCCCCGGCGCAAAGTTCGCCGCGGCTGATCGCCTTTTCTGGGCCGGATTTCGCGTTCGCGTCTGGCATCACAATTGCGAAAGGTCCAGGCATGAACACCGTCACGGCTTCGTCGCCTTCCCCCGGACGCGCCGCGCTCGATCCAAGTCCGCGCAATTTCCGGCATGTCCGCGTGCTTCGCTGGACGTTCCGGCGCGACGGCGACGATGCGGTGGTCTGCGAGCTGGCGTTGACCGGTGAAGATCGAGAGTACGAATTACGCGCCCCCGCGGAGTGGAATCCGACAGGCCTGCAGGTGGAGCGCTTCGACGATGCGCTGACCGCGTTTCAGCGGCACGCGATGATCGAACGGCAGCTGCGCGATCTCGGTTGGGCACTCGACGAATTCCAGTCGGAGGGCGTGACGGTCCACTGACCGCGTCGCGCGCGCGCCGACGGAGAGCCCTCCCGTAGTTCCGTGATCGCTTACGTCTCTTAATCTCCTCCTACACCCCGAGCTTCGTCGCCAGATCGTTGAAGTCGGTGGCTGACACGTCCACCGACGCGTCGGCCTTCAGGTCGGGTTTCCCCGCCGGTCCGTACTCGTGAGGCCGCGCAACGAATGCGGTCTTCAGCCCGACGCTCTTCGCCGCCCGCAGATCGCCCAGGTGCGCGGCCACCATCATCACGGACGCCGGCGGCAGATCGAGGAAATCCGCCGCCGACTGATACACCTCGCGGTCGGGTTTGTAGTGCCGCACCAGCTCGGCGCCGAGGATGCAGTCCCACGGCAGCCCGGCGTGCTTCGCCATGTCGGTCATCAGCGCGATGTTGCCGTTCGAGAGCGGCGCGATGATGAACTTCTTCTTCAGCCGCGTCAGCCCCGCCACCGAATCGGGCCACGGCCGCAGGCGGTGCCACGACTTGTTCAGCGCCGCCTTCTCCGCGTCGTCGAGTCCGGCGATCTTGAACTCGTCGAGGATGCGGTCGAGCGTCATGCGGTGCAGCGAGTCGAGCCTCGTCCACGGCAGCTCGCCGCTGCGGACGCGGTTCATGCTCGGGCCGTAGCCGGCGCGCCAGGCGTCGGCGAATTTTTCCCCATCGACCGTGAGTTTTTTTCGCGCCGCCAGCGCCTTGACCTCCGCCGCGACCGACGTCCGCCAGTCGACGACCGTGCCGAACACGTCGAAGACCAGCGCTTTCGGCTGCCCGTCCGGCGTTTGCGCCGCCGCGGCATCCGTGAACGTGTGAACCGCCATCAGCGACAAGGTACCCGACTGCAGGAAGCTGCGCCGTGAAATCATACGTGTCCTTTCGCCGCCTGCCGCGCGCGCGGTTCCTGGATGGCGCGGACCACCCGGCGGATGCTGGCCCGCGGAAACAGCCGCGGCGCGAGCGCTGAAATCTTGTTCGACACCCCCGGGATCGCGACGACCTTCCCCGCCATCATCGCCTCGTACCCCGCCTCGGCGACCGAGCGCGACGTCGCCTTCCGGAGCAGCGACACGATCCGCGACGACTCCAGATGGGCCGCCGCCTGGAATCCCGTCGCCGTCGGACCGGGGCAGAGCACCGTCACCGTCACCCCGGTGCCCTCCAGCTCGTTCGAGATCGCCTCGCTGAACGAGATCACGTAGGCCTTGGTCGCGTAGTAAACCGCCATCAGCGGCCCGGGCAGGAAGCCGGCGGTCGAGGCGACGTTCAGGATGCGCCCGCTGCCGCGTGCGATCATCGCCGGCAGCACGCGCTTGGTCAGCTCGGTCAGCGCCACCACGTTGACCTGGATCGATTCGAGCTCGCGCTCGAGCGGCGTTTCGGCGAAGCGGCCGTAGACGCCGAAGCCGGCGTTGTTGACGAGGACGTCGAGCTGGATGCCAAGTGCCGCCACCGCATCGACGACGCGTCGCGGCCCATCGCTGCTCGCGAGATCGGCCGCGACGACGTGCGCCTTCACGCCGCTGCCTTGGCATTCGCGCGCCAGCTGCCGCAGCTTCTCCTCGCTGCGCGCCACCAGCACGACGTCGTGCCTGTTGGCGGCGAAGATCCGCGCCAGCTCGAGCCCGATGCCGCTCGACGCGCCCGTGATGAGCGCGGTCACTTGCGGTAGTCCAGCGCCGGCTTGCGGTCGGCGAGGCGCGTCTTGTAGACGAAGCCCGGGCCGCGCCGCTCGTCGAACTCGGCCCTGGCCTTCTGGATGTGCGCCGGATCGCTGAACAGGTCGACCGTCGTCAGCGCCATCGCCTTGGCCGCGACCATCATCCCCTTGAGGCCGATCGTGCTGCCGGCGCAGGCGGTGGCCTGCCAGCTGTGCGCGGGGACGCCGGGCGCGAAAGTCGCGCCGGTCATCGACACGGTCGGCACGTTCCAGCTGACGTCGGCGAGGTCGGTCGACGAGCTGTTGATCGCGCCGGTTCGCATCGGCCGCACCTGTTCCTGCGAGCCGATGGCGACGTCGGGGGGATCGGTCAGCGTCTTGCGAATCTCTGCCGCGAACGTCGCTTCCTCCGGTGTGTACGCGAACCCGCCGACGCGTTCCAGGTTCGCATGCATCACCCGGCTCAGATATTCGTTCGGCAGCACGTTGTACACCGCGCCGGTCACCTCCAGCTCCATCGTCGTGCCGGTGCCGAGCGCGGCGCCCTTGGCGGCGTCGACGATCCGCTCCCAGATGCCGTCGAGGATCCGCATGTTCGGCTGCCGCGCGTAATAGTAGACCTCGGCGAAGTCGGGGACGACGTTGGGCGCGGCGCCGCCGCGGGTGATGATGTAGTGGATGCGCGTTTCCTGCGGCACGTGCTCGCGCATCATGTTCACCATGTAGTCCATCGCCTCGACGGCATCGAGCGCGGAGCGGCCGCGGTCGGGCGCGGCGGCGGCGTGCGCGGCCACGCCGCGGAACCGGAACTTGCCGGTGACGTTGGCGGTCGAGCTGGTCGGGCTGGCCTCGTTGCGATCGCCGGGATGCCACGACACGATCGCGTCGGCATCCTTGAACAACCCGGCGCGAATCATGTAGACCTTGCCCGACCCTCCTTCCTCAGCGGGCGTGCCGTAGTAACGAATCGTCCCGGCGTGGCGGGTCGCGATCAGCCAGTCCTTCACCGCAATCGCCGCGGCGAGCGCGCCGGTGCCGAGCAGGTTGTGGCCGCAGCCGTGGCCGGCGCCGTTCTCGACCAGCGGCTTGCGCGCGCCGTTCTGCGCTTCCTGCGACAGGCCGGGCAGCGCGTCGAACTCGCCGACGATGCCGATGATCGGCTTGCCGGATCCCCAGGTCGCGACAAATGCGGTCGGCGTGTCGGCGAGCCTCGCCGTCACGTCGAAGCCCGCCGCCTTCAACTGCCGCTGCAAGAGCGCGCTGCTCTGCTCCTCCTGGTAGCCGACTTCGGCAAAGCCCCAGATCTGTTTCGCCGTGTCGGCATAGGACGCGCGTTTCGAGTCGATGGCCTGCAGCATCGCCGTGCGCGCGTCGGGCTGCGCCGACAGCGTCGCGGCGGCGATGAAGAGGGCCGGCAGGATCAGGGGATTTCGGGGCATCGGTCAGTTTCCTCGTGGGATAGCATAAGACGTCGCGGTTGACTCCTTACTACCCCCGAGGTTGCGAATGAGCAAGTACTTCGTCCTGGCCGTCGTCGCCGCCGGCACGATGCTCCAGTCCCCGCTGTCCGCACAGGCGCCGCAGCCGTTCGTTCGCGACCCGAAGATCGCGATCGACGGCGACTACACGAAGAAAATCAAGGAGTACACGACCGAGCCGTTCTTCACCTCGCCGCTGGTCGATTACCTGCCGGCGTCGAAGAGCGTGCCGACGCCGAAGGACGTGCTGGGCGATATCGCCGGCGCGCCGGGGAGGCTGCCCTACGCCGAGGAGGTCTACCAGTACATGCGGATGCTCGAGAAAGCGAGCCCGCGCGTCAAGGTGTACTCGATCGGCCGGACCGAAGAGGGGCGCGAGATGATCGCGGTGGCGGTCGCCTCGGAGCAGATCATGGCGAAGCTGCAGGACAACTCAGCCCGCCTGGCGAAGCTCGCCGATCCGCGGACCATCAACCTCGACGACGCGCAGGCCGAGAAGCTGCTCGACGGCACGGTGCCGATCTACTACATCACCGGCACGATTCATTCGCCCGAAACCGGATCGCCGACGGCGCTGATGGAGCTGGCCTACCGTCTCGTGGTCGACGATCACCAGTACATCAAGTCGATCCGCGACAACCTGATCACGCTGATCACGCCGGTGATCGAGGTCGACGGCCGCAACAAGATGGTCGACGTCTACAAATGGCACCTCGCCAACCCGGGGAAGCACTATCCGGGGCTCGTCTACTGGGGCAAGTACGTCGCGCACGACAACAACCGCGACGCGATGGGCGCCACGCTGAAGCTGACCGAGAACGTGCTCAAGACCTACATCCAGTGGCACCCGCAGGTGCTGCACGACCTGCACGAGTCGGTGCCCTACCTCTACGACAACACCGTCGGCGACGGTCCCTACAACGCGTGGATCGATCCGATCCTCGCCGACGAGTGGCAGATGATCGGCTGGCACAACGTGTCGGAGATGACCAAGTTCGGCATGCCCGGCGTCTTCACCCACGGCAACTTCGACACCTGGTCGCCCGGCTACCTGATGTTCCTCGCCGCGCTGCACAACGGTATCAGCCGGCTCTACGAGACGTTCGGCAACGGCGGCGCCGACACGGTGGAGCGGACGCTGACGCCGGAGCAGTACGCGCGCACCTGGTACAAGCAGAATCCGCCGCTGCCGAAGGCGATGTGGTCGCAGCGCAACAACAACAACTACCAGCAGACCGGGCTGCTGACCGCGATGCACTACTTCGCCGGCAACGGCCGCTACTTCCTGCGCAACTTCTACCTGAAGAGCAAGCGATCGATCCTGAAGGCGCGGACCGAAGGACCGGCGGCGTACGTGTTGACCGCTGACGAGACGCGCCCCGGCGCGCAGGCGTCGCTGCTCCGCGTGCTGCAGAAGCAGGGCGTCGAGATCTCGCGCGCCACCGCGCCGTTCACGGTGACGGTGCCCGGCAAGCGCGGGCCGGCGAGGCAGAACCCGACGACGAACACGGGGGCGAGTGGGGCAGGTGAGGCAGGTAGGGTGGATGGGGGGTCCAACGGGGCGGGTGGGGCAGGAGGGTCAGGTGGTCCGAGCGCGGAGGCGCAGGAGCGGCGCGACGATCGCAACACGCCGCCGGCGCCGACGACGCGGACGTTTCCGGCGGGCTCGTACGTCGTCCGCATGGACCAGCCGTACAGCCGCATGGCGGATTCGCTGCTCGACTATCAGTACTGGAGCCCGAACGATCCACAGCGGACGCCGTACGACGACACCGGGTGGACGTTCCCCGAGTTGTTCAACGTGCAAGCGGTGCGCGTCACCGATGTGAAGGTGCTCGACGCGGCGATGGAGAGGGTCGCGGGCGAGGTGCGGTCGAAGGGAGAGGTCTCGTCCACCGGCCCGGTGTTCGTCGTCAACCACAACGCCGACGTCGCGCTCGTCACGCTGCGATACAAGTTCAGGAACGCGTCGTTCGAAGCGGCGGAGGAGCCGTTCGACGCCGGCGGCAAGAAGTTCAATCGCGGCTCGTTCATCGTCAAGGACGTCTCCGCTGCCGACATGCAGCAGGCGGCAAGGGATCTCGGCCTGCAGATCGCCGCGGTGTCGAGCGCGCCGGCGGTGAAAACGCATCCGCTGCGCGCGCCGCGCGTCGCCATCCTCCACACCTGGCTGACGACGCAAACCGAAGGATGGTGGCGCCAGGCGTTCGACAACGCCGGCGTCCCGTTCACCTACATCAGCACGCAGGACGTCGCGGGCGACGCGAACCTGAACGGCTCGTTCGAGGTGATCATCTTCCCGCCCGTCGGCCGCGGCCCCGAAGCGATCGTCAACGGCATGCCGATGTGGGGCAACGCGCTGCCGTGGAAAAAGACGCCCGAGACGCCGAACCTCGGCTCGGAAGACGAGACCGACGACATGCGCCCGGGCCTCGGCTGGATCGGCGTCGCGCACCTGCAGGATTTCGTGCGCAAGGGCGGGGTGCTGATCACCTCGATGGACACCGCCGACCTCGCCGTCGACTCCGGCTTGACGCCCGGCCTCTCGATCGCGCAGCGCAATCGCCTCCGCATCGTCGGCAGCGTCGTGCGATCGAAGACGGTCGACTCGACCAGCCCGATCGCTTACGGCTACACCGACAACCTGGCGATCTGGTGCGACAACGGGCCGATTTTCAACCTCTCGAACAGTTTCGGCGCGCGCGGCGGCCGCCGGCTCGGGCCCGACGATGGCGGCAACCGGCCGACCGGGCGCGGCACCGCGGACGATCCGGACACGCCGCAGGGGCGGCTCGGGATCGAGGCCCCGATCGAGCCGCGGGTCGATCTGTGGCAGGCAGTGCCGGTCAACGACGAGCAGCTGCGCAACGGGATCAATGTGATCCCGCCGGCGATGCGGCCGCGCGTGATCCTGCGCTACGCGGACAACCGCGATCTCCTCGTGTCCGGCCTGGTCGAGGGCGGCAACGAGATTGCCCAGCACGCGGCCGTCGTCGACGTGCCGCTCGAGAAGGGGCACGTCGTCGCGTTCTCGAACAACCCGATCTGGCGTGGGGAGACCGAGGGGAGCTATTTCCTGGTCTTCAATACGCTTATGAATCATGACGCGCTGGACGCGGGCAGAAAACTGGACGCGCGGTAACGCGCTGAATGGTGGGCGCGGCGTGGGCGGGTGAGGCAGGCAAGGCAGGTAAGGCAGGTGGGGAAAACAGCAATCTCTTCGCGACTTGCGCAGGGTGTTCATGCTGTCCCCGATGATTACCCGGAGCGGCGCGGCGAGATTTCTGATCTCCCTACCTGGCCTACCTGCCCCACCTGCCCCACCTGCCCTTCCCGCCCTCTCCAACGCGAAGCTGCGCAGCAGCGAGCGTGTTCCTGAGCAGCATCGCAATTGTCAGCGGCCCGACGCCGCCCGGCACTGGAGAGAGCGCGCCAGCGACCTCGGCCACATCGGGATGGACGTCGCCGACGACGATCGACCCGCGCCGCTCGAAGACCTCGTGACGCTTCGAGCCGGGCGGGAACAGGCGTTCGACGCTCGCGCGATCGCTCACCTGCGTCGTCCCCACGTCGATTACGGTGGCTCCCGGCTTGACGAACTCCCGCGTCACGAACCCCGGGCGCCCGATCGCCGCCACCAGGATGTCCGCGCCCGAGGCCACGCGCGGCAGATCGACCGTGCGTGAATGGCAGATGGTGATCGTCGCGTGGCGATGCAGCAGCAGCAGCGCCATCGGCTTGCCGACGATGTCGCTGCGGCCGATGACGACGGCGCGCGCGCCCGCGATGGCGACGTTCGA
>Ga0207675_100001843_pt1 | contig 21273 bp, 16 predicted proteins | sample KBSSwiS42_FD_184305 | JGI IMG/M metagenome (GOLD analysis project Ga0207675, IMG submission 184305) | Switchgrass rhizosphere microbial communities from Kellogg Biological Station, Michigan, USA - KBS Switchgrass S4-2 (SPAdes) (version 2) | ecosystem: Host-associated > Plants > Roots >...
CCCAACCTGTCTTTGGTGGGTATTTTGAGGAGTGCATGCGGAGCGTTGTGCGGTTCAAAATCCAATTCGCTCTCCGCAAGAATAGCCTTGTTGAGATGGAGTTGGGTGATAAGAATTCGCCACAGGACCGGGCGCGTTGCGGGATGAAAATTCAGGAACAGGCCGACGACGCTTGCAAACGTTTTGTGAACGTCGGACGCCTTGTTCTGGTACTTTGTCTCAAACTCACCAAAACTGAGACAACGAGCCGGGCTTGTTTTATCTGAAACAATCAAAGCGTCTACTACATTATCGAGTAAGCCAACCGGTAACCCCTGGCGCTTGTAAATGTGTGGTTTCTCCTGGACCTTCTGGGAATAGTCAGCGCTTCTGGAATCAGGGTCGTAGGGAATCGGAGGAGGCAGGCTGGCTAACTTAAAATCAGATGAGAAAGTTTGGTAAAGATTGTTCGCAAGCAAATACTGTCTCTTGATTCTAGAGTCAAGAGACAAATCAACAAGTGTAATCCGCCGTTGAATGATCTTGACCAACGCGAGCGGAGCAAAGAGCTTGTAGATTGTGGAAAGCATGTAATACCCATCATCCGATAGCCAGCTATTCAAATCATTTGTCAGGTTTCCCTCGCGTGCTGTTCTAGCAAGACTCCCGACGCGTTTCATTCCACCCAGCGATAGTTGATACAGCTCAAACAGCAGTGGCTCACACTCTGAATAGAGACGCTTTCGCGCATCGTACTCGTAATCGCGGCGAGCCTTCTTTTCCGCGTTTAGATCCGAAAGCTCTGACTCTTTAATTTTTGCCCGATAGGAGAAGTAAGCAGTGACACACGATAAGACGAGGGAAGCGCCTGCACCCAGCAGCGCGATCAATACGGGAGTTTCTATGAATGCGAATTGGGTGGTCGGGAAAGACACTGTTGGCATTCCTAGTCACAGTTAGACCGTTTGAAGTATTCAATTCACAAAGCGTCGCAACTGCACGCTAATAGCAAAGCCAATCGCTATAAAGGTCGCAATGAGCGACGCCAGGCCCGCGCTCATTAACGGCAAGGGAACTCCAATAACCGGTGAAATTCCCAATGCCATTCCGATGTTGATGAAGATCTGAAACGTGAAGCCACCGACAACTGCCATGATGAACAGCATGCCGGACCGATCCGAAGATCGCCTCGCGCCTGTTATCAAGCGCGATAGGAGGACCATGTAGGCTAAGAGCACCAATACGCAACCAATGAAGCCGTAGTTTTCAGCGGTGACCGCGTAAATAAAATCGGTGTGTGGTTCGGGCAAAAACTTCAATCCGCTTTGTGAATGTTCAGCTGATGATCGCGACCCAAACAAACCACCTTCGCCCACGGTCAGAATTGACTGCCATGTGTGGTAACCAATACGACGTCGGTCGGCGTTCTCCGGATCGAGAATAACGTTGATGCGTTCCTGCTGATAGTTTTTGATGAGGTTTGTCTTGACTCCAACCCAGTAAGAAACCGGAACCATGACGACAGCAAGGGCCACGGCAGCTATCACAAGACGTAAACGAATTGCAGATAGAAACAAGACTACGGCGAGAATCGGAATGTAGGTGAGCACGGAACCGACATCAGGCTCGAGCATGATCAATCCGCAAGGTAGTGCGAGAATCAGCCCACCGACGATCATCTCTGTAAATGAAAGGTTCTGGACGCGGTTTCGCCCGAAGTAACGAGCAAGCATCATTGCTGTCGTCACTTTTACAAACTCGGAAGGCTGAAACTGTCCAATGCCGCCCGGTATTTTTATCCACGCTCGTTGTCCGTTGATTTTCAAGCCCACACCCGGAATGAGAACGATGATGAGCAACATCAATCCGAAGATGTAGAAGGCAGGCGCCCAGTTGAGCAGACGTCGATAGTCGGTGAAAGCGATCGACAGCATCGCGACCAGCCCGATGCTAAGTCCGATCAGCTGCTTGATCCAGTAGGTCTCTGTTGGCTGGGCGTACCGAATCTGGATAGTGCCAAAAGCGACAATAGCGATTGCCAGTAAAGCGAGTATCCAATCAAAGTCTCGCCAACTGCGTTTGTGAATGATTGCTACCATAAGGAATTGAAGATTTCAGATTGGAGATTTCAGATTAAGAGGAGGCAGAGTCGAGCGGGAATCAATCTTAGGTCTGCAATCTGAAATCTGAAATTACTGTATTGTTGTGGCAACGGCTGGTGTCGCAACGGTTGTTGTCGTTGGTTGTTTCTTTGCTATCTGTACAGCTCCCGGTGGGTCTTCATGTCGGGTCTTGCGATAGTAGGTATCGTAAACGCGTCGAATCGCCGGCGCCGCGTGTTGGCCGCCGAAGCCCGAGTTTTCGATCAGGGCGACCATAGCAATTTCTGGTTTGTACGCGGGTGCGTATGTGACAAACCAGGAGTGGTCCTTGTTCTTACCGCTATCTTTGCCAAGACCGACGACCTGCGCCGTTCCCGTCTTGCCAGCTATGTCGAAACCGGCCATTCGTATACCTGCACCGGTGCCTCCTGCATTTACTACGCCCCACATTCCTTCCACGACTGCATGGTCAATCTCTTCAGGTATGGGCAATACCTTCGGATTCGGTCGAGCCGGATCGAGTGATTGAAAACCTCCCGCAGCGTGATATTCGGGAGTTCCAGGATTTCCGATCGGCTTCACTTCTTTCAACAGATGAGGGATGTACATCTTTCCACCCATGCTAACCGCGGCGATTGTTCTTAACAGAGAAATCGGCGTGATGATGTCGTAGACCTGGCCAAATGATGAGTAAACAGTATCGATATCTCGCCAGTCAGGATCCTTTGGTTGCATGCGTTTTTTGAACTCGCGTGAAGGAGTCCAGCTGACAACTTCGTTTGGTAGATCGATGCCGGTGCGTTTGTTCAAGTCAAACTCGTCAACCATGGTGACGATGCCATCAATCCCCATCTTCAGTCCGAGACGATAGAAGTAGCCGTCGCACGAATGAATGATTGCTGTCTTCAAATCTGGAGATCCGTGGTTTCCCATGCACCGAGTGAACTTGTTGCCAATGGTGATACCGCCACCGCAAACCAGGTTCGAGTGATCGAGCGTGATTGCGCCTTGCTGTAACCCGGCAACGGACATTGGAATCTTCCAGGTGGAGCCCGGCGGATAACGGCTCTGTATCGCTCGGTTTAATAAAGGTGTTTGAGGGTCATTCAGGAGTGCCACATATTCCGCACGCCCCGCTTTTGAATTGATCCTCTGTGAAAAAAGATTCGGATCAAAAGTTGGGGCCGATGCTAAGGCGAAAATCTCTCCATTGTTGGGATCGAGAGCGACGATAACACCTCGTTTAGTGGCGGACTCTCGCAGTTGTTCTTCTGCGCTTTCCTGCAAATCGAGATCGATCGTGGTAACAAGATCGCGGCCCGATACAGGGGGAACCGTTTCAATCTCGTCTTGAATACGGCCGCGGCTGTCGACAACCACTTCGCGATATCCTTCACGCCCACGCAGGTAGTCGTCGTAGATCTGTTCAATACCACTTTGGCCGATGATGTCGCCTGGTTTAAGTCCCTTGTCTTTATAGGCTTGTTGCTTCAGTTGATCAGGACTAATTTCACCGACGTAACCCAAAACGTGAGCGAGCATGCCATTCGCCGGATAACGACGCTGGGGTTGTTGCTCGACGCGAAGTTCGGGGAACTCGAGATTGTGTGCTTCCACCCAGGCAATGTCGTTTGCCGTCGCGTCCTGTTTGATCAGAATTGATTCAAACGCCGGCGTGACCTGGTCGAAACGTTCCTTCAAGAGGTCGGCATCGATGACCAGGCCCTCTGCAAGTGGCTGGGTTAACGAAGCGAGCGTTTTGCCCTTCACGTCCTCCCGGGAAAGGATCACGTTGTAGATTGGCTTTGAGTCAACGATCACCCGACCTTCGCGGTCGAAAATGACGCCACGTGGCGCGGGTATCGGAAGCCGTCGACGCCGCTGGTTTTCAGCAATCTCGGCGTATCTTTCGCCGCGAACTACCTGGAGCACATAAAGCCTGACGCCAAGCACAGCCAGCATGACGACTACGAGCACCTGGATGAACCGGAGTCGGGCGCGTAGGTTTTGTGATGAATCTTCGAATTTCATAGGCAAAGACGAGCTTAGTTCTTTGTGCTTGGTTCTTTGTTCCCCTGTGTTTAGTGCTTAGTTACTTCACTCTAGTTGTCTACTTTGTCTAACAGGCGGGTTCCCGAGTGAATCTTGACACGCAAAGCTCAAAGTTCAAAGCACAAAGTTCAAAAGTCTTATCTTCTCTCTTATCTTCTTCGCAGCGACCCGGTAGTTCTTCGGGCCACTCGGCGTCTGGTGGCGAACTGTCGTCGTTGTGCTGAGCGCTCGGCTACAACTGAATCGAGCATGTAGAGAACAAGCGTGCCGAGCGCGGTTGTAGCGATGAGTTTGTACGAGAGCGTTTGCATTACCGGAGCGAGCGGCGGATAACCGAGCACGCGGTGCCAGAACACGTAGATGCCACCATCAATGACGGTTGCTGCGGCAAGTACAGGAATGCGAAGCAGTGGGTTTTCAAGATTAACTCTGGAGGCGGCGAAGTAAATGATGAACGCCGTGAGCGTCTTTGAAAAGCCTCCGGCGCCGATAAGTCCTCCGCTGGCTGAGTCGACAATCAACCCGGCGAGTGTACCCACCAAAAGTGCCTGCCAGGCGTCGCGCTGTAGGGCGATGTAGACGACGACGATTAATGGGAAGTCAATAAACGAAAGAGGTGGCCAAACTGCGCGCAACGAAAGCTGCAGCACGATCGAAATGGCTAGTACTGCGGCGATCTTAAGCTGAGGCATAGGGACAGTGCCGATTGCCAATTGCCGATTGCCAATTGGCCTCTTCTTTCTGCTGACGGATTTGATCGCGGTTGCGGAAACGCATGGATTGTAAATCAATCAGCAATCGGCAATCGGCAATCAACAATACTTTCATTTCTTCGGCTTGTCCGCGTTCGGGAGGGTTTGTTCGGGAGCGATACGCTGGGGGGCGCGGTAAAGTAGAACGGCAACTTCTTCCAATTGATCCATTCTAGCACCAGGCCTGATCAGTATCTGGTGTGCTTGCGTTGCAGTTCCATTCTTAACATCAACAACTTCGCCGACGTTCAGTCCAGGCGGATAAATACCGTCCTGGCCGGTTGTCATGACGAAGTCGCCAACTTCAACCTTCTCCAACCCTGACACATAACGCATCTCGATTAATCCAAGGTCAGGTCGACCTCGAACGGAACCGAGTGCTCCCGACTGACCGAGTTGTCCAACGACGGCGCCGGCTCCCGCCTTCTCGTCTGTGAGTAACATCACTTGCGAAGCCCATGGACTCACCGTGATGACGCGACCAACGACTCCGGTTCCGGAAACGACAGGCATGTTGATGGCGACACCTGAACTACTGCCGGAGTTAATAGTGATCGTATTGAACCAAATTGAAGGGTCTCGTGCGATAACTCGCGCGGTCACCATCTGGTATTGACTCTGCTCTCTTACATTGAGCAGGGCTTTCAGTCGTTCGTTTTCAGCGGCTTGCTGTTGAGCGGTATGTATTTGCTGTTCAGCAGTGGCGAGACGCTGTTTGAGATCTTCGTTTTCACGAGCAATGCTCTGAAAATGGAAAATCTGCCGGAAAAAGCCAGACGTAGCGCCGCTGGCTTTTGATGATGCACTTTGTATCGGGGATGCGAAAGTCTGTGTCCAGATGCGGACGACTTTCTGTTTTCCATTACTGTCGCGCGCATCGACAGCCATGATTACGAGATTGGCAAAGAGAAGCGCGATGAGCCAGAGGGGAGCTCGCTGCCTGATCTCTCTTTGGGTGCGAACGGTTGCCATTAGATAACGCTCAACTACATTCCGCTAGTCATCGTGTTTTCCCACTTCACTCGTTTCAGAAGATCGAAGTCGGAAAGCATCTTGCCGGTACCCAACACCACGGAAGCCAGTGGATCGTCTGCGAGTGAAACTGGCAAGCCTGTTTCTATTGAGAGTCGCTTGTCGAGGTTCTTGAGTAACGCACCACCGCCCGTCAAGACGATGCCACGCTCAACGATGTCAGCAGACAACTCGGGAGGCGTTCTTTCCAGGGCGACACGAACAGCGTTGATGATGGTCGAGATTGAATCGGCCAGGGCTTCGCGCACTTCTTCATCTGAGATAGTGATCGTCTTAGGAATACCTTCGATCAAGTTTCTACCACGAACTTCATACGACAACGGTTCATCAAGCGGGTATGCGGAACCGAGTTCGATCTTGATCGCTTCCGCAGTTCTTTCACCAATGAGAAGGTTATACTTCCGTTTGATGTACTGAATGATTGCTTCGTCCATCTCGTTGCCGGCAACACGTACCGCGCGCGAGTAAACAATGCCGCTCAAACTAATGACTGCAATGTCTGTCGTTCCGCCTCCGATGTCGACAACCATGTTGCCGTGTGGTTCGGTGATTGGAAGGCCAGCCCCAATTGCCGCCGCCATCGCTTCTTCAACTAAGTAAACCTCAGAAGCCTTGGCTCGATATGCCGAGTCTTCAACCGCGCGACGTTCGACCTGGGTAATCTCGGACGGAATTCCGATTACGACTCGAGGACTTACCCACGTCTTTCCGTTGTGTGCTTTGCGAATAAAGTGCTGCAACATCTTTTCCGTGACTTCAAAGTTCGCAATTACACCGTCCTTCATTGGACGGATAGCCACGATGTTGCCAGGTGTGCGGCCAAGCATGTCTTTCGCGTCGCGGCCTACCGCCTCGACCTGATTGGTCACCTTATTAATAGCTACAATTGAAGGCTCCGAGACAACAATTCCTCGGCCCTTCGCATAGACCAGCGTGTTTGCCGTTCCTAAATCAATGGCGAGGTCGCTGGAAAACAGACTGAAAATAGATTTAAAAGCCATCTAGACTGATTCACTTCCCGTGGTTGTAGAATGGAACTTCGGGTGGGATCGGCGGTAACTATCAGTAACTAGCGAAACCACGACACCCCTTGAATACTTATTAATCGCCGGTCCAAAACACTCTGGCGGTGGTTCTGATCCGGCCTTGTCCGGCTGCTCTTTACTCCCCAAGACGCACCAAACACGTCCGAACAGTTTAAGATACACTGTGTTGCGCGAAGCGTAAACCCGAAACTGAAACTCAATCGTCGCAAAACCGAGATATGAAAGAACGTTAGATGAATGATCGTTAGTTAGTGATTGACCTTTAGCGTTTTACAACTCCGTTAGATAAGGTTCAGCTGGAAGCAACCGCACTGGGGGAAGTAAGACTATTGGCAAATCGAACGCAGTTCTTGCTGGCAGCCTTTGCTTCGTACATCGCCGTGTCGGCACAAGCGACAAGTTGTTGTGGTGAAGACGCATGTTGAGGAAACGCCGCCACTCCGAAGCTGGCGGTTAATGCTAACTGTAGTCGGCGTCCACCAGTGAAATGATGTCTACCAATCTTTTGTCGAATGCGTTCCGCGACAGCGCCCGCTAACTCGGTCCCTGTATCGGGAAGCACAATCACAAACTCATCGCCTCCGTAACGCGCTACTGCGTCTGTGTCGCGCACGGACGAAAGGATTACCGTCGCCATTTCCATCAGGACGTGCGAGCCGACGAGGTGTCCGTGTTCGTCGTTGATTCGTTTGAAATCGTCGAGATCAAGAAACAACGCCGCTACGCTAGTTCCATATCGGCGCGCTCGACGAATCTCATTAAGCAGAAACTGACGGAGGTAGCGCGCATTGTGAAGCTTGGTTAGATCATCAGTTTGGGAGAGTCGTTCAGCTTCGGCGATACGAACCGCGTTTGCTAACGCGGAAGCGATTGGAAGCGACAACGAGTCGAGCAATTCAACGTCTGACTTTTTGAACGCACGCGCGTCCTTACCGTCGCGTATACCTTCGATCACACCAAGGATTCGTTCTCCACAGATCAACGGAATTGCGACAACGAAGACACCGTTTTCCTTGCGCTTAATAATTCCCATTCCGGCGGCAGCTCGCGTCGCAGCTCTCGTCTCTGATCCCAAAGGTAGATCTGCCTCACCCGTTAACATTCGCCGCCAATGCTCTTCGGAACGAACGCCGCCTGGTTGATTCGGTCTGCGAACCGCGATGGCTTCCAGGTTCGCGCCTTCGAACCCTTTAGCTTCTGAAAAAAGATAAATGGCCCAACGGTCTGCGCTGATGAGTTGTTGCAATCCAGCTAATGCGTTGTGTGCCGCACCGCTTTGATCTCCAATGAAGTGCAGCGAAGAGACCAGGTCAAAAGCTGCACGAAGATTGTTGGTTTTCAGTTTTGCCGGTAGCGACAATGATCCGGACTCTGAAGGTTTTTGAACAATCTCAGGAAGGCGTAGTTCGCCGGTGGCTCCGTGCCCCTCAATTTCACGCAGCAAGGCGGGTAACTGGGCTGCTTTGTCAGCGATTGCTCTAAATCCAAGCCGCTTCAAGGTAGCGCCGTCAAGACTTCTCAAATTGAGAGTTTGATAGCCATTCGAATGGCGACGACATGCTACTAACGGCGCACCGGGCCAGAACGCACGCGCATGGTCGATTGCCGTGCCCAACTCGACCATATCCGCTCCAGGAACAACTTCATAAAGAACTGCAAGTGGCGGCGGGCCAGGGTCAACTGCGGTTCCTTCTGATTTACGCTTACGCGTGATCGCAGCTTCAACCTCAACTTCACGCAGACCTTCTATCAGCGTTTTCACGCCGGCAGCGCGCAACGCCTCAATTAACTCGTAGGCGGGCGCTTCATGAGCATCTGTCAGTAAAATTACGTGGCTCGACATTGTTCGTCGTGTCTCTTTAAGGTTTCAACCTCTGCGTGTGCCAAGTGAAACTTTGTATTGGCTGCTGTTCCCCTGGGAGTCTTGTGCTTCGACAGCTACTTCACGGGTTGCGGATGAAGCTGTGATTTGTAGTTGGAAGTTGCCATCACTGGGTACGATTGTTTCACGGCCACCGGCATGGATTGTTGTGCCTGCTTCCGCTTTTCCGCGAATTAAGAAAATGTTTCCGCCGAGAAATTCCGCCGCAAGATTTGAAACTGCTACCTGTGAGCCGGTTCCTCGAGTTGCCACAATGAATTTCTGCGGTTCACTCCAGTCACTAACTTGTCCGCTCGAGGCAGTAGCACGAACACGCCAGAAGTAAACGCCTGGCCTCAGGTCACTCGCACCGAGTTCAGTGGCTGCCAGCTGATCGCGTTCGATCACCTTCCCATCAGCAACAAAGAACGGTGAAGTTGCAACCTCAACCCTATAGTAAGCAGCTGCACCAGACTGTGGGCGCTGCCATTTCAAACCCACACTCGCCGAACCGTTGCCGCCTGCAAGAACTTTTTCAAGATCGTGTGGTTCCGAAGGCTGGGGAACGTCGAGAAGTCTTTGCGGCGCAGATAACCTTCCCGAATTGTTTACTGAGACATACTCACCGCCGTGAATAGACGTTTTGTCGCCCGCGTGGTTTGTTGTTTCGATCACGCCTGTGTTGACCCGAATCTCCTCCGTGCCTTCCGGATTTACCCCAAAGCTCACGTTCGTCTTCTCACCCATCTGGTTTTTGGTCTGGGGTGTTTCGACTACGTTGTTGGTTCCTTCGGGCAATTGATCGGTGCGAACAGACATCTGTCCGCTATCGACAACGACGTGCACGTTAGTTTTCTTTCCGTCGTCGGCGCGGGCGTTATCGCGGATGATAATGGTGCTGTTTGGCTTCACGACGAGAGTCGAACCGTCTGCCAGTCCGATGCGGGCCCGTCCGCTCGCCTGCGTTTGAACAGTGTCGCCCGGGTATAGCTCGGTATCGCCGCTGGCCGAAATCGTCTCGCGGGTAGCAGCGCGAACCACGCGCACATCCCCTTCGAAGGACATGAACCTGGCGCCAGCTGGATTATTAAGTTTGGCAACGTTTTTGAGTGGATTGCCGTACTTCCAGACGTACACCGCCGCGCCCGCGGCAAGACCGCACAGCATTAGCAGGGCGATTATCAGATACACAAAGCGCTTCTGAATAATCCACCAATCAAAAGCAAAGTGACTGGTCTTATTCGCCATTGTTAAATCGACTTGCTCAGAGGGGTCAACAATTTGGGATGCTCGTGTGCGGACTCTTGAATCCGCACGTCCAAGGGTGTGGAGGTCCGAACCGAGTCGGAGGTGATAATTCAGTGCGGCAGTCAGCAAACTACCTGATTTGAAAAATAACACACAGGCGGGAATCGGTTCAAGCACGTTTAATTGAAGAAATCGAGGATTAACGCAGTGGGTCGGGTAGAGGGGGAGCAGGGAGACTGGGAAACGGGGTCATGGAGTACAGGAGACGGGGTGATGGCGTGAAGCGCGGGGCCAGGGAGCTAGTCGGATATCTCCCGCCTCCGAGACACCCCATCTCTCCTTCACCTAGTCTCCGAGCTGGCCTTGTTCTCGTCCTTACTGTCTACTGCTTCGGATAGGTCGGTTGACTCTTCGCTGAGGGGAAGATCAAAGTCTGCTGGAAGATCTACATGAATGGTGGCTTCACTTTCCTTCGCAAAAAAAAGCGAGGCCCCCACCGAACCCAGCAGGACTACAGCAACAAAGATCAAAGAAACCCAAATTGGAATGTGGATACCGGCTGCGACGATCAGCATCTTCACACCGATAAAAGTGAGGACAATCGCCAGCCCTACCCGCAAATAGTGAAACTTCTCAATAACACCGGCGAGCAGAAAGTACATTGAACGCAAGCCAAGGATCGCGAAAACGTTTGAGGTGTAGACAATGAACGTGTTGGTCGTAATGGCGAAGATCGCGGGAATTGAGTCAACAGCAAAAACGAGATCAGTAACTTCGACGACTACCAGCACGAGCAGGAGCAACGTGCCGGCTCGCTTCCCGTTCACCCGTGTAAAAAACCGTTTCTCTTCGTAATAGTCGGTTATTGGAAGAAATCTGGTGACGAGCTTCACCACAGGATTCTCTTCAGGGTGAAGTTCCGACTCCTCCTGCTTGAACATCTTTATTCCGGTGTAGATCAAAAATGCACCGAAGATATAAATGATCCAGCTGAACCTATTGAGGAGTGCGGCTCCAACAAAGATCATCGTCAAGCGCATGACCAGAGCGCCAAGGACACCCCAAAACAGGACCCTATGTTGGTATTTTGCTGGAACTTTGAAGAACGAGAAGATGAGGATGAATACGAAGAGGTTATCTACTGACAACGACAGCTCGATCAGGTAGCCGGTGAGAAACTCAAGACCGCGTTGTGAGCCCTGGTAACGAAAAACCACATAGCCAAAGAGCATCGCCAGCGTCACCCAGACGCCCGTCCAGATCCAAGCTTCTCTGTATCTTATCGAGTGAGCTTTTCGATTCAGGAGGCCGAGATCCAGGCTCAGCATGAAGACGATAAAGAAACTAAACCCTAGCCAGAGCCAAGTTGAGCCGCTGATCGCGTCCATGTGGAGGCTTAAAATAGCATCAGCATCAGAATCGAGCAAAGAGAGACTTATTGCAGATTGAAGATTTCAGATTGCAGATTATTGATTCATAGCCATGATCGCTGATTTTTAGTAATCCGAACTAATTAAATGTTCGGATATCAAGGTCGTGGCGAGGATTCCAATCTGCAATCTGAAATCTTCAATCTCCAATGTCGCTCGTTCCTCCAGAGTTGCAGCATTTCCAGACTCTCCCGTACAATCCGCGGCTTGCTAGAAAGGTAGAGATAATGCTTAAACAACTTTCCAAACTGGAACGAACGCGCGGCGTAATTATTATTGGTTTTGCCGTCATCATGGCCGTGAGTTTGATCGTCTTCTACGCTCCCGGACGCAATACAAGTTCGATTGATCCAGCCAAAAACACTTCAGTAGTGGCCAAAGTCGGCTCGGCCGAAATCACCGTGGCAGACGTCGCCCAGATACGTGAAAACTATCGGCAGATGTTCGGCGGACGAATCAGCCTCGCGCAATTGGGTGGTAACAAGCGCTTTCTTGACGGGTTAATTAGCAAGCATGTGATTGCTCAAGAAGCCGAGAGGCTTGGTTTAGGCGCGAGCGATGCCGAGTTGGCGGACAAGATCCGTAAACAATTCTCGGATGCTTCCGGCCAGTTCATTGGCTTCGATCGATACAAAGAGTCAGTGACGACACGATTTGGCGACATCGAAAAGTTTGAGAACGACCTCCGCTCAGAAATCGCTCAAGAGAAACTCAAAGCTTTTGTCAGTGCCAGCGTCAACGTTTCAGACCAGGAAGTGCAGGAAGAATACAAACGTCGCAACACCACTTTTGGCGTTAGCTATGTGGTTGTTTCAGCCGACAAACTAGCGGAAAAGATTCAGCCTTCAGATGCGGATTTGCGCGCCTACTACGACGCCCACCAGACTGACCTCCGCTACCTGGAACCTCAAAAGAAGATCCGTTACGTCTTCATTGATACTGACAAAGTCGGTTCGAAGCTTCAGATTTCCGACAAGGATCTCAAGGACGAATACGACCAACTACAACCCCAATTCAAGCAGTCGGGTGTGAAGGTCCAGCAGATTCTCCTGAAAGTCGCTCGTAAAGATCTCGACGCAACGGTTGAACAAAAGGCCAAGGACCTCATAGCTAAGCTGCGTGGAAGTGGGGGAGAAACAACTGAAGCCGCGTTCTCAGAAGCCGCCAAGGGAAACTCTGAAGATCCTGCCACGGCAAAGAACGGTGGATTCCTAAATCGACTGATCAAGAAGAACCCGAATAAGCCAGACGCCCTTTATGAGCGCGCAGTCGACATGCAACCCGGCGAAATCTCTGACATCCCAATCAGGTACGCCGGTAACTGGTACATACTCCGTCGCGGTGAAGCCGTGCCGAAGACTTTCGAAGAAGCCAAACCTGAACTGTTAGTGTCGTTGCGCAATCGCAAGGGTTACGGGTCAGCATTTCAGATCGCGAATAAGGCCCAGGCGCTTTTGAAGGATACGAAGGATGCCCAGAAGGTCGCGCAGCAATTTGCGGCTGAGGCGAACATGTCGGCGGCAGATATGGTCCGCGAGACACCATTCATCAAACCGCAGGACGACGTGCCGAATATCGGAAGCAATCAGCAGTTTGAGGCAGCAATCGCTCCGCTTAACAACGCAAACGACGTTGGCGACGCGACCGGCGTCAAGGGTGGTTTCGCTATTCCAATGTTGGTTGATAAGAAGGAGCCACGCATTCCCGATTTCGACGAAGTGAAGACAAAAGTCACGGAGTCAGTAAAACAGCAGAAGGCGAAGGAACAGGTTGAACAGAAGGCAAAAGACCTGTTGGCGTCCGCGACAACTCCTGACGCGCTAAAAGCTGCCGGTGAAAAAGAAGGATTTGAAGCAGGCACCGAGGAGTCGTTCAAATTAGGATCGACCCTGGGTAAAGCCGGTTCAAGTACCGCCCTCGATGATCTGATTTACGCGATGAAATCAGGTGAGATGTTGAAGAGTCCTCTTAAGGTCGAGGACAACTGGGTAATCGCAGGTGTGTCCAAGAGGGAAGAAGCAGATCTTGCGGAGTTTGCGAAACAGCGGGACACGTTGAAGGGTTCGATGATCAGTGAACGCCAGAGTCAAATCTTCGAAGACTACATTGCTGGGATTCAAGAGAAGATGAAACGCGATGGCAAGATCAAGATCTATAACGACGTACTGGATGCTCTTCCGGAAGATGAAGAACCAGCGTTACCAGGTGGGTTGAACTTCCCGGGCGGGCAGTAAGGTCCAAACGATCTGAAGACGAAAAGGCAGCGATTAAGTCGCTGCCTTTTTAGTTTGTGGCACAGACTTCAGTCTGTGAACTTGGAATGAGCAATCGCGGGTGAAACCAAGAAATCATTGGTCATATATCATTTTCCATTTTCCATTTCTCTCATATCGGGAAGGCGTGTAAATAGCTCGAAGGTCTTCCAAAATGACAAATGACAAAATGGAAAATGATATGACCAATGATCCCGATCGAGACTTATCAACTTGAAGTCTTGCGCTTCACAGACTGAATGCAGCGCTACTTATTTTCCCATTAGTGGTCCAATGTCGGCTTGAGCCACCGCAGTAGTTATTTGAAGCTCGTTTGCCTGCGTGGTGATCTTCAGATTTGTCAGAGCACTCTTAGCGAGCACTCCTTTTGCGCCCGTCAGCCGACCCATAAACAAAGCGCCAAACTGCTTGAGCCCCTCAATCGTATCGCCAAGGTTCTTTGCCGAGTCCGCGTCGACGGTCTTTGCGCCAATGAATATGGCTACATCTTTTTCGTTTGTGTCTACGGAGCCATACGCCTGCCTGACGCCGGAAAGGTCACCGGCAAACGACGCGTTACCCACATCGAGGTTCTTCAGTACTTGAGGCGAGATGTTCCCGCCGAAGCCGATGATCGCACCGGGATTGCGAGTAGCGAGCGCGATGAGATCGACGTTGTTGCGTTTCCGTCCGGCACTGGCATCGATAACGCTTCGCACACTGGTTGGATCGCCGAGCGCCAGCGTATTGGCGTCGATCGGCGACGCCGCCAGTTCGCGGAGTTTGAGATCGATAATCCCAAACAGCCTGATGCTCTCATCGAGTGTAAAGATGTAGACACTCTTACCCTGGTATTTCTCTTCGCGGTACTTACCATTCGACGCCAGTCTTCCGGCTGCCACCATTGCTCCGGCGTTGAAGGTCCCTTTAGCTAATCCGGCGGTGATGAGTTTGGTGATTCCTTCCGTTGGATAGGTGTAGCGCACGCCAATCGCAAGTTGGTCAAACGTTCTCGGATCAAGACCCGTGCGCGTCTTGAAGTTGTCGATGTTTGCATTCAGTTCCGCAAGTTTGGCCGGGTTGTTGGCCATAACACTAGGCAACACCTCATAGAGCAGTCGCTTCACTTTTACCTGGGCTACAGCATCCGACTCAGGGAGCGCTGACAAAAGACTGGGCGCAACTGGCGGAGAAGGGCGCGACCGCGTTTGGGCCAACCCATTTGCGTGGAGACTGACAACGATTGCTGCGATGAGAGTAACTAACTTCAGAGATTTTCTAATCACTACCAAAACCTTTCTTCCGACTCAGATCTTAATTCCAATGTATCAGGGAGATTGTGGGCGGGTCGATTGAACCTCATTTCGGATGCCGTCGTTGCCCTGGTGGGTTGCTACTCATCCCTGAGTTTAGCGAGTCTCGGTTTTTCCGAGTCGGCGGCGAAATTCGAAGGTTGCAACCTTTTCATAACCTTCGGGCATTCTAAAAAGACTCTTGTCTACACTCAGCGTAATGTTCGTTAGTTCCATTACCTGCTTACTGCCATCGTCCGTTTTTGTTTCAGACCTGATTGGCATCCCGTAATTTTCGTCAATCCACATAAGCGTCTCACTCCTGCTGACGTTTTCCGAAGTCGAAATGTTAACAACGATTCGATATTTGGTGGTACTACGACCTGCGATTGTTTCGCTACCGATCGTTTGGTAGCTCGTGGAGATCGGCTCCTGGTGCAAAAGTCGTTCAGGAGATCCGCCTGAGTCGTTAAGGTCGTGTTTCACCTCTTCAACCGCAGCGAACGATTCCGTATAGATCTTTGCGTCTGGCAACAAGACAAATCTTCCTTGCTCCAACTCAAGAATAACGATCTTGTGTGACGATTCGCGTTCGATTTCTTCCCTGCGCAAGTCGCCATCGCGAGCTATCAACGTTTTGCTGATTGAGGATGCGCCGGATGAATCGGTGGAAGTGATCGTCCGTAGCGCCTGGTAGTGTTCAGGTTCTTTGGTTTTGAAGGGTGGAGTCGAAGAAACGAGCTGATTGTTTGGGGCCGCATTATCTGAGGATCGCGTAACACCTGAGCACGAACAAAATAAGCCAAGACTGACGATCAGAAATGCAAACTTTAGATATAGATGAGCGCTCACACTCTTTCCACCAGGATTGCCAAACCCATACCGCCGCTGACACAGAGAGTCGCGAGCCCCAACTTAGCCTTGCGCCTTTCCATCTCCAGTAAGAGCGTGGTCGTGATACGCACACCAGTACATCCGATGGGGTGGCCCAGCGCAATCGAGCCGCCATTTACGTTCAGCTTGTCGCTGTCAAATCCAAGTTCGCGATCGCAAGCAATAACCTGTGCCGCAAAGGCTTCGTTGAGCTCGATCAGATCGATGTCATCAAGAGTCAGCTTTTGTCGTCCCAACAATGTCCTGATGGCGGGGACCGGACCAATACCCATAATGTGCGGAGCAACTCCAGTTATCTCGTAGTCAACAAGCCGTGCCTGAGGCGAAGACCCAAACTCCTTAATAGCCTCCTCACTCAAAACGGTAACGGCAGCAGCTCCGTCTGTGATCCCTGACGAGTTTCCGGCGGTTACGGTTCCTTCTTTTGAAAAAACCGGGGCCAGTTTTGCAAGATCCTGCATGGTCGTGTTTGCGCGAGGGTGTTCGTCTGAAGAGAACTGAGTAACCGCGCCCTTGCGACCTTCGATGGCAAGCGAGCACACTTCCGATTGAAAGCGGCCCGCCTCGACGGCAGCTTGAGCTCGTTGCTGTGATCTCAGCGCGAACTCATCTTGCTCGGTTCTCGATATCGAATATTGGCGAGCTAAGTTTTCGGCAGTCTCACCCATCACCAGTCCAGACAATGGATCATTGAAGCCATCGCGGTACATACCGTCGACCAGTTGAGTGTTACCCAACCGCATTCCCCACCTTGCGCCTTCGGCAAAGTATGGGACTCGCGACATGCTTTCGGTACCACCTGCGAGTACGACATTTGCGCGGCCGAGCATGATCTCCTGGGCAGCAAGGATGATCGCTTTTAACCCGGACGCACACGCTTGATTGACTGTGAAAGCGGGGACTGTTTCCGGCACGCCAGTTCGAAAGGTTATTTGCCGGGCGACGTTTGGTCCGCCACCAGCCTGGCGTGCACAACCCCAGATGGAATCCTGGACCTTCTCAACGGGTATACCAGCTCGCTTTAAACTTTCCCTGGCAACTGCAACACCCAAATCAGCGGCCGTCCACGACGAGAGTGTGCCGCCAAACTTCCCGATCGGTGTTCGTACTGCCCCTGCCAGATAAACGTTCTTCATTAGTTTCCTTGTCTAAATAGTGCCGATCTAGTTGACCAAAAATGTAGCACACGGTAGAAGATTGGTCAGGTGGACTTCTCTGTGAACGCAGAGAAGGCACCAAAGTGAACCAGTTGTTCCTCACAACCTATGTTCCAACTCCTCACAAGCTCTGCCGCAGCGGAATCCGCTCGTCAACACATGACCGCGCTTATTCGAGAGCACGTCGAATGGTTCTGCACACAGGGCCAGACCGAAGCCTATGCTCTTCGCAGAAACGAAATTGATTTAACCATTTCGCAGAGACGATTAGTCCTTACATGTTGGACCGAGAAGGGAAGTAAGTCCTGGAAGATACTTAGCTGGCAGTGGGACGGCCAGACACTCACTCTGCAAGCTTCGCGACGCATGGGTGCCGAGCTGCCGTTGATTGAGCTGGTCCCGCGCGCGTCTGCGAAGGCGGTTGCGGCAACTATTAGAGCCGCTCGTCAGGTTCGCTGTTACAAACTGGCTGAACTTGCTACCGCATTTCAACCCGAAACAAGAATTGAGCGTTGCGCGTTGAGCCCCGGTATTCGACGCGGGGCACCAGGTCGCTATGCCCGAATTCTTCTTCGTCGTAAGCAGATGCGAATTGCAGTGACCGCGTCAGTAATCAAAAGTCATCCTTCTTCGATCGATGCTTTTCTGTCGGCCGCCCTGCTCTGGTTCCGACGAACGGCTGACAGAATCAAGCCGCCATACATCGAACAGCTGTGGCTCATCGTGTCGAACGACTCGTTGAAGGCGACGTTTCATCGGGTTGCCCTGTTACGACCCGGCCTTCGCGAGTTGATTCGCGTATTCACTGTTGACGACGATCTTACCGGACTCTTGCAAGTGGACTGTCCTGAACGTCGGGAGTTGTGGAAGCGGAGGCTGGCTCGCTTTCCGCCAGTGCCGGCGGCAAATCTCACGAAGGTGGTTTTGAAGATAATCGAGGAGGAGCCAAACGCGATTGACGTTGTTCACGCACGTCATGGTGAAACGCTTCGTTACTTTGGACTGCCTTTCGCACGCGTGAGATCACTCCTGGAGACCGAGACCGTGTGGTTTGGAATCGACAGTGCGCATCGGCGAATGCTTGATGCTTCGTCGCTTGACGCCTGGCAAAATTTGCTCCGCGATCTTAAGGAGTATCGATCTGCAAACGCATTCGACCATCGTCATGCTTTTTATCGAAGCGCAGCCGAAGCCTGGCTGGAGTCTCTATTAAGGAAAGACATCACACGGTTGGACCCGGGGCTGATTATTGCTCCGCTTCACGCGCAGTTTCGCACAGCGCGTGGCGGTAAGTTTGGAATCAGGCCGATAGACCTCTTGGCCCTCAGGCAGGATGGGCGACTCGTTGTGATCGAGTTGAAAGTGTCAGAAGACCGCGAGCACGTGTTGCAGGGCGCTGATTACTGGCGACGTGTAGAGGCACATCGCCGGCGCGGTCACATAGCCAAGGCGAAGCTCTTCGGTGAGAGAAGAATCCGAGACGAATCTCCGTTGGTCTACCTGGTCGCGCCGACGTTGCGAGTTCACCCGTCGTTCCAAACGCTTGCTCAATGCATCGCCAACGACATTGAGATCTATCGCTTCGACATCAACGAAGACTGGCGTCACGGAGTGCGCGTGATGAGACGGATGCGTGTGAACTAGTGCCCCGTTCCAAATGAAGAGAGCGGCGGCGATGTCAGACCAAACGCTTGTGGGTTTTCACCCAGGATCGCTGCGGCAAAGAAACGGGGCACGTAATATACGCTTTCGTTGTTGAATGATTTGTCTAGCTTGTCGCGTTGCTCAGTGAGCACACAGATGCTGCAACTGTTGCTCTTTTCGCCAAGCACTTGAGTCAGGTCATTTTGGACAGCGTACTCACCACGGTTGTAAGCGAGGAGCGCGAGCGCCTCCTTCATGCTGTCCTGGTCAAACTTCTTGATACCGCCGGCGATGTAACGCGCTGCGGCATCAGCCGCTTTCTCCACGTCCAACAAGTCATCAGGTGTCAGACCCAGAAGTGCTCCGGTCTGCGGCAGGAATTGAAACATTCCGACCGAGCCGGAAGGATTTGGGGTTGAAATATTCACGTACGCAGACTCAATCCATGGCAAATAGAGTCCGATGAGTGGAGAGACTCCTTGCGCCTTGAACGTGCTCATGATCAATGGCGCCTGCTTCTGTCCTCGTTCAATTATTATTTTCGTATCCGTATCGCCGGGCTTGGAATTGTTAAGGCGTCGAACGTAGGAGTCCAGCGACGCTTGAATTTCCGTCTCAAAGTTGGCGGTGAACTGATACTCCCCATCGGAAATTCGATGGCCAATCTCCTTTGCCTTGGTCGAGACAAAGCTAGCGCGTTGAGAGGCACTCATCTGTTGGTACACCTGGTTTGTTTGTGCCTTGGCAGTGCTTGTCGGGATGAGAAGGCACACGGCTAAGAGTGACAAAAATAAAGTGTTTGATGATTTCATTATTCGTTCCTCACTGTTGATGTGGCTGTGCGAAAACTTGTTCCCCATCTGATCAGCGAGAAAACGCGATGAAAGTGTTCATCGAGTTTTGAGAAAGTTTAGCTGCCGGATTAGCCGGAAAAATGGTGCTAGAATCGCCGCACTTCGTTGTGATGTGATGATGGCAATCGATTCAACACCGAATTTGACTGACCTGTTACTTGAGTGGCGTGCCGGAGACAAGGACGCACTCGAGAGGTTGACACCGCTTGTTTATGACCAACTCCGACACATCGCTCATCGCTACATGCAACGCGAACGGAATGGCCACACCTTGCAAACCACCGCACTCGTTAATGAAGCTTACTCCCGCTTAGTTGATGAACAGCGAATACATTGGGAAAGTCGGAACCACTTCTTCGCTGTAATGTCGCAAGTAATGCGACATGTACTTACGGACCATGCCCGTCGTCGTGGCTACGCAAAACGCGGCGGAGCCTTGACCCAAGTTTCGCTGTCGGATTCTGACGTAATGTCCGTTGAGCGGGCGTCCGAATTAGTAGCACTAGATGAAGCATTATCAATACTCGCTGCGATTGATAATCGAAAGAGCAAGGTAGTCGAGCTGCGTTATTTCGGCGGTTTGAGTTTGGAAGAAACAGCTGACGTGTTGGGCGTTTCACTGATGACTGTTAGACGTGATTGGCGTGCCGCAAAGGCGTGGCTGTACAGAGAGCTCAAAAAATGACTTCCGGACAGTGGCAACAGATCGATACGGTGCTTCAGCAAGTACTCGACTTGCCGTCGGCAGAACGAAAGTCCTTCATCGCTGAGGTCTGCGAAGGCGATGACGAACTCACTCGAGAGGTTAGTTCGCTGGCTAAAGCTTACGAGGAGTCTGGTGATTTCATAGAGCAGTCGGCTTTGATGTCTGATGCCGAGATACTGTTTAGTTTTGGAGACAACAACATTGGCCGAGAGCTTGGGCCATACCGAATCAAAGAGCGACTCGGTATTGGAGGAATGGGTGAAGTCTATCTGGCCGAGGATCAGAGGCTAAATCGCTTGGTAGCTCTGAAGATGCTTCCCGATTACATAAGTGATGACCTTCGCTTGAATCGTTTTCGTAAGGAAGCGCGTGCTGCTTCGGGGCTCAACCATCCCAACATCATCACAATTCATGAAGTCGGTGAACACGATGGCGTTCGCTTCATTGCTACGGAATTCATCGACGGCGAAACGTTACGCGACCTAATTTCTCGTAATGAACTGACGCCAAACCTCGCGCTTGAAATTGCCGAGCAGGTCTGTGCTGCTCTCATTGCTGCGCACGCTGCCGGAATTGTTCATCGAGACATCAAGCCCGAGAACGTCATGCGACGGCCGGATGGGATTGTGAAGTTGCTCGACTTCGGAATAGCAAAACTGATCGAACCTCAAACCGAGAGTTCTGCGACTAGTTCAACTAAGACTGAACTCGGCGTAGTGATGGGCACTGTTAGTTACATGTCACCTGAACAGGCGCGTGGGCTAAACGTTGATGAGCGCAGTGATATTTGGAGTTTGGGAGTGGTTATCCACGAGATGCTGAGTGGTCGTTTGCCGTTCACTGCGGCAACTCGACTCGACACGATGGTTGCAATCCTGGAACGCGAGCCGCAGCCGTTGTCTCTGGGTGAAGCAATACAGACAATCCTTGATAAGTGTCTCGCCAAGAACACTGACGACAGATACCAGACTG